>Ga0081538_10003977_pt1 | contig 13766 bp, 11 predicted proteins | sample TabmetS5T2R1_FD_71022 | JGI IMG/M metagenome (GOLD analysis project Ga0081538, IMG submission 71022) | Tabebuia heterophylla rhizosphere microbial communities from the University of Puerto Rico - S5T2R1 | ecosystem: Host-associated > Plants > Roots > Rhizosphere ... | reverse complement strand
CGCCTACGGCCGGCTCCTGCTGGACGTGCTGAACGGGAACGCCGCCTTGTCGATCCGCGGCGACGAGGCCGAAGAGGCCTGGCGGGTCGTCGCGCCGGTGCTGTCAGCCTGGTCGAAGGATCTGGTCCCGCTGCTGGAGTACCCGGCCGGCTCCGAGGGCCCGGGTGCCGCGGCGGGATCACCGCCATGACACCAGGCCCGCCCGCCACCGAGGACGTATCCGGCCAGCTTGCGACCACACATGGCGGTCGAACGCCGGCGCCGGCGCCCGCGCTGACGGCTAGCCGGCGACACATGGGAGCGAATCAGCGCACCCGTCAGGAACTAGGAGGTAAGGCTGATGGGACAAGCCGAACAGCCGCTCCGCAGCCAGCGCCTGCGTGAGGTCAACTTCCAGGGGGACGCGCTCCGCCTCGGGATGAACTGGACCGAGGAAGATCTCGCCAAACCGCAGGTGCTTGTGGAAAGCGCGTACGGGATGGGTCACCCTGGCACGTTCCACTTCCGCGGCCTGGTCGAGGAGGTCTCAAACGGCGTGTTCGAGGCGGGCGGCAAGCCGGCTGAGTTCGTGGTCTCCGACATCTGCGACGGCGTTGTCCAGGCGACCGACGGAATGAGCTATTCGCTGATCTCGCGGGACATCATGGCGGCGATGATCGAGATCCACGCGCTCGGCCATCCGCACGACGCGATGGTGCTGATCTCCGGCAACGACAAGTCCGTCCCGGCTCATCTGCTGGCGATGGCTCGCTGTGATCTACCCGCGGTGCACGTGCCCGGCGGGACGCAGCTGAACGCGCCCGACTACGTCACATCCAACCAGATGTGGGAGATGGGAGCCGCGGTCAGGCGCGGCGAGCTGTCGGAGGACGAGCTCGAGCTGGCCCAGCGCGGGGCGTGCCCCACCTGCGGAGCGTGCCAGTTCATGGGCAGCGCCTCGACCGGCCAGGTGCTGTCCGAGGCGCTCGGTCTCGCCCTTCCGGGTTCGGCGTTGGTACCCGAGCCGCTGACCAAGTTGCTGCGCTACGCCCGCGCCGCCGGCAAGCAGGTCCTGCGCCTGGTCGCCGAGGACCTCACGCCGCGACGGATCTTGACCCGCGAGGCGTTCGAGAACGCGATCGTCATCCACGCCGCCATCGGCGGCTCGACGAACGCGCTGCTTCACCTGCCCGTGATCGCTCAGGAGGCCGGCGTGGACGTCACGATCGACGACTTCGACCGCATCCATCGGCAGGTCCCGGTGCTCGCCAACGTGAAGACGACCGGCCGCTACCCCGTCGAGTACTTCTGGTACGCCGGCGGCGTCCCGGCGGTGATGCTGGAGCTGCGCGACATGCTGCACCTGGACTGCGTCACCGTCACCGGCAAGACCCTGGGTGAGAACCTCGAGGAGATCGAGCACAGCAAGTTCTTCATGCGCGAACGGCTCGGCTACCTGAGGAACTTCAAGATCCGCCGCGACGAGATCATCCGGCCCCGCGACGATCCGTTCGCGAGCGACGGCGGGATCGCGATCCTGCGGGGCAACGTTGCTCCCGACGGCGCGATGGTGAAGACCTTCTCGGTACCCAAGGAGATGCACGTGCACACCGGTCCCGCGAGAGTCTTCGAGGACGAGCCCGAGGCCATCGACGCCCTCGTCGAGCGGAAGATACGGCCAGGCGACGTCATGGTCATCCGTTACGAGGGACCGCACGCCAACGGGATGCCCGAGATGTACTTCGCCGCCGCGATCCTGTCATCTGACCCGGTGCTGAACAGCACGACCGCGATCGTCACGGACGGCCGCTACTCGGGCGCGATGCGCGGTCCGTGCATCGGACATGTCACCCCCGAGGCACTGGACGGAGGGCCGATCGCGCTAGTTGAGGAGAATGACTTGATCGAGCTGGACGTGCCCGAGCGGCGCCTCGCGATCGTCGGTATCGATGGCCAGCCGCGGCCACAAGACGAGGTGACCGAGATCCTCGCTCAACGCCGAGAACGGTGGTCACCGCGACCACCGCGCCACACCCGAGGCATCCTGTCGCTGTATGAGCAAATTTCGAGCAGCGCATCGCACGGCGCCTCGCTGCTCGGCAACGGCGCCTCTGCACCTGCCCACTCGCCGACAACGCGCGCGTAACGGAACGGGAGACTGTCAGTGGCGACAACACGCGCAACGGTCGTGATCGCCGACTACGACTACGGTGACGTGGATATCGAACGGGCGATCATCGAAGCCGCCGGCCTCCGGCTGGTTGCCGCCCAGTGCAAGAGCGAGGACGATGTTATCGAAGCCGCCCGGGACGCGGACGCGATTATCGCGCAGTACGCCACGGTCGGAGCCAGGGCCATCGACGCGTTCACCCGCTGCAGGGTCATTGCGCGGTATGGCACAGGCGTCGACATCGTTGACGTGGACGCGGCCACGCGGCGCGGCATCCTGGTCACCAATGTGCCCAACGACTGGTGCCAGAACGAGGTCGCCGATCACGCCATGGCCCTGCTTCTCGCCGCGGCCAGGAAGATCTGCACCTACGACCGCGCGACCCGCGCCGGGGTATGGCGGTGGCAGTCTGGCGAGCCGATCCACCGGATGCAGGGACGCACCCTCGGGCTGCTGTCGTTCGGCGCGATCGCGCAGGCGGTCGCGGCCCGGGCCACCGCGTTCGGCATGCGCGTCGTGGCCCATGATCCGTACATGGCACCCGATGACGTGGTGGCCCACGGCGCCAGCCCGGTATCGTTCGACGACCTGATCGAGCACGCCGACTACCTGGTGATCCAGGCGCCGCTCACCAAGGAGACATACCACCGCATCGGCGAGGCAGAGCTCCGCCGCATGAAGCCGACGCTGATCCTGGTCAACACGGCCCGCGGGCCCATCATCAATGACGACGCCCTGTACCTGGCCCTCAAGGAAGGCTGGATCGCCGGCGCCGGCCTGGACGACATCGAGGAGGAACCGGCCAAGCAGCGGGACTGGAAGCCGGCGAACCCGCTCTTCAGCCTCGACAACGTGATCATCACGCCACATGCGGCGTATTACTCCGAAGAGGCGATCCGCACGGTCCGCGACTTTGCGGCACATGAAGTGGTGCGGGTGCTGACCGGGCAGCCGCCGCTCTCGCCAGTGAACGCGGCCCAACTTGCGATGGTTGAGCCCCGCCACCCAGCCTGAGCTGTGCCGGGGCCGTCCGGTACCGGAGCCGCCCGTCATCCCCTCAACCCAGCGTGGCGTAGGGCCGGACCTCGACCACTCCATGGGAAGGTACGGTTCAGGGAACCGGGCCCGTGGTGCGGGAGCAGCGAACAGCTGGTCGCGGGCGGGCGGGTGCGCAGGAGGTCCCGGGTCAGTTGCGCGAGTTCGCCCGCGAGCTGGGCATCGAGCGTGGCTGACCACCTGCCCCGGAGTCGGTGAGTCGTTGCTGGCGCGGACGAGCCCTGACATCTGCGCCGTAGGATCGGCACCCAGCACTGCCAGCCCTGACTTGTGACAATTCAATGGCAACTTGCCGATGCGAACGGCCAGATCAGGTTGTGGTCCTGAAGCCAGGGCCGTGTCCGGTCAAGTGGTGTAGGAGAAGGCCGTCGCGTCCACCGAATGGCGGACCTAGCGAGCGCGATCCATGACGCGATCCTCGCCAAGCGAACTCCATGCGGATCCCTGAGCTGGAGTTCGATGAGCGCACCAGAGCATTCGCTGAGGCAGGCGTCGCCTTGGAAGATGCGCGCCGCAGTTTCGTCCAAGAAGCCGGGGCTGTCCTGGCTCCCTCGCCCAGGTGAGCAAGGACCCTGGCTGCCCACCAGGTAGCCGACTGAGAACCTCACCGGCCAACACGCAGCGGCGGAGCGGGCTCCTGATAGCCGCACAACGCCGCCGGTATGGTCTGACATCTTGAGCCGACCAGGCATTTGCGGTGCAGCGAGCTACTCGGCGGTGGCGACCCCCAAGCCAACCCCGAGCATGATGAGCCCGAACCCGCCGAAGATCGCCCATAACCCCCTGTCCTCCCAGCTGCCGCCCACCTTCTTGGCCCTGGCCAGGGCCGTGAGGACGAACCCGGCGAGCACACTGGCCAGGCCCAGGAGAATCACGAGCACGGTCACCGCCGGCCTCCTCCTAGGCCGTCGACGCCGCGGGCGGGCGGTGACCTCAGCGGCCAGCGGGTGGGCGCGGCCGCGACCGGGCTCGGGATGAGGACGAAGCCGCACGCGGCCCGGAGACGGCGAAGGGCCGCGAGCTGGTCGGGGTCGACGTGTGGCACGCGGCCCATGATGCCCGCTGCTGGTCCCGGGCAGCAGACGGGCAGCAGACGGCGGCCGTGACAAGCCAAACAGGCATGAGAGAAGTGTGTCGGACCATGAGCGCCGATCCGGTCCGGCGAGGGCCGCCGACCTGGCGGCTCTCACCAGATTGCACCGTCCTCAAAAGGGCGGAGTTCCATGCCGGAGGTCCCGGTGCAGATCTCGCACGGAGGAAGCCAGGGGTTCAAATCCCCTCACCTCCACCCCAACCTCGCAGGTCGAAGCGTCGCCAGATTCCATCGGCGACGCTCACCTCGTTCCGGGGCCGTGCTGGGGCCGCGAACCATCGCAGCGCAGCTCGATCACCACGCCCGGCTCGGCCTGGCTGCTGGCCGCATAGAGCGCGTCCAGCCGGTCGCGGAGCGCCGTGTCGGCCTCCGGGTACCGGTGGCCGTAGCGGTCGAGGCCGGCCCTGCGGGCGGCCGCCTGCGGCGGTCGTCCTCGGCCGCCAGGACCATCGCGTGCGGGGGTCCTGGACCTCCTGGTGGCCTGCTGGCTAGTCTGTTCGCCTTGCTTGTGTCGACGAAGGGGGGGCGATATGGAGCAGTCGGCCGAGGTACGGGACGCCATGTTGCGGTTCTACGACCGGCTCTCGGCAGGCGAGCCGGTCGGCTACGAGGAAGGCTCATTGGGCTGGGTGGTCGATGAGCCGACGTTCTTCTTCCCGGACGGCTCGGCCATGCAGACCCGCCTGACCGCTGTCCTCCACCGCGAGGACGGGACCTGGAAGCTGTTGCATATGCATGTCTCGGTTGGCGTGCCCGACGACGAGGTGGTCGAGCTGCAGAAGCGGTGGTCGAGCGCCTCGTAAGGCGGGAGCTGCCGCGCGCCCTGACAGGCGCTTGCCAACGAGGCTCGTGTTCCCCTGGACCGGCCTCGCCTATTGCCCGAGCTGACGCCGTCAGCACTGGTCGACCCGGGCGCTGGCGGCCCGGCACGGGATCAGCCGGCAGACGGTCTCGGAGATCCGGCGGGCGTTCGGGCTCAACCCTGACAGGACGCTAGGAGTCCGCCAGCCACGCCAGCAAGCGGCCCTGCGACCAGCAGCGGCCAACGGCCTCGGCGCGCATGGCCGAGCGGTCGAACACCGCCAGGCCGATGATGCTGTGGCCAGAGGCGCGGCGGTCGCCAAGTGTCGGTATCGTCGGCGCGACCCCGACCCCCTCCGCCGACACCCACGCCACCGCCCGGCCGGCCGCCGCTTCGTCGAGGCGGTGGAGGAAGCGCAGGCGGCGCTCGAGCGGGAAGCGCGACAGCGCCCAGGTCGTGGTGACGACCGGCAGGGCGTCCGCGGGCACCCGGGCGAAGGCGTCGGGCGCCACCTCGACGGCGTCACCCTGCAGCAGCAGCGGCGGGGCCGTCGCCGCCAACGCCAGCTCCGCTTCGAGCCTCGCGACCCGCTCCGGCTGATCCGGCGACAGGCAGGCGCGCAACCATCGGGCGTCATCCGCGTCGGTCACGTCGACCGGATCGAGGTCGACGCCGACCCGGGCGACGACCTCGGGCATCGCCCGCGTCGGGATGGGCCGGTCCCCCACGACCGAACACGGCAGCTGCACGGGAGATGACGGGTCGCCCAACGACTGTCCGTTGCTGTAGGTGATGCCAACGCGATCGACAATGAGGTTGAGCCCAGCCGAACAGCCCACGACGATCAGCCCAACCGCGTTCGCGCCGACCCGGTGCGCCACCTCGGCAATGGCCGGGTACAGCACGGCGCAGCGGCCGGCCTCGATGGTCCGCGTCCGCCGGCGCACGGCGACGGCCACGACCGAGTCGGTCATTCGCAGCAGCGTGTCGATCGCCGCGCCGGCGGCGGCGTCGCCGTCCCCAGCGGCGTAGGCCGCGGCGAGCGCCGGGGCGCGTCCAGCGAGGGCGAGGTCGTGCAGCGCGGCGAGGATCACCGTGGGGTGCCGCTTGCGCGCCGGCGCCGCCCCGATGGCGCGCAGCGCCTCGTCGGACTCACTCAGGGCGACGGCGACGCGCGCGTACAGCGGCGACGTTTCGGCGGCGTCGACCTCACCGAAGTGCCGGTACACCTGAGCGAGCGTGCGGCCCCTACCCGCGGGTACGGCGCTTCCTGCGGTCGGTCCTGGCATCCCGACGATTCTAGCCACTGGAACGACAACCCCGACCCTTACCTGGCACAAGCGCGCCGAGGAGATCCTCGCTCTTGGCGACCACCGGAACTACGACGTGCCGCATGCACCACGGCAGACCGAACGTTCCCGCGCGCACCGGTCGGGCCGCGGAGCGGCCCTCCCTGCCGGGCCCGCCACGACGACACCCCGGGGCGCCGGAGGCCTACCTCTTGACCCGGTAGCGCACGTGTGTGACGCCGGTGCCCTCGACCACCGCGACGGGCCCCTCGAACTGCACCGGCGTGGCCTCGAGCCCGGCGAACAGCGGCGTCCCCCCGCCCAGCACGACCGGCACCAGCTCGACGCCGACCTCGTCGAGCAGGCCGGCCTCCAGGCACTGCCGGGCCATCTGCCCGCCGTTGACGGCGACGTTCTTGTCCCCGGCCAGCTCCTTCGCCTTGGCCACCGCCGCCTCGATGCCGTCGGTGACGAAGACGAAGTTCTCGTCGTCCTCAGGACGGTCGTCCGGGCGCCGGTGGGTGAGCACGACCGTGGTCACGTTCATCGGGTGGCGCCCGCCCCAGGCGTTCGTCATGTCGTAGAGGTGCCGGCCGACGACCAGCGCGCCGATGCTCTCCCACTCCGGCTTGATCAGCGCCGCGCTCGCCGCGGAGATGCGGGGCGGCGGCACGTCGGGACTGGCCGACGGGATCTCGACGTCGCCGTTGCCGTACCACTGGAACAGCAGGTCGAAGCCGCTTTCTTCTGGTCCGGCGATGTAGCCGTCGAGCGACATCGTGGCGCCGGTGGTGACCTTGCCCATCTCGTTGCCTCCTTCGCTGTTGGCCGTGTCGTCAGCGCGTCGTACGGCAGCCCCTCCTTTCGACATCCGGCTTCAGGATTCTTTCAGCCGACCGGGACGAGCACCGTCGCGACGGCGCTCTCGACTGCAGAGCATGGAGAATCCGCATGAGCACCGGGCGCCTCGCTGAGTTGGCCGGCGTGCCCCGACCGTCCACCGACACGTCGGCTGGTGTTGCCGGTGGCCCCACCGGACGGTCGTGTGCGGGGAGCAGCGTTAGCTGGTGTTCGTACCATTTGCGCAGTGGGAGGAGCCTGTGACTCACACCCAGTCCCAGCCCGGTATCAGTCGGCGGGCGCTGCTCGGCGGGGCGGCCGCCGTCGCCGGGGCCGCGGCGCTGGCGCCGCCGGAGGCGCTGGCGGCGCGGTCGGCGGACGCGACCGGCCAGGACCGAGACGCTCGGCGACCGTTCAGCCCAGACTACGGCCCACTCGCTCCGGTCCGCGACCACACGACCGGTCTGGAGCTGCTGCTCCTGCCGCGCGGCTTCGAATATCTCGACGTCACCCTGCCGGGGCGTCGTGGCGTTCACGACGCAGCCACCCCACGCGGCAACCCAAGCTCTCCGCGCCACGCTAGGGCCGCGCCCGTCGGACCTCGACGCGGTCCTCCCGGTAGTGGATCAGGTCCCACGCGATCAGCCCGCAGCACACCGCCGCCGCCAGCCCGAGGGAGACGAGCGCTGGCAGCTCCAGCGCGGCCGGGATGAGCGCGAGCATCGTGACACCGGCCGCTAGCCGGCCGGGGCCGACGTACCCCGGTCGCTCGCTCGTCGAGTGCCGGATGAAGTGGACCACCCGGATCCGCTGGACGACGTGGGTCAGGAAATAGAGCGAGAGGCCGCCGCAGAGCGCGGCTGCCGGGACCACACCCAGCGGCTGATCGACGTGCTCGATGGTTTTCTTCAGCCCGAGTGCGAACAGGACGATCCCGGCGATCATCGGCAGGTGCAGGTAGCGGTACAGGTCGCGCGCGAGCTGGGCCTGCATCGCACCGCTCGTCCTCGACAGCTCGCGCTGGGTTCGGACGGCCAGGACGTCGAAGTACGCCCACCAGAGCGCCGCGATCACGAGGATGCCGAGGATCGCGGCCGAGACGATCCCGGGGGTGAGCGGGACGTGGGCGGCTCCGACGCCGAGCGAGATCACCGACTCACCGAGCGCGATGATGACGACCAGCCCGTAGCGCTCGGCGAAGTGGCTCGGCGAGATGGTGGCGCGTCGTCCGCGACCGAGCACGACGCCCGAGTAGACAACAACCAGCGCGACCACCCAGAGCGCCTCGCGCCACGGGCCATCGACGAAGGCGGCCGCGAGGATGAGGACGGGTGCGGTCGCCTCCCTCGTCGCGAAGCGCATGAGCGCGCGGGACAGGGGCCGGTCGCCCCTCGCGCTGACCCCGTAGAGTGCCAGGTTGATGAGTCGCACGACGAGGTAGGCGACGGCGAAGAGCACGCCCTCACCGCCGAATGCGCCCGGGACGGCGAGGGCGACGAGGAACATCGCCGCCATCGCGGCGAACATGCCCGCGCGGACGATGGCCTGCTCGGGCTCGAGCAGGTTGGTCAGCCAGGCATAACCGGTCCACAACCACCAGATCGCCGCGAGGACGAGCAACCCGTGCCCGACGCCCCGCCACGAGGGATCGTTCGACATCAGCTCGGTGGCCTGCGTGATCGCGAACACCACCACCAGGTCGAAGAACAGCTCTAGGGGTGTGACGCGCTGTTCGCGCTCGACCGGTCGATCGACCATCGCTACGAGGTCGTGGGACGGGGGATCAGCCTGGTCGTGCCCGATCGCGCTCGAGGGGCCAGGATCCTTTCGAGCCCCTCAGCCCTCCATCCCGCCATCGACCCCGCCTCCTTCGCGGCACGCCCGCGGGCGCATCGTAGGGCTATCCTCGTTCTGATCGCGGCGTGCGGCCACTCCCCGGAAGCTTCGCCTCGATGAGCGAGCGCTTCGCGCCCTCCTGGTCCAGCAAGACCCGGCGATGCACGTCGGCGACCTCCGCCGGGTCATGACTTCGTCCGGCGACTACCTCTGGGTATGTCCGGACGTCCACTACCGGCTGTACGACCCGGGCCTGCCACGCCTCTCGCAGTAGCGGTCAGCAGGGCGGGGTTCCCCGCCAGCGCCCGCGGCGCTGCCCAACGCGCCTGGGTGCGCCGCTGGGGGCATGCCCAGACCTGGTCAGCAGCGTCCCGGCCGCTGGGTCAAGCCGGCGATCGATCGGGTGCGATCGCAGCCTGGAGCCGATCGAGAAACGGGACCTGCGCCGCCTTCAGCTTGCGACGCGCCTCGGTGAGCTCGAACCATTCGACGCGGTCGATCTCGGGGAAGGCCTCCACCCGCCCCGACCCGGGCGGCCACTCCAACTGGTAGGTGTTGCTGACCGCGGTCGCGGCGTCCAGGTCCCCCTGGGCCGCCCACGCCAGGACGAGCTTCCCCGACTTCTGCCGGATCTCACCCAGGGCGATGAGCGGGGTATCGGGAAGCTCGTACCCGGTTTCCTCCGCGAACTCCCGGCGGGCGACCGCCACCAGTTCCTCGCCCTCCTCGACCTCGCCCTTGGGGATCGTCCAGTGCCCCAGGTCCTTGTGCACCCAGTGCGGACCACCCTGGTGCCCGAGCAGCACCTCCAGGCGACCGTCTCGGCGGCGCCACAGCAGGATGCCGGCGCTGGTTCGCCCGGACTTGTCGGTCGTCACCGCCACCTCCTGGGCCGGTTGCGTCCGCGTGGCCGCCGCGCGGATGAGGCCGAAGGCCACGGTACCGCCCCGCGAGGCACCCCGGGTCCCCGCACGAACACCAGGGCCAGGACGGCACTGAGCTTGCAGCAGGTCCACGACGTGCGCCGCCAACTCGAACGCTGGCAAGACAGCCGCCCGGTCCGGGAGCTTGACGAGCAACTCCGGCTTGCCGGCTACCCGGCCGACGACCTCGTAAGAAACCGACGTCACGACAGAACGACGGAGCCCTGGCTTATCCTGTTCGCCGTGTTCCGCTTCCCGCATCCGACCGGGCACCACGGGATCGGCACGGTGACCTACCACTGGGTGGATGCCGACCGTCGGGAGGTCTTCACCGACGATCCAGATGACCGTCGCGAGCTGATGGTGCAGCTCTGGTATCCGGCCCCGCCCGACCCAGCGGCGCCGCGTGCTCCCTATGTGCGGGACGCCGACGCGCTTGCGCCGGCGCTGACGCCGTTGCCGGAGCTCACCCCCCAGCGCCTGAACGACGTCACCACCAACGCCGTCGAGGCCGCGCCGGTGGCCGACGACCAGCCCAGCTACCCGGTGCTGCTCTTCTTGGAAGGGATCAGGTTCGCCTACCGCCAGCAGAACACCTTCCAGGTCGAGGAGCTGGTCTCCCACGGCTATGTCGTGGCGGCCATCGACCAGCCGTACGTCGCCGCGACGGTGGTGTTCCCGGATGGGCGCCAGGCGGCCTACGACCCCCGCTGGGACCCTCCCCACAGCGCGTTCATGGACGCCCACATCCCCTACCTCGCCCAGGACGCCGTGTTCACCCTGGAACAGCTGGTCGCCTTGAACCGGGCCGATCCGAACGGCATCCTGACCGGGCGGCTGGACCTTGAGCGTGCCGGCCTGTTCGGGATGTCGATGGGCGCCATCGTGGGCGGCGAGGCCTGCCGGCTGGAGCGGCGGCTGCGGGCCGGCCTGCTGATGGACGCCATGATGCCCGCCGAGGTGGTCCGGGACGGCTTGCGGCAGCCGATCATGTGGATCACCCGCGATGCCGACACCATGCGGCTGGAACGACGGCGCTCCGGCGGGTGGGCGGAGCCTGTCATCCACGAGACCCTGACCACCATGCGGGCGGTGTACGAGCGCCTGCCCGGCGACGGGTATTACGTGCAGGTGCCCGGCGTGTTCCACGCCGACATGACCGACGTCCCATTGCTCGCCTCCCGGGTGGGCCTATCGGGGCCGGTCGGCGTGCAACGGGCGCACCAGGTCGTCAATGCCTATTCGCTGGCGTTCTTCGACCGGCACCTGAAGGGCCGGCCAGCGGCTCTGCTGGATGGCCCGGCCGCACGGTATCCCGAGGCGCTTCTCGAAACCCGCCGACCTTGATCCACACCCGTCGTCGACCGTCTTCCGCGCACCGAGGTGGTCGGCCGCACGATGCCGGGATCGTGCCAGGAGCCTAGACAGTGGACGACCAGCATGGATGAGCAAGCAGGGCGCCTCGCACCTGCTGTTGACCTCTACTGGATCCCCCTGGGCGCAGGTGGGTACGTCGTCCGCTGGAGCGGGAAGCTCTATGAGGCGCTGAAAGCGCTTGTCGAGCATCGCCCGCGACTGGATCTCTACCACTCCGCGCTGCAGATCTGGCTCCCGGAGGACCGGTTCGTCATCGAGTGCGCGGCGATCCTGAACCTGCGAGGGCAAGAACGCGGGGTCGTGGCCGGGGGGCCGGTCGGGATGAGCTGGCTCGGCCGATTCCGGCACTTCCGATACGAGATCCGTCGTTGGCGGGGAGGCTCCATCCCCGATCTGGCCCACGCGGTGTCGGGTCCGGTCCGGGTGGCGACGGACGTCGTTCGCGCGCAGCGCGTTCTCGATCTGGCGCCCTCCGTCCCGACACCCGTGTGGGGTCGGGACGAGCTGCGAACCGGTGAGATGTGGAACTCAAACTCGCTGATCTCGTGGCTTCTGGCACGCGCCGGCATTGACACCGATGGCTTGGAGCCTCCCGTCGGCGGCCGAGCTCCCGGTTGGAACGCCGGTCTGGTGGTGGCAGGACGCCAGATGCAACACAGAACACCTTGAAGACGGTTTGCCTGACCGACGAGCAGCGCCAATGGCTACGGCGTGCAGCCGCTGACGAGATCCCGGGCAGGTGCACGCGGCACCAGACACCACCGGGCCGCCAACCAACCGCGTCGGATGCTGTTCGGCGACCGGCCCGTCCTGCTCCGGCGCGGATCGCACGGCGCTGCCTCGTCCAGGGCTGGCGGGCTGAAGGCCTGCTTGCGCGGATGCCGAGCCGGTCGGCCAGGTCCGCGGCGGCCTCGGTCCGGCCGTATCCGCGCCACCACAACGGCGCAGCGGCCGGTCACCGGTTCGCCGGGCGGTCCCAGCGGCCGCTCACCTCCTGCCAGGTGGGTGGCCGACCGGCCAGCGGTTCCGGCGATGGGGTGTGGAGGCCGTCCAGCAGCAGCCCCAGGTAGCGGTGGCGGAGCTGGCGGGTGCGGTCCGCGTCGCCAAGGCGGATCGAGGCGACCTGCTCGAACACGAAGGTGAGGTCGTTGGCGTCCAGGTCGGCGCGGACCGCGCCGGCGGCCTTGGTGCGCTCCAGCAGCGCCACGTTGAGCTCCTGGGCCCTGGCGGCGTCGTCGTACAGGTCCTGGGTGGGGGTGAAGGTGCCGGCCAGGCGCATGGCGAAGGAGTGGGTGTCGGCGTCCACGATGCGGCCCATGAACCCGGCGAAGGCTTCCCAGGGGTCGCCGTCGTCGGCCAAGGCGGCTTCCGCCTCGGCGAGGTAGCGGCGCAGGCCGTCGCCGGCCAGGCGCCGCAGCAGCTCTTCCTTGCTGCGGTAGCGGCGGTACAGGGCGCTCATGCCCACGCCGGCCCGCTTGGCCACCGCGCCGATCGGGGCGGCCGGGTCGGCGACGAACACCGCGCGGGCGGCTTCCAGGATCAGCTGGTCGTTGCGGGCTGCCTGGGCCCGCCGGCCGCTCAGCGGCACCGTCGTGGGTTCCATGCCACCAGCATACTTGAACGGATCGCTCTGTTCCACTATGGTGGAGCGGAGCAGTCCATTCCGAGGACTGCTGGGCCCGGCAGGAGGGAGCCCCAGATGAGCGACACGGCGAACCGCAGCGCCCGCGCCGACGCCGAGATCCGGCCGTTCCGCCTCGACGTCCCCCAGGCCGACCTGGACGACCTGCGCCAGCGGCTGGCCCACGCCCGCTGGCCCGCCCCGCTGCCCGGCGACGACTGGTCGACCGGCGTGCCCGTGGCCTGGCTCAGGGAGCTGGCCGAGTACTGGCGCACCGGCTACGACTGGCGCGCGGCCGAGGCACGGCTCAACCAGGTACCGCAGTTCACCACCACGATCGACGGGCAGCGCATCCACTTCCTCCACGCGCGCTCCCCCGAGCGCGATGCGCTGCCCCTGATCCTGACCCACGGCTGGCCGGGTTCGGTGGCGGAGTTCCTCGACGTCATCGGCCCGCTCGCCGACCCGCGCGCCCACGGCGGCGACCCGGCCGACGCCTTCCACCTGGTGATCCCGTCGCTGCCCGGGTTCGGCTTCTCCGGACCGACCACCGACGCCGGGTGGGGCACCATGCGGATCGCCCAGGCGTGGGCGGCGCTGATGGCGCGGCTGGGCTACGACCGCTACGGCGCCCAGGGCGGCGACGTCGGCGCCACGGTTGCCCCGGAGCTTGGCCGGGTGGCGCCCGATCGGGTGGTCGGGGTGCACGTCAACGGCAACCCGGGGACGCTGCCGCCGCTGCCGCTGCCGGAGGAGGAGCTGGCCGGCCTCACCGACGTC
>Ga0081538_10003976_pt1 | contig 13767 bp, 7 predicted proteins | sample TabmetS5T2R1_FD_71022 | JGI IMG/M metagenome (GOLD analysis project Ga0081538, IMG submission 71022) | Tabebuia heterophylla rhizosphere microbial communities from the University of Puerto Rico - S5T2R1 | ecosystem: Host-associated > Plants > Roots > Rhizosphere ... | reverse complement strand
CGCCATCTCGTTCTGGCCAAACTCCCGCGCCACGCGCCGTAGCTCCTCCTGTTCCTCAGTCAGGGCGAAATCGACCATCGGTCCGCTCCTTTGGTAACTTCTACGGATACCTGCCACTGCCGAGGCGGCGTTACGTGTGATCGATCAAGCGGCAATAGGCTCTAAATTCTACCATATAGAACGGCTCACAAGCGTTTACGGTCGGTGGGATCCTCGATAGCATCGGCGACAATCGGCTGTTGGTGTTCCTGCTCTGTGCAGCTTCCCACGCCCCCCCGGCGGGCGCCATGGCAGCGGTGAAAGCCTAACCCCGACAATCATCGAGGGACAGACATGCGACGAGAGGAAACGATCGCCGTGATCCACCGACGGAGCTCCCGTTCATCGCCACCACGGACACCCATGACGGGCAAAATTGACATGTCGTCTCTTGGAATCGGTCTCAAGGGGATTGTTCCGGCACATCTTTGAGGTCATACGCTAAAATCTGTTGCTGAAGGCTGTCTTTTTCTGCCGACTGTTTGAGCCATTCCTCCAGAAGGCGTTCCAGCTCTCTGTCCCATTGCTGACGTTCGAGGTGAAGTGCGTGCCAGCGCTCATGATCCTGATAGAGTTCGCCGCTGGCTAACTCTGCATCACGCCTGCGCATGCGTTCTTCCAACGCGGCAACCGCGGCCTCCAGCTCCGCTACTCGGCGCTCCCCCCGGCTCAACGCCTTTACGAGCTCGCGACGGTCCGGCCCCCGAGGGGTCGGCTTGCCGACGGGCGGGTGCCCTGCACGGTTGCCGTTGCGGCGTCCTGCATCGACGGCCGCGTTCATGTCCTCTTCCAGTTCCTGCTCTTGCTTCCAGAGGTAGTATTCGTAATCACCGATGTAATCGAGCGCCTGACCGTCTTCGATCTCTACCACGCGCGTCGTCATGCGGGTCAGGAAGACGGGGTCATGGGAGATGAAGACGATGGTCCCCGGGAAATCCAGCAACGCATCGGTCAGCACGTCCACCGACGCGGGATCGAGATGATTCGTTGGCTCGTCCAGAAGGAGCGTATTGGCCGGGTTGAGCAACATCCGCGCGAGGGCCACTCGACTGCGCTCGCCGCCACTGAGGACGCTGATCGGTTTGAACTGATCGTCGCCGTGGAAGAGAAAGGCGCCCGCCACGGCGCGCAGCCACGGCAGGTCGGCGTGAGGTGATGCCTCCTGCAAGGAATCGAGCACCGTATGTGTCGGGTTCAGGACGTCGGCCTGATGCTGGGCAAAATAATGCAGGCTCACCCCATATCCCACCTGGCGCTCGCCGTGATCGATCGGCAGCACGCCGGCCAGCATTTTCAGGAGGGTGCTCTTGCCCGCCCCATTGTCGCCGAGTAAAGCCACGCGCTGGCCGCGTTCAACGCGAAAATCGAGGGCACGGTACACCGTCTTGGCACCGTAGCTCTTGCCCGCCCCTTTGAGATCGAAAACCAGACGCCCACTCGGCGCCGGCTCCGGGAAATGAAACCGAATGCGTTTTGGGTCGCGCTCCCGCTCGATCTGTTGGACGCGCTCGAGCTGCTTCAGGCGTGATTGCACCTGACGTGCCTTGGTCGCCTTAGCGCGGAAGCGATCGACAAAGCGTTGGACGCGCGCGATTTCGCGCTCCTGCGCTTGGGCTGCGGCCTCCAACTGTGCTTCCCGCGCCCGCCGGGTGGTCAGGTAGCGCTCGTAGTTGCCGGTATACGTGCGGATGGCATGGCGGTGAATTTCCCAAATGTGCGTGACGATGCGGTTCAGGAAGGCGGTATCGTGGCTGACCGCCAACACCGTCTGACGCGAGCGTAACAAAAACTGCTCAAACCATGCCTGGGTCTCGGCATCGAGGTGATTCGTCGGCTCGTCGAGCATCAACACGTCAGGCGCCGTCAGCAACAGATGGGCCAGCGCCACGCGCATGCGGTAGCCTCCGGACAGGCTCAGGAGAGAACGGTCGTACTCGCCTTCCGTAAAACCGAGGCCCGACAATATACGTTTGGCTTCGTGTTCGGGATACCGGCCACGGTGCGCCGCCTCCAGCACGCTCAGGTTCGGGTCCTGTTCTAACTCCTGCGGCAAATAACCCACTCGCAGCCCGCCTGGGATACGAATGATGCCGCTGTCAGGAGTTTCCTCACCCTTGATCAGACGCAAGAGGGTGGTCTTGCCCGAGCCATTGGGACCCACCAGGCCCACGCGCGTCTTCGCCTGGAGGAACGCTGTCGCCCGGGCGAACACCACTTGCGGACCAAAAGCCTTTGAAATAGCCTCGATCTGGATCATAGCTCCGCCATTATACGGGGTCACCCATGCCCTTCGCAACCTCCCAACGCCGTCGGCATAGGTGCGCGAGTCTTCGATCGCCACATGCGTAGCAAGAGGATGCCTTTGAATTGGCAGCCTGCATTTGCCTCAGCCCAGAAAGGTGCGTATATTGGCAGCCATGTGCTCACGGGGAGTTGGGGGCCACGAACACGCCAAGCCTTAACGTGGCTGCCTCGCCGCCTGGGCTTAACTCACATCAGAGCGGTGCAAGGGAGGACAGGCTGCAGTGGATCAGAGGACGCTCGATCAGTTGTGCATTAATACCATCCGCATGCTGGCGGTGGACGCGGTGGAAAAGGCCAAGTCTGGCCATCCCGGCATGCCGATGGGTACGGCGGCATTGGCGTATGTGCTGTGGACGCGTTTCTTGAAGCATAACCCGGCTAACCCGCAGTGGCCGGATCGGGATCGCTTCGTGCTATCGGCCGGGCATGGTTCCATGCTGCTGTACAGTTTACTGCATCTCACGGGATACGACCTGCCGTTGGAGGAGCTCAAGCAATTCCGGCAGTGGGGCAGTCGCACGCCGGGGCATCCCGAATATGGCATGACGCCAGGCGTAGAGACCACCACAGGGCCTTTAGGGCAGGGATTTGCTAATGGCGTGGGCATGGCCATCGCCGAAACCTTCCTGGCCGAGCGCTTCAATCGACCGGGCCATGCCATCGTCGATCATTATACCTATGCCATTGTCAGCGATGGCGACCTCATGGAAGGCGTGGCCTCAGAAGCGGCGTCCCTTGCCGGACATTTGCAGCTTGGCAAGCTGATCTATCTCTATGACGACAACGACATCTCCATTGACGGTTCCACCGATTTGACCTTCACCGAATACGTGGGCAAGCGCTTCGACGCCTACGGCTGGCACGTCCAGGAGGTCGCCGACGGTAACGACGTGCCGGCGATCGACGCCGCTCTCAAAGCCGCCCAGGCTGCGCGCACGAAACCATCGCTGATCATCGTGCGCACCCACATCGCCTACGGTAGCCCCGGCAAGCAGGATACGGCGGAGGCCCATGGCGCGCCCCTTGGCGCCGAGGAGGTGAAGCGCACCAAGGAGTTCTTCGGCTGGCCTCAAGAACCCTCGTTTTACCTACCCGAGGAGGCACTGACCCATTTCCGCCTGGCGCTGAAACGAGGGCAGGCCTGGGAAGCGGAGTGGCAATCGCGGTTCGCGTCATACGCTGCCACCCACCCCGATCTAGCGGCCGAATGGCAGCGCGCGCTGCGGCGTGAATTGCCACCGGGATGGGAAGCGCGTTTGCCGACGTTCAAAGCTGAGGATGGGGCGATGGCGACGCGCGTCGCATCGGGCCGTGTGCTCAATGCGATCGCCTCGACGATCCCTAGCCTGGTCGGTGGCTCGGCCGACCTGGCGACCTCGAACAATACGCTCTTGCGGGGCGCGGGCGAGTTCAGCCCACAGAATCGTGGGGGCCGGAACATCTACTTCGGCGTGCGCGAACACGGCATGGGCGCTACCCTGAACGGCATCGCCTTGCACGGCGGTATGATTCCCTATGGCGCGACGTTCTTGATCTTCTCCGACTATATGCGGCCCGCCATCCGTCTGGCGGCGCTATCGGGGCTGCCGGTGATCTACGTCTTCACCCATGACAGCATCGGTCTTGGAGAAGATGGACCGACGCATCAACCTATCGAGCATCTGGCGGCGCTGCGCGCCATACCTCAGCTCACAGTCATCCGTCCGGCGGATGCCAACGAGACCACGGTGGCCTGGCGTGTAGCCCTCACCCAGCGGCATGGCCCCGTCGCCTTGGTCCTCACCCGACAGAACCTGCCAGTCTTCAATCGCGCCCAGATGGCCGCGGCTGACGGCCTGGCGCGGGGAGCGTACGTCTTGCTCGATGCCGAGGGGGCGGTGCCCGACATCATTCTCATCGCCAGCGGGTCGGAGGTGCCCCTGGCTGTTGAAGCCCGTGAGCAGTTGGCCCAGCAAGGGATCCGGGTGCGTTTGGTGAGCATGCCGAGCTGGGAGCTCTTTGAGCAGCAACCACAAGTCTATCGGGAGGCGGTGCTGCCACCGTCGGTGCCCAGACGCCTAGCCATTGAGGCGGGGGTGCCGCAGGGATGGCGTGATTACGTCGGGCCAGAGGGCGACATCATCGGCCTGACACGGTTTGGAGCCTCCGCCCCCGGTCCGGTGGCGATGGACAAACTGGGATTCAACGCCCCGAATGTGGTAGCCAAGGCTCTGAAGCTGCTCGGCCGGTCATAACTTCATGCTCATCCCTGCCTGCAACGCGAGGGGTTGCGATGGCATCGAACAAACTGCCGTCTGTGGCAACCCGGTGGCAGTTTTAGTCGACCCTACCATTACCGATCTGATCATCCGGTTTTGAGCCGTTTGGGATGGTAACAGAAGGCGACAATGTAGGACTGATGCAGCGGTGAAGAGTGGCGAAAGCGCAGAACTGACCTCGCGGGGAGCCATCTGCCAGCCGATGGCAAACGAGACCACAAGGAGTGCTCACGATGGAAAAACTCGCCGAGACCACGTATCCAATCGAGGAATTGTTGAGGCGGCGCTGGAGTCCGCGGGCCTTCGCTGATCGCCCCGTGGAAGCCGAAAAGCTGTTGAGCCTTTGGGAAGCGGCCCGGTGGTCAGCTTCCACGGCCAATCAACAGCCCTGGTACTTCATCGTCGCTACGAAGGAGAATGAGGTTGAGCATGCGCGCCTTCTGAGTTGCCTCCGCGAGAACAATCAGCAGTGGGCCTCTCGCGCGCCGGTCCTGATGGTCTCGGTCGCCAAACTCACGTTCGATGCCAACGGCCAGCCCAATCGCCACGCCTTCCATGACGTCGGATTGGCGGTCGCCAATCTGATCACCCAAGCAACAGCCCTCGGATTGTACGTACATCAGATGGCTGGATTCTATCCAGACCGGGTGCGCGAGCTCTATGGCGTTCCTGACGGGTTTGAACCAGTGGCAGGGATCGTGCTCGGGTACCTCGGGGATCCGACCATCTTACCCGAGGACCTCCAACAACGTGAAGTGGCGCCACGGGTCCGTCGGCCGATCGAGAGCTTTGTGTTTCAGGGTGTGTGGGGGGAGACCTCACCGTTGGTCGCGCCGCATTAGGACGCGACACGTCATGATAGGTTCAGGACACGTTATGCTACAATAAGGTGGAGTTGAAGATTACGATACCACCATACGCATCTCAGCAATTCCAGAGGTCAGCATGTTGGTCCGCCAGCCACGCAGCCGGGAAGCTCATGGATTGCAGCTGGGTCGTGTTCTCTGTATCCTCGGCGATATCGCAGCTCTCCTGGCGCTCGGCTTCGGGATCGCCTCGGCAGGGACCGATCACGGCCCGGAGATCATCCGGGAGAAGATCGAGCAGCTCAGACTGTTCAAGAGCCTGAAGATCGGCGATGCGTCCGTCACCTCGAGCCTCGTGGTGCCGGACTTCTACGAGCGACGGGGGTTCCAGCTTGCCTGGGTGAAGCAATCCTCAATCGAGGACCTGTTTCGGGCGATTAAGGAAACTAACGCAGATGGTCTCGACCCACGGGATTATCATCTCGCTGCACTTGAGCGGCTCCGGCATGAGGTGGAGGCAAGCCCGACGCCCGCGCCTGCCATGCTGGCCGACCTCGACATTCTGCTCACAGACGCTCTAGTTCGCTTGAGTTACCATCTCATGTTTGGCAAGGTCGACCCCGAACGGCTAGACCCGAGCTGGAATATGTCCCGCGAAATCAGTGGGTTTGAACCTGCCGTCAGTATCCAGCAGGCGCTCGACTCCGAGTCGCTCTATCAGGCCATCGACCGCGAGAAACCCAAACATACGTTCTACACCGCACTGAAGGCGGCATTGGCAAAATATCGCGGCCTTAAGGCGGCAGGGGGGTGGCCACAGATTCCATCGGGGCCGTCCCTGAAGCCGGGGATGCATGACGACCGTATACCGACGCTGCGTCGGCGGCTCAGCCTCACCGGCGACCTCGCGCCACGGTTCGCCGACCACTCGCAGGTCTTTGACGGCGCCCTGGTCGAGGCTGTGAAAGCCTTTCAGCGGCGCCATGGACTCGCCGTCGATGGCGCCATTGGCCGCGAAACTCTGGCGGCCCTCAACGTGCCAGTCGAAGAGCGCATCCAGCAATTACGCGTGAACCTGGAACGGGGACGGTGGATGCTGCACAACCTCGAAAGCACATTTATCGTGGTGAACGTGGCCGGATATCATTCCTACTACGTCAATGACGGTCAGATGGTATGGCAAGGGCGCGCCCAGGTAGGACGGCCCCTTCGCCAGACACCGAGCTTCAAGGCTGAGATGACCTACCTAGTGTTCAACCCCACATGGACAGTACCTCCGACGATTCTGGCCCAGGACTATTTACCTTTCCTGAAACAGGATCCTGGCTATGTCCGCCGCAAAGGACTGAAGGTGATCGACCGCACCGGAAGGGGGGTCGACCCAGGCCAGGTCGATTGGTCGCACTATTCCGCCAGCTATTCCCCCTATTTGTTGCGGCAGGATCCCGGGCCGCGCAATGCCCTCGGGCGGGTTAAGTTCATTTTCCCCAATGACCATGCGGTGTTTCTGCATGACACCCCGAATCAGAGATTGTTCGACCGCACCGAGCGGGCTTTCAGCTCGGGGTGCATTCGGGTCGAAAACGCGCTGGAGCTCGCCCGCTTACTGCTGAACGATGAGGGGCAATGGAGCCGCAAGGCGATCGATAGGGTCATCGATTCAGGGAAAACCCGCACCATCTTTCTGCAAAACCCGGTTCCAGTGTTACTGCTCTATTGGACCGCGTGGATCGGTCCCGATGGGCAGGTCAATTTCGGTCATGACCTCTATGATCGCGATAAGCTTGTGCAAAAGGGCCTGGCCAGCGATTTTCGCTTCCGCAAACGCCCCCTGTTTGAGGTGCCACGCGCCACCCCGGAAGCCATCGCCATGGATGGCCAAGATGCCGAGTGAGCGGGCACGCCGCCCAAGGCGGGCATAGACGATCGGCGTGAGAGAGTGCTGACATGCGTGAGGTCACGGTCATCGAAGCGGATTTGAATGATCCCCGACATCAGACGGCCATCTTACAGCTCATCAATGCCTATGCCCGCGATCCTATGGGTGGTGGACGAGACCTGCCTGCAGCGGTTCGCGATCGTCTGATCCCGGGACTTCGGCAGCATCCGACATCGTTGGTTTTTCTTGCGTTCGATGGCGTGACACCGGTCGGCATCGCCGTCTGCTTCCTGGGCTTTTCGACCTTCGCCGCGCAGCCGCTGATCAACATCCATGACCTCGCTGTCATGCCCGACTACCGTGGGCGGGGCATCGGTCGCCAGCTTTTGGAACGGGTCGGGGCCAAGGGACGTGATCTCGGATGTTGCAAGTTGACACTGGAGGTTCGGGAGGATAACCACCGCGCACAGCGACTCTATCAGGGGTTTGGCTTCGGGGACGCGCCGAGTGAGGTCGGCAGGGTGCGGCACTGGTTCCTGCAAAAACGCCTGTAAAACTGTCAGGCGGTCGTGGCTTAAGCCTCCGGGGTATAGCCAAGATTGGGGGCCAACCACTTCTCGACTTCCGTCAGTTCCATCCCCTTGCGCTTAGCGTAGGACCTGACCTGATCTCGATCGACTCTCCCGACGCTGAAATAACGGGACTGAGGATGAGCGAAGTATAGACCGCTCACCGTTGCCGCCGGCATCATGGCTGCGCTCTCGGTGAGGCGCATGCCGCCCGCCGCGGCTTCGAGCACGGTGAACAGCGTGTATTTCTCGCTATGATCGGGGCACGCGGGATAGCCTAGGGCGGGTCGAATCCCGCGATACTTCTCCGCAATCAGCTCCTCGAAGCTGAGGTTCTCGGCCTTACCATAGCCCCACTCCCGCCGCACACGCTGATGGAGATATTCGGCGAACGCTTCGGCGAGGCGATCGGCGAGCGCTTTGACCATGATCGCGTTGTAATCATCGTGGTCCTGCTCGAGACGTCGGACGAGCGCATCCGCTCCCAGCCCGGCGGTGACAGCAAATCCACCCAGGTAGTCGGATACGCCGCTGTCGGCGGGCGCGATGAAGTCGGCCAAGGACAGGTAGGGGCGCGTGTCGTCGTGCGCTTCCTGCTGCCGCAGCATATGGAAGCGAGTCAGCTCCTGGCGCCGCGAGTCGTCGGTGTAGAGGACGATGTCGTCGCCGTCGCTATTGGCGGGCCAGAAGCCGTAGACGCCCTGCGCGGTTAACAGGCGCTCGTCGATGATGCGCTGCAAAAGCTGCTTGGCGTTCGCATACAGCTCACGCGCCGCCTCGCCATATTGGGGATGCTCCAGGATCTGCGGGAATCTTCCCTTCAGCTCCCACGCCACGAAGAGGAATGTCCAGTCGATATACGGGGCGATCTCGCCCAGCGCCACCTCAGCCACCAAGCGACGCCCCGTAAACGACGGCTTGGGAATGTCGGTTGGACGCCATTCGATCTTCAGTCGCCCGGCAAGAGCCGTGTCGTAGGGGACAAGAGCGCTCTCACGTCGTCTCCCGAAGACCGCGCGCAAGCGCTCATGCTCATCGCGGTTCGCCTGATCGAAGGTCTCACGCTGTTTGGCGTCGAGCAGACTCGCCACCACCCCGACGGCGCGCGAGGCATCGAGCACGTGCACGGTGCTTTGGCCGTACTGGGGGGCGATCTTGACGGCCGTATGCTGCGCGCTCGTGGTTGCACCCCCGATCAGCAGCGGGACTGTGAAACCCCGACGCTGCATTTCCTTAGCAACGAAGACCATCTCGTCGAGAGAAGGGGTGATGAGCCCGCTTAAGCCGATCACATCGGCATGCTCGTCGATGGCTGTCTGTAAAATCCTGTCGCAGGGGGCCATTACGCCGAGGTCGATGACTCTATAGTTATTGCAGCCGAGCACCACGCCGACGATGTTCTTACCGATATCGTGCACATCGCCTTTGACCGTGGCCAGCACGACCGTGCCCTGCGAGGTGGGTTTGCTCATATCCCCCTGCTCCGCTTCCATGAACGGCAGGAGATACGCCACCGCCTTCTTCATGGCCCGTGCGCTCTTGACCACTTGCGGCAGGAACATCTTGCCGGCACCGAAGAGATCGCCGACGATTTGCATGCCGCTCATCAGCGGCCCTTCGATGATTTCCAGCGGTCGGGCATAGCGCTGCCGCGCCTCTTCGAGGTCGGGTTCGAGGAATTCGAGCTCACCCTTCACCAGAGCATAGGACAAGCGCTCCTCGACGCTGCCATGACGCCATGACAGGTCGAGAGCCTTTTTCTGCCCCTCGCCTTTGACGGTGTCGGCCAGGGCGATCATGCGCTCGGTGGCGTCCGGTCTCCGGTCGAACAACAGGTCCTCGACATGTTCGAGCAGGTCCTTGGGAATTTCCTCATAGATCCCGAGCTGCCCGGCGTTGACGATCCCCATGTCCATGCCGGCGCGGATGGCATGGTAGAGAAAGGCCGAGTGGATGGCCTCGCGCACCAGGTCGTTGCCGCGGAAGGCAAAGGAGAGATTGCTCACGCCGCCGCTGACCTTGGCTCCGGGGCAGCTCTGCTTGATGATCTTGGTAGCCTCGATGTAATTGATGGCGAAGCGATTGTGCTCCTCCATGCCGGTGGCGATGGCCAGGATGTTGGGGTCGAAGATGATGTCGTGGGGATCGAATCCCACGCGTTCGGTGAGCAGTTTGTAGGCGCGCTGACAGATCGCCACCTTACGCTCAACGGTTTCCGCCTGGCCCCCTTCGTCGAAGGCCATGACCACCACACCGGCGCCGTAGCGCTTGATGCGGCGGGCTTTGTCGAGGAAATCCTGCTCACCCTCTTTGAGGCTGATGGAGTTGACGATGCCCTTGCCCTGCACGCACTTCAACCCGGCCTCGATCACCGACCACCTGGAGCTATCGATCATGATCGGCAGCCGCGCGATCTCCGGCTCCGTGGCCAGTAGATTGAGAAATGTGGTCATGGCTTGCTCGGAGTCGAGCATCGCCTCGTCCATGTTCACATCCAGGATGTTGGCGCCGCCACGCACCTGATCCAGTGCCACGTCCATCGCCGCGGCGAAATCGCCGCCCTTAATCAAGCGCGCGAAGCGACGCGAGCCGGTGACGTTGGTGCGCTCGCCGATCATAATGAAGTTGCTGTCCGGGCGGATGGTCAAGGTCTCCAGCCCGCTGAACTGGGTGTAGCGCTCGGGCGGTTGCGGCACGGACCGCGGCGTCAAGCCTTCGACTGCCCGGGCGATAGCGCGGATATGATCAGGGGTGGTGCCACAGCAGCCGCCGAGGATATTGACCAGGCCACTGGCCGCGAACTCTTGGAGTAAACTGGCGGTCGCCTCCGGCTGTTCGTCATACTCACCGAAGGCATTGGGCAGGCCCGCATTGGGGTAGCAACTCACATAGGTCGTGGCGATCTTCGCCAGTTCAGCGAGATAAGGCCGCATCTCGCTGGCGCCGAGCGCGCAATTGATGCCGACGCAGAAGGGCTGGATCTGAGCCACAGAAGTCCAAAAGGCGTCGATGGTCTGTCCCGACAACGTGCGTCCGCTACGGTCCGTAATGGTCACCGAAATCAGCAGCGGCAGCGTCACACCCTTGTCGTCGAATAGCTCCTGGATGGCAACGATGGCCGCCTTGGCGTTGAGAGTGTCGAAGATCGTCTCGATGACCAGGAGGTCCACACCGCCGTCGATCAGGCCACGCGCCTGTTCAGCATAGGCGGCGCGGAGGTGGTCGAACGTCAGGGCGCGGAAGGCCGGGTCGTTGACATCGGGCGACAGCGACAGGGTGCGATTGGTGGGACCGATCGCGCCGGCGACGAAGCGCGGTTTCTGCGGTGTTCGAGCGGTCCACTCTGCCGCGGCTTGCTTGGCCAGCCGGGCGGCCTGCAGGTTGATCTCATACACCACCGCCTGCATGCTGTAATCGGCCTGTGCCACGGCGGTGGCGGTGAACGTATTGGTCTCGATGATGTCGCTGCCGGCCTCGAGGTAGGCGTGATGGATGCCCGAGACCACATCCGGCCGAGTTAGCGTCAGCAGATCGTTATCTCCTTGTAGATCGTGAGCATGATCCTGAAACCGCGCGCCCCGGAAGTCCGCCTCGCGGAGTTGGTGGCGTTGGATCATGGTGCCCATGGCGCCGTCCATGATGAGGATGCGCTCAGAGAGCAATGTCTCAAGGAGCTGTCGCTGCGATCCATTGGCCATACCGAGCTGATTCCTTCATCGAGCATGTCTCGGGGGTGACCTCATATCGGGAGCCGGCCACCGTCCCATCCGTGCCGAGAGATGTGCGGTCCATTACGGATAGACGCCGGGAAACTTCAGACCGGTCTCCTCCGCCAACCCACACATGAGATTCAGATTCTGTACCGCCTGACCGGCGGCGCCCTTGCCCAAATTATCAATGGCAGCGATGGCAATCGCCATCCCGGCGCGCTGATTCACTTTCACCGCGACATCGCAGAAGTTCGATCCCAGGGTCGCCTTGGTCTCAGGCAGCACCCTGTCGAGAACACGGACAAAGGGCTCGTGTGCGTAGGCTTGCTGATAGAGCACGAGTGCCTCGGCCTCTGAGAGATCATCTGCCAGTGGCGCGTAAGCCGTCACCAAAATGCCCCGTGTCATCGGGATGAGGTGCGGGGTGAAGACGACTTGCACAGTCGTCCCGGCGATGCCCGACAGCTCCTGCTCGATCTCCGCCGTGTGGTTATGTCCGACGACGCTGTAGGCTTTGACGTTCTCGTTGGTCTCGGAAAACCCAAACCCGCCACCCCCCCCACGTCCGGCCCCCGACACGCCGGATTTGGCGTCGATGACAATCCCCTGGGCGCGTACTTTGCCAGCACGCAACAACGGCGTGAGCGCCAAAATCGCCGCCGCCGGATAGCAGCCGGGATCAGCCACCAGGCGGGCGCGGGCGATCGCGTCACGGTGCAGTTCCGACAGACCATACACCGCCTCGCCCAGATATTCCGGGGCGGTGTGCGTGAGTTTGTACCATTGGGGATAGAGCTCGGCCTGTTTGAGTCTGAAATCGGCGGCGACATCGATCACCTTGGTGCCTTGTTTCAGTAGGTCCGGCACCAGGCTCATGGCCATGCCGCTCGGCAGTGACACGATCGCCACCTCGGACTCACTGCCGATGCGCTCGAGATCAACCTCGATCATCGTTTGGTCCACAAAACCCCGCAGGTTCGGGTAGAGGCTGGACATGGCCGCGCCCTTTTTGGTCTCCGCTGTGACGTGCACGAGCTGCACCTGCGGGTGCGTCGCCAGCAGGCGCACCGTCTCCGCCCCGCCATACCCTGAGGCACCGATCACGCTGACTTTGATCCTGTTCACCTCTGCTCTCCCAAGGCTGCGATGAAGCCACTCGCGTCGTCTATCATTTTCCTCCCCCAGCGAGGGGGAAGACTTGCGCTAGGATATCGCCACGGCCGTCTTGCGCTCCCGCATCAACACCGCCAGTGGTGCGGCACCCATGGTCAGCAAGCCCAGAAGGATCATCGTCCATCCCAAGCCGGTGACATCGCCGAGCCAGCCGTACAAAACGGGGGCGATCATCCCAGAGCCCTGATACAACATATAGAACAACCCGTAGCCTCGCGTGCGTGCTTCCGGCGCGACAAGCTCGGCCACGGTCGCATAGAGCACAGATGACGTGCCATTCAAGAAGACGCCTAGGATAGGCAGTAGCACGAGCGCAGCGGTGAGCGGCAGCGGCAAAAGCGCCAGGATCGACAGGCCGGTGAGCAGTTCCGTCACCACCACCATACGCACGGCCCCGAGGCGTTCTGCCAGCGGACCACAGACGAACTTACCACAGGCACCCCCGGCGAATACTAAAGTGAATAATAACCCCAACTGCTCGGGAGTTGCACCTTTCTGAGCCAGTAAAAAGGGCACGAACGTGAGGAACGCCGCTCGCGCCGACTCGTCCAATATGCCAACCGCCACCAGCCCACCAAAGCGCTTACGATCGGTGATGCCCCAACCCCGTGGCTTTTGCACCTGCATGCCTGCATCAGCGGTGGGATGCGCTACGCGTTCGCGCCCCTTGCCTCCCATCCAAACGACCAGTGCCGCCACAAGTCCGAAGGTGCCGAGGAGCTCGACCGATCCCCGCCAGCTCAACACCAGAATCATCCCGCTCAACAATGCCGGGAAGGCGACTTTGCCGACGTCCCCAGCGAAATTATAGGTGCCCATAGCGGTGCGCCGACCCTGAGCTTCGTAAGCGCGTGAGACCAAGGAGGAAGACAATGGATGCTGCAAACTGGCGCCAACCCCGATGAGCAGGCACAGCGTCGCAACCGTCGGAAATGACCAGGCCGGCGAGAGCAATAGGAAGGCCCCGGCTAGGGTCGCCAGACCGAGGGCCAGCATGCGTCGCTCGCCAAGCCGTTCGGCGATGATTCC
>Ga0081538_10003975_pt1 | contig 13772 bp, 13 predicted proteins | sample TabmetS5T2R1_FD_71022 | JGI IMG/M metagenome (GOLD analysis project Ga0081538, IMG submission 71022) | Tabebuia heterophylla rhizosphere microbial communities from the University of Puerto Rico - S5T2R1 | ecosystem: Host-associated > Plants > Roots > Rhizosphere ... | reverse complement strand
GCCGACTCGACTAAGTCATACGGGCATCACTCCATGCTTCTTCCAGGGGCGCTGGACGCGCTTGCTCTCCGCCATCTCAAGCGCCCGGATCACCGTCGGGCGCGTCTCGCGCGGGTCGATGACGTCGTCGATCATGGCGTTGCCGGCGGCGATGTAGGGATCGATCGTCTTGCGGATGCCCTCGATCATCTCGGCGCGCGTCGCGTCGGGATCCTCGGACGCCTCGATCTGCTTTCGGAAGATGATGTTGACGGCGCCCTCCGGGCCCATCACCGAGATCTCCGCCGACGGCCAGGCGACGATCAGGTCGGGCTCGTAGGCCTTGCCGCACATCACGTAGTAGCCCGCGCCGTAGGCCTTGCGGATGACAACGGTCACCTTCGGCACGGTCGCGCGTGAGACGGCGTAAAGCATCTTTGCGCCGTGGCGGATGATGCCCGCCTGCTCGACCTTCGTGCCGACCATGAAGCCGGGCACGTCCATCAGGAACAGCAGCGGGATGCCGTAGGCGTCGCAGAGGTTGACGAAGCGCGCCGCCTTGTCCGCCGAGTCGTTCTCGAGGATGCCGCCCAGGTGGCGCGGCTGGTTCGCGACGATGCCAACCGGGCGCCCGCCCATGCGCGCGAGGCAGGTGATGATCGTGCGGGCCCAGCGCGGCTTCAGGTCGAACCACTCGCCGTCGTCGACGATCCGCCGGATCACCTCGTACATGTCGTAGGGGTGGCGCGGCGAGTCGGGGAGGATGTCGAGCAGGTCGTCCTCCATGCGGTCGACCGGGTCGGCGCTCTCGCGCCGGGGCGGCGGCTCCTCGCAGTTCTGGGGGAAATGCGACAGGTAGCGCTTGATCGCGTCGATGCACTCCTCGTCGGAGCCGACCTCGAGGTCGCCGACGCCCGACACACGCGTGTGGATACGCGAGCCGCCGAGCTCCTCCTGCGTCACGTCCTCGCCGGTGACCGCCTTCGTGAGGTGTGGTCCGGCGAGCGCCATCGAGCCGCGCCCCTTGACCATCGGGACGAAGTCGGCGAGCCCCGGGATGTAGGCGGTGCCGGCGGCGCATGGGCCCATGAGCGCGGCCACCTGCGGCACGACTCCGCTCATCACGACCTCCTCGCGGAACAGGTGGCCGGAGCCCGCGAACAGCGACCCTGCCGCCTCCTGGATGCGCGCGCCGGCCGAGTCGAGCAGCCAGATCAGCGGAATCCGCTTCTGCAGGGCGAGCTCGCGCAGCCGGCTCACCTTCATCTCGCCGGTCATGCCCATCGAGCCGGCCATCACGGTGAAGTCGTAGGCGGCGACGGCGACGAGCCGGCCGTCGACCTTGCCGTAGCCCGTGATGACGCCGTCGGCGGGCGCATCCTTCCCCTCCATCGCGCGCTGCGAGAAGTGCGGCCCGGCGTGGATGCCGAGCTCGGTGAAGGTGCCCTCGTCGATCAGCAGCGCGAGCCGCTCGCGTGCCGTCAACTTGTCCTGCTCGTGCTGGCGCGCGATCTTCTCCTCGCCGCCGCCAAGCCGCGCCGTGCGGCGCCGTTCCTCGAGGTCCTCTACGAGCGAGCGGAGCGAGGGCCGGGCGACGAGGGTGTCGGCTGCTGCGCGGTCCGTGGTTGCCATAAGTAGGAAGTTCTACTTCCTACTTTGAAGCATCGGCCGCCAGGTGGTCAAGCAGCGGCTCGAGCACGTGCATCACGGTCTCGGTCGCGGCGATGCGTTCCTGCTCCGGCTCAGGCAGGTCGAAGGCCGAGATCTCGATGCCGGCCAGCTCGCTGTCCTCGAGCACGGAGTCGAGCAGGTCGTAGAGCCGATCCGGATGCAGCCCGCCCGGCGCCGGCACGGCGGCCGGAAGGTGCTCGGGGTCGATCACGTCGAGGTCGAGGTGGATGAACACCGGGGCCCCGTCGAGCGCGTTCTTGACCGCCACCAGCGTCTCCACCGTGCTCGCGCCTATGACCGTCGCCGGACTCGCCTCGAGCAGCTCGCGCTCGCCCGCGTCGAGGTCGCGGATGCCGGCGAGCACGACGCGCTCGGGTGGCACCGAGTCGGCGAGGCCCGCATCCCACACCCCGCAGGCCGCGGCCAGGCACATGCCGCCCAGGTAGCCGCTCGCCGTGGTGTCGGGGGTATTGAAGTCGCCGTGCGCGTCGAGCCACAGGAGCCGCGCATCGGGACGATTGCGGACCACGGCCGGAAGCGTGGTTGCCGCGATCGAACAGTCGGCGGCGATCATCACGGGCAGGTCGCCCCCGGCGAGCGCGTCGTCGATCTGGCCGCCCGCCTCCAGCAGGCAGCCGCGCGAGTCGCGCAGGTCGTCGTCGAAGCGGGACTCGCGCACCTCGGCGCCGCTGCCGATGTAGCGCGGCTCGACACCGAGGGCGTCGCCGACCTGCGGCGCGAGCACCTCGACGCCGGCCGTCGCTCCGGGGAAACGGTCGGCGAGCCGGCACCGCATCGCGATCAGCGAGACGGTCATTCAGCGCCCCCTCCAGACCGGCTCGCGCTTCTCGAAGAACGCCGTGACGCCCTCCTGGATGTCCTCGGTCGTGAAGGCGATCGACAGCTGGGCGCGCAGGTAGTCGAGCGCGTCCTCGAACGGCATGTCGAGCTGGCGGTACATCGCGTCCTTGCCGAGCTTCATTAGAACCGGCGACTTGCCGGCCAGCTTCACGGCCCACTCGTCCACGGCCGCGTCGAACTCCTCGGCGGGCACAACCTTGTTGACGATGCCTGCCGCGAGCGCCTCCTGCGCCGAGATGCGCTCGCCCAGCAGCAGCAGCTCGTTCGTCTTCTTGCGCGGGACGTTGCGGTAGATCAGCGCCATGATCATGAACGGGAAGGCGCCGACGTTGATCTCGGGCGTCCCGAAGGTCGCTCCGTCGCGGGCGATGATCAGATCACAACAGAGCGCCACCCCGAGCGCCCCGGCGAGCACGTGCCCGTTCGCCGCGCAGATGGTCGGCTTGCCGAGCTGCATGATCGTCCGGAACAGCCGCGGGAAGCGCTCGGTACCGAAGTGCTTGTGCACGGTCGGGACGTCGCCCGCGAACTGGTCGAGGCTGCCACCCGCCGAGAAGACCTTGTCGTGGGTCGAGCTCAGCACCACGCAGCGGACGCGCTCGTCGTCGCGCGCCGACTCGAACGCGTCGATCAGGTCGCTCAGCAGCTCGTTCGAGAGCGCGTTGCGCTTGTCCGGCTGATCGAGGGCGATAGTCGCGACGCCGTCTGAGCGCACGTCATAGAGAATCGTCTCGTACGGCACGCGGCCGAGTTCTACTACCGTGGCGCCTGCATCGCATTCGAGGAGGCCTGATGTTCAACACGATCATCGTCGGCACCGATGGCTCCAGCACGGCGGACAAGGCGGTCGCCCGCGGGGCAGAGCTCGCCCGTCTGACGGGTGCGCAGCTGCACATCGTCAGCGCCTACACCCCCACGCCCGCCCGGGTCGTTGGCGAGAAGGCGGCTGGCGAGTACTCGATCGGTCCCGACTTCAAGGTGGATGCCGTCCTGTCGGCGACGATCGCGAACCTGCGCGATCAGGGCCTCGAGATCAACACGCATGCGCCCAAGGGAGACCCCGCCGACGCGATCGTGGACGTGGCGATACGCGAGGGCGCCGACCTGATCGTGCTCGGGAGCAAGGGAATGCAGGGTGCACGGAGGATGCTCGGCAGCATCCCCAACAAGGTGTCGCACCACGCGCCCTGCGACCTGCTGATCGTCCAGACGACCTAGCGGCCGCAACATCAGGGGGTCAGGTCTAGAAGGTCGAGCACCAAGGCGCTCGACTTCTAGACCTGACCTTCTTGTTGCGGTGGCATCCAGGCCGCCCGCATGTCGACGCGCTCGCCGCGGAACGGCACCCCTTCTGCCTTGAGCAGGCGGCGCTGGCGATCTCCCTGGGCGAGCGTCCCGTCGGCGCGGACCACGCGCTGCCAGGGCACGTCCGGGTCATGGCAGGAGGCGAGCACGGTCCCGGCGAAGCGCGGCGCCCCGGGCGACAGGTCGCCGTAGGTCGTGACGAAGCCCTCGGGGATCGAGCGCAGCCGGCGGAGGACCTCGGCGGCCCGGCGCTCGTTCAAAGCGCGGCCACCGCGTCCTCGATGGGCTTGTCGCCCTCGAGCACGTCGAAGCTCACGCCTATCGCGTTGGGCGCCGCCAGCGTGGCCGCGAGCGTGGCGGCGACGTCGTCTCGGGTGATCGAGCCCGTGCCGATGTCGCGGCCGGCGCGTACGTGTCCGGTGCCCGGATCGTTCGTCAGCCGACCGGGGCGCACAATCGTGAAGGCGAGCCCGCTCTGGGCGAGCCGCGCGTCCGCCTCGGCCTTCGCGTCGTAGTAGGGACGCATCGCGTCCGACGCCCTCTCCGGGTCGGAGGCGCCGATCGCGCTGACCATCACGTAGCGATCGATGCCGAGTTGTCGCGCGGCGTCGATCAGCTTGGTGGCCGCGCCGAGGTCGACCGTGCGCTTGCGCTCCGGGCCGCTGCCGGGGCCCGCACCCGCTGCGAACACGATCGCGTCGGCTCCCTCGACGAAGGGCGCGAGGTCGTCCTCGGCCTCCATGTCGCACATAACCGGCTCCGCTCCCCTCGCCTCGACGTCGGCCGCGTGATCCGGGTTGCGGATCAGCCCACGCACGCGCTCGCCGCGGGCGCTCAGCAGCTTCTCCAGGCGCAGCGCGATCTGTCCATGCCCTCCTGCGATCACGACGTCCATGGCGCCAGGGTACGCGGTGGGACGCGTACGGCTCCGCTGGCCGGGCGGGCCGGTCGAGCAGTCGCGCCTCGTCGCCTGTAGCTACGCCGCAGTTTGTTGAGCAACCAGCGGGTAGCAGGGCCCGGACACGCCGAGCTGCTCGAGCAGGTAGAGCCACACCTCGCTGCGGGTCGGGAACGCCGGGATCGCGTGGAACAACCGCTCGAGCGGCACCTCCCCGATCACCGCGACCGTCGCGGCCTGCAGGAACTCGGCGACCTCGGGGCCCGTGAACGTCGCGCCGACGACGATGCGCCGGTCCTCATCGATCACGAAGCGAGTCGTGCCGGGGGCGTAGTCGCGGCCGTAGAACGAGGCCCCCGCGGCTGACTGGGTGGGCACGTCGGCCGCGCGCACGTTCAGACCAGCCTCCTGGGCGGCGGCGAGCGTGTAGCCGACGGCCGCCACCTGTGGATCGGTGAAGATCACGCGCGGCGACTGCTGGCCGTCCGAGAGCAGGCAGTAGTTCTCCTCTCCGAGGATGACGTCCGCCGCCACGCGCGCCTGGTACTTGCCCATGTGGGTGAGGAGCGCGCGGCCGTTGGCGTCGCCGACGGCGTAGAGCCAGTCGCTGGCGCGCATCCTGTCGTCGACCTCGACCGGCTTGCCCGGCTCGAGGCCGACCGTCTCGAGACCGATGTCTGTGGTGTTCAGCCTGCGGCCGGTCGCCACCAGCAGCTGTTCTCCGCGCAGCGGCCCCTCGCTGCTCTGAAGCTCGACGACGACCTCGCCGTTGTCCGCGTGCACCGCCGACGCCAGCACGCCGAGATGCACCTCGACGCCCTTCTCCCGGAGCGCCTCCAGGACGTCCTCGCTGGCGAACGGCTCCTCACGCGCGATCAGCCGGTCGCCGCCCTCGACGAGACTCACCTTGCTGCCGAAGTTCGCGTACGCCTGCGCCATCTCGACGCCGACGACGCCGCCCCCGAGGATCACGAGTCGCTCCGGCACCTCCTCGGCGGTGGTCGCGTCGCGGTTGGTCCACGGCTTGATTTGGTCGAGGCCCGGGATCGGCGGGATCAGCGGCGCCGAGCCCGTGGCCACCATCACGGCGCGTCGCGCGAGGAGCAGCTCGTCGCCGACCCGTACGCGGCGCTCGCCATCGAGTCGGCCGGCGCCGCGGACGATCGTTACGCCGCGGTCGATGAGCCAGGGCTCCATGTGCGAGTCGTCGAGGCCGTGGATGATCTCGTCGCGCCGGCCGAGCACCGAGCGCACGTCGAGGTCGCCGCTCACCGCCTCGCGCACCCCCGGGATCCGGCGCGCCTCGGCGAGTAGCTCGCCTGGACGCAGCAGCGCCTTGGACGGCATGCAGGCGTAGAACGAGCACTCGCCGCCGATCAGGTGCGGCTCCACGATCGCGACGTCGAGGTCCGCCTCTCCAAGCCGCCCCGCGGCCACCTCACCGGCGGGCCCGGCACCGAGGATGATCACGTCGAATTCGCGCTCGCTCATGCTGAGCACCGTACCGGCCCGCAACAAGGGGGTCAGGTCTAAGAATCGAGCAGTTGAAAGTAGGAAGTGCCACTGTTTACTTTTCCGCAGACGGGCGCTAGCGTGCGCTCATGGCCACAGCAGACGCGCTCCTCAAGCCCGACCACGGCGCAGGCCGCCGGCACTTCATCTTCACCGACGAGCACGAGCAGCTGCGCGAGTCGATCCGCTCCTTCGTAAAGAGGGAGCTCGCGCCGCACGCTGAGGAGTGGGAGGAGACCACCTTCCCCGACTCCGTGTTCCGGCGCATGGGCGAGCTCGGCTTCCTCGGTCTCTCGTACCCCGAGCAGTACGGCGGCCAGGGTGGTGACTACTTCTGCAACATCGTGCTCGCCGAGGAGATGTCGCACGCGGGCTCGGGCGGGCTCGCGATGGGCGTGGCCGTACACACCGACATGGCGACTCCGCCGGTGTTCCTGTTCGGCTCAGAGGAGCAGAAGCAGGAGTGGCTCGTGCCCGCGATCCGCGGCGAGAAGATCGCCTGCCTCGGCATCAGCGAGCCCGATGCCGGCAGCGACGTCGCCGGCATCAAGACGCGCGCGGTGCGCGACGGCGACGAATGGGTCATCAACGGGTCGAAGACGTACATCACCAACGGGCACCGCGCCGACTTCATCGTGCTCGTCACCAAGACCGACCCGGACGCCGGCTACGACGGCTTCTCGCTCTTCCTCGTCCCGATGGACGCGCCCGGGGTGATCCGCGAGAAGAAGCTCGAGAAGCTCGGCATGCACGCGAGCGACACCGCGCTGCTCGCATTCCAGGACGTGCGCGTGCCGGCGGACGCGCTGCTCGGCCAGGAGGGCAAGGGCTTCTACCACATCATGTGGGAGCTCCAGGGCGAGCGCCTGATCGGCGCCGCGGGCTGCGTGGCCGGCGCCCAGCGCTGCTTCGAGCGCACGCTCGAGTACGCGACCGAGCGCACGGCCTTCGGCCGGCCGATCGGCAAGTTCCAGGCGATTCGGCACAAGTTCGCCGACATGGCGACGAAGATCGAGGCCGGCCGCGCCATGACCTACACGACCGCCTGGCGCTTCGCCAACGGCGAGTACCCCGTGCGCGAGATCTCCATGGCCAAGCTCTACACGGCGCGCATGGCCTGCGAGGTCGTAGACGAGTGCCTGCAGATCCACGGCGGCGCGGGCTACATGAAGGAGTACGGCATCGAGCGCGCCTGGCGGGACATGCGCCTGAACCGGATCGGTGCCGGCACGGACGAGGTGATGCTCGACGTGATCGGGCGTTCTTACGGGCTGTAGCCGGGCGCTCGCCGGACTGGAGCCCTCGCCGCGGCGCAGCGGGTCTCGTGGATCCCGCTCGGCGAACGACGGCTGGGGAACGGGGTGGCCTCGGCCGGATCGATGCTTCGTCCTGGCATTGGCTGCTCCTGGCGGGCAAAGTCAGGACGGCTCACCAGAACGGGCGAATATTGCGGACTTGCATGTCTCCTGGCCGTACATGTCAGCAAAGATCACGGCGGCCCAGAGCTCATCCCCTTGCCCAGCCGTCCTTCGCCGGAGTTGCCGCACGCGGCGCGGTTCAGCCCTGCCTCACGCACGGTGATCTCATGAGCGCGCGTGCCGGCGCGCCGGAGGGCAACGAGCGATAGCTTGCGCCGATGCCGGTCACGATCGAGATCGACCGCTCGCAGCGGCTCGACCGGGGCGCCGCGCGCGGGCACAACCGCTGGCATCCAGACATCCCGCCCGTGGCGACGGTCGAACCCGGCGACACGGTCACCCTCGAGATCCGCGACTCGCGCGACCGCGAGATCACGCGTGAGTCGAGGCACGAGGACATGCTCGAGCTGCCGGCGCTTGCGCATCCGCTCACCGGTCCGATCGAGGTGGCCGGAGCGCAGCCGGGCGACGTGCTCGAGCTCGAGGTGCTCGACTACGAGACCGACGACTTCGGGTGGACGGCGATCTTCCCCGGCGCGGGCTTCCTCCCGGACGTCTTCGCCGAGCCGTTCGTCGTCAAGTGGGAGCTCGCCAACGGGGTGGCCCGCTCGGAGCAGCTGCCGGGCGTGGCCGTGCCCGCCTGCACGCATGCCGGTGTGATCGGCGTGGCGCCATCGCAGGAGCTCTTCGAGCGCGCGCTCGCGCGCGAGCGGGCGCTGGCAGAGAGGGGCGGCCGCGCTCACCTACCCGACGCCGAGTACGCCTGGCCGCCTGAGGCGGCCTACGGCCTGCGCACCTACCCGCCGCGCGAGAACGGCGGCAACATCGACATTCGCGACCTCGGCCCGGGCGCGCGGCTGTGGCTGCCGGTGCACGTGCCGGGGGTGCTGCTGTCCGTCGGCGACCTTCACTTCGCGCAGGGCGACGGCGAGGTCTGCATCGCGGCGATCGAGACCGGCGGCAACGCGACCTTCCGGGTGTCGCTCGGCAGCCCCGGCGGCTGGCGCCCCCAGTTCCCGGCCTACCAGGCGCCGCCGCGTCCCGAGCGCGCCATGTTCGCCACCACCGGGATCCCGCTCGACGACGGCGGCCGCCAGGGCGACCTCGACCTCAACCTCGCAACGCGGCAGGCGCTGCTCGAGCTGCACGGCTGGCTCACCACGACGCGCGGGCTCGGTCGCGAGGAGGCCTACGTGCTGATGAGCGTGGCGGCCGAGCTGCGGCTGTCCGAGGTTGTCGATGCGCCCAACGCGCTCGTCTCGGCGGCGCTGCCGCTGGACGTCTTCGAGGATTGAGAGCGGCGGTACGATCCCGCGGCTCATGAGCGACTTCGCGGCCACGATCGCCGAGGCGTACTCGACCGAGGGCGCAGCGATCGACCTGGGCCGCGGTGTCCACGACGGAGAGCTAACGCCCGACGCCGCGGTGCGAGTGCCGCTGCGCATGATGAACCGGCACGGCCTCGTGGCGGGCGCGACAGGCACCGGCAAGACGATCACGCTCCAGACCGTCGCGGAGCAACTCTCCGACGCGGGCGTCGCGGTGTTCGCGGCGGACGTCAAGGGGGACGTCTCCGGAGTCGCGCTGCCGGGCGAGCCCGGCGGCCCGGCCGAGAAGCGAATGGGCGAGCTCGGACTCGCGTTCGAGCCGCGTGGCTATCCGGTCGAGTACCTGTCGCTCGGCGGGATCGGCCCGGGCGTTCCCGTGCGCGCGACGGTCTCCGACTTCGGACCGCAGCTGCTCGCCAAGATCCTCGATGCGAACGAGACCCAGGAGCAGAGCCTCGCACTCGTCTTCCACTACGCCGACCAGAAGGGTCTCCCCCTGCTCGACCTCTCCGACCTGCGCGCGCTGCTGATCTTCCTCGAGTCGGACGCGGGTAAAGACGAGCTCGAGGGCATCGGCGGGCTCGCCTCCTCGACCGTCGGGGTGTTGCTGCGCAGCCTCGTCGGGCTCGAGACGGGCGGGGGCACGGAGTTCTTCGGCGAGCCGCAGCTCGACATCGGCGACCTGATCCGAACGGATCCGGACGGCCGCGGCATCATCTCCTGTCTCGAGCTGCCGGCGGTTCAGGACAAGCCGCGTCTGTTCTCGACGGCGCTGATGTGGCTCGTCGCGGAGCTGTTCGAGCAGCTGCCCGAGGCAGGCGACCTCGACAAGCCGAAGCTCGTGTTCTTCTTCGACGAGGCGCACCTCCTCTTCAACGGCGCCACCAAGGCGTTCCTCGAGTCCGTCACCCAGACCGTGCGCCTGATCCGCTCGAAAGGCGTGGGCGTGTTCTTCGTGACGCAGGTCCCCGACGACGTGCCCAGCGAGGTGCTCGGCCAGCTCGGCAACCGGGTGCAGCACGCACTGCGCGCCTTCACCCCCGACGACGCCAAGGCACTGCGGGCGGCCGCCTCCACCTATCCGAGCTCAGACTTCTACGAGATCGAGGACTTGCTCACCCAGATGGGCATCGGCGAGGCGGCTGTGACGATCCTCTCCGAGGACGGCGTGCCGACCCCCGTCGTGCACACGCGCCTGCGCGCACCCGCGTCACGGATGGGTCCGGCCGACGATCTCGAGGGCGTCGCCAAGGCGTCGCCGCTCTATGCCAAGTACGGCACCCGCGCCGAGGCCGAGAGTGCGCGCGAGAAGCTGGCCGCGCGCATGGAGCAGCAAGACGAGCCCGATGCGCCGAAGCCGACCGCGGCCCGCCGGCGCAAGCGCGAGCCGAAAGCCGCAACGGCGAAGACCGGCGGCGCCGACGCGCTCGGCGACTTCCTCACCTCGCGCCAAGGCAAGGCGCTGCAGAAGAAGGTGATGCGCGGCGTCTTCGGAATGCTGAAGAAGCGACTGTGATGGGGGAGCGCTTCTCGCCCGAGGAGTTCGGCGCCGCCTACCAGCGCTTCATGGAGTGGGCTTCGCAGGACTTCGAAGCGCGGCGATCACCGTTCAAGTCGCTGCTGAGCGAGCACTTCGGGACCGACCCCGCGACCTTTCCGGTGACCGGCGAAGCCATAGCACCGTACGACCTGCCGAACCTCCAGCTTGCCCTCGACGCCTTTCTCGAGCAGCCAGAGATCGAGCATGAGCTCGTCGGCTTCGGCGGCCACCTCGGCTATGCGGAGATGTCACTCGCGGGACTCGTCCACGATCTCGGCTTCGGCCTCGCGGTCGGACCGGTGCGGCGCACGGTCGTCGAGCTCGACGCGGGTCGCTCCGTCACCTGCGTCACCGCGGGCCTCTTCCTGATCACCGCAGGCGATCTCAAGCTCGCCGCGATGCTGATGCGCGGTCGGCATGGCTTCGACGAACCCGGCCTGCGGCTCGAGGTGCTCGCGCCCGAGCAGAAGGACGGCGAGGCCTTCCTTGCGCGGCTGCGCGAGCTGATGCGCGAGCGGAACGTCTACCGCGGCAAGGTGCTCGCCCTGAACGGCGGCGATCAGATGATGGGCCAGGGCATCTCCGTCGAGTTCCCCGTCGTAGACCGTGTAGAGCGCGACCAGATCGTCCTGCCGCAGGGTGTGCTCGACATCGTCGAGCTGCACACCGTCGAGTTCGCGCGACACAGCGACACGCTCAGCCGCGGCGGCCGCCACCTTCGCCGCGGGCTGCTTCTTCATGGCCCACCCGGCACGGGCAAGACACTGAGCGCTTCCTACCTGATCTCACGACTCGAGGGCCGAACCGTGGTCATCCTGACCGGGGCGGCGCTGGGCCTCGTCGGCGAGGCCTGTGCGATCGCGCGCGACCTGCAGCCCGCGATGGTCGTGCTCGAGGACATCGACCTCGTCGCCCAGGAGCGGACGATGATGGGCCTCGGGGCAACCTCGCTGCTCTTCCAGCTGCTCAATGAGATGGACGGCATCGGCGAGGACGCCGACGTGATCTTCCTGATGACGACCAACCGCGCCGATCTGCTCGAGCCGGCGCTGGCGGCGCGTCCCGGTCGTATCGACCAGGCGGTGGAGTTCCCGCTGCCGGACGACGCGGCACGCGCCCGGCTGATCGAGCTTTTCGGCTCGGGCCTCGAGCTCCGCCTGACGGACGAGGCCGCTGTGGTCGCGGCCACCGAGGGCGTCAGCCCGGCGTTCCTGCGCGAGCTCGTGCGCAAGGCGGCGCTGCAGGCCGCTGTGGCTGGCAGCGAGACGGTCGGCGACGTCCACTTCCAGGCCGCGCTCTCGCTGCTCGAGAGCGGCGGGGCGATCACGCGGGCGATGCTCGGCGCCGACGGCGGCGAGGCGGCGCGCCGGCTGGACCCGGACGCCTGGTCGGGCGGCGGCGCCGTGTACGAAGCGGTTGAGATCGACGAGGAATGAGCGCCCAGGCCGCCCCGCCGCGCCCCGTCCCGCCCTTCACCCCGGAGCACGACGCCCTCCGCGAGGAGATCAGGACCTTCGTCGCCGAGGAGCTGCGCCCCCACGCTGCGGAGTGGGAGGCCGCGCGCTGGTTTCCCAACGACGTCTTCGCGCGCATGGGTGAGCGTGGGCTGCTCGGGATCAAGTTTCCGGTCGAGCACGGCGGTCGCGGGCTCGGCTACGTCGAGGACGCCGTGCTCGCGCAGGAGCTCGCGCGCTGCGGCTCGGGCGGACTCGCCGCCGGGATCGGCGCCCACGTCAGCATCGCCACGCCGCCGATCTGGAAGTTCGGCACGGATGAGCAGAAGCGGCGCTTCCTTGCCCCTGCCATCCGTGGCGAGCGCATCGGCGCGCTCGGCATCACCGAGCCCGGCGCCGGCTCGGACGTCGCCGCGATCCGGACGCGTGCCGAGCCCGTGGACGGCGGCTACGTCGTCAATGGCGCGAAGACCTTCATCACAAACGGCGTGCGAGCCGACTTCGTCGTGACGGCGGTCAAGACGACCGAGGAGGGCGGCCACCACGGCCTCTCCTTCCTCGTCATCGAGCGCGGCATGGACGGCTTTTCGGTCTCGAAGAGGCTCGAGAAGCTCGGCTGGCACGCCTCCGACACCGCCGAGCTCGCGTTCGACGACGTGTTCGTCCCGGACGAGAACCTGCTCGGCGAGGAGAACCACGGCTTTCAGCTCGTGATGGCGAACTTTCAGTGGGAGCGGCTCGTGATGGCCATCGGCGCCGTGGGCTCGATGGAGGTCGTCCTCGAGCGGGCGGTCGCAGCGGCGGCCGGGCGCTCGGGGTTCCGTCATACAGTGGCCGAGCTCGCGGTCAAGCTCGAGGCCTCGCGCTGTCTCACGAACCATGCGCTCTATCTCTTCGCCGGCGGCCACGACGCGATCCGCGAGGTCACTGAGGCGAAGCTGCTCTCGCAGCGCTCCGCACTCGAGCTCGCGGAGACCGCGTTCCGGATCGCCGACGGCGACCTCGAGATCGGGCGTGCGTTGCGCGACACGCGGCTCGGCCCGATCGGCGGCGGCACGGACGAGGTGATGAAGGAGATCCTCGGGAAGCTGCTCGGGCTCTAGGGGCGCGGCCGCCTGCGGGCCGCCGACTCCGGCTCGTCGGGCCAGCGCCCGTGCTCGTCGAAGAAACGGCGCGCCTCCTCTTCGCGGTCGCGCGTCTTGTCGCCCTCGACGCCGATTCGGTAGATCACGTTGAGCAGCAGCACGGCGGCGGCTGCGCTGATGAACATCGCCCCGGCGGCCATGCCGATTCGCCCCGACGTGCCCGCGACGATCATGCCGGCCAGGAAGAGCAGCAGCGGGATCCCGTAGCGGACGAAGTTCAGGGTCACCTGGAACCGACCGTAGCGCGGATCGTCATGATGCCTGGCCTCGAAAGCGCTGCAGTGCCGAAAGGAGCCGACAAGTGGGAGTACTTGATGGGAAGGCGGCGATCGTCACGGGTTCTGCCCGGGGCATCGGCCGGGCAACCGCCGAGCTGCTCGCGGAGCACGGCGCCCGCGTCCTGATCAACGACCTCGACGCGGAGGTCGCTGAGCAGGCGTCGTCTGAAATCGCGGGCGACACGGCCGTCTTCGGCGGCGACCTGACCAAGGAGGGAGTGCCCGACCAGCTCGTCCAGAAGGCCGTCGCCGAGTTCGGGCAGCTCGACATCGTCGTCAACAACGCCGGCTACACGAGGGACGGCGTTGCCCACAAGATGACCGACGAGCAGTTCCAGGCGATGCTCGACATCCACACGGTCGTGCCCTTCCGGATCTGCCGC
>Ga0081538_10003974_pt1 | contig 13774 bp, 11 predicted proteins | sample TabmetS5T2R1_FD_71022 | JGI IMG/M metagenome (GOLD analysis project Ga0081538, IMG submission 71022) | Tabebuia heterophylla rhizosphere microbial communities from the University of Puerto Rico - S5T2R1 | ecosystem: Host-associated > Plants > Roots > Rhizosphere ... | reverse complement strand
GGTCGACGTCGGGGACGGCGGCCAGCGGGCCGCGGCCGCCGCGGGCCTGGCAGCCGGGCAGGCGGTAGGCGGCGGCGTCCACGGTCAGGAGATAGACCTCGGTCTCGCCCCGGCGCAGCACCCGGGCCAGGGGGCACAGCTGCCGGCCCGGTCCCGGACCGGCCAGGGTGTCGCTGACCGTCTGCGCCTGGTCGGCGAGCTGCTGCTCCAGGCCGCGCTCGGGCAGCAGTCGGATCAGCGACAGGGTGATGACCCCGATGAGCACCGCGGCCACCACGACGACGGCCACCAAGGCCAGCACCAGCCGCCCCCGCAGCGACCCGCGCATCTCCCCCATCACCCGGGCGCGCCTTCGTGGGCGCGGTCGTCGGCCTTGTAGCCGACCCCGCGGATCGTGACGATGGGGGCGCGCTCGCCCAGCTTGGAGCGGAGCTGGCGGATGTGGACGTCGACGGTGCGGGTGTCGGCCGGGAACGAGTAGCCCCAGACGCGCTCCAGGATCTGGTCCCGGGTGAGGACCAGGCCGCGGTTGCGGACCAGGTAGCTGAGGAGCTCGAACTCGCGGGCGGTGAGCTGCACCGGGCGGCCCTCGAAGACGACCTCGTGGCGGGCCGGGTCGACGGTGAGGCTGCCCAGGTGCAGGGGCGGCTCGGGGCCGGCCTCGGGCTCGGGCTCGGCCCGGCGCAGCACCGCCTTGACCCTGGCCACCAGCTCGCGGGGCGAGAACGGCTTGGTCACGTAGTCGTCGGCGCCCAACTCGAGGCCGAGGACCCGGTCGGCCTCCTCCTCCCTGGCCGTGACCACGATGATCGGCAGCCTCCCGCCCCGCTGGCGCAGCGCCCTGGTCACCTCGAATCCGTCCATGCCCGGGAGCATCAGGTCCAGCAGGACCAGCCGGGGACGCTCGGCGTCGACCGCGGCCAGGCCGGAGGGGCCGTCGGTCCGCCACACCACCCGGAAGCCGTCGCGTTCCAGGTACAGCCGGACCAGGTCGGCGATGGACGCCTCGTCCTCGACCAGCAGCACGGTCCCCTTGGAGAGGTGCTCGGGCGTCAACCAGTCCCCTTTCGCCGTCGGGCCGACGCTAGCATCGCCCGGGCAGGTTCGGGAGGACGCCGCCGGGAGGTTCGAGCCAGATGAAGTTCCTGGTCAGTCGCCCTCCCACGGCGGCTCGTCCGGGCCCGCGGCCGGCTGGGCGCGGTCGGGCGGGGCCCGGAAGGCGTCGCCCAGCGCCGGCCAGCGCCGGCCCCGTCGCAGCGCCTCGACCCCGGCCGCGGCCAGCAGCAGCCCGCCGGCCACGACCAGCGCCGGGCCGGCCGGCGACCGGGCCACCCGGAGCTCGGTGCCGACGGGCACGCCGACCAGGAACCCGGACCAGGTCCGCTCACGGGCCTGCTCGTCGGCCCGGATGCCGCCGAGGGCGGCCCCGACGACCAGGGTGCCGCCGAGGGCGAGCAGGGCGAGCCCGACCACCCAGCGGCCCCGCCCCCGGGTCGCGGCCACCGCGACCAGCAGCACCAGCCCACCCAGGGCGAGCGCCCCGTAGGGGGCGAGGTCGTTCCCGGTGACGTCGGCGGCCCCGATCCGCCCGGCACCGATCCCCGGCAGCTCGACCTCGGCGCTGACCGTCGCCCAGGCCTGCCCGGCCCCGACCGCCGCCAGCATCACCCCGACAAGGACGGCGACCACCGCCACCTGCATCGACCGCCGCTGGGCGGCCGGGTGGCCGTCGGCCCCCCTGCGGGCACGGCCCGTTTCGTGGCCGTGCCCCCTGCCGGCTGGGCCGTTGTCGCCGGCTGGGCCGCTGCTAGCCACCGGCGCGGGCGGGAACCGGGCGGGAACGGTCGGGCGGGGCGGTGGCGGAGAGGGCCTCGGCGGCGGCGACGGCGGCCAGGAGGGCGTGGGCCTTGGCCTCGGTCTCGCGTTCCTCGCGCTGGGGGACCGAGTCGGCCACCACCCCGGCGCCGGCCTGGCAGTAGGCGACGCCGTCCACGAACACGCAGGTGCGGATGGTGATGCAGGTGTCGAGGTTGCCGGAGAAGTCGAAGTAGCCGACACAGCCGGCATAGGGGCCGCGGCGGTGCCGCTCCAGGTCGTCGATGATCTCCATGGCCCGCACCTTGGGCGACCCGGACACGGTGCCCGCCGGGAAGCTCGCCGCCAGCACGTCGAACGCCGCCACCTCCACGGCCAGCTCCCCGACCACGTCCGAGACCAGGTGCATGACGTGGGAGTAGCGCTCGACCCGCATGAACTCGTCGACCCGCACGGTGCCGGGCCGGCAGACCCGGCCGAGGTCGTTGCGGGCCAGGTCGACCAGCATGACGTGCTCGGCCCGTTCCTTCTCGTCGGCCTGGAGCTCGGCCTCGAGGGCCAGGTCGGCCTCGGGGTCGGCGCCGCGGGGCCGGGTCCCGGCGATCGGCCGCATGGTGGCCCGGCGGCCCTGGACGGTGACCAGCACCTCCGGGGAGGAGCCGGCGATGGTCAGCCCCGGCAGGCGCAGGAAGTACATGTAGGGCGAGGGGTTGACCACCCGCAGGACCCGGTAGACGTCGAAGGGGTCGGCGGTGGTCGGCACCGAGAACCGCTGGGACGGCACGACCTGGAAGATGTCGCCGGCGGCGATGTGCTCCAGGGCCACCCGGACCATCTCCTGGTAGCGGCCCGGGGCCAGGTCGCTGGTGGCGGCCGCGGCCGGGCCGGCCGCCGGCAGCGGGGTCGGGGTCGCCGCCAGCGGCACCGCCAGCCGCGCCGCCAGGGCGTCGATCCGCCGGGTGGCGTCGGCCCAGGCGGCCTCCAGGTCGGAGGACCTGGTGACGACCACGTTGGCCACCAGCACCAGCCGCTGGCCGAGGTGGTCGAAGACGACCACCGAGCGGGGGAAGACCAGCATCCCCTCGGGCAGGTGGAGGTCGTCCTCGGTCTGGTCGGGCAGGCGCTCCAGCTCGCGGACCAGGTCGTAGCCGAGGTAGCCGACCGCCCCGGCGAACAGCGGGGGCAGGCCGGGCAGGGACGGCGAGCGCAGCCGGCGCAGGGCCTCACGCAGCACCTCCAGCGGCGGGCCGTCCGACAGCCCGGCCGGGGGCCGGCCGGTCCAGGAGGCGCGGCCGCCGCGGATGGTCAGGGTGGCGAACGGGTCGGTGCCGATGAAGGAGTAGCGGCCCCAGCGCTCGCCGTGCTCGACGCTCTCCAGCAGCACCGAGCCGTCCTGGCCGCCGAGCTTGCAAAACGCCCCCACCGGGGTCTCCAGGTCGCCCAGCAGCTCCCGCCACACCGGCACCACCGAGTGCTCGGCGGCCAGCCGCTGGAACTCCTCGAACCCGGGCCGCACCCCGGTGGTCATGAGCGGTTCCCGAGGGGATGGCTGAAGCACGAGCGGGTCCCGGTGTGGCAGGCCGGGCCGACCTGCTCCACCCGGACCAGCAGCGTGTCGCCGTCGCAGTCGGCGGTGACCGAGCGGACGTGCTGGACGTGGCCGGAGGTCTCCCCCTTCTGCCAGTACCGGCGGCGGGAGCGGCTCCAGAACCAGGTGCGGCCGCTGGTCAGGGTGCGCCGGACGGCCTCGGCGTCCATCCAGGCGACCATCAGGACGGTCCCGTCGTGGTCGTCCTGGACCACCGCCGGGAGCAGGCCGGCGTCGTCGAACCGCAGGCCGGCCACGGCGTCCTCGACGGTGCTGGTTACGGGCTCGGACATGGGGGCCATGCTATCGCTACCGCCGGGACGGCCGATCTGCCATCTTGGGGAGGCAGGCGGACAACCGAGGGAGCTGTCATGTCGACGCAGCCAGCGCAGGCCAAAGCGGAGATCCTGCAGCAGATCGTGGCCACCGTCCACGAGAAGGTCCCCGAGGACCGACGCGACCAGGTGGAGGAGTTCGCCCGCCAGTACTACCAGCGGCTGTCCCCCGAGGACCTGCTCGAGCTGGAGCCGGAGGACCTGTACGGCGCCGTCCTGGCCCACTGGCGCCTGGCCCACCGCCGCCGGCCCGGCGAGGCCAAGGTGCGGGTGTACAGCCCCCGGTTCGAGGAGCACGGCTGGCGCTCCAAGCACTCGATCGTGGAGATCGTCACCGACGACATGCCGTTCCTGGTCGACTCGGTGGCCATGGAGCTGAACCGCCACGGCCTGGTCATCCACCTGCCCATCCACCCGGTGATCAGGGTGCGCCGCGACGAGGCCGGCGGGCTGGTCGAGGTGCTGGCCCCCGACGCCACCGACGGCATCGCCGAGTCGTACCTGCACTTCGAGGTCGACCGCCAGAGCGAGCAGGAGGTGCTGGACCGGCTCCGGGCCGAGGTCGAGCGGGTCCTGGCCGACGTCAGGGCGGCCTGCGACGACTGGGGCGCCATGCGCCAGGAGGTCCACAAGATCCTGGCCGAGTTCGACAAGCAGCCGCCCCCGGTCGACGAGGGTGAGCTGGCCGAGGCCAGGGCGCTGCTGGAGTGGATCGAGGACCACCACTTCACCTTCGTCGGCTACCGGGCCTACGACCTGGTCACCGAGGACGGCGAGGACATGCTGCGCCCCATCCAGGGGACCGGCCTCGGCATCCTGCGCCAGGGGCAGGCCAAGCCGGCCTCGGGCAGCTTCGCCAAGCTGCCCCCGGAGGCCAGGCGCCTGGCCCGGGAACGCCACGTGCTCATCCTGACCAAGGCCAACTCGCACTCGACCGTGCACCGGCCCTCGTACCTGGACTACATCGGGGTCAAGCGCTTCGACGAGCAGGGCGAGGTCATCGGCGAGCGACGCTTCCTCGGCCTGTACACCTCGGCCGCCTACAACCGGAACCCGCGCGACATCCCGGTGCTGCGCCGCAAGGTGGCCAAGGTGCTGGAGCGGGCCGGCCTGCCCAGGTACAGCCACGACTGGAAGTCGCTGCTGAACATCCTGGAGACGTTCCCGCGCGACGAGCTGTTCCAGATCTCCGACGACCAGCTGTTCGATGTGGCCATGGGCATCCTGCGGCTGGAGGAGCGCCGCCGGGTGCGGCTGTTCATGTGGCACGACGACTACGGCCGCTTCGTCTCGGCCCTGGTCTACGTGCCCCGGGACCGCTACACGACCACGGTGCGCCGGCGCATCGAGACGGTGCTGTACGACGCCTTCCCCGACGCCAGCTTCGACTTCCAGGTGTGGCTGTCGGAGTCGGTCCTGGCCCGCCTGCACTTCATCATCCGGATGCCGCCGGGCCAGATGCCCTCCTACGACGCCAAGGAGCTGGAGGCCAAGCTGGCCACGGTCACCCGGTCCTGGAACGACGAGCTCCACGCCATGCTGCTGGAGCTGCACGGCGAGGAGGAGGGCAACGCCCTGTTCGGCAAGTACGGGGAGGCGTTCCCGGCCGCCTACCTGGACGACTTCCCGGCCCGCAACGCCGTCTACGACATCCAGCGGATGGAGGACCTGGCCGAGCGGGGCGGCCTGAACATGAACCTGTACCGGCCCCTGGAGGCGCCGCCGGGGACGCTGCGGTTCAAGCTGTTCTGGGCCGACCGGCCACTGCCGCTGTCGGACGCGGTGCCGATGCTGGAGGACATGGGCGTCCGGGTGGTCGAGGAGCGCCCCTACGAGCTGCACCCGGCCGACCACGGCCCGGTCTGGATCCACGACTTCGGGATCGTCTACACCGGCCCCGAGGGCGACGTGGACATCAGCCGGGTCCGGGACACCTTCCAGGAGGGGTTCGCGGCCATCCTCCGCGGCGAGGCCGAGAGCGACGGCTTCAACCGCCTGGTCCTGCGGGCCCGGCTGACCTGGCGCCAGATCGTGGTCCTGCGCGCCTACTGCAAGTACCTGCGCCAGACACGGCTCTCATTTAGTCAGGAGTACATGGAGCAGGCCCTGGCCAACAACTCCCACATCGCCCGCTGGCTGGTGGAGCTGTTCGAGAGCCGCTTCGACCCCACCCAGGCCCCCGACGCCGAGGCCAGGGCCGAGGAGTTGCGGGAGCGGCTGGGCTCCTCGATCGACCAGGTGGCCAACCTGGACGAGGACCGGATCCTGCGCAGCTTCCTGGGCATGGTCGAGGCCAGCCTGCGGACCAACTTCTACCAGACCGGCCTGGGCGACCAGCCCAAGCCGTACCTGTCGTTCAAGCTCGACCCGACCCAGGTGCCGTCGCTGCCCAAGCCGCGGCCCATGTTCGAGGTGTTCGTGTACTCGCCCCGCACCGAGGCCGTCCACCTGCGCGGCGGCCGGGTGGCCAGGGGCGGCATCCGCTGGTCGGACCGGCGTGAGGACTTCCGCACCGAGATCCTCGGCCTGATGAAGGCCCAGATGGTCAAGAACGCGGTGATCGTGCCCGTGGGGGCCAAGGGCGGGTTCGTGGTCAAGCGGCCACCCACCGACGGCGGCCGCGAGGCCCTGATGGACGAGGTGGTGGCCTGCTACTCGACGATGATGCGGGGGCTGCTGGACATCACCGACAACCGGGTCGACGGCAAGGTCGTGGCCCCGGCGGACGTGGTCCGCTACGACGGCGACGATCCGTACCTGGTGGTGGCGGCCGACAAGGGCACCGCCACCTTCTCCGACCTGGCCAACTCGATCGCCCAGGAGTACGGCTTCTGGCTGGACGACGCCTTTGCCTCCGGCGGCTCGGCCGGCTACGACCACAAGAAGATGGGCATCACCGCCCGGGGCGCCTGGGAGTCGGTCAAGCAGCTGTTCCGCGAGCTCGGCGTCGACACCCAGACGACCGACGTCACCGTGGTCGGCGTCGGCGACATGTCCGGCGACGTGTTCGGCAACGGCATGCTGCTGAGCCGCCACCTCAAGCTGGTCGGGGCGTTCAACCACCTGGACGTGTTCCTGGACCCCGACCCGGACCCGGAGGTCAGCTTCGCCGAGCGGGAGCGGCTGTTCGCCCTCCCCCGCTCCTCCTGGTCCGACTACGACCCGGCCAAGATCTCCGAGGGGGGCGGGGTGTGGCCGCGGACGGCCAAGTCGATCCCGCTGTCGGAGCAGGCCCGCCGGGCCCTGGGCCTGGAGGTCGAGGCCCTCACCCCCAACGAGCTGATCAACGCCATGCTCAAGGCCCCGGTCGACCTGCTCTTCAACGGCGGCATCGGCACCTACGTGAAGTCGTCGCGCGAGACCCACGCCGACGCCGGCGACCGGGCCAACGACGCCGTCCGGGTCGACGGCGACGAGCTGCGGGCCAAGGTGGTCGGCGAGGGCGGCAACCTCGGCTTCACCCAGCTCGGGCGGGTCGAGTACGCGCTGGCCGGCGGCCGCATCAACACCGACTTCATCGACAACTCCGGCGGGGTCGACTGCTCCGACCACGAGGTCAACATCAAGATCCTGCTGAACCAGGTGGTCAGCGACGGCGACCTGACCCGCAAGCAGCGCGACAAGCTGCTGGCCGACATGACCGACGACGTGGCCACCGCGGTCCTGCAGGACAACTACCGCCAGGTGCAGGCGATCAGCGTCACCGAGGCCCAGGCGCCCCGGCTGCTGGACGAGCACGCCCGGCTCATCCGCAGCCTGGAGCGGGCCCACCGGCTGGACCGGCGGCTCGAGTTCCTGCCCAACGACGAGGAGCTGGCCGAGCGGCGGGCCACCGGCGCAGGGCTGACCCGCCCCGAGCTGGCCGTCCTGCTCGCCTACGCCAAGATCGTCCTCCAGGACGAGCTGGCCGCCTCGGACGTGCCCGAGGACGACTACCTGTCCGACGACCTGGAGCGCTACATGCCACCCAAGCTGCGGGAGCGGTTCCGCAGCCAGCTGCGCCGGCACCCCCTGCGCCGCGACATCATCGCCACCTACGTGACCAACAGCATGGTCAACCGGGCCGGGAGCACCTTCGCCAACCGGCTCCGGGAGGAGACCGGGGCCAGCCCACCGGACGTGGCCCGGGCCTACACCATCGCCCGCGAGGTGTTCGACGTCCGCCGGCTCTGGAAGGACCTGGCCGCCCTGGACAACCTGGTCCCGGCCAAGGTGCAGCTGGAGCTCCAGGCCGAGGGGCGCAGGATGATCGAGCGGTCGGCCCTGTGGTTCCTGCGCAACCGCCGCCAGCCGCTGGACATCGCCTCCACCGTGTCCCACTTCGCCCCCGGGATCGCCTCGCTGGCCCAGGAGCTGCCCAAGCTGCTGGCCCCGGCCGACTCCGAGTCGCTGGACCGGCTGGCCAAGCGGTTCTGCGCCCAGGGCGTCCCGGCCGAGCTGGCCACCCGGGTGGCCAGCCTGGACGCGCTGTTCTCGGGCCTGAACGTGATCGAGGTGGCCAGCGGCTGCGGCGAGACGGTGGAGACGGTCGCCGCCGTCTACTTCACCCTCGGCTACCGGCTCGACCTGCACTGGCTGCGCGACCAGATCGGCCGGCTGCCGGCCGAGACCCACTGGCAGACCCTGGCCCAGGGGGCGCTGCGCGAGGACCTCTACTCCGAGCAGCGCGAGCTGACCGCCGAGGTGCTGAGGCCGGGCACCGAGGACCGCGACGCCGAGACCCTGATCGACTCCTGGATGGAGGAGAACCGCGCCTCGGTCGAGCGGGCCAACGCCATCCTGGCCGACCTCAAGGAGGCCGACCGGCTCGACATCGCGATGGTCTCGGTCGCCCTCCGGGAGATCCGCAACCTGAGCGAGACCGGGTCGGCCCCCATGAGCACCCGCCCGGCCATCCCCTGACCGGGCCGCCGGTCGCCTGGTGGCCCCAGAGCGCCTGGGTCCCCCGGCTCAGCCGGTGGCGGCGCGTTCGGCGGCGCTGCGCTCGACGCAGAACTCGTTGCCCTCGGGGTCGGCCAGCACCACCCAGCCCGTCCCGTCGGGCCGCCGGTGGTCGGCGACCAGGGCCGCCCCGATCCCCAGCAGCCGCTCCACCTCCTCGTCGCGGGTCCGGTCGGTCGGCGTCAGGTCCAGGTGCACCCGGTTCTTGACCGTCTTGGCCTCGGGCACGGGGATGAACAGCAGCCCGGGCTGGCCGTCCGGCCCGGCCAGGAACCCCTCGGGGTCGCCGGGCTGGTTCGGGTTCTCCGGGTCCTCCTGGTAGCCGGTGACCTGGCTCCAGAACTTGACCTGGGCGTAGGGGTCGGCGCAGTCGAAGGTGATGTTGCGGGGACGCGCGGTCATGGTTGCTCCTCTCGGAGGGCGGCGGCCGCCGCCTCCTCGGCCTCGGCCAGGTCCAGGACCCGGCGGCGCAGGTCGGCCAGCAGGCTGGACAGGGCGCCGGGGTCGAGCGGCTGGGGGTCGGCGCTGCCGGCGGCCAGGGCGCCCAGCTCGGCCTGGACGGCGGCCAGGGCGCCGGCCCCGGCCGCGCCGTGGTCCTCGACCAGCCGGCGGCGGCGCTCCAGCAGGGCGGCCGCCCGGGCCAGGGGGCCGTCGCCGCCGGCGGCCATGGCCGCCCGGGCCAGGGCGGTCCAGGCGGCGGCCAGCTCGCGGTAGTCGCTTGCCAGCCGGGCCAGCTCGGGCCGCTCCAGCGGGCCGGCGGCCTGCTCCAGGAACTCGGCGTACATGGCCCGGAAGAACCCGCCGCCGGTGCCGGCGGTCTCGACCCAGTCGTACAGCCAGGTGAGGAGCTGGAACTGGCGGCCGGGCGCCTCCAGCAGCCGCGGCCAGCCCTTGGGGTCGCGGGCGGCGGTCAGCAGCTCGGCCCACTTGGCCAGCCCGGGGACGCCGAAGTTGCGCATCGGCGGCTCCAGCATGCCCGGCCAGGTGTCGGCGATCCCGGCGGCGGCCGCCCCGGCCAGGTCGACCGGCCCGTCGGGGGGGTCGGCCACGATCAGGCGGTGCCTGGCCGAGCGGACCCCGGCCCGGGCCTCGGCCAGCTCGGCCCAGGTGACCGGGATCGGCGCCGGGGCCAGGTCCCACAGCCGCGGCTCGCCGTCGTCGCCCGGCTCGACCAGGACGTCCTGGGGCGTCATGCCGCACAGCCAGTCCGGGACGGCCCGGTAGGCCAGGCGGGCCATGTCGACGGTGGCGATCACCGGCCGGCCCTGGTCGAGCGCGGCCCGCAGGTGCCGCTCGGCCGTGGCCGGCCCGGTCGTCCGCCGGGCCTGGAACGGGACCCCGAGGCGGACCAGGGCGGCCTCGGTGGCGTCCTGCTTCTGCACATAGGAGTTGATCCGGCCTCCCAGGTAGAGGGTGGTCAGCTCCTCGTACTCGAAGGTGAAGTAGGCGAACCCGATGCCGCCGGCGACGCCGAGGGCCATCGCCTCGGTCAGGGGATGACCACCCATCGGGTCGGCGACGCCGAGGGCGGCGAGCAGCCGGGTGAGCGCGGCCGTGTCCGGGTGGCGGCCCCGCAGCGGTCCGGGCCGGGCGGGGTGGTCGTCGGGGCGCAGGTGGGCGCGGGCGGTGGTGTAGGCCTGGCCGGTCCTGGCCATGCGGGCGCGGACGAGCCGCTTGAAGTCCTTGTCGGTCGGCATGCCCCAGTCCTCCGTCGGGTCGCGGGGCCGGCTCCCCAGCAGCCAGGGCCGCGCGACCGGAGGGTGCCGGGCGACGCCCGATCCGGGAGTGTGCCCCCCTTTGCCTCTCCACGGGCCCCGCTGGGGTGGGCCACCAGAGGTTGGGCGCTGGATCACCGCCACGGCCAGCTTCTCCCGGCGTCCGGGCGCCGGTCAAGGCCGGCGGTCAGGTCCGCACCGGGAGGCCGGCGTCGGCCAGGGCCTGCTTGACCTCGGCGATGGAGAGCTGGCCGAAGTGGAAGACGCTGGCCGCCAGGACGGCGTCGGCGCCCGCCTGGGCGGCGGCCGCGAAATGGTCGAGGGTCCCGGCGCCGCCGCTGGCGATGACGGGCAGGTCGACGGCGGCGGTGACTGCCTTGACCAGGTCGAGGTCGTAGCCGGTCTTCTGGCCGTCGGCGTCCATGCTGGTGACCAGCAGCTCGCCGGCGCCGCGGCGGGCGCCCTCCTCCAGCCAGGCCAGGGCGTCCAGGCCGGTGGGGGTGCGGCCGCCGTCGACCACCACCTCCCAGCCGCGGCCGTCGGGGCGGCGGCGGGCGTCGACGGCCAGGACCATGCACTGGACCCCGTAGGTGCCGGCCCCGGCCGACAGCAGCTCCGGGTCGCGGACGGCGGCCGAGTTGACCGACACCTTGTCGGCGCCGGCCCGCAGGAGGCGCTGGACGTCGGTGACCGTGCGGACCCCGCCGCCGACGGTCAGGGGGATGAACACCTGCTCGGCCGTCCGGGCCACGGCCTCGAACAGGGTGGCCCGGGCCTCCACGGTGGCCGTGATGTCGAGGAAGACCAGCTCGTCGGCGCCCTCGGCGTCGTAGATGGCGGCCAGCTCGGCCGGGTCGCCGGCGTCGACCAGGTTGACGAACGACACGCCCTTGACCACCCGGCCGGCGGCCACGTCCAGGCACGGGATCACCCGTCTGGCCAGGGTCACGCCCGCCTCCCGTTGCCCGGGGCGGCCTCGGCCAGGGCGGCCAGGGCGTCGGCGACGGTGAAGCGGCCCGCGTACAGGGCCTTGCCGACGATGGTGCCCTCCAGGCCGGCGGGCTCCAGCTCGGCCAGGGCACGCAGGTCCTCCAGGGTGGACACGCCGCCCGAGGCGATCACCGGGCGGCTGGTGGCGGCCAGGACCTCGCCCAGGCGGTCGGTGGCCGGGCCGGTGAGCATGCCGTCCCTGGCCACCTCGGTGTGGACGAAGCGGCGGCAGCCGGCCTGCTCCAGCCGGCGCAGCGCCTCGAACAGGTCGCCGCCGCTGGTCGTCCAGCCGCGGGCCTGGAGGGTGCGGCCGCGGGCGTCCAGGCCGACCGCGACCGCCTCGCCGTGGCGGGCGCAGGCCTCGGTCACCCAGGCCGGGTCCTCGAGGGCGGCGGTGCCGATCACCACCCGGGCCGCGCCCAGGTCGAACAGGGCGTCCAGGTCCTCGGGGCGGCGGACCCCGCCGGAGGCCTCGACCCGGACCGGGGCGACCGCCTCGACGATGCGCCCCAGGTGCTGACGGTTGCGGGGGCCGCGGCCGAAGGCGGCGTCCAGGTCGACCACGTGCAGCCAGCGCGCCCCCTGGGCGGCGAACCCGGTGGCGGCCTCGACCGGGTCGCCGTAGCCGGTGTCGGTGCCGGCGACGCCCTGGACCAGCCGGGCCGCCTGCCCGTCGAGCAGGTCGACCGCACAGAGCAGCTCCAGGGTCATGCCTGGCGCACCTGGGTGACGAAGTTGGCCAGCAGGGCCAGGCCGGCCCGGCCGGACTTCTCGGGGTGGAACTGGGTGCCGAACAGGTGGCCGCGCTCGACGGCGGCGGCGAACCGGCCCCCGTAGTCGCAGACGGCGGCCACGGCCTCGCCGTCGGGCTCGGGGGCGTAGGAGTGGACGAAGTAGAAGCGGGTCCCCTCCCCCAGCCCGGCGAACAGGCGGCTGCCGGGGCGGACGGTGACCTCGTCCCAGCCGATGTGCGGGATCTTCACCCCTCCGGTGAGGCGCCGGATCTTGCCCGGGACGACGCCGACGCCGTCGCCGACCGGGCCCTCCTCGCTGGCCTCGAACAGCAGCTGCATGCCGACGCAGATGCCGAGCAGGGGCCGGCCGCCCTCCAGCCACCCGGCCACCGCGGCCGCCCCGCCGGCCGAGGCCAGGCCGCTCAGGCAGGCCCCGTAGGCCCCGACGCCGGGCACGACCAGCCCGGCCGCCCCGGCCGCCGCCGCCACCGTCGGCACCACCCGCACCTCGGCCCCGGCCCGGTCGAGCGCCTTGGCCGCCGAGTGCAGGTTCCCGACCCCGTAGTCGAGCACGGCCACCGGCGGCCGGGTCATCCCAGGACCCCCTTGGTGCTGCCGGCGCCGGCCCGGGGGTCCGGCGCGCAGGCGTCGCCGAGGGCGCGGGCCAGGGCCTTGAAGCAGGCCTCCAGGCAGTGGTGGGGCAGGTCGCCGGCCTCCAGCTGCACGTGGACGGTGCAGCGGGCGTTGGCGACCAGCGCCTCCAGCAGGTGGCGGGCCTGGCGGGGGTCGAAGCTGCCCAGCTCCCCGGGGGCGGCGTCGACCTCGACGTCCCAGACCAGGTAGGGGCGGCCGGACAGGTCGACCGCGGCCCTGGCCCGGGCCTCGTCGAGGGGGACGACGGCGTCGCCGAAGCGGCGGACCCCGGACTTGTCGCCCAGAGCCTCGGCCAGGGCCTGGCCGAGGGCGATGCCGGTGTCCTCGACGGTGTGGTGGGCGTCGACCTCCAGGTCGCCCTTGGCGTCGATCTGGAGGTCGAAGCGGGCGTGCCGGCCCAGCTGGGCGAGCAGGTGGTCGAGGAACGGCACCCCAGTGTCGGCCCCGCCGGCGCCGGTGCCGTCCAGGTCGAGCTGGACGGTCACCGCGACCTCGGCGGTGCGCCGCTCGACCCGGGCGCTCCGCGGCCCCCCGGTCATCGGTCCAGCTCCTCGGCCAGGGCGGCCAGGAAGGCGTCGTCCTCCTCGGGCGTGCCGACGGTGACCCGCAGGTGCCGCTCCAGGGTCGGGTAGCGGGACACGTCGCGGACCAGGACCCCGCGGTCGAGCAGGCCGCGCCACAGCCCCCGCGGGTCAACCTGGGTCTCGAAGCAGAGGAAGTTGGCGTCGCTGGGCATGACCCGGACCCCGGGCAGGCGGTCGAGGGCGGCCGCGACCCGCTCGCGTTCCCGCTCGGTGGCGACCACGTGGGCCATGAGCACGCCCTTGTGGTGCAGGGCCCGCAGCCCGACGGCCTGGGTGAGGGTAGACAGGTGGTAGGGCAGCCGGACCAGGCGGACCCCGTCGACCACCGCCGGGTCGGCGAGCAGGTAGCCGAGCCGCAGCCCGGCCATCCGGAACGCCTTGGAGAAGGTGCGGGTCACGACCAGGTTGGGGTGGCGCG
>Ga0081538_10003973_pt1 | contig 13776 bp, 13 predicted proteins | sample TabmetS5T2R1_FD_71022 | JGI IMG/M metagenome (GOLD analysis project Ga0081538, IMG submission 71022) | Tabebuia heterophylla rhizosphere microbial communities from the University of Puerto Rico - S5T2R1 | ecosystem: Host-associated > Plants > Roots > Rhizosphere ... | reverse complement strand
GTTCGATCCGAATGCAGCGGCTCGCCAGGGTGGGCGGCAAGGTCCCCAGGCCGGCGAGCGCCTTCGCCCCGAACACCTCGAAGCTTTCCAGCGTGGTGTTCCTGCCGCCGCCCATGCGCAAGACCTGTTGGCCACGCCGGTAGCCGGCGTTCAGGATGGCCCGCTGGTCGTCCTTGCTGCCGGTCTTCGCCGCCCGCGGGCTGAAGACCGCGTCGACCTCGTCCAGAAACAGCGTCGGCTCGCGCTGGTCGATCGCCCGAAACAGCGCCGCGTCGGTGATGTTCACGGCCGACAACGGCTTGAGGACGAGCTCGTGCAGCACCTCGAGCAGCCGGGTCTTGCCGCACTCGGGTTCCGCCGAGGTGACATACAGGTAGGGGGTCGCCCGTGCGGCCTCGATCGTCCAGCTGTGCGCCACCCACAAGGTGACGGCGGCCGCCTGCGCCTCGTTGAGAACAACGAAGCGGCGGACAAGCAGCTCGAGCGCGTCGAGGAGCTTCGCCGTCTCGCTCACAGCGACCACACCCGCTCGCACTCGCGCGCCGACAGCGTGGCAACGCGGGGCCGCCGCAGGCTCTCTCTCGAGCTCAAATGCCAGAACCCGCAGCGCGGGCACAGGTAGGCGCGCAGCCGGAGCCGGCGGCGATCGAACGCGGCCGTCTCCCGGCTCAGCGCGACCTTGCCGCTGGGGCACGCGCTCACCGGCCCACCGCCTCGAGCCAGGCGTCAACGTCCCGCCTAAAGCGGGCGAGAGGAACTACCCGTAAAGGTGGTGGTGAGGGATCCTCAGGTGGGCTGCGCGACCCGCGGGCGGTCGACCTGGCCGCCCCGCGTTTCGTGCTCTTGGCTGTTGCTTGCGGCTTCGATTCTCGCGGGGTACCAGCCGGCCTGCCGATCTGGGCGAGGCTGGGGAACCACTCGGGCAGCCCGCGGGTCATGACGACGTTGCCGCGGCTGTTGCGCTCGAGCCGAACCGGCGGCGCCCAGTGGTCGGGCTCGCCGTCCCAGCCGGGGTCGGTGCCCGGAACGAGCGTTACTGCTCGCCCGTGCCGCTTACGGAGCTCGTCCTGCTCACGCTGCCGCGCAAGCTTCTGTGCGACTACGGGAGGCGGAAGGCCCACGGTGTTCGCTTGTTAGAGGGCATGGCAGCACTGTAGACGCACCCCCGGACGTGACGACGCCCCCGGGAAGGGGCGCCCCCACAGCCTCTAACCGTTATGCGCGAACAGACGCACCGTAGCGCACGGGCTGGACGTCACCGCCCTTGAACCTCGAAGGAAACCGGTTTCCCGTCCGATCCCTGGGCCATACTTCCTGTGTGAGTCAAAACGATTCGCAGGTGTTGGTGCGGGTGAATCCCACGGTTCGCCGGGAACTTGACGCCTTGGCGCGCGAGCACGGCCGCTCACTGGCCGGCGAAGGAAGGGCCGCGATCGACGCCTGGCTCGACCTTCACCGGCGAGAGCTCCTGCAAGCGTGGCGGGAGGAGGAGGCGCAGCTGCGGTGAGCGAGCCGACCCGAACGGAGCAGCTGCGGGCCCGCTGGGGTGTGCGGGAGGTCGACCGTAGGCGCTGGGAGCTCGAGGACAGAGACCCTAGGCCGAAAAGGACGCCGGCGGCCACACGCTCGAGGACGCGGCGGCCGGCTGTCCGGTCGGTGCCCCGCCTTTCCTTCTTCGACATGGTTTCGATCGTGCTCGCCGACCAGGAGCACCGGCAGCGCAACAGGCGAATGGAGATCAGATGAGCACAGCGACAGGGATTGTCAGCTACAGCGGCCGCGGGCTCGAGCTGACGGAGCGCATGCTGCGGGAGCACCGCGACCAAAGGCTGCTGGACGAGGAAGTCAGGGTCATGAGCGGCCAGCTGGCGGACGAGAAGGCCGACAAGTTCTTCCGGGCGGTCATGCGGGGCGAGGTCGACCGTTCCGCCAGCTTCGAGGTGCGGCTGGAGGCCCGTGACAAGCGGGCTGTGGTGGAGCAGCGCGACCTTGTGGTTGGAACTACCACGGCGGGCGGTTTTACGGTCGCCTCTGATTTCGCCCGCCGGCTGGTCGAAAGCCACGTGAACGCGAGCGCGATCCGTCGGGCCGCGACCGTGTTCACGACCGAGACGGGCGCCGCGCTGCCGGTGCCGGTCGCGACGGGTGCGACGACCGCGACCATCGTCGCCGAGGGCGGCGCGATCCCCGAGTCTGACCCGACGTTCGCGCAAACCCCCCTCAGCTCGTACAAGTACGCGCTCCTCCTCGACGCCTCGAACGAGCTCCTGGCGGACACGGCTGTCGACCTGGGCGGCTACATCGCCGCCGAGGCGGGCCGTGCTGTCGGCGCCGGCGCCGGGGCGCATTTCGCCACGGGGACGGGAACGGGGCAGCCGCTGGGTGCTGTCGCCGCGAGCTCGCCCTACACGGTGAGCACCGCCCCGACCGGGAACGTGACCGCCTTCTCGCGGGCCGCCATCTTGCAGTTTTACCTTGCGCTGGCCCCGGAGTACCGGGCCGAGGCAAGCTGGATCATGCACCCGACCGACTTCGCCAACCTCGTCGTGCTCGAGCACGCCTTGGGGGGGCTGACGTTCCCCAGCCTGCAGAACAGCCCGCCGACGCTGTTCGGCCGTCCCGTGCTGGTCGACGCGTTCCTCCCCACCCCCGCGGCCAGCACGAAGTCTCTTCTCTTCGGCGACCTGGCGCGGGCTTACGTGATCCGCGAGGTTTCGACCGTCCGTTTCGACCAGGCGCCCGGCATGTCGTTCTCCACCGACGTGACCCGCTTCAGGGTGCTGGTTCGCACTGATGGCCGCCCGGCCCTGGGTGCCGCCGCGATCATCGGCGCACACTCCGCCACGTGATGAGCAACGTCGAGCTAGCCAAACTCCTCCTCCGACTCTCCGAGGACCCGCAGCCACGCCGCGCCTTGCAGCGGGAGGCGGCGGACCTCCTGATCGCAGCCGGCAAGGAGAACCCCGGCCTCACGCTGACGCAGCTGGCGATGTTCCTGAACAACACCGGCGTGTGGTCGGGCTACGACGAGTGCCGCCTCGAGCAGCTAATCAGCTGGCGCCACCGAGACCGGGAGCTCGAGCGCGAGCCCGCCGGCGTCTAGGTTCCGTGCGCGGCCGGGTGTCCCCGCTGTTCCCGCCCCGGCCCCGCAGCACGGGGCAAGCGGGGGAGGCGGGGCGAGTGAGGCGCCACGCCTGTCCCGTCCTCTCTGTTCTCACAGGGTCCGAAGGTCCAACCCCCGGCCCCCGGTCCGCGAGGGACGCTCCTGTGGCCGCATAGAACCCCGCAAATCTTCCCAGCCTGAGCGCCGAGACCCCGCGCCAGTTGGAAAATCTCTCCCCGTTGTGCTGCCGAATCAGGCGACATTCAGACGGATTCGGGCGGATTCCAGTTGTGCCGCGGAACTTGGGCGAATTCGGCGTAGGAGGTTGAACGGTGGCGTGGGAGCGTGCCTGTAGGCGGTGTGGGCGCCTCACGTGGGCGCCAAATTCACCCTACTGTTTGGAGCACCGGCCGACCCTCGAGCAGCGAATGCGGTGGGCGGCGAAGAGGACGAGCGCGCGCGGCTACGGTGCGGAGCATCAGGCGGTGCGGAAGAAGTACGCCGCCCTGGTTGCTTCCGGCGAGGCGACCTGTGCTCGCTGTGGGCAGCCGATCTCACCGGGCGCGCAGTTCGACCTCGACGACGCCGACGACCGGAACGGCTACCTGGGTGTTTCGCATTCGCGCTGCAACCGGCTGGCGGGAGCTCGGCTGGGTGCGCAGGTGACGAGCGGCCGGCGGGTGTCGCGGGTGTGGTGATGAGAGCGGGCCCGGTGGGACAAGAAGCCGCGAGGGGCCGCCGGGGGGTGGGTGCGGGAGGCCGCGGGCTCTGCGGCTGAGAGGACGGCGCTTATTGGGTTGCGTGTCGCTATGACGAGTTTTCGCCAGCCGTACCTGCCAAGGCGGTCAGGCCCTCTCAAGCGGACGCGTCAAAGACCAGATCACCCACACCGAGAGCGCGATGATGAGGAGTGACCAGAACGGGTAATACGGGATGAAGAAGAAGTTCGCGGTCGCCGCGAGGATCGCGAGCGTGATCCCGACGACCCTCGCCCATGTTCTTCCGGTGAAGAGGTAGCAGCCGGCAGCGGCGACGACGATCCCCAGGATGAGGTGGATCCATCCCCAGGCGGTGGCGTCGACCTCGAAGGTGTAGTTCTGCGAGACGACGAAGAACTCGTTCTCGATGATCGCGGCGAGTCCCGCGATCGCCTCGAACATGCCGATCAAGATCATCATGATTCCGGCGAAGAACACGCCCCCGACGGCCCAGCCACTCACTGACTCGGGGCTCCGCCCTGTCTCGTAGTCAGTCATCTATCTCTCCCTTCTTGCGCGTGGTTCTTGTGGCCTCTGGCGACACGACCTCGAAACTCTCGCACAGCTCGAGTATCAGCGCTGGAGCGCCATGAATGAGGGAAGGTTGCTCATCTTCCTCCGCGATCCTCGCAAGAGGCACGTTCCGAGCTGCACCGCCGGCCTGGGGTGCTCGGCCGCCGCTTCGATTTCCCTCTGCCCCTAATCCGCCCCTAAACGCTCCGGAGCGGGCTCACGGAGCTGTGCGGGATGCTGCCCGGTTGAGCGGCCGAACGCCTTGTAGCCAAGCCAGTTCGCGCCACTTCGGCCCACCTGCCGCCTGGTCGCTGGACAAGCCTGGGGGACAAGAGGTCCCCGGTTCAAATCCGGGCGCCCCGACTGGCCTTCTTGCCGTCGCCTGAGCGAAGCGGGGCCATGGTCCACCGCGGGGCACCCACCGGGGCCCCGTTCTCCCCTCCGCTCGACCCCTGTGTGGCTCCCCCGCGGCAGCTCGGATTTGCCCCGCCCCGCGCGGTTCGGCACAATCCTTCCGTTCGGGGACGACGGGTGCGCACCTACACGATCACCGAGGCCGCGGAACTCACCGGGACGAGCCGGAAGGCTATCGCCCGCCGCGTCGAGCGCGGGTCGCTGCGTTCGGTCGTCCGGAACGGCCGCCGGCGCATCCCCCGCTCGGAGCTCGTCCGTGCAGGGCTCCTGGCGGAGCCCGAGCGGCACCCCCGCGACGGCGACCCCGCTACCCCGTTCCTCCCCCGCCCCATGGGCGGCGGGGTACCTGCGGAGCCGGGAACGACCGAGGACATGCTCGCCACGCTCTTTCGAGAGGTTCTCGACCGGTTCGAGCGCCAATCCCAGGAAATCGCGCAGTATCGCGCGCTGACGGTGCAGGCCGAGAGCCTGCGACTCACCAACGAGCTCGCCGACCTCCGCGTCCGCCTGGCCGAGCTCGAGCGCCAGCCGCAAATACCGCAGCCGATGCACCATCCGGTGCAGCAGGCGGCCGCGAGCGATCTCAGCCGACGCGTCAGCGAGCTGACGAAACAGGTCGAAGAGCTCTCGAACCGGGAGATCTGGCTCCCGCCCCAGGCCGCCACGGCGCCGGCGCAGCGCGCGGCCACCCCGATGCCCCCGGTCCACCCTCAGCCCCAGGCCGCTCCAGCACAACCGCTGCACCAACCGCCACCCCCGCGGACTTTCCGCCTCTCTCGGACGTGGCGCTTCGTGCTCGAGGCCGCTTTCATCGTCGGCGTCGCCGTCGTCGTGTGGCAGGCGGAGCTCCCCACCCCGGCCATCGCCGTCGCCATGGCGCTCGCCTGGACGCTCGTCGCGGTGGTCGAATGGATCTCCTCCAAGCCCTGAGCTAGACGTCAGGTTTCGAGCCTGCGATAGAGCCGGTCCACGAGCTCGGGCATCTGCTCGAGCCGCGTTGTGATGGTGCGAATGCGGTACTCCTGGAAGTGCGCCGGCTCGACCTTCAACGCCTTAGCCAGCGTCTCGATCACCTCGCTCGAGGGCACCGGCCGGTTCCCGTGCACGAGGTGGTTGAGATATCCGGCCGAGAGACCGGTCTTGGCCGCGAGCCCGCGGTAGGTGACGCCCCGCTCCGCCATCAGCGCCTGGACCGTCTCGCCGAAGGGCTCGGTCGAGAAACGGCGTTTCCTCGCCATCAGAGGACCTCCTTCACGTGGTCGACGAGGGAATCGACGGCAATCCGTGTCTCCTCGCGATCGGACCGTCGGAGCACGTCCGCGCTTCCGTCCTCGAGGGTCTTCTTGCCGACCGTTACCCGAAGCGGACAGCCGAGCAGGTCCGCGTCGGCGAACTTCTCCCCGGGCCGCAGGTCGCGGTCGTCGAGAAGCACTTCGAGCCCGGCCGCCTCGAGGTCGCCGGTCACGCGCTCCGCCATCTCGACCGCCTCGGGGCCGGCGGCCCCGATCGAGACGACCTCGACGTCGTAGGGCGCCAGCGATCGCGGCCAGGCAATGCCCTGCTCGTCGTGGCGCTGCTCGACGGCCGCCGCCATGATCCGCCCGGGCCCGATGCCGTAACTCCCCATCACGAGGGGGCGCTCGGTCCCGTCCTCGTCGAGGAAGGTCGCGCGGAGCGGCACCGAGTAGTGGGTTCCGAGCTTGAAGATGTGGCCGACCTCGAGCGCGGTCTGGAAGCCGAGCCGCCCGCCGCACTTCGGGCAGGTATCGCCCTCGCGCGGCTCTCGGATGTCGGCCAGCCGCGCGTCGAAGTCGCGCCCGTGCTCGGCGCCCCGCAGGTGCCTGCCGGTACGGTTCGCGCCGACGACGAACTGGCCGTCTCGCAGCGCCTCGTCGGCGAGGACCGGCCCGTCGAAGCCGACCGGGCCGATCGAGCCGGGGTCGGCGCCGAACGCCTCTCGGATCTCGTCCTCGGTCGCCGGCCGGAATGCGCTGCCGAGAGCCGCGGCGGCCTTCGCGTCCGCCAGCCGATCGTCGCCTCGGACGAGCGCCAGGACGAGTGTTCCCTCCTGCGTCACGACGGGCATGGCCTTCGAGGTTGCGGACGCGTCGATCCCGAGGAAGTCGGCGAGGCCGTCGATCGTGGTCGCCCCGGGCGTCTCGACCTCGCTGGGCGCGTCGAGCCGCTCGGGAAACTCGGGTGCGCGCGGAACGCCACGCGCGACTTCGAGGTCGGCCGCGTAGTCGCCGTTCTCGCACGTGACGAGCGTGTTCTCGCCCGAGCCCGAGGGCGCCAGGAAGTCGACCGACTCGCTCCCACCCATCATCCCCGACTCCGCCTGGACCGCGTAGAACTCGAGCCCGCACCGCTCGAAGATCCGGTGGTAGGCGCCCTCGTGCAGCCGGAAGCTCCGCTCCAGCCCCTCCTCGTCGCGGTCGAACGAGTAGGAGTCCTTCATGACGAACTCGCGCACGCGAATCAGGCCGGCGCGCGGGCGCGGTTCGTCGCGAACCTTCGTCTGGAAGTGATAGAGGATCTGCGGCAGCTGGCGGTACGACGAGAGCTCGCGCGCATGGAAGGTGATCGTCTCCTCGTGCGTCATCGCGAGGACGAAGGGACGGCCCATGCGGTCCTCGGTCTTCCAGAGCTCAGGGATGGGATAGCGGCCGCTCTCCTGCCAGAGCTCCGCGGGCGTGAGCACCGGCATGAACATCTCCTGGCCGCCGATCGCGTTCATCTCCTCGCGAACGATCTGCACGGCCTTCTCGTGCACGCGCCAGCCGAGCGGGAGGAAAGACCAGAGACCGGCGCTGACCTGGCGGATGAAGCCGCCGCGGACGAGGAGACGGTGGCTCGCCGCCTCGGCATCGCCCGGGTCTCCCCGGAGCGTCGGGATGAAGAGCTGGGAGGCCCGTGCCATCCTAGTGCCTCTTCGGGTAGTGAAGGCGTGTCTCTGCGTCGCGAGCACCAAGCCAGAGTACGCACTCGTCCGCAGCCAAGGCTGGACGCCTTGGCAAGGACGAGGGTGGGGTCTGGCGCCGCGTGATCGCGGGGCAGAGGCCGGCTTGAGCTGCCCGGAGAGGCACTACGGGCGCTGGGCCGCTTCGGCCATCATCAAGGCCGCCGGCTTGGCCAGCTTCAGGCGCTTCGGCCTGACCATGCCTCCTTCGATCCAGGCGTCGATCTCGCGGAAGAGCTCCTCGACGAGCACGTCCGACCCGACCTTTCGAAGGACACGACCGTGCGCGTAGATGAAACCCGTCTCGCGTCCACCCGCGACGCCGAAGTCGGCGTCGCCTGCCTCGCCGGGACCGTTGACGGCGCAGCCCATGACGGCCACCTCGAAGGCCTGGGGATAGGCGCGCAGCCGCTCCTCGACCTTCTCGGCGAGGTTCCAGACGCCGACGTTGTCGCGCCCGCACGAGGGGCAGGCGATCATGATCGGCCCCCGCTCGCGCAGGCCGAGCGCCTTCAGGATCTCCCAGCCGACCTTGACCTCCTCGACCGGATCGGCGGTCAGCGAGATCCGAATCGTGTCCCCGATGCCGTCCATGAGCAGGCTGCCGACGCCGATCGCGCTCTTGATCGTGCCCGCGCCGGGCGTGCCGGCCTCGGTGACGCCGAGGTGGAGCGGGTACGGGACCCGGTCGGCGAGCATCCGGTAGGCGCGGATCATGGTCGGCACCGAGCTCGACTTCACGGAGATCTTGAAGTCGTGGTAATCCAGGTTCTCGAGGAGCCGAACCTGCTCGAGCGCTTCCTCGACGAGGGCCTCGGCGGTGTCCTCCTGAGCCAGCTCGAGCAGGTGCTTCGGGAGCGAGCCCGAGTTGGCGCCGATCCGCATCGGGATTCCGCGCGCCTTGGCCGCCCTCACCACCTCGGCGACCTTGTCGGGCCCGCCGATGTTGCCGGGGTTGATCCGCACCGCCGCGACGCCGGCGTCGACGGCCTTGAGCGCGAGCGAGGCGTTGAAGTGGATGTCCGCGATCACCGGGATCGGCGACAGGTAGACGAGTTTCGGAAGCGCCTCGGCGTCCTCGTTCTTGGGGACGGCGACGCGGACGACCTCGCAACCGGCAGAGACAAGCTCGCCGATCTGGGCCATGGTCGCGTCGACGTCGTGCGTCTTGGTCAAGGTCATCGACTGCACGACCACGGGCGCGCCGCCGCCGATCGGGACGTTTCCGACCTGGATCTGACGCTCGCTCGCCATCGCGGAAAGTTTAACGGCGGGCGCTCTCAGGGCTTGGCGGCCGTGATGCCTGGGTGGGCGATCTCTATCCGCCGCTCAGGCGGTCGATGTCGTTCGTCAGGCCGATGACGAAGAGGAGCAGGACGAGCGCGATCCCGACCACCGAGAAGCGCTCGTAGGCCTCCCGCGGAATCGCCCGGCCGCGCACACGCTCGGCAATGGAGAAGGCGATGTGCCCACCGTCGAGGGGCAGGAGCGGGAGCAGGTTCAGGAGTGCCAGCGAGAGGCTGATGAATGCGAGCACCTCGAGGTAGTAGCGGAAGCCGACGTCGAGCGACTCGCTCGACACCTGCGTGATGCCGACGACGCTGGCCACCTCTTCGCGGCCTTCGCCGGTCACCAGGCGCCCGAGGGAGGATCCGATCGCCTTCGTCACCTCCCACGTCGCGTCGAACGCCCGGCCGAAGGACTCGAGCGGCCCGTAGCTCTCGTAGTCGAGCCCGAAGGCGAAGCCGAGCCGGTAGACGTCGTCGGCGGGATCGAGCCTCGGCGTCCCCTCGAGCTCGAGCTGGGAGCCGCCCCGCTCGACCGTGAGGGTCACCTGCTGGCCCTCACTCCCGCGGATCGCCTCGGCGAGATCGGCGGACTCGCCTCGGGCCCCGTCGACGGCGACGATCTCGTCTCCCGGCTGGAGCCCCATTGCCGCGGCCGGCGACCCTGGGGCGACCTCCTCCACGGTCCGTGTCGCTCCCGTCGGCACCCCGAGCATGAAGACGATCGCCAGGGCGAGGACGGCGAAGAGGTAGTTCGTCGCGGGTCCCGCGAGAATGACGGCGACGCGCTTCCAAGTCGTTGCGCGCCAGTACGCCTCCGGCGAGACCGCGTCGTCGACTTCCGTGAGGCCGCGTTCGGCCGCTCGCCGCGCGCCCTCCGAGAGGTCGGCGCGGTCGACCCTCGTGTGCAGCGCCGCGATCGCCGTGCGCGCATCCTCGTAGCGCTCGTCCGTCAGGGCCTGCTCGACGGGCGCGGCCGCCTCCGCCAGCGACGGGGCTTCCTTGCGTGCCGGCTCGAGGTGCGCGTCGAGGTCGCCCGCGGCCGGCTTGTGCATCCCGGGGATCTTCACGTAGCCGCCGAGCGGTATCGCGCCGATCCCGTACTCGATGCCGTTTCTGTGCCACTTGGCGAGCGCGGGCGGGAAGAAGATGTAGAACTTCCGCGGCCGCATCTTGACCGCCAGCGCGGTGAAGAAGTGCCCGGCCTCGTGGATGAGGATCAGGAAGGCGAGGCCACCGATGGCGACTAGAACGTTCATGGCGCGTGTCTCTGCAGGTAATGCTGCCCAGTCTCTGCGTCGCGAGCACCAAGCCCGAGCCCGCACTCGCCCGAAGCCCAGGCTGGGTGCCTTGGTGAGGGCGAGGGTGGGCTCTGGCGCCGCGTGATCGCGGGGCAGAGGCGGGCGTGTATTGCCTGTAGAGACATTAGTGAACCAGCTCGCGGGTCAGCTCTGACGCAATTCGCCGCGCCTCCGCGTCTATCTCGGCGAGCTCGGCGAGGTCGCGTGCCGGGACGCAGTCGGTGCGCGCGAGCGTCCGCTCCACCACATCCGGGATGCCGAGGAAGGGCAGCTCGTCCGCCAGGAAGGCCGCGACTGCCACCTCGTTCGCCGCGTTGAGGACGCAGGGAGCGGTGCCTCCGGCCTCGCCGGCCGCGCGGGCCAGCGCGAGGCATGGGAACGCGTCCAGGTCGGGGGCCTCGAACTCGAGGGTCAGTCCGCCGGCGAGGTCGAGCGGCTCGATCGCCGTCGCCGCGCGCTTTGGATAGGTGAGCGCGTAGGAGATCGGCACGCGCATGTCCGGGTAGCCGAGGTGCGCCAGCGCGGCTCCGTCCCGAAAGCGGACGAGCGCGTGGACGACCGACGTCGGGTGCACGACGACCTCAATCCGCTCGTAGGGAAGGTCGAAGAGGAAGTGCGCCTCGATCAGCTCCAGGCCCTTGTTCATGAGCGTGGCCGAGTCGACGGTGATCTTCGGCCCCATGCTCCAGGTGGGGTGCGCGAGGGCATCGGCGGCCGTGACCTCTGCGAGCTCGGCGCGGCTGCGGCCGCGGAAGGGCCCGCCGGAGGCGGTGAGGACGAGCGAGCCCACCGTCTCGGCGCCCTGACCGTCCAGAAGCTGGAACGCCGCCGAATGCTCCGAGTCGACCGGCAGCAGCATCCCCCCTCCCTTCCGCCACGCCGCCACCGCCAGGTCGCCGCCGGCCACGAGGCTCTCCTTGTTCGCCAGGGCGACGTCGACGCCGCGCTCGAGCGCCCAGAAGGTCGCCGGCAGGCCCGCGAAGCCGACGACCGCGTTCAGGACGACGTCCGGCTCGGCTCGTTCCAGGAGCTCGGTCGGGTCGCCGCCGACCTGGGTGAGCGGCGCGAGCTCGTCGATCGGCGTCGAGCCCGAGGAGGCGGCGACGAGCTCGAGCTCCTCTCGGCCTGCGATCACATCGAGCGCCTGGCGCCCGATCGAGCCGGTGGCGCCCAGGAGCGCGACGCGCTTCATGCCGCTGAGTCTACGAGGAGGCGCGTCACGTCTGGGTTAGAGCGAGCACGGCGAAGTATGCGGCAGGGCCGGCAAACACCATCGAGTCCACGCGGTCGAGCACGCCGCCGTGGCCCAGGAGGACGCGGCTCGAGTCCTTCACTCCGAGATCGCGCTTCACCATCGACTCGAAAAGGTCGCCCGAGACCCCCGCGAGGACGATCACGCCTCCGAGGAGGAAGGCTTTCCAGCCCACGATGACGGCGTGGTCCTCGTACAGGGCGAACCACGTCGTGACCACGCCCGCAATCGCCCCGATGACGAAGCCCTCCCACGTCTTCCCCGGCGAGATCACCGGCGCCATCTTGTGACGCCCGGCGACGCGCCCGCCGAGGTACGCGAAGGTGTCGGCGACGAAGACCGTCAGGAGCACCGTGATGAGGATGAGCCTTCCGTCAGGCTCCAGGTCGCGCACGAGCACGAGAGAGGCGAGGCCGAGCCCGATCCAGGCGGCGCCGAGCACGGTCGTCGCCACGGCGACGGTGCTCGACTGGCGGGTCTCCGAGATCGCGGCAAAGACGAAGGCGAGCAGCAGCGTGAGGGCAAACCCGCCGAGCATCCACTCCGGCCCGCCGAAGTAGGCTCCGAGCACGGCAGCCAGCGCGCCCGCATAGCCGGCGAGGACCAGCGGGCGCAGGCCGCGTGCCATCCGGTAGAGCTCGTGCAGCGCCAAGAGGGTCGCGGGCGCCAGGAGGGCGAGCAGCGCCCAGCCTCCGTAGTAGGCCGTGAAGAGCACGAGCGGGAGGCCCGCCACGATCACGGCGATCCGCGTGAGGAACGGGCTCATGCCCCCGCGCGAGCGAGGCCGCGCCTGCGCGACGCTCATCGCCCGCCGAAGCGCCGGCGGCGACTCGCGTACTGGGCGAGCGCCTCCCGGAGCTGGCGTTCTCCGAAGTCGGGCCAAAGGGTGTCGACGAAGACGAGCTCGGTGTAGGCGAGCTGCCAGAGCAGGAAGTTGGAGATCCGCAGCTCGCCGGACGTGCGGATGAGGAGGTCGGGCTCGGGCATCTCCGGCGCGTACAGGCGCGAAGCGATGGCGTTCTCGTCGATGTCGCGCGGGTCGACTCCCTCCTCGACCAGACGCTGGACCGCCTCCACGATCTCAGCGCGCCCTCCGTAGTCGAAGGCGACCCAGAGCTGCAGCCGGTCGTTCCCCGCCGTTCCTTCCTCGAGCCGCTCGATCTTGGCCCGAAGGGTCTCGCTCGCCCGGTCCCGCCGTCCGATGAAGCGAGTGCGCACGCCCTCGCGCGCCAGGTCCGGTAGCTCCCGCTCGATCGTCTCCACGAAGATCTCCATGAGCGCGTCCACCTCGTCGGAGGGGCGCGACCAGTTCTCGGTCGAGAAGGCGTATACGCAGAGGGATTCGACGCCCAGGTCGATGGCCGCCTCGACCGTGCGCCTGAGCGCGCGGGTGCCGGCGCGGTGCCCCGCGGCGACGGGCAGGCGGCGGCGGCTGGCCCAGCGGCCGTTTCCGTCCATGATGATGGCGATCGACCGCGCGACATCAGGAAGCTCGCGCTCCCGGGGGGGCGTGAGGCCTGTGATCGCCCGAAGTCTCGTGAGCAGCCGCATCCCGCTCCTAGTCTGAAATCGCGAAGCGATTTTCAGACTTCCATGATCTCCTCTTCCTTGTGCTTGAGCAGCTCGTCGATCCGGGCGACGTGCTCGTCGGTGAGCTTCTGAGCGCGCTCCTCCGCGCGCCGCTCCTCGTCGTCGCCGACATCGCCGTCCCGAACGAGCTCCTTGAGATGGTGCATGCAGTCCCGGCGGACGTTGCGCACCGCGACCCGGCCCTCCTCGGCCAGGTTGCGGACGACCTTGACGAGCTCCTTCCGCCGTTCCTCGGTCAGCTGTGGGATGGGAAGGCGGATGATCTTGCCGTCGTTCGAGGGCGTCAGCCCCAGCTCCGACTCCTGGAGCGCGCGCTCGATCGACTTGATCGAGCTCGGGTCGTACGGCTGGATGGTGAGCAGCCGCGGCTCGGGGACGTTGATGGTCGAGAGCTGGTTCAGCGGCGTCTCCTGGCCGTAGTAGTCGACCCGGACGCGATCGAGCAGCGCCGCCGAGGCGCGGCCTGTGCGGATCGTGTTGAACTCGTGCGCGGTCGTCTCGACCGACTTGTCCATGCGACGCTTGGCGTCGTCGAGCAGGTCTTCGATCATGCATCCCTCCGGGGCGTCGAGATGATCGTGCCGATTCTCTCACCCGCGA
>Ga0081538_10003972_pt1 | contig 13780 bp, 13 predicted proteins | sample TabmetS5T2R1_FD_71022 | JGI IMG/M metagenome (GOLD analysis project Ga0081538, IMG submission 71022) | Tabebuia heterophylla rhizosphere microbial communities from the University of Puerto Rico - S5T2R1 | ecosystem: Host-associated > Plants > Roots > Rhizosphere ... | reverse complement strand
CGCGCCCGCCTGGCCCTGGCCCCCCCCCCCGCCGCGGCCCCGGCGGCCGGCCCGCCGACGCCCGCCGCGCAGCTGGGCCTCACCCGGCGGGAGGCCGAGGTGCTGGCGCTGGTGGCGGCCGGGCGCAGCAACCGCCAGATCGCCCAGGCGCTGTTCATCAGCCCCAGGACCGCCAGCGTGCACGTCTCCAACATCCTCGCCAAGCTGGGCGTGTCCGGCCGGGTGGAGGCCGCCACGATCGCCCACCGCCTCGGCCTCGACTAAGCCCGGCAGGCACCGCGCGGTCGCGATGCTGGGTGGCCGCCGGAGCGGCCGAGCGGTGGCGGGCGCAGGGGCTGGATGGTCTGCCACCGCTGCTGGTGGAGTCGTGAAGGAGGGTCTCGGCGGCCGTAGTCATAACCGCGAGCAGCGCGAAGCCAAAGAGCGGCCCAAAGGATGCAAGGATGCTCAAACGCGTCAGATGATGCTGACCTTGGTGGGGTCGAACGTGTTGCGGCCCTTGAGGCAGGGGAGCAGGACCACCCGCTCGACGTAGGTGCTGAGGAAGGCGCGTCGCCAGCTCAAGGTGCCCGCCTCCCAGGCGTCGCGCAGCTCTTCGCCGCCCCTGGGGAACGCCGCCAGCGCTTGGTCACCCATCACGCGGGCCAGCCTCCGGCGCGTCTGACCATCGAGCTCGTCCAGGTCACCGACCTTGCGTCCTACCTGGACGGGCGCCGCCAGCTTCTGGCCCGCCAGCTGACAGCACTCCAGTGAGCCTGCCCACCATCAGGACAACGGCCCGCTCATGAAAACCGAGGCTAGGGCGGCCAGGTGACCTCCCCCGTGCGAGTAAGTGGCGGCCCACCGCTGTGCAGAGCGGCGTTTGCGCAGCTCGCGAGGGGCCATCGAGGGCGAAGGAAGGTGTTCTGACGCACGGCGATCGGAGATGGAGAAGTTGCGCCCCGATCCTGAAACGCTGGGGTCACCGACTCGGCAGAAGCGACAGATTCGTCACATCGTGACGTACCAGCCCATTGTCAGCGATTGCTTCGGATGCGAGGATACCCGCCTGTTGTGCATGCCCCGGTCCGACATGGTCGTGCGTGTGCGGCACGTCTCCGGTGGTGGTGCGTGACAGGCGCTGGCCGGCGAGGGTCAGCAGTCGGTCCCGGCGGCGAGGATGCCGCCCGACCCCGGAGGTTGCGATGGGCGCACCAGGATCAGCCCAAGGACTGGTTCGTCTGGGCGGCACTCGCCGCCGGCGATCGAGGTTCGCGGTCGCCGGGGCGGTGGCGCTGGCGCTGGCCGTGCTCGCCGCGCCCAGCGGCGCCGGGGCGGCGCCGACCCAAGCGGGCCAGCCAAAGCTCACCGCGACGCCCCTCACGCCCGTCAGCCGGGTGCAGGGCGCCAAGTCGGCGAGCAGCCGCCTGGCACGGACCGACACGAGCCTGCTCGGCCAGCGCTCCACCACGCCGGTTCACGTCGTGGTCAAACTCGACTACGACTCGCTGGCCGCCTACGCCGGTCAGATCAGGGGCCTCCCCGCCACCAGCCCGTCGGTCACCGGCAAGGCGCTGAACCTCAGGAGCGACGCGGCCCGCCGCTATCACGGCTACGCGCAGGACGTCGAGCAGCGCTTCCTGGACGCGTTGCGGGCGCGTGTCCCCGCCGCAAGGGCCCGGACGCGGCTGCGCACCGCCTACGGCGGCGTCGCGCTGACCCTGCCCAGCAACCAGGTCGCGGAGTTGCTGAAGCTGCCCGGCGCCGTGGCGGTGCAACGGGACCGCCTCGAGCAGCCCCTGACCGACTCCAGCCCCGCGTTCATCGGCGCCCCGACCATCTACGACCAGCTCGGGGAGACCGCCGACGACGCCGGCAAGGGGGCGATCGTGGGGGTGCTGGACACCGGCGCGTGGCCGGAGCATCCCTCCTACGTCGACCACGGCAACCTGCCGGCGCCGCCGCCCAAGGCGGACGGCACCCGGCGGACCTGCGACTTCGGCGACAACCCGCTGACCCCGGCGAACGACCCCTTCGTCTGCCAGCACAAGCTGATCTCCGGCCAGCCGTTCCTGGACACCTACAACGCGGTCATCGGCGGGGAGGTGTACCCCGACAGCGCCCGCGACTCCAACGGGCACGGCACCCACACCTCGACCACCGCCGCCGGCGGCCCGGTCGCCCACGCCGACCCCCTCGGCATCGACCGTGGCGCCATCCACGGCATCGCGCCGGGCGCCCACGTCGCGGTCTACAAGGTCTGCGGCGAGCAAGGCTGCTTCCAGTCCGACTCGGCCGCGGCGGTGGCCCGGGCGATCACCGACGGCGTCGACGTCATCAACTTCTCGATCTCTGGCGGCGTCGACCCCTACACCGACGCGGTGGAGCTGGCCTTCCTGGACGCCTACGCCGCCGGGGTCCTCGTCGCGGCCTCGGCCGGCAACGACGGCCCGGCCGCCGCGACGGTCAACCACAACGGCCCGTGGGTGCTGACGGTCGCGGCGTCCACCCAGCAGCGGACCTTCCGCTCCACGGTCACCCTCAGCGACGGTGGCGCGAGCTTGCAGGTGTCGGGCGCCACCATCACCTCGGGCGTCGCCAGCCCGCTCCCGGTGGTCAAGGCGTCCGACCCGCCCTACGCCACCGTCGGCTGCGACGCGCCGGCAGCCCCCGGGACGTTCACGGGCAAGATCGTGGTCTGCGAGCGCGGTGCCGGCCGGGTCCTGCGCGGCTTCAACGTGTTCCAGGGTGGCGCCGCCGGGATGATCCTGTACAACGCCGAGCCGCTGGACGTCATGACCGACAACCACTGGCTGCCGACCGTCCACATCAACCAGCCCGAGAGTCAGCAGCTGCTGGACTTCCTGACGGCGCACCCGGGCGCGACCGGGTCCTTCCCGCAGGGCGCCAGGACCACCTGGCAGGGTGACCGGGTCACCTTCTTCTCGTCCCGCGGTCCCGGCGCCGATTGGATCAAGCCGGACATCACCGCGCCCGGCCTGCACATCCTGGCCGGCAACACGCCGACCCCGGAGGACCCGAGCCTGGGGCCGCCGAGCAACCTGTTCCAGGCGATCGCGGGCACCTCGATGTCGTCGCCGCACGGCGCGGGCTCGGCGGCGCTGGTCGCCGCGTTGCATCCCAGCTGGACCCCAGGCCAGATCAAGTCGGCGCTGGAGACCACTGCCAGGACCGCCGGGGTGACCAAGTCGAACGGGACCACCCCGGCCGACCCGTTCGACGTCGGCGGCGGCCGCGTCGACCTGACCAGGGCCGGCGACCCCGGCCTGACCTTCGACGAGACCGCCGCCAACTACGCCGCGGGCGCTGCCACTCCGATGGACCGGATCGACCTCAACACCCCCTCGGTGAACGCGCCGACCATGCCGGGCGTGATCTCCACCGTCAGAAGGGTGAGGAACGTCACCGACCAGACCCTGACCTACACGGTCAGCACGCAGTCGCCGTCGGGCACCTCGATCTCGGTGCGCCCGCGCCGGTTCGCGCTGCCTCCCGGCCGCCAGGTCACCCTCGACATCACCATCTCCGCCCCCTCGGCGCCGCAGGGCCAGTACTTCGGCCGGATCGACCTCGACCGGCGCGATAGCCAGCGTGACCTGCACCTGCCGGTGGCGTTCTTCAAGCGGCAGAGCGTCGTGACCCTGGCGCAGAGCTGCGACCCGAGCACGATCAGGCGCGACACCGAGACCTCGACCTGCGGAGTCACGGTGCAGAACAACTCGCTGTCGGCGGCCGAGGTGAGCACGGAAAGCACCACCAGCGCCAACCTGGTGGTGACCGAGGTGACCGGTGCGACCAAGGTCAGCGACCACCGGGTGACCGCGTCGGCGACCCTGGCCGGGCGGGAGCCGGACGCGCCGCAGATCGCGCCGGGGTCCCTGTTCGGCTACCTCCCACTCGATGGGTTCGGGGTCACGCCGATCGCGGTCGGGGACGAGCAGGCGCTGAACTTCAACGTGCCCGCGTTCACCTTCGCCGGCCAGACGTTCAACCAGCTCGGCGTGGTCTCCAACGGCTACCTGGTCGCCGGGGGCGCTACCGGGCAGGACGTCGACTTCGTGCCGCAGACCTTCCCGAATCCGGCGCGGCCCAACGGCGTGCTGGCGCCGTTCTGGACCGACCTGGACGGCACCGGCGCGCCGGGCATCTTCATCGCCGTCCTCACCGACGGCGTCAACGACTGGGTCGTCGTGGAGTCGCGCCTGAACGTCTTCGGGACCACCAGCCAGCGGGTCATGCAGGCCTGGATTGGCGTGAACGGCACCGAGGACATCACCTTCGCCTACGACCCGGACAACCTGCCGGCCGATCCGTCGGGCTTCCCGTTCAACGTGGGCGCGGAGAACGCTGAGGGCTCCGCCGGTGACCAGATCGCCGGGCTGCCGACCGAGGACCTGCGGGTGTCCAGCACCCCAGGCGCGCCTGGTGGCTCGCTGACCTACAGCTTCAACGTCAGGGGTGTGATGGCGGGCGTGGGCACGGTCAGGACCGACCTGACCACCCCGCTGGTGCGCGGCACGACCACCGAGGTCGACACCATCACCGTGACCCGGTGACCGAGCAGCCTGCCCCGGCGGGCTGAGGCGGAGTGCGGCGAGGGGTCCGGCAACGCCGGGCCCCTCGCAGGCCCGCGCCGCCAGGATGGTCCGTGACCCGGCCGTGGGTCATGCCGGCCGGTCGGGGTGCTCCAGCCGGTCGGGGACGACCGCCTGGACGCCTGGCAGGGACGCCAGCCGCGGGCGGTCGGCGGGGGAGCGCAGCGCGACCACGACCCGGCCAGGCGACAGTTGCCTGACCAGTCGGGCCCCCTCGATGGCGTCCAGATGTCCACGAAAGGCCGAGGTCGGGACCTCGATCGTAACGATGTAGACGCCGACGGCGTCGCGGGTGGCGTCGATCTCCGGTTCCCCCAGACACGTCGCCTGCCGTGCTGCCGGGCAGGCCAGCACGCTACCAATGCGACATCAAACCACCGCCTTCCCCTCAGCTCCACCAGGCACAACGCACGTTCCACCCTCGCTCTGGGCGCCGTTTGCCAGAGATTTGCCAGAAACGCTGGCCGTGGCTGCTAGCACACGCTGTGCGTTGAGCAGTTCGGGTGGGCCTCGAGTACCTGCTCAGCGACTTCCAGCACTACCATGAGGCGCTGCTCGATCGCCGTGGCGTTGCGGACCAACTGCCGGGAAAGGAGCGGGCCGCAGATCCCTGGGGCCGCGAGCCTGTGCGACAATTGCGCTGGCGAGGTGTCCTTTCCGAGTGACCACTGGGTCTTCAGCGGCCCGGAAAGGGAGCCGGTGTGAGTGAGTCCGGGCATGCGCGAAGTCCACGGCGGTGGCTGCTGTGGGTGGCGCTTGGGACTGCGCTGGTCGTCGGTGGCGTCGTCGGTGGCCTGATCGTCGGCGCAACGCAGTCGTCGGGCTCCAGCGTTAGCCCGGGTACCTCGGCGGCTTCGTCCACGGCCAGCGCCTGCCCGGTGACCTCGGTCGCGGACCAGGTCGTTCCCTCGGTGGTGACGATCGCCGCGAGCGGCCCCGAAGGGGGCGGCACTGGGTCCGGCGAGGTCATCCGGTCGGGTGGCTACATCTTGACGAACAACCACGTCATCTCGATCGCCGCCAGCGGCGGTTCGGTTGAGGTGCTGTTCTCCGACGGGCAGACCGTCCCAGCGACGATCACCGGCCGGGACCCGCAAACCGACCTTGCCGTGCTCAAGGTGCAGACCTCCCGCCAGCTCAAGGTGATTTCGCTGGGGTCGTCGTCGTCGGTGAAGGTTGGCCAGCCGGTGGTGGCGATCGGCGCCCCGCTCGGGCTCTCGGGCACGGTCACCTCCGGCATCGTCAGCGCCCTGGACCGGACCGTGCAGGTGCCCGGCGAAAACAACCGGTCCGCGCTGCTGGTGTCCGCGGTGCAGACGGACGCCTCGATCAACCCTGGCAACAGCGGCGGCGCTCTGGTCGACTGCGAGGGTCAGCTGGTGGGGGTGCCGACGGCCGGCGCGACCGTGCCGAATTCGGGTGGCGGCAGCATCGGGCTTGGTTTCGCCATCCCGGTCGATCTGGCCAAGTCCATTGCTGACGAGATCATCGCCACCGGCCGGGTGACCCATGCCTACTTCGGGCTGCAGACGGTCCCGATACCGCCGGGAGCAGCGGCCCAGTCCGGGCCGCCTGAGGGGCTCTACGTCCAAGCGGTGACGCCCGGTGGCCCCGCCGCGACGGCGGGGCTGCGCGCTGACGACGTGATCACCAAGATTGACGGCGAGCCGGCCACCAGCAACCTCCAGTTAGAAGAGCTGACCTTGACCAAGAAGCCAGGCGACACTGTCACCATCGGCTACGCCAGAGAGGGCCGGTCGGCAACGGCGACCGTCACGCTGGCCGCACGGCCATGACCTGACCCCATTGGTGTAGCGATGGCGTAGTCCCGCACGTGCGTGACTGCTTGGCTAGGGCCCTTAGCGCATGCCTTGGGCGAGCCCTCGTGCCTGCTGCCGGGCGCGCTTTAGAAGTCGACCGGGTCGCGGATGATGGGGCAGGTCATGCAGTGGCCGCCGCTCCGGCCGCGGCCGAGTTCGGCTCCGACGATCGTGATGACCTCGACGCCGGCCTTGCGCAGCAGGGTGTTGGTCAGGGTGTTGCGGTCGTAGGTGAAGACCACGCCGGGCTCCACGGCGACGGCGTTGTTGCCGCTGTCCCACTGCTGGCGCTCGGACTGGTACACGTCGCCGCCGGTCTCGATGACCTGCAGCTTGGGCAGGCCGAGGGCCTCGGCGACCACCACCCGCTCGGCGGCGCCCTGCTCGAACAGCGACCGCGCGACCTGGGTGATGGCCTGGCGGGAGGTGCGCTCGCTCATGCCCATCAGCACCACGCGGTTGCCGACCGGCATGATGTCGCCGCCCTCAAAGGTCGCCAGCCCCCAGTCCCGCTCGGGGTCGCCCCACCACACGGTGGCGCCGACAAAGTCGGGAAGGAACTGGTAGACGCCTTCATCAGCAGCGTCTCGTCGTGGCGGGCCGGCCGGTACAGCGGGTTCAACGTCACGCCGCCGTAGGGCCAGCAGGTGGTGTCGCGGGTGTAGAGGGTGTTGGGCAGCGGCGGCATCAGGTACTTGCGGACTCCGGTCGACTCGCGGGCCAAGGCCGCGTACCCGGAGCGGCGGTAGTCGTCGGGCAGGTCGGAGGTCGCCAGCCCACCGATGAGGAACTCCGCCAGCTCGCGCGCCTCCTCCAAGATCTGTGGGCCAGCTCGACGTCGCGCTCCGGTCGCGTCACGGGCTCCTCCTTCTGGTGGTCGATGGCCTTCGCGGTGGTGCCCGGGTCGTCGACGAGTGGTGGGCGGGACGGCCGGGCGGTCGGGAGCGCCAGGAGAAGGCGCCGTAGGCGACCAGGCCGGCGAGGATGGGCAGCCAGTACGAGGCCAGCCGGTACACCAGGGTGGCGAGGGCGGCCTCGCCGGCCGGGACCCCGGCGAGGGTCAAGGTGCCGGCCAGGCCGGCTTCGACGAAGCCCAGCCCGCCGGGAGTGATCGGGATCATCCCGAGGACCAGCGCGGTCGCGAACGCGACCAGCACCAGCGACGGACGGGGCCGGCAGCCCACCGCGGCCAAGGCGGCGAGCAACGAGCCGAAGTCGAAGCCGAGCTTGCCCGCGACCGCGAGCGAGACCCGCGGCCACCGGGCGCCGAGGACCGCTCGGATGGCGTCGCGCTCGCCCAGCAGCCGCTCGGGCAGCCCGGTCAGGGGCGGGCGGGTGCGGCGCAGGCGGTTGCGGGTCGCCTGCACGGCCCGCCCCACGGCCACCAGGGCACGGTCGCCGCGGAGGACGACCGTGCCGAGCGCGGCGACCACCACGAACGCGACACCGCCGAAGATGGCGGCCTGCACCAGGCCGCGATCGACGTAGGCGCCGGCGAGGATGGCCGGCAGGGCCAGCAGCGGCAGCGCGAGCACGCTGGCGACCTGCACCAGCGAGAACGCGGTCAGCCCGGCGACCGCCCGGGTCGCCTCCACCCCCGCGGCGGCCAGCATCCGCAACTGCAGCGCCGCGCCCGCGGCGGCGCCGCCGGGAACGATCCGGCTGACCGCGTTGCCGGCGAGCTGGGAGGTGATCACCGGGAACCACGCCTTGGTGCGCAGCGCCTTCCGCTGCAGGACGAACAGGCAGCCGAAGCTCAGGACCTGCCCGGCCAGCACCACCAGGAACCAGCCGGGGCTGACCTCGGAGAGCTGCGGCCAGGATTCAAGGACCGCGAGCACGCTGGGTGCCACCAGGTACAGGGAGATGGCCGCGACCCCGAGCATGACGATCCGGCCGACGCCGACCCACCGGCGCGGGCGTGCGTCGGCCTCCTCGCGAACGGTCCGCGCGAACGCCTCGGTGCCCCACCCGCCCCCCGACTCGCGTCCCCGCCCAGTCATCTACCCGGTCCTCCCCCACGACACGCGGCGAGCCGACCCCGGGGATGGTGCACCCCGTCGACCCAAGGAATCGGGTAACAACAAGTCTATGGGCGGCGCGCTCGTGGGCCTTCGGCCGCCGGGCCCCCACCCACCACCCGGGGCCGGGACCGCCTCTCGTTCCCGGCGGGGTGGCGCGGGGTAGCGGTTGCGGCGCTGGCGCCCGGCCGGCGGGACCCCGCCGGGGCGGGACTTCCGCACCGACTTCTCGGTCGCCCTGGGCTTCGTGGGGCTCCGCGGCGCGCACCGCGGCACCTGACCGGCACGGCAGATCGCGGCGCATCGAACAGGTCCGCCCCAGAGCACCGCCGTGGCACGAAACCGCCGGCCCCAATCCACTGCCGTCCGAGGCGCCGAACTGAAACCCAGGGCCGCAAGCCCGAGGACAAGCCCTTGCCCTTTCCAACTCTGTCCCTTTCTCACCGTTGCACCCTTGCCATACGGATGAAGCTTCGCCGCTCGTTCGACGCTCGACCCGTAATCGTCCAAGGGGAGAGCAGTGCACCTGAGGTGCCAGTCGGCGGATGCTGGCATCGCTCTTGGGTCGGTCCTTGTAGCCCGACCCAAAGCGGCCGGCGTCGTAGCGGACCTCGACCACCTCGATGCGGCGGGCGGCCTGGTCGACGCGGCGTGCCCGCAGGCCGAGCAGCTCCCCGCTGCGCAGGCCGGTGCCGACCTGGACGATGAAGTGGCCGCGGTAGAAGGCCGGGCACCCGGCCAGGAAGCGGCCGAACTCCTCCGGGTGAAGGCGCGGCGCCGCACCCGGCCGAACACGACCTCGGGATCGACCGGGCGCTTGGGTGCGCGGACCTTGCGCACCGGGTTGATCGGGATCAGCCGCTCGCCTTCGGCCGCCTCCAGGATGCGGTTCAGGATCGACCGGCAGGCCATCGTCAGGTTGTGGCTGGCCTTGCGCTCCAGTTCGTTCTGCCACCGCTGCACCACCTGCGCCGAGATCGCGCCGAGCTGCCGGCCGCCGAGGTAGGGGCGGATGTGCAGCCGCAGGTGGCTCTCGGCCGCCTGCAAGGTCGCCGGGCTCCGCCGGGGCTCCGACGACCAGACCTCCCACCACTCGTCGGCCCACTCGTCGGCCCACTCGTCGAACCGCCGCCGCGACCCGCTCGGGTCCACCCAGGCGCCCCGCAGCTTGGACGCCTCCTCGCTGGCCAGCCAGCGTCGCGCTACGCCCCCCGCCGCGCCACGCCAGGGAGCTGCCCGGCCCCCACCCGTCCGGCCTGGATGAAGGCGTCCAGGTCGTCGGGGGCGATGCGCGCGTGGCGGCCGAGCTTGACGTAGGCGATGCGCCGCTCGAAGACGAGCCGGCGCACGAACCGCACCGAGGTACCAGCCGCGTGGCGGCTGCCGGCTGCGGGGTGGGGATGGGCGGCACCGGGGGTGGGGTCACCGTGTCAGCTCCCGCAGCGCTCGGGCGGCAGCGCGCAGGTCGCCGCCGTGCTCCAGCACCGCATAGGCGCGAAAGCGGCTGTAGCCGTGGGGGCGCCGGCCTCGGTCGGCTGGAAGGGGGGTGGCGGCCGAGTAGACGAACAGCAGCCCGTGGCGGATGGTGGCGCTCTTGGGATTGCTGGCGTCAGGGTGGCGCCTCGTGGGCGCACTCCTGAGCGCGGTGGGGTCGATACCGGGGTGAGCGGGGCTCGCACTTGGGGCAGTTCCCCAAGGGGAGCTTGCCGCGCAGCGGGAATACCTGGTAGCCGGCGCCGGCGTAGGCAACCGCGGCAGCACCAAGCTCGCTCACCCGGAACTCTCCAGGCGACGGCCGGCGGCACCACCGGCGTGGCGCCGCGGGTGCTGGGCCCCGGCGTGCCCGTCCAGCAGCCGGTCAGCGGCCCTGGGGGTGGTGCCGCTGCGCGGGCGGGTCGGCGGCACCAGCGACTTGCCGGCGATGCCGTCAGCACGCATGCTCCACCCAGGATGCAGCCGCCCCCTTCGAGGCGACCGGTCGCGGCGCGGCGGGTCAGGCCCAGCGCCGTGGGGGCGGCGCTGGCCGGCGCGGCCGTGGGCAGCGCCAGCGGACCGGTCACCGCCTGCGAGCTGTCGGCCGCGCTGCCTGGGAACCTTGGCGGCGCCTGCGTGCCGGCCGGCGCCGTCGCCGGGGCCCTGGGCGGGGCCCTGCTGGGGCTGGCGGCGGTCCCGCTTGGTCGCTCCGGGCGCCGCCGCCGGCAGCCGGCGGCGCACCGCCCCGCCGCCACCACCTGGGCGGCCGCTGGGCTGGTGGCGGCGGCGCCGGTGGCCGCGGTCTGGAGGTGGATCGCCGCGTTGGGGGCGACGGGGGGCGGGCTCGACACCTTGGTCCTGATGTGGCTTGGGGTTCCCGTTGCCGTGGGAGGCGCGGTGTTGGTCGTGCTGGCGTGGGGGCTGCTGCGGCGGCGCGGCTGGGCGCGCTGGGGCGTGGTGGTGGGGTTCTCGCTGGCCGGCGTGGCGGCGCTGGCGGCGCTGCTGGCCGCCCTGGCGGCGCGGGGGGTCGGCGTGGCCGCCGAGCGGTGGATGCACCAGCCGCCGCCGGAGCTCGGTCCTCCGGTTGTCTTTCTGCTGATCAGCCTCGCCGTGGTGGTGCTGGTGTTGTTGCCGTCGACCGCCGAGGACTTCTCGGCCAGCGGGCAGGCCCCGCCGCAGGACGACGAGGGTCCGCGCCAGGAGGGAAGCGCGCCGTAGGCCCGTGGCGGTCGAGGTCATTGGGCATCGTCCTGGTGGCCACCGGCACCTAGGGGCCAGGCGGTCGGGTACTGGCCCCAGGTGCGCCCCGTCCAGGGTCCGCCCGCCGGCGCCTGGGGTGGGGCCGCCCCACTGCTTGAAGAAGAACGCCACCCCAGCGGCGCGGGCCTGGTCGCGCAGGGAGCGGACTCAGCCGGGGTTGGCCGGGCGGTGGTCGGGGCCGCTCTCGCCGCCGCAGATGACCCAGTCGACGGTTGGCTGGGCGCCCGCCCGGCGCAGCAGCCGCCCGAACTCGGCAAGCTGCCGGTCCTGGCCGCTCAGCGGCCCACCCGACCGGGCGCACGCTGGCCGCGGGGGTGGCAGCCACCGGCTCAGGTCGATCGGGCCCAGCAGCGGCCCGCACGACAGGAACCGCACCGCCACCGACGACATGAGCGCTTGCATGCCATGCAGTTTCGGCCTGCTCCCCCACCCCAGGTCAAAGCCGTGTACTCAGCCTGACCGCCCCCTCCGAGTGACCGTGAGTGACCGCTACGTACCGCTCGTGCCCGCTGCTTATGGCACGTGGGTGGCACGACCGGCACTTACCAAGGAGAAACCTGGATTCTGTACTCACCAGAGAGCGTTTATCCAGGTCAAGTACGGTTCGAATATCCAGCTACTTTCGTTCTCTTTAGTACAACGATGCTCACGCGTGGTGGCGACGGCTCCGGCTTGGCCGGAGGGCGAGGCCCGTCCCGGTTGACCACTGCATCGCTGGCAAGAGCCAGGAGGGCTCGCGGCAGCCTGGGCGGGCGGAACTTGGCAGTGCGCAAACCAACCGTTGCTTTGAGGCGCCAGCGCTGAGCGTGGATTGCGCCGAGCGTCTCGGTCCGGCGCCGCCGCGGCCTATTACCGTCTTTCGACGAACCGGCGGACGGCTTGGTCGATATCCTCGCCGGCCTCTTCGACCTCTTCCATATAGAGCCGGCCCCACGCGATGCGATCATCCGCCACGCCGAAAATGGTGACTCCTCGCATCGCGAACGGTGACCCGTCGGCTCGATTGCCGGTCCAGTGCCATTCTGCCCAGACGGTGTCACCCTCGGCGATGACGGCAAGCAGCTCCGCGCGGAAATCAGGTATGGCGCCATAGATCGCAGTCCAGTTCTTCTTCACCTGCTCGCGACCCCCGAAACCGCGATTCGGATGGGCGGGCTGCGCGCTCCGGTAATCCGGATGCATGCAGGCGACGTGGGCCTCGAGATCGTGTGCGTTCATGGCCCGACGGAGGCGCTCGACGACGTCCTTCGGATTCGCTTGGCCAGTGCCCATGTTTCTCCCCTCGTCGCCGCCAGTCTTTTGGAGTGGGGACGTCCGGCTCGGCCGGTCACGGCGTTCGATTGTCCTGTACGCCGTTTGCCTTGTCGAGCGAGCTCGGCTCAAAGGCTGATGGGGTTGGTGCAACCCGAGGCGGACTGCGCGCTGCCCTCTCAGTGGGGAGGTTCGAACTCCGACCCGACTCCCGGGTGGCTGCGTGCTCACGGCCCCCATCCGGCTGTTTACCTGCGGTTTCTCGCAACCGGTCGTGACTGCTAGTGTTCGCTGCGCTCCGCTGGCCGCCGGTCGGGTGTGTAACCAGCGTGTACCGCGGGCTTCGGGAAGCGAATAGCGCCTGTGATCATGCCTGGTCAATCTCAGTCCTGCTTGTCAACCTCGCGCCAGAAGGCGTCAACCCGGGCGTTGAACTCCTCCGGGGCCTCTGCAAAGGGCCGATGGCCCTCCTCGGGCAGGACCTCGAACCGGGCACCCGGGATCTTCTCGGCCACCACTCGGCTCAGGCCCGGCGCAACGATCTTGTCGAGGCCACCAGCAAGCACCAGCGTCGGCGCGGCGATCTCTGAGAGACGCTCGCCAGTATCGTGAGCGCCACCGGCATCGAGCCAGCGCTGCACGACCTCGGTGGACATCTTGTGCGGGAACGCCAGTGCTCCCTGGATGACCTGCTCCACGGTGCCGTTGGCGTGCGCGCGGGGGGTGTAGATCCACAGACAGAACGCCTCCAGGAAGGCGCGCTCGCTCGGCGCGACCTCCGCCAGCCAGCGAAAGAAGCTGAGCGTGGCGCGCAGGTAGGCGTCGGGCCGGGCCCAAGTGCCGACCAGGACCAGGCTGCGGACCAGCTCGGGATGCCGCAGCGCCAGCTCCTGCGCGATCGCGCTCCCCGACGATTGGCTGACGACGTGGGCGGCCGGGACCTCCAGCGTCCGCAGCAGCGCGGCGGCGTCGTCGGCCAAGCTGGCCACCGTGAACGGCTCCGCCGGCATGGGCGAACGTCCGGTCCCCAGGTTGTCGTAGGCGGTGAGCCGGTAGCGGTCCGAAAGCCCCTCCAGCTGGAACTGCCAGGCCTCCACCGGATCGCCAAACCCGGCGATGATCAGCACGTCCGGCCCTTGTCCGCGGCGCTCAACCCAGAGATCGACGCTTCCCGCCCGCACCAGTTCGCCCATGATGACTCCCCCCTCTGGGGCAAAAGGAGCTGAGGGGCTGAACGTATGCCGGCAGGTGGTAGCGGTCAATGCGGACCGACTGTCGTTGCCGGCCGAGGACGGCCGCCGCAGGCGGCCGCCCGCAGGCCGGCCTTGAGTTCGTAGAGAAACTCCTCACGAGCGCAATG
>Ga0081538_10003971_pt1 | contig 13780 bp, 13 predicted proteins | sample TabmetS5T2R1_FD_71022 | JGI IMG/M metagenome (GOLD analysis project Ga0081538, IMG submission 71022) | Tabebuia heterophylla rhizosphere microbial communities from the University of Puerto Rico - S5T2R1 | ecosystem: Host-associated > Plants > Roots > Rhizosphere ... | reverse complement strand
AGCATGGTGCTGCTGATCGGCGTGCCGCTGGGCGCGCTGGCGGGCGCGCTCCAGCGGGGCGAGTTCCGCTGGAAGCTCCCACCGGGCTGGAGCCTCGTGAAGATCTTCGCGGGCGGTCTCTTGATGGGCGCGGCGGCCCTGGTGGCCGACGGCTGCAACATCACGCAGGGGCTGACCAACGCCTCCACGCTGAGTCTCGGCAGCCTCGTCGCGTTCCTCTCGATGGGCGCGGGCGGCTACCTCACGCTCTGGGCGCTCTACCTCCGGAAGGGCTAGCCGGCGGCGACGTCAGACTAGACGTCGCGAAGGAGGATCACCGGCACCGTCTCGCCGGCGGCGACGGTGGTGTTTCCCGCCAGCACCGCGAGCCCGTCGGCCTCCGCCATCGAGCGCAGGATGCCGGAGCCCTGCTCGCCGGTGAGCCGCGCGCCCAGCACGCCGTCCGCCTCCTGCAGCACCACGCGCAGGTAGCCGCGGCGCGAGCCGGGGTTGGCGATGGGCGCGAGCGCGCGCGCGATGCGGGTGGGCCGCATGAGCCGCGCGTGCCCGCCCATGCGGCGGAGAGCGGGCCGCACGAACAGCTCGAACGTCACCATCGCGGACACCGGATTGCCGGGCAGGCCGAACACCGGCAAGGTGCCCTTCAGGGGCGACGGGAGCGTGGCGAAGGTGATGGGCTTGCCCGGGCGCATGTTCACGAGCCAGAGATGCTGCTCGGCGCCCAGCGCCTCGAGAGCGGCCTTGACGAAGTCGTGGTCCCCCACCGACACACCCGCGGACGAGATGAGGAGATCGCAGCCCAGTCCCCAGCGGAGACGCTCCTCGATCTCGTTCCGGCGGTCGCGCGCCACGCCGAGATTCACCGGCTCGCCGCCGGCCGCGCGGACCTGAGCCATGAGCGAATAGGTGTTGGAGTTCGGGATCTGGCCGAGCCCGATGTCACCGCCCAGGTCCACGATCTCGTCGCCGGTGGACAGGATGCCGACGACCGGCCGCCGGCTCACGCGCACCCGGCTCCAGCCGAGGGTCGCGAGCACGCCGATGTCGCCGGGCGAGAGCGCGCGGCCGGCCTCGAAGAGCCGGTCGCCGGGGCGAATGTCCTCGCCGCGGGGGCGCACGTAGTCGCCGGCGGGAACCGGGCGCGGCACCCGCACGGTCTCGCCCTCGAGGGTGACGTCCTCCTGCGGGATGACGGCGTCGGCGCCGTCGGGGAGCGGCGCGCCGGTGAGGATGCGGAAGGCTTCGCCCCGGGCCATGGGGCGCTGGGCCATGTGGCCCGCCGCCACGTGGCCGGCGAGGCGAAGGCGGGCGGGACGCTCGGCGCCGGCCTCCCGCGTGTCCGCGCTCGCCACCGCGTAGCCGTCCATCGAGGAGTTGGGCCACGGCGGGATCTCGCGCGCGGCCACCACCGGCTCGGCGAGCACGCGATCGAGGGCCTCGACCAGCGAGACGCGCTCGTCGCCGAGCGCGGTGATGCGGCTGAGGATGCGGTCGAGGGCCTCTTCGACGGAGATCACGCCGCCATTGTACCGCGGCGCGGGGACGGTTCTAGCGGCCCTGGTCCAGCCGGTCCCCGTACCGGGCGAGGAAGCGATTGCGCGCCAGCACGAAGAGCGCGAAGAAGCCGGCGGTGACGAGCACCTCGCGAAGGCCGATGGGGAAGCGGTTCGCCGTGGTGATCGCGGGATACACGAGCATCACCCGCTCGAAGAAGATCGCCACCCAGCCCATGAAGAGGATGACCACGAGCGGCTTGTGGGCGGTGGGGGGGCGGCCGGTCAGCCGCTTGAGCAGGTACGAGAACGGGATCAGCCAGCCGACCACGAAGATGACGAAGGCCATGGTGCGCCAGGGATCGTCGAAGAACCGGCGCAGGAAGAAGCGCGTCTCGATCGGCACGTTCCCGTACCAGATCACCAGGTACTGGGAGAAGAAGAAGTACATCCACATGACGCACATGGCGAAGGTGAGCTTGGCCACGTCCTGGATGGCGGACGGCCCCACGTGGGTCACGCCGCGCGCATTGCCGCGGATGGTGAGGAAGGTGACGAGCGCGAAGCCCGTGTAGAGCGTGGTCACGACGTAGTAGCCGCCGAGGAGACCGCTGTACCAGACCGGGTCCAGCGACATGAGCAGATCGAAGCCCCACAGCGACAGCACCACCACGAACAGCGTGAGCAGCGTGCCGGCCAGGCGATTGCGCCGGTCCAGCCCGGCCGCCGCGTCGCCCGTCCCCTCCGCGAACACCGCGCGCGTGAACGTCATCGCCACCCAGTAGAGGAGGAAGACGCCGATGGCGAGGCGGGCCACGAAGAACGGCACATTCAGCCACTGGCTCTTCTTCGCCACCAGGGTGGGATCGTTCACCCAGGGGTAGAGGCTGCCGAGGCCGAAGAACAGCAGCACCAGGAAGAGCAGGAGCGAGAACGGCAGGAAGCCGCCGGTGGTGAGCGCCATGCGCTTCACCGTGGGCGACCAGCGCGCCTCGGTGAGCTGCATCATGGCCGAGGCGGCGGGGCCGGCGATGGCCAGGCTCGACCAGAACAGGAGATTCACGAGATAGATGGCCCACGCCTGCCAGGGCTCGGGCTGCATGAGGCCGTGGATGAAGGCGGCCCCGCCCAGCACCACGAGCACGATGAGGACGAGGGGCGAGGTGGACCCCGCGCGGGTGTCGGCCATCGTGGTCGCGTTCATCGCTTGGCCAGGGTGCGGACGAAGTTCACGAGATGCCACCGCTCCTCCGGGGACAGCGCCTCCCCGTACGCGGGCATCACCGCCCCGCCCGCGCCGATGTAGTGCTGCCAGAACCCGTCCGTGCGCGTCTTCTGGAGGTCGGGATTCGTGAGGTCCTGGGCCGGGATGAACTTGGTCGTCACGAGTCCGTCGCCCTTGGCGGTCGCTCCGTGGCACGGCACGCAGTAGATCGCCCACAGCTCCCCGCCCCGCTTCACCGACTCCGGCGTGGCCGCGACGGGATTCTTCCGCGCTGTCGCCGCCTCGCGCTCCTCCTTGGCGTAGGGCAGCTCACCGCCCTCGCGCGGCACGCTCCCCACCGGCATGGCGAAGGCCCGCTCCCCCGGCCGCACGCCCTGGGTGGCCGTCATGTTGTCCAGCCAGCGCATGGCGACGGTGCCACCGAGGGCGGCGCCGCCGAGACCCACCACGCCCAGGCAGAGGAGGAACAGGATGCGGAGCCCGTACTTCTTGATCATCGCCGCACCTCTTCCGCCCCCGCTGCGCTCAGCAGCGCCGACACCGCCTGCGCGCGGTCGGGCGGACACGCCACCGCCACCCCGAAGCGGTCGAGGGTGAAGCGCGGGTCATACGTCGGCGACGGCCGGAGCTTGGGCAGGCGTCCCAGCAGCAGCACCGCGAGCACGGTGGCGAGGCCTCCGAAGAGGATGGTCAGCTCGAAGCCGATGATCACGAAGGGCGGGATCGACACGGGGGCCTTGCCGCCGGTGATCAGGTCCCACTTCAGCGAGGACCAGATGGTGAGGAAGAAGCCGGTGGCGGTGCCCGTCACGCCGCCGATCAGGGTGAAGAGGCGCACCTTGGAGTGCGGGCGGATGTGCTCGATCTCCTCCTCGATCTCCTCCACCGGCACCGGGGTGTACACGGTCAGGTCGCCATAGCCCTTGGCCCGCAGGTCGCGGATGGCCTGCAGCGTGGTGTCCACGTGAGCGAAGATGCCGAGGACGCTGGCTGCGGCCGCCATCTAGTGCCCTCCGCCGTGATGTGAGCCATGAACGGCGTGCTTGAGGGGATGGGGCAGCACCTCCTTGACCTCCACGATGCTGAGGGAGGGCATGACGCGGATGAAGCCGAGGAACAGGATGAAGAACCACGCGAACGAGCCCACGATGATCGTGGAGTCGGTGATGGTCGGGACGTACGTGCCCCACGTGTACGGGTAGAAGTCGTGGCCGAGGCCGGGCACGATGATGTTGAAGCGCTCGAACCACATCCCGATGAGCACGAAGATGGACACGATGTAGAGGATGACGACGTTGGTGCGCGCCTTCTTCCAGAAGAGCACCAGGGGCACCACGCTGTTGCAGAAGTACATGGTCCAGTAGGCCCACGCGTACTGCTTGGTGGCCTTGGCGAACACGCTGGCCCGCTCGAAGTGGTCCCCGCTGTACCAGGCGGTGAACACCTCGCAGGCGTAGAAGTAGGTCAGCACCAGGCTGGTCACGAGGGTGAGCTTGGCCATCGCGTCCAGGTGCTTGTCGGTGATGTACGGGTACCAGTTGAAGTAGTAGCGCATGGGAAGGATGAGGACGAGCACCATGGCGAAGCCGGAGAAGATGGCGCCGTCCACGAAGAAGGGGGCGAACAGCGTGGAATGCCACCCGGGCACCAGGGCCATCGCGAAGTCGAACGACACTACGCTGTGCACGGAAAGGACGAGCGGGGTGGCGAGGGCGGCGAGGAGGCCGTAGCCGCGGCGGTAGTGCTTCCACTGCGTGTCCGAGCCCTCCCAGCCCATGGCGATCACCGCGAAGATCTTCCGCTTGATGCCGGTGGAGCGGTCCCGGAGGGCGGCCACGTCGGGCACCAGGCCCACGATGAAGAACACCACGCTGATGGTGAGGTAGGTCGAGATCGCGAACACGTCCCACACCAGCGGCGACTTGAAGTTCGGCCAGAGGTAGCGCTGGTTCGGGTAGGGGGTGAGCCAGTAGGCGAACCACATGCGGCCGGCGTGGATGAGCGGGAAGAGCCCCGCGGTCATGACCGCGAACACCGTCATCGCCTCCGCCCCGCGGTAGATGGACGTCCGCCACTTCGCCCGGAAGAGGTAGAGCACCGCGGAGATGAGCGTCCCCGCGTGGCCGATCCCGATCCAGAACACGAACGTGGTGATGTACATCGCCCACATCTGCGGCGTGCGCTTCCCCGCCGCGCCCATGCCGGTGTAGATCTGGAACGTCCACGCCACCACACCCGCGGCCAGGGTGAGCGCGACCACGCACATCCAGGCGAAGTAGGCGTTGCCCGGCATGCTGACGGTGCGTTCGACGTCCTTGTTGACGTCGGCCCACGTGACCGCCCGCTCGGTGCCCACGCTCATGCCTTGTGGCCTCCCCCGGCGGGCTTGCCGTCGTCCCGCGTGACCTTCTTGAGGTAGGTGACGGCGGGCCGCGTGCCGAGCTCCTCGAGGACGTGATAGCTCCGCGGCGAGCGCGAGAGCTTGCTCACCTGGGCGCCCTCGTCCTTGAGGTCACCGAAGCTGATGGCCTGGGTGGGACACGTCTGCTGGCAGGCGGTGCGGATGTCGCCGTCCTTGACCTTGCGGCCGGCGTCGCGCGCGCGGTCCTTCCCCTCGATGATGCGCTGGACGCACATCGTGCACTTCTCCATGACGCCCAGCTGGCGCACGGTGACGTCCGGATTGAGCTGGAGGTCCAGCGGCGACGGCCAGTGATAGTAGAACCAGTTGAAGCGACGCACATGGTACGGGCAGTTGTTCCCGCAGTACCGCGTGCCCACGCACCGGTTGTAGACCTGCCCATTCAATCCCTCGCGGGTGTGATACGCGGCGTACACCGGGCACACCGGCTCGCACGGCGCCACGCCGCAGTGCTGGCAGAACATGGGGAGGAAGATGTTCTGCGGGCGCGCGGGCGTGCCCTCCTCCCAGCGCTCGAGGCGCAGCCAGTGCTGGTCTCGGCCGTAGGCGACCTGCTCGCGTCCCACCACCGGCACGTTGTTTTCGGTCACGCACGCCACCACGCAGGCCTGACAGCCGGTGCAGCGGTCGAGATCCACCGTCATGCCCCAGCGGTGGTCGGGATATTTCACCGGCGGGTACATGCTGGGATGGCTCGCGTGCTCCGACGGCTTGCCGCGCAGCTCCAGCTCTCGCGCGGCGGCGAGGCCGATGTGCTGGGCGATCTCGCGATGGTCCTGGTCGAAGGTGGCCTGCGGGATGGCCAGGGACCGGCGCCCCGTCCCCTTGGCCACCGCCACCTTCACCGCGAGGTACGGGAGCGCGCCCGACGCGGCCTCCGGGCCGGGCCCGAGCAGCGTCACCGGGTTGGCGCCGGTGTTGAACCCGCGCGACTGCGCGTAGATCCCGGGATAGGCGTGCCCCTGCCCCATCGCCACCGCCACCGTGGCGGGATGCAGGCTGTCCACCGGATAGGCCGGCAGGTCCACGCGGCCGTGAGGCGAGGTGAGGGTGACGATGTCGCCGCGGGTCACCCCGAGGCGCTTCGCCGTCTCCGCGGGCAGCTCCACCCAGCCGTCCCACGCGATCTGCGTCATGGTGTCGGGCGCTTCCTGCAGCCAGGCGCGATCGGCGAAGCGCCCGTCGTAGAAGCGCGACGAGGGGTAGACGAGGAGCGCATGGGTACCGTCGCCCTCGAGCCGGGCCGCCTCGGCCTTGACGCGCAGCCCCTCGGGACGCACGGACACCGCGGGGCCGGGGGCGTCACGCCACACGCCGCCCCGGCGCAGCGACTCTTCCCAGAACTCGGCGGCGGGCTTGCCCTTGCCGTAGTCCTTGGCCATCGCTGCCCACTCCGCCTTCATCACGTCGGCGAAGGTCGGCGTCTGGAACAGACCCTTGCCCGGCTCCGCGGGCAGGCCGAGGGCCAATCGGCCCAGCGTGAGGAAGATGCCGCCGAGCGAGCGGCCGTCCACCGGCTTGCCCGCGATCTCGACGGGGCCCATCGCGGGCTGCATGAGGCCCACCACGCCGGCCTCGGCCACGTGGTCCCCCCATGACTCGAGCCAGTGCAGCGCGGGCAGGATCACGTGCGCCTTGCCCGTGGTCTCGCTGGGGCGATTGGCCAGGCTCACCACCATCGGCACCTTGGCGAGGGCCTCGTAGAAGCCGGCCTTGGGCGGCATCGTGTAGACCGGGTTCACGTCGCCGAGGATGAGCACCTCGATCTCGCCCTTGGCCATCGCCTGGGTGAGCGCGACCATGTCGGCGTAGGTGCTCGCGCGCGCGGTGTCGCCGCCGAAGCGCACCCGCTTGCCCACCGCGCCGATGGCGACGTTGAGCAGGTTGATCGCCTGCAGCATGTCGGTGGCGTTGCCGCCCGACACCGCCGCCCCACCGCCGAGCACGAGGCCCGACTTCGAGGCGGCGAGATCGTGGGCGACGCCCTTGATCGTCTCGGCGGGCACGCCGGACTGGGTGGCCACCGCGGCCACGTCCACCCCCTGCACCGCGCCGGCGAGGGCGCGCGCGTCCACGCCGGGCGCGACCAGGCCCTCGTCCACGATCACCTTGAGCATCGCCAGCGCCAGCGGTCCCTCGGTGCCAGGCGCGTTCCGGACCCAGCGGTCGGCGTTGGCGGCGGTCATGGATAGCCGCGGCTCCACGTGCACGTAGGTGCCGGCCTTGCCTGCGGTCAGGGCGTGCATCTTGGCGAAGGCGGCGGAATGGCCGACCGGCGATAGCCAGGTCTCCAGGAAGTCCGCGCCGAAGGAGACGAGATACCCCGCCTCCTCGATGGCGTAGTCCGCGATGGCGTCGCGGCCGAAGGTGGCGCGGTTGGCTGCCCGCATGGCCTCCAGCGCGAGCGGCTCGTAGGCGATGCGCGGGCGGGTGCCCAGCGCCTTCACCCACTCGTCCATGAGCTTGGCGACGGTGCCGGTCTCGAGCCCGGTGACCACGGCGATCTTGCCGCCCTGCCTGGCCTTGACGAGGGCGCCGAGCTTGTCGGCCACGATCTTCTCCGCCGAGTCCCAGGGGGCGAACTTGCCGTCCACCATGGCCCCGCGGAAACGGTCGGGGTGATACAGGCCCTGCAGCGCCGAGTGACCGGCCATGCACAGGGCGCCCGCGTTCACGGGATGATCGGGGTTCCCCTCGAGCTTGATGACGCGGCCATCGCGGTTCTTGGCGAGCACGCCGCACCCGACGGGACACTCGCGACAGACGGTCGCGAAGTGCGAAGCCACGCCGGGGACGATGTTCTCGGGGGGCGAGACGTAGGGATAGAGCTTTTCCGCCGTCTGCCCGCAACCCGCGGCGGCGGTCGCCGCGCCGGAGGCGGCGACGATGCGGAAGAAGGACCGGCGATCAATCCCGCTCATCGGGTCTCCCTGTTGATCCCACGCTCGGTGCCTCGCCGGCAGGACTGGTAAGCGCGCGCGCGTGAGTCAGGGTGCGCATCGCCATCTACGCTCCGGCCCTCCTCGCGCAGCGAAGCGCAACCAATTTGACTCCCGCTCGACAGGGTGTTCTGGACCGGCCGAAACCTTGTGAACCCTATCACGCAGGAAAACTAAGTGTCAATACAGTTGTGGCTTTAGGCGAGCGTTTTCAGGGCTTCCCGGGCGGCCCGGGCGGCTGCCTCGATGTCCTCATCGGTGTGGGCGAGCGAGACGAAGGCGGCCTCGAACTGCGAGGCGGCCAGGAACACGCCCCGCTCGAGCATGGCGTGGAAGAACTTCGCGTAGCGGGCGGTGTCCGAGCGCTTGGCCGACGCCAGATCCACCACCGGCGCGCTCGTGAAGAAGGCGGTGAGCATGGAGCCGACGCGATTCACGGCGAGGGGTACGCCGGCGGCCCGGGCGGCCGCGGTGAGCCCCGCCTCGAGGCGCGCTCCCAGCGCTTCGAGGCGGCGATACGCCTCACCCGACTCCAGCGCCTTGAGCGTGGCGAGCCCGGCCGCCACGGCGAGCGGGTTGCCCGAGAGCGTGCCCGCCTGATAGACGCCGCCCAGCGGCGCCACCTGCTCCATGAGATCGCGCCGGCCGCCGTAGGCGCCGACGGGCAGCCCGCCGCCGATGATCTTGCCGAGGCACGTGAGGTCGGGGCGCACGCCGTAGAGCGCCTGCGCTCCGCCCGGCGCCACGCGAAAGCCCGTGATCACCTCGTCGAAGAGCAGGAGCGCGCCGTGCCGCGTGCAGAGCTCGCGAAGCCCCTGGAGGTACCCCGGCGCGGGTGGGACCACGCCCATGTTCCCGGCCACCGGCTCCACCACCACGACCGCGACCTCGCTCCCGCGCGCGGCCATGAGTCGCGCCACCGCGTCGAGATCGTTGAACGGCAGCGCCACCGTGAGGGCGGCGAGGGCCGCGGGCACGCCGCGGCTGTCCGGCACGCCGAAGGTGGCGCCGCCCGAGCCGGCCTTGACGAGCAGGCTGTCGGCGTGGCCGTGATAGCAGCCGTCGAACTTCACCACGACGTCGCGCCCGGTGGCGCCGCGCGCGAGGCGGATGGCGCTCATCGCCGCCTCGGTGCCCGACGACACCAGGCGCATCATTTCCATCGACGGCATGGCGCGCGCGATGAGGGCGGCCATCTCCACCTCGGCCCCGGTGGGGGCGCCGTAGCTGGTGCCGCGACGCATGGCCTCGCCGAGCGCCTCCACCACCGCGGGGTGGGCGTGCCCCAGCACGAGCGGCCCCCACGAGCCCAGGAAGTCGATGTACGAGCGGCCGTCCACGTCCTCGATGCGCGCGCCGGCGGCGCGGGCGACGAAGAAGGGCGTGCCGCCCACGCCGCGGAAGGCGCGCACCGGGCTGTTCACTCCGCCCGGCATCAGGCGCTGGGCAGACTCGAAGAGCGATTTCGATCGAGTCATGGCGGTGCGAAGGCTCCTACTGAGCCGCCGCCGGAACGGTGAACTCCAGGGGCAGGAAGTCGCGACGCGCGGCATCCCAGGCGAAGGCGTTGGCGCCGTTGGCGCGGCCGCCCATCACCGAGATCACCACGTACACCGCGTCGGGATACGCGGGCTCGCCGTCCACGAGCGCGTTGCGCTTGTCCGTCTCCGAGAAGTAGGCGCCGGTATCGATGTGCGAGTGGTAGATGGTGGCCACGCGATAACCCTCGGCCTCGCGGCGGCCGATGGTGAGGAGATCGCGCGGGTCGATGTAGTACGCGGTGCGGGCGTCGCGCGGATGCCGCTCCGGATCCTTGCGGTGGAGGTCGTCCTGCACGTTCCGGCACGGGAGGAAGAGCCGCTCGTTCGGGCTCGCCCCGCGCGCCAGCACGACCCCGCAGCACTCGGCCGGATACTCCGCGACCGCCTGCGCCGAGACCCGCGCGTACTCCTCCGGCGTCAGCGGCACGCGCGCTCCCCTCACCTCGGGAGCGCGCCCGTGTCGGCGCCCCCGGCGAGGCTGGCCCGCCCCCCGGCGAGGGCGGCCTGCCCCCCGGCGAGGGCCGGAATGATCGAGACCTCGTCCCCGTCCTTCAGGGCGGTCTGCAGTCCCCGCAGCGACTCGATGGCCTCGCTGTTCACGTAGATGTTCACGTGGTGATGCACTTCGCCCTGCTCGTTGCGCACGAGGCCCTTGAGCCCCGCGAACTGCGCTTCGAGGCCGTCGAGCAGCGCCTTGACGTCGGCGGCGTCGAGCGACACGCGATCCTTGTTGCTGGTCGCGCGCCGGAACGGTGTCGGGATATAGACCTGCACGCTCATATGGATTGGCTCCTCAGAAGGGCACGCTGAGATAGCGCTCCCCAGTATCGCACAGCACGGTGACCACCACCTGATCCGCGGCCATGCGCTCGGCCACGTGGCACGCCGCCCACACGTTGGCGCCGGCGGAGATGCCTACCAGCAGACCTTCTTCACGCGCGAGGCGACGGGCGGTGGCGGTGGCGTCCTCGTCGCGCACCGTGATGATCTCGTCGAGAATGGCCTTGTTCAGGACGGCGGGCACGAACGAGGCGCCGATGCCCTGTATGCCGTGGGGGCGCGCCTTCCCGCCCTGCAGCACGGGCGAGCGGGCCGGCTCCACCGCGATCACCCGCACGCCGGAGAGCCGCTGCTTGAGCACCTCGCCCACGCCGGTCACGGTGCCGCCCGTCCCCACTCCGGCCACGAATGCGTGGAGGCGCCCCTCGGTGGCGTCCAGGATCTCCAGCGCGGTGGTGCGGCGATGGACGTCCGGATTGGCCGGGTTCTCGAACTGGCTCGGCATGAAGTATTCGGGATGCTCGCGCACCATCTCCTGCGCGGCGAACACGGCGCCGGTCATCCCCTCGATGGCGGGCGTGAGGTGGATCTCCGCCCCGTAGCGCGCGAGCAGGCGCTGGCGCTCCACACTGTAGTCGTCGGGCATGGTGAGGATGAGGCGGTAGCCGCGCACTGCGCACACCATGGCGAGCCCGATGCCGGTGTTGCCGCTGGTGGGCTCGACCACCGTGGCCCCCGGCTTGAGCGCGCCGCGCCGCTCGGCGTCGTCGATCATCGCCACCGCGATGCGATCCTTCACGCTGCCGCCGGGGTTGAGCGACTCGAGCTTGCCCAGCACGGTGGCCCCGCCCGGCCGCGGAATGTGGTTCAGCCGCACGAGCGGAGTGCCGCCGATCAGGTCGAGCACCGACTCCGCCACGCGAGGCCGCTCCCTCGTCATCTTTTTCTGTTCGATCATGGCTCCCATCCCTATCGGAAACGCCGCTTCCCGGGCAAAAAAATTAGATGTGGTACATGGGCCGGGCCACGCTGCGCCGCTCCTCGGCGCGCTTGCGCAGCTCGTCGAAGGTGACGCGGTCGATGACGCCGGACACCGCCTCGTCGATCTCGCGCCAGAGCTCGGAGAGGTCAGCGGCGGGATCGCGTCCCACGCGGCCCCGCCCCCGGCGCACCGGCTCGAGCCCGTTCACCGATCCTTCCACCGCGCGCAGCACGTCGCCCACCGTCACCTGATCGGCGGTGCGCGCGAGGCGATAGCCGCCCGCCGAGCCCCGCTTGGAGACGAGCAGCCCCGCGCGCGTGAGACCCAGCAGCACCTGCTCGAGGTAGCGCTGCGGGATGTCCTGGCGCGCGGCGATGTCCTGGATGGGCCGAAGCCCGGCGCCCTCCGCGAGGGCCAGATCGAGCATCGCCTTGATGGCGTACTCGCCCTTCGCGGAGATTCTCACGCCCGGCCCTGCTCGATGAGGCGGGCCGCCTCCTTGGCGAAGTACGTGATGATGAGATCGGCGCCGGCGCGGCGGATGCCGGTGAGCGCCTCCATCATCGCGCGCTCTTCGTCGAGCCAGCCGAGCTGCCCGGCGGCGCGAATCATCGCGTACTCGCCCGAGACCGAGTACGCGGCCACGGGCAGACCGAAGTCCGCCTTGACCCGCGCCACCACGTCGAGATACGGCAGCGCGGGCTTGACCATGACGATGTCGGCGCCCTCATCCACGTCGAGCGCCACTTCGCGCAGGGCCTCCAGCGCGTTCGCCGGGTCCATCTGGTACGAGCGCCGATCGCCGAACTGGGGGGCGGAGTCGGCGGCCTCGCGGAATGGGCCGTAGAAGGCGGAGGCGTACTTGGCCGAGTACGCCATGATGGGCGTCTCCTGATAGCCGCCCTCGTCCAGAGCCTCGCGGATGGCGGCCACGCGGCCGTCCATCATGTCCGAGGGCGCCACCATATCCGCGCCGGCGTCGGCGTGCGACAGCGCGGTGCGGGCGATCAGGTCGAGGGTGGGATCGTTCTTGACCCGGTCCTCTTCCACGACCCCGCAATGGCCGTGGCTCGTGTACTCGCAGAGACACACGTCGGTGATGACGAGGAGGTCGGGGATGCTGTCCTTGATGGCGCGCACCGCGTTCTGGATGATTCCGTCGTCGGCGTAGGCCTCGCTTCCCCGCGGATCCTTGCTGCGGGGGATGCCGAAGAGCAGCACCGCCGGAATACCCATGGACGCGGCGTCCTTGCATTCCTTCAAGAGCTCGTCCACGGAGAGGCGGAACTGGCCGGGCATGGAGGAGATGGGCTCGCGCACCCCGCGCCCATGCACGGTGAACAGCGGCAGGATGAAGTCGTCCGTCTTGAGCACGGTCTCGCGGATCATGCGGCGCAGGAGGGGGGATTCGCGCAGCCGCCGCGGACGGTAGACGGGATTCGGCATCGTCAGCTCCTGTTCTCGGTCGCGTAGTGGGACGCGATCGCCGCCGCGAGGGCGGGGATGGTGTATTCGGCGGGCATGATGGCGGTGGGCAGCCCGAGCGCTTCCGCGGTGGCGCGGGTGATGGGCCCGATGGACGCCACGCGCACGCCGCGCATCAGCGGCGCGAGCTCGCCCGGCGCGAAGAGCGCGGCGAAGTGCCGTGCGGTCGACGAGCTGGTGAAGGTGACCACGTCCACCTCGCCGCGCGCGAGGAGGGCCTTCACGGCGGTGCCGGTGCCCGCGGCCGGGCGCGTGCGATAGGCGGGCACCTCGTCGACGGCGGCGCCCGCCGCGGCGAGCTCCCGCACGAGGAGGTCGCGCGTCTCCGCCGCCCGCGGCAGCAGCACGCGGTCGCCGGGGACGAGCACGCCGGCGAGGCCTCGCGCCAGCCCCTCCGCGACGTACTCCTCGGGCACGAGCTCGGGCACGAGCCCCCAGGCGGCCAGCGCCGCCGCGGTGGCGGGGCCGATGGCGGCCACGCGCGGCCCCCGCAGAGCCTCCACGCCCCGGCCGCTCTCGCCGAGGCGGCGGCGCACCATCTCCACGCCGTTGACACTGGTGAAGATGATCCAGCGATAGGCGCCCGCGCGATCCAGGGCGGCGTCGAGAGGCGCCCACTCCGCGGGCGGCTCGATGACGATGGTGGGCGCCAGCACGACGCGCGCGCCCTCCGCCTCGAGGGCGTCGCGCAGGGCGCCGGCCTGGGCGGCCGCGCGCGTGACCACGACGACCTTGCCGGCCAGCGGCCGCTCCGTCTCGACGCCTCCCGCTTTCACCTCGGTCCTCCCTCCCTGCCGCGTGTCTGATCGGCGGCCAGCACCGTCGCCGCCCCCCGTGCCAGGAGCTCCTCCGCCAGCTTCTCGCCGAGCGCGCGCGCCGCCGACGGCGCGCCGCTCACAGCGGCCTCGAGTAC
>Ga0081538_10003970_pt1 | contig 13781 bp, 14 predicted proteins | sample TabmetS5T2R1_FD_71022 | JGI IMG/M metagenome (GOLD analysis project Ga0081538, IMG submission 71022) | Tabebuia heterophylla rhizosphere microbial communities from the University of Puerto Rico - S5T2R1 | ecosystem: Host-associated > Plants > Roots > Rhizosphere ... | reverse complement strand
CCCCCCCCGGCCCGGGCCCGCCCCGCCGATGCCGCCCGAGCCGGTGTCGCCGAACCCGGTGGCCAGCCCGTGGGCGCCGACGGCGGTGGTGTAGGCGCCGGCGGTCAGGCCGGTCTGGGCCCAGGCGGTGCGGCCCGCCAGGTCCAGCTCCAGGGCGGTCATGGCCGCCAGGTCGAGCAGGATGCCGCCGTCGGTGGTGCTGTGGCCGGCCACGCTGTGGCCGCCGCTGCGGACGGCCAGCTCCCGCCCGGTCTCGGCGGCCAGGGTGACCACCCGGGCGACCTCGCCGGCGTCGATCGGCCGGACGACCGCCGCCGGGCGGCGGTCGTACTTGCCGTAGAACACCTTGCGGGCCTGGTCGTAGCCGGGATCGTCGGGGGCGGTCACCCGCCCGTCGAAGCTGTCCCGCAGCCGCGGGATCTCGATGGTTGGCGATGACGACACGGAGGCTCTCCCTTCGGCGCCTGGCTCGCTGCCAACCACCGACGGTACCCGTCCACCCCGACAGGGCGCCCAGGTTGACAGTGGCAATCTCTTGGTCTAGATTGACACTGACAACCTAAGGGAGGACGACCGTTGGCCAGCCCGCGAACCGAGCGTGCGAACCCCACCTACTACGGCGGCGACCTGCGCCGGGACCTGCTGGACACGGCCCTGGAGCTGATCGGCCGGGAGGGGCCGTCGGCGGTCAGCCTGCGCTCGCTGGCCCGGCGCCTCGGCGTCTCCCATGCCGCCCCGGCCAACCACTTCCCCGACAAGGCGGCCCTGTTCACCGCCATCGCCGTTGAGGGCTTCGAGCTGCTGGCGGCGGCCATCGAGGACGCCGGCCGGCGGGCCGGCGCCGGCGCCGGCCAGCGGCTGCGCGCGACCGGCCGGGCCTACACCAGCTTCGCCCTCGCCCACCCGGCCCACTTCGCGGTCATGTGGCAGCGCGACCTGCTCCACCGCGACGACCCGGCGCTGGCCGCGGCCGGCGACGCCACCTTCTCGCTGCTGCTCGCCGGGGTCCGCGATGTCCAGGCCGAGGGCTGGGCGGCCGGTACCGACCAGCAGACCGTCGCCTACCTGGCCTGGTCGGTCGTGCACGGGCTGGCCGCGCTGTGGCTGGGCGGCTCGCTCCAGCGTGACCAGCGCCCCTTCGACGAGATCGCCGGCGAGGTCGGCGCCCTGCTCGGGCGCGCCCTCGCCCCCCGACCCGACCCGACCGCCGAGCCGTGAGACGCCATCCGCCTGGAGGAGACCGCCATGCACACCCACCACCAGCTCCCTCCGTCCCCGTCCCTGCCCCGGCCCGCCGATCCTCGGCTGCGCGTCGGCGACGCCGAGCGCGGCCAGGTGATCGACCAGCTCGCCGACCACCACGCCGCCGGCCGCCTCACCCTTGCAGAGTTCGAGCAGCGGATGGCGTCGGCCTGGACCGCCCAGACCGGCGCCGACCTGGAGGTCCTGGTCCGCGACCTGCCGCCGGCGGGCCGGCCGACCCGCCGGCCACCGGCCCGCCTCCGGCCCAGCCTCGACGGCCAGACCCGGACCTACCTGGCCGTCATGGCCCTGCTGTGGCTGATCTGGCTGGCCACCGGGGCCGGGTACCCGTGGCCGCTCTGGCCCATGCTGGGCTGGGGCGTCGGCCTGGCCGGCCAGCAGCGCCGCGCCTGGGAGCGTCGCTGAGCCCCGCCGCCGCTCAGCGCCCGCCGGCGAGGAACGCGAGCAGCTCGGCGGCCAGGGCGTCGGGGGCCTCCTCGGCCATGTGGTGGCCCGAGGGGAACGGGTGGCCGCGCAGGTCGGCCGCCCAGGGCCGCCAGACCCCGAGGACGTCGCCGTACAGGTCGGGCAGGTCGTCGCCGGTGGCCCACAGGACCAGGGTGGGGCAGGCGACCCGGCGGCCGACGCGCCGGTCGTCGTCGTCGTGGCGGCGGTCGAGGCCGAGGCCGGCGCGGTAGTCCTCCATCATGGCCTGGACGGTGGCCGGGTCGTGGATGGCCCGCCGGTAGTCGGCGAAGGCCTCCTCCCCCATGGGCTCCGGTCCGGTGTCGTACCAGGCGTCGGGGTCGGCGCTGATCACCCGCTCGGCCCGCCTGGCCGTCTGGCCGTAGAAGAACCAGTGCCACCAGCTGGCGGCGAAGCGGGCGTCGCAGCGGGCCAGCGCCTCCCCGATGGGCACGGCGTCCAGCACGGCCAGGGCGGTCACGGCCGCCGGGTGGTCGAGCGCCGTCCGCAGGGCGACGTAGGCCCCGCGGTCGTGGCCGACCACGGCGAAGCGCTCCTGCCCGAGGGCGCCCATCAAGGCCAGGCAGTCGGCGGCCATGGCCCGCTTGGCATACGGCCGGTGGTCCGGGGTGGTGGGCGGCTTGGACGACTCGCCGTAGCCGCGCAGGTCGGGGCAGACGACCATGTGCGACCGGGCCAGCAGGGGCGCGACCCGGTGCCAGGTCGCGTGGGTGCGGGGGTGGCCGTGCAGCAGCAGCACGGCCGGCCCGGACCCCCCGTGGCGGACGCGCAGGACCGCCTCTCCCACCTCGACCCGTTCCAGCGTGAAGCCGTCGAACACCGCCGCCCGCCTCCTCGTCGTAGCCGGTTCATGGCCTCCTGGCTCACCGGCGCGGTCGTTGACCTCCATGGCCGTGGCCCGGTGCACGGCCGCGACCGCGGCGGCGGCGGCCAGCGTCCGCCGGGCCTCGGGAAGCAGCGCCCGCCCGGCCTGGGTGAGCTCGACCCGCCGGGTGCTGCGGACGAACAGGGGCCCCAGCTCCCGCTCCAGGGCCCGGATGGAGGCCGACAGCCCCGACTGGACGATGTGCAGCCGGCGGGCCGCCCGGGTGAAGTGGCGCTCCTCGGCGGCGGCCACGAACTGCTCCACTGCCGCAGCTCCACCGTCGGCCCTACTTGGGCGGGAGCGTCCGGACGAAGACGAGGGCCAGCTGGACCCAGCCGGCGAGGGCGTCGTCGTCCTCCAGGGCGTCGGGCTCGACGGTGATCCAGCCCTTCATCGGGCGGCCGCTGAAGTCGAACAGCCGGCTGCCGGGCCGCTCCAGCGCGGCCGCGGTCGCCTCCGGCCCGACCCGCGCGATCAGCTCGTCGCCGATCACCCCGACGCACATGTTGCCGTCGACCAGGAAGGACAGGCCGCCGAACATGCGCTTCTCGGCCAGCCCGCCGGTGCCGGCGAGTCGCTGGCGGAGCCGCTCGGCCAGGCCTTCGTCGAATGCCATGGGCGGAGCCTACCTGGTCGGTGGGTCGCGCGGGCTACCCTGTTGAGCCGATGCGAGTCTTCCTGGTCGACGGCACCTACGAGCTGTTCCGCCACTACTACGGGGTCCCGCCGCACCGCACCGCCGAGGGGGCCGAGGTGGCGGCCACCCGTGGGGTGCTCTGGTCCATGCTGCGGCTGCTGGAGCAGGGCGTGACCCATCTGGGGGTGGCCACCGACCACGTCATCGAGTCGTTCCGCAACGACCTGTGGCCCGGGTACAAGTCGTCGGCCGGGCTCGACCCGCAGCTGCTCGGGCAGTTCGGGCTGCTGGAGGTGGCGCTGGAGGCGATGGGCGTGGTGGTGTGGCCGATGGTCGAGCTGGAGGCCGACGACGCCCTGGCCGGGGCGGCCGCGGCGGCCGCCGACGACCCCCAGGTCGAGCAGGTGGTGATCTGCACCCCCGACAAGGACCTGGCCCAGTGCGTCCGCGACGGCCGGGTGGTGCAGCTGGACCGGCGCGGCACGGTCGTCTACGACGAGGCCAGGGTCACGGCCAAGTTCGGGGTCGGCCCGCCCTCCATCCCCGACTACCTGGCCCTGGTCGGCGACACGGCCGACGGCTACCCCGGGCTGCCCGGCTGGGGAGCCAGGTCGACCGCGACCGTGCTCGCCCACTACACCCACATCGAGCAGGTCCCCGACCTGCCCGGCCAGTGGGCGGTGCCGGTCCGCGGCCGGGCCGGCCTGGCCGCCACCCTGCGGGCCAACCGCCCGGCGGCCATGCTGTTCAAGGACCTGGCCACCCTGCGGGTCGACCGGTCCCTGCTCCCCGAGGTCGACGCGCTGCGCTGGACCGGCCCGACCCCGCTGTTCGCCGAGGCCTGCGACCGGATCGACGCCCGCTCCCTGGCCACCCAGGCGGCCCGGGTCGCCGCCCGAGTCGTGCGGCCGGATTGACACGGCGCCGCCGGGCGGTGCAGCGTGCCCCCATGCAGAGCAGGCAGCCGCGGACGGGGCCCGGCCTGCCCAGCGCGGACCAGTTCCGGCTGCTGGTCGAGGCCGTGAAGGACTATGCGATCTTCCTGCTCGACACGGACGGCCGGGTGGTCAGCTGGAACGCGGGCGCCGAACGGATCAAGGGGTACGCGGCCGAGGAGATCCTCGGCCAGCACTTCTCCCGCTTCCACGAGCCGGACGACGTCGCGGCCGGGCTGCCCGCGACCATGCTCGCCCAGGCGGCCAAGGAGGGCCGCTTCCAGGGGCGGGGCTGGCGGGTCCGCAAGGACGGCCGCCGCTTCCACGCCCAGGTGACCCTCACGGCCCTGTTCGACGGCCAGGGCCGGCTCAGCGGCTACGCCAAGATCACCCAGGACATCACCGCCGAGCTGGAGGCCGAGCGGGCCCGCCGCGAGCGGGAGGACCAGCTGGCCGAGGCGCAGGCGGTGGCCAAGCTGGGCAGCTTCGAGTGGGCGCTGGCCGGCGACCAGGTGACCTGGAGCCCGGAGCTCTGCCGGATCCTCGGCCTGGACCCCGAGGCGTGCCGCGGCAGCCTCGAGGGGCTGCTGCGGCGGATACACCCTGACGACCGCGCCGAGGCCGCCGGGACCCTGCGGCGGGCGGCCGCTGAGGCGACGTCGTTCCGCATGCAGACCCGGATCCTGCGGCCAACCGGCGAGCAGCGGGTCCTCTCCAGCTGGGGCGACGTCACCCGCGACGAGCAGGGCCGCCCGTCGCGGATGCTCGGCGTCTGCCAGGACGTCACCGACTGGCGCCAGCAGGAGGAGCAGCTGGTCGAGGCCCAGGCCCAGGCCGAGCTGTCGCGTCGGCTCCAGAGCGGGCTGCTGCCGAGCCTGTCGCTGCCCGACCCGGCGCTGGAGCTGCGGACCCGCTACCGGCCAGGGCACGAGCGGGCGCTGTTGGGGGCGGACTTCTTCGACGCGCTGCGGCTGGCCGACGGGACCACCGCCCTGCTGATCGGCGACGTCGCCGGTCACGGCCCGGCCGAGGCCGGGGTCGGGGTCGCGCTGCGGGCCGCCTGGCGGGCCCTGGTGCTGACCGACCACGGGCCGGACGAGCTGCTGGACGGGCTCGACCGGGTGCTCGCCTGCAACCGGCAGTCGGAGGAGCTGTTCGCCACCGTCTGCTGCTGCTGGGTCGGGCCCGAGCAGGACCGGATCACCGTCGCCCTGGCCGGCCATCCCCCACCGCTGCTGGTCACCGACGGCCGGGTGCGGGTCCTGCAGGTCCCGAACGGTCCCGCGCTGGGCATCTGCGACCAGCCCTACCCGTGGGAGGCCGGCGAGCTGGAGGCCGGCGAGGCCTGGACCCTGCTGTGCTACACCGACGGGCTGGTCGAGGGCCGCGCCGCCCCCGGGTCGGTGGAGCGGTTCGGGATCGACGCCCTGGTGGAGACCGTCGCCGGGCTGGCCGGCGCGACCGGCGGGCTCGACCATGCGCTCGACCGCCTGCTCGACGTCGTCCACGACGCCAACGGCGGCGACCTGTCGGACGACCTCGCCATCCTCTGCCTGTCCCGCTGCCCGTCCGACGCCGAGCAGGCCGCGCCGGCCTCGCCGCAGGGTCCTCGGCATGCCTGACCCGACCCGACCCTCCCCGGCGTCCGCCCGGATCGCGCTGCCCCGCAACCCGTCCAGCGTCAGGACGGCCCGCCGCTTCATCAAGACCCGGTCCGCCGCCTGGTCGTTCCCGGAGCCGGCCAGGGACCAGCTCGTCCTGATCGGCTCGGAGCTGGTCACCAACGCCGTGCTGCACGCCCGGACCGAGCTCACGCTCACCCTCGAGCTCCACCCCGACCGGGTCCGCATCAGCGTCAAGGACCATTCGCGGGCCCCGGCCACCCTGCGCCACTACCGGGCCGACGCGCTGACCGGGCGGGGCCTCGGGGTGGTGGCCACCCTCAGCGACCGCTGGGGGATCAGCGCCGCCCCGGACGGCAAGGTGGTCTGGGCCGAGCTGGCCACCAACGGCGGCGACACCCACGCCGGCCCGCGACCGCCCGACCTGCGCCACGCCCCGTCGGTGCCCCCGCCCGGCGGGCCGGGGACGCGCCCGATCCGGTTCCTGCAGGTGCCGGTCGATGGCTACCTGGAGCTCCAGGCCCACAACGACGCGTTATTCCGCGAGCTGGAGCTGATCAGCATCGAGCTGGAGGGCGACCACGCCGCCGGTGTGGCCGCGCCCCTGGCCGACCTGGTCGACCAGCTCTACCGGCGCTTCCGCGACCAGCGCGACAGCTACCGTGACGTGGTGGCCACCGCCAAGGCCCGCGGCGAGGCCACCGTCGACCTGGAGACGTCGGCCGCCCCGACTTCCGCCGGCGCGGCCCGGAGCTATCTGGCGCTGCTGGAACAGGCCGACGAGCTGTGCCGCACCGGCACCCTGCTGACCCCGGAGCCCTCGGCCGAGGTGCGGGCGCTGCGGCGCTGGTTCGTGGACCAGCTGGCCGCCCAGCTGCTCGATCGGGCCGCCCCGACCCCGGCTGGCTAGGCCCCGACGCCGAGCCGGCCGACCCGGGGTCGGTCAGCCCGCGCCGGTGGTGTTGACGTAGAGGGCGTAGATGGAGCGGCTGGCGGCCATGAACAGCCGGTTGCCGGCGGCGCCGCCGAAGCAGAGGTTCGCGCACGCCTCCGGGAGGACGATCTGGCCGATGCGGGTCCCGTCGGGGGTGAACACGTGCACGCCGTCGTAGCCGTCGCCCCCGCTCCCGGCCGCCGCCCACAGGTTCCCGTCGGCGTCGCAGCGGATCCCATCCGAGCTGCCGGGGCGCGTGTCGGCGAAGCGACGGCCGGCGCCGACCCGTCCCTCGGCGAGGTCGTAGACGTGGATGCTGGGCGACGTGGCGCCCGAGTCGACCACGTACAGGCGCGACTCGTCGGGGGCGAAGCACAGCCCGTTGGGACGTTCCAGGTCCCTGATGACCGGCTCGGGATCGCCCCGGTCAGGGTCGAGCCGGTAGACCGCGGTAGGCAGCTCCAGCGCCGCCCGGCGACCCTCGTAGTCCGACAGGATCCCGTAGCCGGGATCGGTGAACCAGACCACGCCGTCGGCGGCCACCACGACGTCGTTGGGCGCGTTGAGCGGCCGGCCGTCGAACCGGTCGACCAGCACGGTGGTCGAGCCGTCGTGCTCGGTCCTGGTCACCCGCCTGGTCAGGTGCTCACAGGTCAGCAGCCGACCCTGCCGGTCGCGGGTGTTGCCGTTGGCGTTGTTGGCGGGTCGCCGGAACACCGTCACCGCGCCCGTCTCCTCGTCCCAGCGCAGCAGCCGGTTGTCGGGGATGTCGCTCCAGACCAGGCAACGGTGGTCACCGAACCAGACCGGCCCCTCGGCCCACCGGCAGCCGCCGGCGATCCGCTCGACCGCCGCGTTGTGGAGCCGGTAGCGCTCGAAGCGTGGGTCCAGGACCCGGACGGCGGGATCGGGGTAGCGCCAGGGCGCATCGGCCCAGCGGCCCGGGGGCAGCGGCGGATACTCCATGGGGCGCATGCTCCCACAGACCGGGAGCGGCCAGAGCGTCGGGGAGGATCGATGGCGGACCACAGCTCGAGGATCGCGGTCGTCACCGGAGCCGGGAGCGGCATCGGGGCGGCGGTGGCGCAGGCCCTGGCCGGCGAGGGGTGGGTGGTGGTGCTGGCCGGCCGCCGGCGCGACCCCCTCGTGTCGGTTGCCAACCGGGGCGCTGCGCTGCCCGGCGTGCTCGACCCGGTCCCGGCCGACGTCACCGACGAGGGGTCGGTGCGGGCGTTGTTCGACCATGCGGTCGAGCGGAACGGCCGCGTCGACCTGCTGTTCAACAACGCCGGCACGGGGGCGCCGGCCCGGTCGCCCGACACCATCCCGCTGTCGGAGTGGAACGCCGTGGTCGCGGTGAACCTCACCGGCGCGTTCCTCTGCACCCGCGAGGCGTTCCGGGTGATGCGCCACCAGCGGCCGCGCGGCGGGCGGATCATCAACAACGGCTCGATCTCCGCGCACTCGCCTCGGCCACTCTCGGCCGCGTACACCGCGACCAAGCACGCGATCACCGGGTTGACCAGGTCGACGTCGCTCGACGGGCGCGCCTTGGACATCGCCTGCGGGCAGATCGACATCGGCAACGCCGCGACCGCCATGACCGCGGCCACCGCGGCCGGGGTGCCGCAGGCCGACGGCAGCATCCGGCCCGAGCCGCGGATGGAGGTGGCCGACGTGGCCCGCGCGGTGGTCTACATGGCGGGGCTGCCGCTGGACGCCAACGTCGCGACCATGACCATCCTGGCGACCAAGATGCCGTTCGTGGGTCGCGGGTAGGGCCCGGGCTCCCGGGCTCCGGCTAGACTTGGCGGCCATGACCTACGCCACCGACCCGCGCGTCGACGACTACATCGGTGCCCTGCCCGACTGGCAGCAGGCCATCTGCCGCCGGGTCCGCGACCTGGTGCACGCCGCCGATCCCGAGGTCACCGAGACCATCAAGTTCGGCAACCGCCCCTACTTCGTCCTCCAGGGCAACATCTGCGCCCTGCTGGCGGCCAAGGACCACGTCAACGTGTTCCTCTACGACGGCGCCATCGTCCCCGACCCCGAGGGGATCATCACCGGCGGCCATCAGAACACCACCGCCCGCACCGTGGCCGTCCGCCAGGGCGGGTCGATCAACGCCCCCGCCCTCCAGGCGATGTTCCGGCAGATCATCGCCAACAACCGCGCCGGCGGCTGGCGCAGGCTGAAGCGGGACAGCGGCTAGGCGTCAGCGGACCTTGCCCCGGCCGGCGATGGGGAGCTCGCGCTCGACCCGGTCGCCGCGGACCCCGTAGGCCACGTCGAACAGGTTGACGCAGGCGCAGACGTGGCTGGGGAGCACCTGGAGCCGCTCGCCGATGCGGAGCGCGCCGCCGGAGCGGTGGCCGACGCCGTGCTCCTCGCTGAGGAAGTCCAGGTGGAGGTCGGGTCGGCCGGCGACGACCAGCCAGTCCGGGACGGTCCCCATGTTGTCGGTGGTGAAGCACTTGCTGCCGCCGTCGACCACGAAGCGTTCGTCGGTGGGGCGGGCGACGACGGTCACCAGCACCCGGGCCGCGACCGTGGCCTCGGTGGCGACGCCCAGCCGCAGCATGGTGGCGTCGTTGAGGGCGTAGGTGCCCGGGCGGATCTCGGTGACGCCGTCGACGAAGGCGCCGATCCGTGCCGTCGGGGTCGAGCCGACGCTCAGCTCACGCAGCTCGACCCCGACGCGCCGGCACAGCGCCGCCGTCTCGACCAGGTCGAGGACCTCGCGTTCGGCGAGCCGTCGCAGCTCCCCGGGGGTGCGGGCCCGGTAGGCGTGGCCGGCGTGGGTGAGCAGCCCCACCACCTCGACCCCGGGAACGCGGGCGACCTGGGCGACCAGGTCGGCGGTGGGCGGGCCGGGTGGCCGGCCGAGCCGGTGCAGGCCGGTGTCGACCTCGACCAGGACCTCGACGTCGCGGCCGAGCTCCCGGCCGACGCGGCCGAGGCCGTCGGCCACCTCGACCGAGTCCAGGCTCACCCGGACCCGGGAGCGGGCCAGCAGGTCGCGGAGGCGGCGGAGCTTGGGCTCCCCCACCAGCGGATAGGCGATCAGCAGGTCGTCGAGGCCGGCGTCGGCCATCACCTCGGCCTCGCCCAGCTTGGCGCAGGTGATCCCGGCGGCTCCCGCCTCGACCTGCATGCGGGCGATCTCGGGGGACTTGTGGGTCTTGGTGTGGGGGCGGAGGCCGACCCCGGCCCGGGCGGCCACGGCGGCCATCTCGCCCAGGTTCGCCTCCAGCGCGTCCAGGTCGATCAGCAGCGCCGGCGTCTCCAGCTCGGCCAGGCTGGAGCTCAATTCGAGGTCGCCACCGGCAGCTGGCGGGCCCGGATCACCCGGCCGGTGTCGCGGTCGAAGAAGTGGAACCGGGACGGGTTGACCGAGAGCCGCACGCTGCTCCCGGGCCGGGCGGCGGTCCTGGCGTCCACCGCCGCCGTGAACACGCTGGTGCCCTCGGCCGCCACCAGCGGGATGGGCGCGCCGGCCTCCGGGTCCTCGTCGACGCCCTCGACCTGCACCGGCGGTGCCGCAACCGAGAACAGCACGTGCGCCTCGGAGCCGAGGTCCTCGACCACGTCGGCGGTCACCGCGATGACCGGCAGGCGCACGTCGGGCCAGACCTCGGCGTCGTGGAAGTCCGACGGGCGGATGCCGAGGATCACCGTGCGCCCGTTGTAGCCCTCCAGGTCCGCCCCTCGCGGGACCGGCAGGCGGTGGCCGCCGAACTCGAGCTTGTCGCCGGTGACGGTGGCCTCGACCAGGTTCATGGCCGGCGAGCCGATGAACCCGGCAACGAACAGGTTGGCCGGGTGGTGGAACAGCGCCTGCGGGGTGTCGACCTGCTGGAGCGTGCCGTCGCGGACCACCGCCACCCGGGTCCCGAGGGTCATCGCCTCGACCTGGTCGTGGGTGACGTAGACGATCGTGGTCCCGAGCTGCTTGTGGAGCCGGGCCAGCTCGGCCCGCATCTGCACCCGCAGCTTGGCGTCCAGGTTGGACAGCGGCTCGTCCATCAGGAACGCCTGGGGCTCGCGGACCATGGCCCGCCCGATGGCCACCCGCTGGCGCTGGCCGCCGGACAGGTCGGCCGGCCTGCGGGCCAGGTAGTCGAGCAGGGCGAGCACCTCGGCGGCGCTGCCGACCCGCTGGCGGACCAGCGGCTTGGGGGTGCGGCGCAGGCGCAGGCCGAAGCCGATGTTCTCCTCGACGGTCATGTGCGGGTAGAGGGCGTAGTTCTGGAACACCATGGCGATGTCGCGGTCCTTGGGCTTCTCGTCGGTGACCACCCGCTCGCCGATGGTGATCTCGCCGTCGGTGACCTCGTCCAGGCCGGCGATCATGCGCAGGATGGTGGTCTTGCCGCAGCCCGACGGGCCGACCAGGACCATGAACTCGCCGTTGTCGATCTCCAGCGAGACGTCCCGCACGGCCTGCACGCCGCCGGGGAACTCCTTGCTCACGTGCTCGAGAACGATCCTGCCCACCTCTGCCTCCTCAGCGGTTCGAGGCCGCGACCGGCCGGAGTGCCCCCAGACGCCCGTGGGTCAGGGTGGCACGAAGGCGCTCGGCCGCTCCAGGGGGGGCGGCCAGCCGGTCGAGGCCGAGCAGGGCCGCCCCGACCACCGGCGGGGCGGTGACCTGGGTGATCCGGGCCGCCGGGGCCAGCTCCCCGATCCCCGACACGATCCGCTCCAGAAAGGCCGGGGCCTCGCGGTGGAACAGCCCGCCGCCCAGGACCACCTCGACGTCCCGGCCGGCCAGGTCGAGCCGGCGGATCGCCGCCCCGGCCATGGCCACCACCTCGGCCACCTGCCGGGCGACGAGCTCGGCCGCGACCGGGTCGCCGGCCTCGGCCTCGGCGAACACCAGCGGGACCAGCTCCAGCACCCGCCGCTGGTCGACCCGCCCGTGGAACAGCGCCTCGACCGCGGCCAGGGCGGTCGGCAGGCCGAACCAGCCGGGCACCACCCGGGTCAGCGTCGTCGGTGGCCCGCGGCCGTCCTCGCCCCGCAGGGCGGCGCCGACCGCGGCCACGCCGACGTCGCGGCCGCCGCCCCAGTCGCCCGACAGCTCCCCGATCGCCGGGAACCGCACCTCGCGGCCGTCGGGGGCGACGCCGACGCAGTTCATGCCGGCCCCGGCCACCACCCCGACCCCCCAGGTGCGGTCGCTGCCGGCCCGCCGCACCGCGAACACGTCGTTGTGCAGCAGCACCTGGCGGGCCCAGCGCCGGTCGGCGACCGCCGGCCCGATGGCGGCGTCGTCGGCCGGGAAGTCGAGGCCGGCCAGGCACCAGACGCCGACCTCGGCCAGCGGGCGCCCGGCGTCGGCGAGGCCGGCGTCCCCGCAGGCGGCCTCCACCAGCGCCTCGAGCGCGGCCATGGCCGCCGGGACGCCGAGGTGGTGGTGGGAGGTCCCGGGGCCGCGGGCGGCCCCGAGGACGCCGCCGTCGGCGCCGACCAGGGCGACCTCGGTCTTGGAGTTGCCGCCGTCGACGGCCAGGACCGCCGCGACCGTCATCCCCGGCCCGACCGGTTGCCCACGGCGATAGAGTAAGAAAACTTTCCTAACCTACTCATGGTCGCTGCACAATAGCAGCCGGCGGAGACCGAACGGAAGGGGCGCGCCGTGGGCCTGAAGATCGCGGTCGTCGGGGGTGGCAGCACCTACACCCCGGAGCTGGTCGAGGGCCTGGCCACCCGGGAGGACCGGCTCCCGGTGGACGAGCTGGTCCTGTTCGACGTCGACCCCGAGCGCCTGTCGGTGGTGGGCGGCCTGGCCGGGCGCATGCTGGCCCGGGCCGGCTGGCAGGGGCGCCTGCGCCAGACCGGCCGGCGCTCCGAGGCGCTCGACGGGGCCGACTTCGTGGTCGTGCAGCTGCGCGTCGGCGGCCAGGCCATGCGGCTGGTGGACGAGACCCTGCCGCTGGAGTTCGGCTGCGTCGGCCAGGAGACGACCGGGCCGGGCGGGTTCGCCAAGGCCCTGCGCACCGTCCCGGTGGTGCTGGAGCTGGCCACCGAGACCGAGCGCCGCGCCGCCCCCGGCGCCTTCTTCGTCGACTTCACCAACCCGGTCGGGATCGTCACCCAGGCCCTGCTCGACCGGGGCCACCGGGCCATCGGGCTGTGCAACTCGGCCATCGGCTTCCAGCGACGCTTCGCCGCCCTGCTCGGCGTGGCCCCCGAACGGGTCGAGCTGGAGCACGTGGGCCTCAACCACCTCAGCTGGGAGCGGGCGGTCAGGGTCGACGGCGGCGACCGGCTGCCGGAGCTGCTGGACCGGCACGGGGGCGAGCTCGCCGGGGACCTGGGCCTGCCGGTCGGGCTGCTCCGGGACCTGGGGGCCGTCCCCTCGACCTACCTGCGCTACTACTACGCCACCGCCGAGGTGCTCGACGAGCAGCGGCGCGGGCCCTCGCGGGCCGAGCAGGTGGCCGCGATCGAGCGGGGGCTGCTGGAGCTGTACCGCGACCCGGCGCTCGACACCAAGCCCGAGCTGCTGGAGCGGCGCGGCGGGGCCTTCTACAGCGAGGCCGCGGCCGCCCTGATGGCCTCCCTGCACGCCGGCACCGGCGACCTCCAGGTGGTCGACGTCCGCAACGACGGGGCCCTGCCCGGCCTCCCCGACGACGCCGTGGTCGAGGTCCCGGCCCGGGTCGACGCCGCCGGCGCCCACCCGGTCCCCTTGGCCCCGCTCGCCCCCGAGCTGCTCGGCCTGGTCCAGCGGGCCAAGGCGTACGAGCGCCTGGCCGTCGAGGCCGCGGTCTCGGGCGACCGGGCGGTCGCCCGCAGGGCCCTGCTCGCCAACCCGCTGGTCGGCTCCTACCGGGTCGCCGCCCCCCTGCTGGAGGCGCTGCTGGAGGCCAGCCGGCCCTACCTGCCCAGATTCTTTGCCGCCTGAGGCCCGGGGCTGTGGACGACCCGACACCCCCACATGGCGGTTGGGCTACCCTCCCGGTTGGGGCCCCGGCACCGGAGGGTCGCGGTCGGGCGTGCCCGGTCCGACGTCGGCCCGGTCCGGCGTCGGCCCGGTCCGGCGTCGGCC
>Ga0081538_10003969_pt1 | contig 13785 bp, 16 predicted proteins | sample TabmetS5T2R1_FD_71022 | JGI IMG/M metagenome (GOLD analysis project Ga0081538, IMG submission 71022) | Tabebuia heterophylla rhizosphere microbial communities from the University of Puerto Rico - S5T2R1 | ecosystem: Host-associated > Plants > Roots > Rhizosphere ... | reverse complement strand
TCGGGGGCCGCGGCGGTGCCGCCGAAGGGGGCGGGCGGCTCGCCGAGGCCGGCGAGGCGCCAGTGCAGGGCGGCGGTCGACGGCTCGGTCACCGAGCCGGCGGCGGCGAACGTCGGCGGCGGCACCTCGTCCTGCAGCAGCGCCTCGACCAGGTGCAACGCCTCCTCCCTGGTGAGCCGCTCGTAGTTCTCGGTGTTGACCTGGACCACCGGGGCGCCGTCGCAGGCGGCCAGGCACTCCACCTCCTCCACCGTGACCATGCCGCTCTGGTCGGTGCCGCCGAGCGTCACGCCCAGCCGCTCGGCCAGCGCCGCGGAGATCTCCCTGGAGCCGCGGAGCTGGCAGGACAGCGTCTTGCAGACCGACACCAGGTACCTGCCCACCGGGCGGCGCCGGAACATGGTGTAGAAGGTGGCGACCGCGCCGACCTCGGCCCTGGTCAGGCCCAGCAGGTTCGCCACCTGGGCGACGCCCGCGGGCGACACGTAGCCGTCCTCCGCCTGCAGCAGGAACAGGATCGGCAGCAGCGCCGAGCGTCGCTCCGGGTAGCGGGCGATCAGCTCCTCGGCGCGGGCCAGGGTCTGCTCGGACAGGGGCACGGCGGTGATCGGGCTCCTTCGCTAGCGGTCCACGCCGCCGAGGACCGGGTCGATGGAGGACAGGGCGGCGATGATGTCGGCCACCAGCAGGCGGCCCTCCATCATGGGGGCGGCCGACTGGAGGTTGACGAACGACGGGTCGCGGACGTGCACGCGGTAGGGCAGGTTGCCGCCGTCGGAGACGACGTGGTAGCCGAGCTCGCCCCGCGGCGACTCGACCGGCACGTAGACCTCGCCCTGCGGGACCTTGAAGCCCTCGGTGACCATCTTGAAGTGGTGGATGAGCGCCTCCATGGACTCGCCCATGATGTGGCGGACGTGCGCCGGCGAGTTGCCCAGCCCGTCGGGGCCCAGCGCGAGCCGCGCCGGCCAGGCGATCTTGGGGTCCTCCAGCATCACCGGGCCGCCGGGCAGGCTGTCGAGGACCTGCTCGACGATCTTCAGGCTCTCGCGCATCTCGGCCACCCGCACCCGGTAGCGGGCGTAGACGTCGGCGCCGGTCGCGGTGGGCACGTCGAAGTCGTACTGCTCGTAGCCGCAGTACGGCTCCGCCTTGCGCAGGTCGTGGTCGAGCCCGGCGGCGCGCAGCATCGGCCCGGTGACGCCGAGGTCGATCAGCTGGTCCAGGCCCAGCTCGCCGATCCCCCTGGTCCGCTCCACCCAGATGGGGTTGTTGGTGAGCAGGGTCTCGTACTCGTCGACCTTGCCGTCCATGTCGCGCACGAACGCCCGGACCTTGTCCTCGGTGCCGTCCGGCAGGTCCTGGGAGAGGCCGGCCGGCCGCACCCAGGCGTGGTTCATGCGCAGGCCGGTGACGTCCTCCAGGATGTCGAGGATCTCCTCGCGCTCGCGGAAGCCGTACAGCATCATCGACAGCGCGCCCAGCTCCAGGCCGGTGGTGGCCAGCCACACCAGGTGGGAGCTGATGCGGTTCAGCTCCATCATCAGCACCCGCAGGGCCTGCGCCCGCGGCGGCGCCTCGATGCCGAGCAGCTTCTCGACCGCCAGGCAGTAGGCGGTCTCGTTGAAGATCGGCGCCAGGTAGTCCATGCGGGTCACGAAGGTGACCCCCTGGACCCAGGTGCGGAACTCGGTGGACTTCTCGATGCCGGTGTGGAGGTAACCGACCACCGGCTGCAGGCTGGTGACCTCCTCGCCGCGCAGCGTCACCACCAGCCGCAGCACCCCGTGGGTGGAGGGGTGCTGCGGCCCCATGTTGATGACCATGACGTCGTCCTGGTCCTCGGCGTCGGCGCGGGCGGTGACCTCGGCCCAGTCGCCGCCGCCCATGGCGATCACCTGCTTGGCGCGCCGCTCGTTGAGGCTGACCTGCTCGGCGGCGGTGGCCGGGGGCAGGTCGTGGGCCTCGCCGGGCCGCACCACCGCCTCGTCGACCAGCTCGTCGGTGGGCCGGTCGAGCCTCGGCGTCTCCAGCTCGCTCATGTGCTCGTCCAGCCTCCCCTGTACCGCCGGGTGTCCGGTGGCGGCACGTGGGCGCCCTTGTACTCGACGTCGACCCCGCCGAGCGGGTAGTCCTTGCGCTGCGGGTAGCCCTTCCAGTCCTCCGGCATGAGGATGCGGATCAGGTTGGGGTGGCCGTCGAAGCGGACCCCGAAGAAGTCGTAGACCTCGCGCTCGTGCCAGTTGGCGGTGGCCCAGACGCCGGTGACCGTGGGCACGTGCGGGTCCTCGACGCTGACGCGGACCTTGAGCCGCAGCCGCGCGTTGTGGTCGAAGGAGTAGAGGTGGTAGTCGACGCAGAGCCGCTCCGGGCGGTCGTCGAGCTTCAGGTAGTCGGTGCCCGACAGGTCGGCGAGCAGCCGGAAGCGGGCCGCCGGGTCGTCGCGCAGCCAGGTGGCGACCTCGACCAGGTGCGCCCGGTCGAGCTCGACGGTGACCTCGCCGCGGTGGCCGCTGACCTCCACGACGGCGTCCGGGAAGTGCTCGCGCAGGCCGGTCAGCACCGGCTGCAGCGCGTCGGGGGGCTGGAAGGCGGTGGCGGAGGTCACCGGCGGCCCCCGGTGTCCTGCAGCACGAGCTTGGACCGCGGCTCGCCGCTGCGGACCTTCTCGTGCAGCTTGAGGATGCCGTCGATCAGCATCTCCGGCCGCGGCGGGCAGCCGGGCACGTACATGTCGACCGGGACGATCTGGTCGACGCCCTGGACGATGGCGTAGTTGTTGAACATGCCGCCGGAGGTGGCGCAGACGCCCATCGAGATGACCCACTTGGGCTCCGGCATCTGGTCGTAGATGGTGCGGAGCACCGGCGCCATCTTCTGCGACACCCGCCCGGACACGATCATCAGGTCGGCCTGCCGCGGCGAGGCGCGGAACACCTCCATGCCGAAGCGGGCCAGGTCGTAGCGGCCGGCCCCGGCGGCCATCATCTCGATGGCGCAGCAGGCCAGCCCGAAGGTGGCCGGCCACAGCGAGCCCTTCCGCGCCCAGTTGGCCAGCTTCTCGATGGTGGTGACGAGGATGCCGCCCGGCATCTTCTCGAGCCCGCTTCCGCTCTGCATGTCAGTCCCACTCCAGTCCGCCGCGCTTCCAGTCGTACACGTAGGCGACCCCGATCAGGCCGACGAAGATGGCCATCTCGATCAGGCCGAAGATCTCCAGCTGGCGGAACACGACCGCCCACGGGTACAGGAAGATGATCTCGACGTCGAAGACCACGAACAGCATCGCGGTCAGGTAGAACTTGACCGGGTACCGCTCCCCCTTCGGCAGCCGGCCCGGCTCGATGCCCGACTCGTAGGCCGAGTACTTGGCCCTGGTCGGCCGGTGGGGCGCCATGAAGGCCGACACCACCATCGAGACGGTCGCGAACGCGGTCGCCAGCACGAACATGACCAGGATGGGGGCGAAGGCACCGAGGTTCACGGGCAGCCTCCAGCGTGCCTCGAAGAGGAGTCCGGCGACGGAGCGGCAAGCCTATGGCCGGCTCCGGAGGACGCGCAAACCCGGGCGGGCACGAACCTCACCTCGAAGGGGCCAGCCGCACCATGGCGCGAACGACCCGGTCGGTCGTGTCGCCCCTGGCCGGCTCGTAGAGGTTGGCCAGCAGCTTGAGGACGAGCTTCATCAGCGTCGGCCGGGGCAGCCCGTACCTGGTGGCCACCTTCATGAACCTGGGGTCGCCAATGAGGCGCACGAACAGGCGGCCGACCGCGTAGTAGGAGCCGAAGCGGCGCTCGACCGCCGCGCGGTAGGCCGCCAGCCGGGTGCGGTCGCCGCTCTCCAGTACCGCCAGCGCGGCCTCGGCGGCGAGCTGCCCGGACTCCATGGCGTAGTCGATGCCCTCGCCGTTGAAGGGGTTGACCAGCCCGGCCGCGTCGCCGACGAACAGCACCCCGCGGTACAGGGGCGGGTGGCGGCTGGCGCCCATCGGCAGCGGCGCCGAGCGCGGCTTGGCGAGCGCGTCGCCCGGGGTGAAGCCCCACTCCGGTCCCACCGCCGGCGCCCAGTCGGTGAGGAGCCGCCGGTAGTTGATGTTGCGGAAGTGGGCGGAGGTGTTGAGCAGGCCGACGCCGACGTTGACGGTCCCGTCGGCCAGCGGGAACACCCAGCCGTAGCCGGGCAGCAGGTCGTCGCCGCGCCGCAGCTCGAGGTAGGAGTCGATCCAGGGGTCGACGTCGCGCCCGGCCCGGTAGTACTGGCGGATGGCGACGCCGATGGGGCGCCGCTCGTCGCGCGTCAGGCCGAGGCCCTGGGCGAAGCGGCTGGAGGCGCCGTCGGCGGCGACCACCACCTCGGCGCGCAGGTCGACGGGGTCCTCGCCCTCGCGGCGGACCACCGCGCCCCTGACCAGCCCGTGCTCGACCAGGGGGGCGACCACCTCGGTGGCCTCCCACAGGTCGGCCCCGGCCTTGGCGGCGGTGCGGGCCAGCAGCTGGTCCAGGTCGGTGCGGGGCCTGGCCAGGCCGAACGACGGGTACCCGCTGAGCTCGGGCCACGGCAGCTCGATGACGTGCCCGCCGCCGTGGACCTTGAGGCCGGCGCTCCGCGACCAGCTGCGGTACTCCTGGCGCAGGCCCATGGCGTCGAGCTGGGCCACCGCCCTGGGGGTGAGGCCGTCGCCGCAGACCTTGTCGCGCGGGTACGCCTGCTTCTCGCACAGCAGCACGCGGGCACCGCCCCTGGCCAGGTGGAAGGCGGTCGCGGCACCGCCCGGGCCGCCGCCGATCACCAGCGCGTCGTAGGCGTCGCTCACCCTGCCTCCCGGTTCTCCCGGTGCGCCGCGTGCCTTTGTGAATCCATGCACAAATACGTCGAGTGGAGTGTAGGGCGAGCGGTGCGCCGCGGCAACCGGAACGCGCCCATCCTGTGCCCCTTCTCCGCCGGCCAGCGCCCGAAGCATAGTTCGCCGGGGCCCGCGGTGGGGCCGCGGCCTAGGCGCCGATCGCCAGGCGGACCGCCAGCGCCGCGATCAGCAGGTTGCCGACCAGCGCGGTCGCCAGGCGGGCCCCCTCCGGCAGCCGCTGGTGCAGCAGGGCTCCGGCCCCGGCGAGCAGCAGCTGCCACGCCCCGCTGGCGACGAACGCGCCCGTCACGAACAGCGCCTTGTCCGCGCCCGAGCCGAGCGTGTCGGTGCCCAGCCCCAGCATCAGCGCCGCGAAGTAGGTGACCGTCAGCGGGTTGACCAGGGTGAGCGCGAGGAAGCCCCCGTAGGTCCGCAGCGGGCCGTCGCCGGTCCGCTCCGCGGGAGCGTGCCCGGGGCCCGTGAACAGGCGCAGCATCCGGAAGGCGACGATCCCGGCGAGCACCGCCGCGCTCAGCAGCTCGATGCGGCGCTGGTGGGGCGCCAGCGCCGCCGCCACCGCGATGCCGGCGACCGCCGCGACCGCCGCGTAGCCGAAGTCGGCGGTGGCGGCGCCCAGCGCCGCGGGGACGGCGCGGGCGAACCCCTGGCGCATCGCCAGGTCGACGATCAGCACGGCGATCGCGCCGACCGGGACGGCGATCCCCAGGCCCGCGATGACGCCCTCGGCGAAGGCGCGCAAGGCGGCGGCGCCTATCGCTCGAACACGGAGGTCGTCATCGCGGGCCGAAGCTACAACCTGGGACCGTCAGGCGGCGGCGTTGGTGCCGGGGTCCAGCCGGCCGGCGAGGCCGACCAGCACGCGTGCCGACCGCCGGCGCAGGTGCGGCGTGAGCGGGCGCCGCCGCGGGGTGGGCTCGGGGCGGACGGGCGCGTCGGGCAGCGCGGAGGTGGCGACCTCGGCGGTCCGGCGGCGGGCGATGCTGGCGGCGATGGGCTCGTTCATGGGGTCCTCCTGCTCGCTGTCGATGTCGAACTTCATGCTAGACAGCCAGCTCGCCTGCAGGAATACTCGACGCAAGGTCTTGCCGTGGATCCGCCACCATCACGAAAGGAATATCGGCATCATGGCTTTCCGTATCGAAAGACGGCTCGATGACACCGACTGGCGGATCCTGCGCGAGCTCCAGGCCGACGGCCGGCTGTCCTACAACGAGCTGGGCCGGCGGGTCAGCCTGTCGCCGCCGGCGGTGGCCGAGCGGGTACGGCGGTTGGAGGAGGCCGGGATCATCGCCGGCTACGAGGCCCGGGTCGACCCGGCCCGCGCCGGCCTGCCCCTGACCGCGTTCGTGCAGATGCGCTGCAGGCTGGACCACTGCCTGCTGAAGACGAGCAAGGCCAGCGACTACCCGGAGGTCGTCGAAATCCACAAGCTCAGCGGCGACCACTGCTCGATGCTGAAGGTCCGCGCCGCGTCCATGGAGCACTTCGAGGGGCTGCTGGAGCGCCTCGGCAAGCACGGCGAGATGCGGACCTCGGTGGTGCTCTCCACCCAGTACGAGGGGCGCCCGGTCGAGGCCCCGGCCGAGGACTACCTGCGGGCCACCCACAGCGAAGGCTGGAGCTGACCGGCGAGCGTCAGGAACCGGCGACGCCGCGGTGGAGGGCGACGATACCGCCGGTGAGGTCGCGCCAGGCGACCTGGGTGAAGCCGGCGTCCTGCAGCCAGCCGGCGAGGCCGGCCTGGTCGGGCCAGGCCCCGATGGAGCGGGCCAGGTACTGGTAGGCCTCGGGGTCGGAGGTGAGCCGGCGGGCGGCGACCGGCATCAGCCGGGTGAGGTAGCGGCGGTACACGTCGCGGAGCACGGGCACCACCGGCTGGGAGAACTCGCAGACCACCAGCCGCCCGCCCGGGCGCAGCACCCGGCGGAACTCCAGCAGCCCCCTGCCCGGCTCCGGGAGGTTGCGCAGCCCGAAGGCGATCGTCAGCACGTCCACCGCCGAGTCCCGCAGCGGCAGCCGCAGCGCGTCGCCGGCCAGGTAGGCGGCCCCAGGGCCGGCCTCGGCGGCGGCCGCGGGCACGGCGGCGCGGCGGACCATCTCCCAGGAGAAATCGAGGCCGACCACGACGGCGCCCGGGGCGGCGGCCGCCAGCTCGCGGGTGAGCGCGCCGGTGCCGCAGGCCACGTCGAGCGCCCGCTGGCCATCGGCGAGGCCGGCGGCCCGCGCGGCGGCCCGCCGCCAGGCCCGGTCCCGGCCCAGCGAGAAGACGGTGTTGGCGAGGTCGTAGCGGGGCGCCACGCGGTCGAACATGCGGCGCACGCCGTCGGCGGTGCGCTGCGCCGCCGGGCTGGGCTCCGCCGCCACCGGTCAGCGGGCGTAGGAGTGCAGCCCGACGATCCAGGTGTTGACCACGTAGAAGTTGAACACCAGTGCGGCCAGCCCCAGCAGGCTCAGCCAGGCCGCGCGGCGGCCCCGCCAGCCGGCGGTCGCGCGCGCGTGCAGGTAAGCGGCGAAGATCGTCCAGCTGATGAAGGACCAGGTCTCCTTGGGGTCCCAGCCCCAGTACCGGCCCCACGCCGCCTGCGCCCAGATCGCCCCGGCGACGATCGCGAAGGTCCAGATGGGGAAGCCGAACGCGGTGGTGCGGTAGGCGAGCTCGTCGAGGGTGGCCGCCGACGGCAGCCGGTCCCAGACGCGGCGGGCCGGCGGCGGGTCGCCACCGCCCGGCGACGCGGGCTCCGGCTCCTCCTCCCGGTAGCCGGCGACGGCCTCGCGGACCTCGACCCGGTCGGCGGTGCGGGCGCCACCGGCCACCAGCGGCGGTGCCGGCGTCGCGGCGCGCCGTTCGAGGCGCTCCTTGACCAGGAACAGGGCGCTGAAGACGCCGGCGACGGTGAGGACCGAGGAGCCGGTGATCGCGGCGGCCACGTGGATCGCGATCCAGCGGGAGTTGAGGGCCGGCACCAGCGGCCCGGCGGGCACCCGGAAGGCGATCCCGGCCAGGCCGATCGCCAGCACGGCCGGCAGCAGCACGAACACCCCGAGGGGCCGGACCGCCGGCCGGCGCGCCACCCAGACCAGGAAGGCGGCCACGGTGACGATGCCGGCCATGACCGAGAACTCGTACATGTTGCCCCAGGGCACCCGGTCCGCGGCCAGGGCCCTGGCGGCGGCGGCGCCCAGGTTGGCGGCCAGCCCGGCGACGGTGACGGCCAGCCCGGCCCGGCCGACCCAGCGGACGCGGTAGGCGAGCTCCAGCCCGAACAGCACGGCGGCGACCACGTAGCTGACCACGGCCAGCAGGGCGAGCGTCTCGGAGAGGTTGGCCAGCGACGCCGGGGACATGGGCGCGTCTCCTTAGCTCGGTCGGGTCGCCACGGGCGGGGCGGGGTTCAGCGTACCGCGTTCGACCTCCTCGGCCAGCCGGGCCAGCTCGCCGGCGAAGGCGGCCTTGCCCTGCAGGGCGAGGCCGGCGAGCTCGACGCGGCTGCCGCCCGGGGTGGGCGTGGCCCGCACCCAGACCCGCCGGCGGGTGACGTACAGCGACGGGACCAGGCCCAGCAGCACCAGCGCGGCGCCCGCGGCGACGACCGGCACGCCGGGGTCGCTGGCCAGCGTCAGCACGCTGTACTGCTTGAGCTCGGCGAAGGTGACCTCCGTCCCGCCGGGGAGCTTGCCCGACTCGCCGAGCTCCAGCACCAGCGGCCGGCCGCCCAGCGGCCGCAGCCGGTCGTGGTCGAGGGTGAAGACGCTCTGCGCCCGCGACGCCTGCAGGTCGCCCTGGAACGGCAGCACCACCAGCACGGGACGGACCAGCCGGGGGTCGTTGCAGAACGGGGCGCCGCCCGGGCAGTCGGGGGCGGTGCGCAGCCCGGTGAACATGGTGAGCTCCAGGCCGAGCTGCGGCCGCGCCCTGGTGACCTTGACCGCGCCGGTGGACAGCTCCGAGGCGGGGTCGCGCAGGGTCAGGACCTCCTCCTGCTTGAGGACCTTGCCGTCGCCGCCGCGGACCCGCACCACCGGGACGTAGCCGTAGTCGGACTGGAACACCCGCACCCCGTCGACGGTCATCGGCCGGTTGGGGGCGACCCGCTGGGCCTGGGTCTGGCGGCCGTCGAGGTCGAGGGCGACCACCCGGGAGGCGAACTCCCGCGGGGTGCCGTCGTCGTGGAAGGCGTTGCTGAAGTCGTCCAGCCGCAGCTGGAAGGGCGCCAGGCGGTCGCTGCCGAAGAAGCGCCCGGGGCTGTAGGCGTCGTAGCCGACCCGGGCGTTGGCCCAGGTCTCGCCCTCGACGATGGCGGCCTGGCCGCGGTAGCCGAAGCCCTTGCCGTAGGCGAGGCCGACCAGCAGCACCAGCAGCGAGACGTGGAACAGCAGGCTGCCGGCCTCCCGCAGGTAGCCCTTCTCGCCCGCCAGCCCCTCCTCGTCCTGGTGCGCCGCCAGCCGGTAGTGGCGGCGGCGGAGCACCGCGGCGGCGGCCTCCAGGGCCCGCTGCGGGGAGGCCGCCGTGTCGAACCCGGCCCTGGTGCGGTAGCGGTCCAGGCGCCCGCCGCGTGGCGGGCGCGACCGGAGGACCCTGGCGAACGCCCGCGCCCTCGGCACCAGGCAGGCGACCAGCGCGGCCAGCAGCGCCAGGTAGATCGCCATGTACCAGGCGGAGCCGAAGACGTCGAACAGGCCCAGCCGGTCGAGCACGGGCGCCAGCGCCGGGTGGTCCTGGAAGTAGCGGGCCACCCGCTGCGGGCTGATGCTCTGCTGCGGGAACAGGCTGCCGAGGATCGAGGCCGCGGCCAGCAGCACCAGCAGCACCAGCGCGGTCCGCATGGAGCGGAACTCGCGCCAGGCCTGGCGGAGGGTGTCGCCGAGCCCGGGCCGCGGGGGCCGGCGGGGCCGGGTCTGGGAGGGCTTGAGCTCGACGGCCACGGGCGTCCCCGGTCAGATGGGCAGGGTGATCGAGCCGGACCAGATCCTGAGCTGGGTCAGCAGGCTGTCCCACAGCCCGGTGACCAGCAGCAGGCCGATCACCACCAGCATCCCGCCGCCGGCCAGCTCGAACAGCCGGAAGCGGGCGCGCAGCGCGGGGAAGCGGCCCAGCGCCCGCCGGAACCCGAGCGCGGCGACCAGGAACGGGATCCCGAGCCCGAGCGAGTAGGCGAACAGCAGCACCGCGCCGCGGCGCGCGCCGCCGCCGCCGACGGTGGCCAGGCCGAGCACCGCGCCCAGGGTCGGGCCGATGCAGGGCGTCCAGCCGAGCCCGAACACCATGCCGAGCGGCAGGGCGCCGGCCAGCCCGCCCGGCACCCGGTCGGCCCGCAGCCGCCGCTCGCGGTAGAGGAACCCCGGCTTGATCACGCCGGCCAGGAACAGGCCCATGACGATCACCAGCACCCCGGCGATCCGGGTGACCAGCCCGCGGTTCAGCACCAGCCAGGAGGTGACGGCGCCGAGCGCGGCCCCCAGGGCGACGAACACCAGCGAGAAGCCGAGCACGAACAGCGCCGCGGCGGCCACCACGCGGCCGGCGTTCCGGTCGCCGCGCCGCTCCACGTCCTGCCCGCTGACCCCCGACATGTACGAGAGGTAGCCGGGGACCAGCGGCAGCACGCAGGGCGAGGCGAACGAGACGAAGCCGGCGGCGGCGGCCACCAGCAGGGCCAGCAGGGGGTTGCCGTCGGCCACGATCCCCTGGACGCGGTCCGCCCAGCTCATTGGGGCACCCCCCTGGGGTTCCCCGGACCCCTCCCGGTCCACCGGGGCACCCCTTCGGGGTTCCCCGGACCCCTCCGGCTCATGGGCCTGCCACCTGCCCGACCAGGTCGCCGAGGAAGGCGGCCTGCGCCTCGGGGCGGCCACCTGGCAGCACCCCGAAGACCCGCGCCGCGACCCGTCCCTCGGCGTCCACCACCAGCGTGTAGGGCGGGAAGTCCGGCGCGAAGCGGCCCAGCCGCGCCGCCAGCACGGCCGGCCGGTCGAACACCGAGGGGTAGCCGACGCCGAACTCCTCCAGGTAGCTGGTGGCCGCGCCGCGGTCGTCGCGGACGTTGACCCCGACCAGGCGGACGCCGCGTGCCGCCAGCCGCTCGCTCGCCAGCTCCAGGCCCTCCTGCTCGGCGCGGCAGGGCCCGCACCAGGAGGCCCAGAAGTTCAGCACCAGGGGCTTGCGGAGCGTAGCCAGGTCGAGGCTGCCGCCGTCGAAGGTCTGGCCGGCGAAGGCCGGCAGCGGGGCCCGCTCGGCCTCCGGCACCAGCGCGACGTTGGGCGCCACCGCCTGGACCTGGCCCGCGCTGGACTGCGGCGCCTGGTCGCCGCCGCCGCCCGCCAACGCCACGCCGGCCACCACCGCGGCCACGGCGACCACCGCCGCCAGGACGGCGGCGTTGCGGCGTGTCATGGCGACCCCGACCTGCTCGACGACGTGGAGAACCAGGTCCGAGTGTATCGGCCGGGCGGAGGAAGCACGGGGCGCGCCGGCAATGTGCGCTTGTGCGCCGTCGGGCGGCGCAGATACCGCCTGTGACCTGCGCGACCTCACGTGTGCGGGTCGCGGAGCGGTGTTAGGATGCCAGCACGGGGGACGACCGGCTCACTCGATCACGGAGGCTCGCGAGGTGGCGCTTTCTCGACCGAAGGACGAGGGCGGGCGCTGGGTCGTGCTGACCCTGATCATGATGGGCATCTGGATCGCCCTGTTCATCACCATGGCGGTGATCCCCTCGTACTGGCTGTACTTCGCCGACGGCACCCTGAAGTGGACCGGCAAGTTCGAGCTGCCGCTGGGGTTCCGCACCCTCAGCCTGCCGATGCAGGCGGTCCGCGACGTGATCGTGGTCATCTGGTACGGCGTGGTGCTGGTCGCGGCCGGCCTGGCGGTCCGCGCCTACAACAAGCGGAACCCCAAGGTGCTGCCGTCCGGTGAGGAGAAGCGCGAGGCCACCGGTGGCTACAAGTAGGCGGCGCGAGAGGAAGCACCCGTGAACCCGAACAAGCCGAGCATCCACGACGACTACACGCTCGCCACGGTCGACCCGAACTGGCTCCAGGAGCGGGTGAAGCCGCGCAGGCACATCGCCCTCTCCCCCGAGCTCTGCATCCTGTGCCGCGCCTGCGAGGACGTCTGCCCCTGGGACTGCATCTACATGCTGGCCCCGGACATCGTGCAGGAGGGGCAGAGCCAGGAGGTCACCACCCTCGCGCAGACCTCGCACGCGTTGTTCGTGATCGACGACAACGAGTGCGTGCGCTGCGGCATCTGCATCGACCGCTGCCCGACCGGGGCGTTGTGGTACGCCCGGGTGGGCGAGGGCAAGGCGGCGTCCAAGGCATAGTCGGGCATCTCGACGAGGAGTGGCGCGTGGCGTTGAAGCTTCGTCCCCCCAGGCCGCCCAAGCCGGGCGAGATCTGGAAGCAGACCAGGGACTCGCAGTTCTGGAAGTCGATGTTCCGGCCCGGCTCGATCTACCGCGCCGGCTACCGCGACACCTCCAGGGACCGGGCGCTGGCGATGATGAACAACGTGCTGTACCACCTGCACCCGGTGAAGGTGAAGCGGCACGGGCTGAAGCTGACCTACACCTTCTGCCTCGGCGGGCTGTCGTTCTTCCTGTTCATCCTGCTCACCATCACCGGCATCTTCCTGATGTTCTTCTACCGGCCGTCGGCCGGGCTGGGGCAGGAGCTGGCCTACAACGACATGCAGGCGCTGTCCACCTCGGTGAACTTCGGCCAGCTCATGCGCAACATGCACCGCTGGGCCGCCCACCTGATGGTGTTCACGGTGTTCCTGCACATGGCGCGGGTCTTCTACCACGGCGCCTACAAGCCGCCGCGGGAGTTCAACTGGGTGGTCGGCGTGATCCTGCTGCTGCTCACCCTGCTGCTGTCGTTCACCGGCTACCTGCTGCCCTGGGACCAGCTCGCGATCTGGGCGGTGGCGGTCGGCACCTCGATGATGGGCTACACCCCGGTGTTCGGGGACCAGGTCCGGTTCGTGCTGCTCGGCTCGGTGGAGATCGGGCCGGCGACCCTCATCCGCTGGTACGTGCTGCACGTGCTGGCGCTGCCGTTCGTGGCGACCATCTTCCTGGCCGTGCACTTCTGGAGGATCCGCAAGGACGGCGGCATCTCGGGGCCGCTCTAGGGGAACGGGGGCACCGATGGCCGAAGACGTCCAGCCAGACCAGGAGACCTACGACCGCCTGATCGCGGCCGGCGAGTCCGAGCGGACCGCGCGCGCCAAGGCCAAGTCGGTCGCCATCCGCAAGCAGCGCGGCGCCAACCGCGCCTCGCTGCAGGGCGGCGGCCAGGCGACGGCCACCGCCGAGGCACCCGCGGCCGCCGAGCCGGCGGCTGCCGCGCCGGCGGCGCCCGCCGCCGAGGCACCGGCGGCGCCGGCGGCGGCGACCGCGGCCCCTGCCAGGCCGGCGGCACGGCCGGCGGCGGCGCCGGGCGGCAACGGCGGCAGGCTCACGCCCGAGGAGCGGGCCGCCAGGGTGGCGGCCGCGATCGCCACCAAGGGCCTGCCCGGCCAGGCCGGCCAGGCCGCCAGGCAGGGCGAGACCCACCGGCTGCTGGCGATGGTGCCGCCCGAGGGGATCCAGCGGGCCGAGGCCCGCCAGGAGGACAAGGTCAACGTCTGGCCGCACCTGCTGCTGCGCGAGGCGGTCGCCGCCTTCGCCATGTTCGCCTTCGTGACCGTGTTCTCGGTGGTGGTCAACGCGCCCCTGCGCGAGCTGGCCAACTCCAACCTGACCCCCAACCCGTCCAAGGCGCCGTGGTACTTCCTCGGCCTCCAGGAGCTGCTGCGCTACTTCCACCCGATGGTGGCCGGGGTGACGATCCCCGGCATCGCCCTGCTGGTGCTCGCGGCCACGCCCTACTTCGACCGCAACCCGTCGATGCGGCCCGAGAACCGCAAGCTGGC
>Ga0081538_10003968_pt1 | contig 13791 bp, 12 predicted proteins | sample TabmetS5T2R1_FD_71022 | JGI IMG/M metagenome (GOLD analysis project Ga0081538, IMG submission 71022) | Tabebuia heterophylla rhizosphere microbial communities from the University of Puerto Rico - S5T2R1 | ecosystem: Host-associated > Plants > Roots > Rhizosphere ... | reverse complement strand
TACGTTCTCCTGGACCTACGGCCACACAATGTCTTCTACCAGCCAGCCACGGGGCGTATTACCGTCATCGATTGCGGCGCTCTGGCTGATGCACATGGGGTTGTGAGCCGCCGGGGACTGCGGCCCCCTGATATCCACGATTTTTATCTGGAAATGCTCAAGTTTTATACCACGCCGCAGTTGCCACCAGTGCAGGCGAGCGGCTACCGGGAGCCATATGGCATACGGCCCGTCGTCGACTTTGAGCGTGAGCTGGACCAGATGGCCCAGCAGTTCCGAGCCGTCGCCGACTCCAGGGTGCAGGAGGCCGCGCTGACCATCATTGCTCAGGTGCGTCATCGGGCGTATACTGCGTTTCAGGACTTCCGCCACGACCTGACAGCCTACTTAGAGGCCGTGCACAGCATGCACCAGACCTTACCGCATCTCACGGAGGCACGGCAGGCGTGGACTGAAGCACTGTATTGGCTACGCTCTGAGCATTGGCAGCGCTATCGCTTTTCTCCAGAAACCGACCTCGCCGGCTTCACACGGTAACGAGACGAACCCTTTAACGAGACGAATGCTTGAATGACCTATGCGCACGAGCACTGTAGCCATACTGCACGACAATAATGGCCATGGGGAAGATCACTATGTGGTCCGCACCCTCAACGACAACCTGTACCTGGATGCCGTCATGGACGGGGTGACCGGGCGTCGAGGCTGGGAGGCCAGCCAGACATTGGCAGACGCCCTGACCGTCGCGCCACTGACCGCACCAGCCGATCTGCTGGCTGTGCTGGAAGACATCAACCAGCAATTGTACCGGCGTGGCTTGGGACATTTTTTGCTGACGACGATTGCCGCGGCACTTTACTGCGAGAACGTACTGCACATCGTCGGTGCCGGCGACAGTCCTGTTATGCTTATCCGGCCTGATACCTACCAGCTCTTCGCCAGCCGCACCAGCGGGTTTTCGCCCCTAGGGCCGATGCGGGCTATTGGCATCAGCAAACAGCTCGGCACGCTGTATCGTGCCGAAGTGACGCTCACGCCCGGTGACCGTGTCGTGCTGGCCACTGATGGGATCATGGATCTCATCCCGCGGCCTGAACTGGTGGAGATCGTGCGTGCTGCTGCATCGCCCGAGGTGGCTGTCGAGCAGCTCCACCGCCTGCTGGTCTCGCGCCATGCGGCGGCACCGTTAGGCAGCCAGGGCCGCCGTGATGATTGGACGACCATTGTGCGGTTTTTCAGCAGTTAATCAGCCGTTGTACCCAGGGAATGCAACCGCATGCACACCCGTGCGACCCTACCCAAGGCGATGAGTCCTCGACCCTACCGGATTCCTGCAAGGGCTGCAAGGAAGGTTTCAACCTGCTGCATATAGGCCTGGCGATTGCGATAGAAAATGTCGTTGTGCCCTCCCTGGTCAAAGATGTGGAGCGTTTTCGGCTCCGGGGCCGCCGCATAGAGCAGTTCCGCGTGGCGTACAGGGACCAACTCGTCGTGTCGGGTGTGCAGTACCAGCGTGCGACCCTGAAAACCTTGTAGTTTTGCGGCATAGTCAAAATGGCGCTGCAGCTCGTCGACCAGGGCTGTTTTGGACATGCCGAGTTCTGCGGGTTGGACACGCATGAAAAACCGTTCGGTGATATTGGCAATGCCGCTTTCGAGAATCACACCGGCGACCTGTGGGTGTCTGGATACACCATGCACGGCATACAGCGACCCGATCGATCTGCCAAAGAGAACGATGCGGCTATCAGGGATGCCCAGGCTGCGGATAATCGCCGGTACATCCTCCAGCATGCCGACCAGTGCCGGCTGGCCTGTTGACATGCCGTATCCACGATATTCCGCCAGGAGGACATTATATCCAGCCTGCGTCAACCAGTCTGGCAAGCCCGGGAGGTAGTCGGCAACGATCTCGCCATTGCCGTGGAAGTACACCACGGTTATCGCCGCCGGGTTAACAACGCCGTGGTACGAACATGCCAGCTTGCTCCCGTCGGCAGCATCGACCCAATAAGGATTCGGGAAGGCTTCGCGCCGTGGGAAAAAGTAGCGGCTGGACACAAGAGGATGATCGAGTATAGTCGAAGGCTGTTGCATAATAGATGAGTGCCTGTTGCGTGTTGCGAGAGCGCATGGCCCGGCGCGGCCCCCTGCATCAGGAGGCGCAAGCCAGGGCGCACGGTTGCAGGAGCATAGGCATTCCATCCACAGTTTGCAAGCCTGGGCCGCAGCTAGGGGGCTTGACACAGCCAGAGTAGGGCGTATCATGATGACCTAATTTTGTTGTGCGTAAACTATAAGGAGGGGAGTGCGATGAGAAGAACTGTTGAGCTGCTGGGGATGATACTCGTTTTGCTCCTGGCAGGTAAGATGCAGGCAGGGGCACAAACTGCCAAGGTGGTGCCCAAAGGGAAGATCGTCCTGGCCTGGCATACGAATATGGCGTCCAAGTGGCTCGACCCTCAGGAGCATGACGGGACGGCGACGACCGACAACTTCCTGAATGCCCTCCACGATGCCTTGATCAAGAACTACCGTGAGACGCTGTTTGATCACCCTGGCCTGGCCGAGCGTTATGAATTTGCCCCGGACGCGAAGAGCGCGACCTTCTGGCTCAGGCCGGGGATCAAGTTCCACAACGGTGAGCCGGTCACGGTCGAGGACGTGAAGTTCAGCTTTGAAAATTACCGGGGTGCCAAGGCTGATGTGCTGAAGACGAAGACAGAACGCCTAGAGATTGTCGATGCCCGCACGGTGCGTTTTCACTTCAAAGAGCCCTTTCTGGACTTCCCCATGATCTTTGGGACGTCGAACGTGAGCGGCGCTGGCTGGATTGTGCCGGCGAAATATTATCAGCAGGTTGGCCCTGATGGCTTCAAGCAGAAACCCATCGGGGCAGGGCCATACAAGCTGGTGAACCAGGAGCCAGGAACAAAGCTGGAGTTCGAAGCGTTCGAGGATTACTACCGGCCCGTGCACGTGAAGCAGCTCGTGATGATTGCCGTGCCAGAGGGGACCACGCGCGTCGCCATGCTGGAGCGCGGGGAGGCAGACATGATGTATCTCGTCCCTGGCGAACTCATCGAGCGTCTGCAAAAGAACCCGAAAATAATGCTGGCGCCTGTCCTCTCAGGTTCCTGGTGGCTGGAGTTCCCTGGCTTTCACAATCCCCAAAACCCCTTTCATGATAAGCGCGTGCGGCAGGCGGTGAGCCTGACCGTCGACCGGCAGGCCATCAACGAGGCGGAACTGGCAGGGTTTGGCAAGATCAGTGGCAACTGGATCAACAACGATGTGCAATATGCCATGGAGTGGCCAGCCTTCGAGCGCGATGTCGAGCGCGCCAGACAGCTCTTGAAAGACGCGGGTTATCCGAACGGCTTCACGGTGGACTGGCTCACACCTGTACCGACATACTATTCGCGTGGGGAGAGCGTCGTCGCACAACTGGGGGAGATTGGCATTCGCGCCAAACTCCAGGTCATGGAGCGGGGGGTGTTTCTGCAGAAGTTACAAGGAGGGCTAAAGGAATGGCCCGGGGTGCAAATTATTTTCAATGCCACACGCATGGGGGGAACCTGGTCGAACTGGTACGAGGCATTTTTCAAGTGCGGTGGTTTTAGCGTACGAGACCGCATGTGTGTGCAGGAGCTAGATGCGAAGTTTGCCCAATACGAGCAATCCGTCAACCCTGCCGAGCGCCAGAAGCTGGCAGAGGACATCCAGCGCAGCATTCTAGAGCAGCTGTATTTTGTACCCATCTTCCGGCATGCCTTCATGAATGCCATTGGCCCCAGAATTGCGGCGCAGAAGTGGCAGGACATCTTCCCCACCATCACGACGGGCTATGCCTTTCCCTGGGAGGAGATCAAGTTAAAGGAGTAAGCTTCTCTGACGCGCTCGGGGAGGGGCACGGCAAGATAAAACAGAAGGTACTGCCGTGCCCCTCCCCGGCAGATTCGACCCAAATACGCCCTCCATGCACCTCGATAATCCGCTTGACCAGGGTCAGGCCGATGCCTGTGCCGTCGCTGGCGCCATCCAGGCGCTCGAAGAGACCAAAGATCTTCTCGTGATAGCGTGGCGCAATGCCTATGCCATTATCGCGGACATAACAGACGGTCTCCTCTGCATCCCGCCGCACACCGAAGTTGATGCACGGCTGGGGCTGGGTACCCATGAATTTCACGGCGTTATCCAGCAAGTTCTGCAGCACTTCGAGCAGGCGTGGGCGATCCCCTACGACTACAGGCAAGTCCGGGGCAATGTCAACCTGCACGCCACCTTCGGTAATTTGCCCACTGACCAGCGTCACGGCCTCCTGCGCGAGTTCGCTGAGGGCGACCTCGGTCAGCGGATTGACCACGCGCCCGATGCGTGATAGCTCCAGGAGCTCGTTCAGCAGACGCTGCATGGTGCTTGCCGCGGCCCGGATGTACGTGATGTCCGTATGCATCTGCGCGATATCGCCGGCCATCGCGTCCTTCTCTAAAAGGCCCAGAAATCCCTGGATCGTCAGCAGGGGACTTTTGAGGTCATGCGACACGGTGTAGGTGAAGCGCTCCATCTCGGCGCTCCTGGCCTCCAGTTCAGTAATGAGCCGTTCCCGCTCTTCCTCCATGCGCTGGCGCTCGGCAATTTCCTTGCGGAGGATGGTATTGGTGCGTTCTGACATAGCCGTCCGCTCTTCTTCTGCCGCCAACAGCCGCGCGTGCTCGATGGCGATCGCGACCTGCTCGGCATAGACCGAGAGCACCATCGCCTCATCGTCGGTGAAGACCCGGCGTTGTTTTGACGTGCTCGACAGCACACCCAAGACGTGGTGTGGACCACGCACCGGGACACACAGCATGGCGTTGATGCCAGCCCCAGCAGCGCGTCGCTTGCGGTACGGGGTAATGTCGGGGTGTGCCTGGACGTCTGACACCATCAACACCCGGTTCTCGAGTGCGACCCGTCCGACAATGCCTTCCCCAAGCCGTGTTTCTGGCGCATCAGCCAGGGTCGGGCCGTATGGCGTGGCCCCAACGGCCACCAGCAGGTCGCCACGCAGGAGCCGTAGGATCGTGCCATCCGCCCCAATCAAGCGCGCCGCCTCCTCGGCGATCTGGGCGAACAGACTGGTCATGTCCTCGTTGGTCGCGATGCGCTTGTTAATGTCTAAAATCGTGGTGAGCAGTGCCTGACGCTGCGCACTTTCATGCAACAGTCGGGCATTTTCCAGGGCAATCGTAGCCTCCGCCGTCTGCTGTGCGGCTGCCTGGGCCCGTTGTATGGAAAGCATCAGGGAAGCAATACCAGCCAGGCCGGACACCAGGCAGAGAGAGATAAGCAGCACCAGTCCTTCGGTTGCCAGGTCAGGCTGAGCCGAGACGCCTGCGAAGACCTCCCTGAGTACTATGGCGCAGCGCCACCCCGTCAGCAGCACAACTACCGCCGCCAACGCTACCCATCCCCAGTGTCTGCCGGTGACCCGCATGAGCCGGCGTACCACGATTGCCATGATCACTTGGAGCCCAATGGCAAGCCCGAGGATAGCGAGAACGGCCATGGGTATATCCTCTTCGCCCTGACGCTGAGAGCCAGGCGCAGCCATGCAGCAGTCGCTGGGTTTCCCCTGAACCTGAGCGTCTGCCAGCGCGCTCAGGACGGTAGTCGGCGCCGCGCTGCCATGACCTGCTGGATGGTCTGGGCGAGATCCTGCATGGCTAAGGGCTTCATCAGAAACGCATCAATGCCGAGTTCCTGGGCTCTCTCTGCATGCATGACATGGCTGAAGCCGGTGCAGAGAATGATCGGAATATCTGGCCGCAGACGCCGCAAGGCTTGTGCGAGCCTTTCCCCCGTCATGTGCGGCATGGTTTGATCCGTAATCACCAGATCGAAATGCTGCGGTGCCGCGCGGAACACTTCCAGCGCCTCGGTACTGCTGGTGCAGACCACAACCCCGTAACCGAGACGCTGCAGTATGGCCTCGCCAAGGTGCACCAGGGTTGCCTCGTCATCAACGAGGAGCACACGCTCTGCGCCAGTAGGGACACCGTTCAGGAGAGACCTCTCCTGTGATGCCTGGTCCTGTCCCAGGTCAGCGCTGCAAGGCAGGTAGACCGTGAACGTGGTTCCCTGGCCTACGACACTGGCGACCAGCACAGTACCCCCATGGTTCGTGATGATGCCGTGCACGAGGGCCAGCCCCATCCCTGTCCCCTCTCCGGGCGCCTTGGTGGTGAAAAAGGGCTCAAAAATGCGCTCCATGACCTCGGATGTCATACCATGGCCTGTATCGGTCACGGTGATGCAGACATAGGACCCAGGCTGTAACTCGGGATGCTGCGCCGTCACCGGCTCGTCTATGTCCACGGCCTCCAGACGTACCTCCAGGCGTCCGCCGGTCTCACGCATGGCGTGTGCGGCATTGGCGCAGAGATTCAGGAGCACCTGGTGGAGTTGCGTTGGATCGGCCAGGACAGGGCCGACATCCTTGGTAATGGCTTGCTGAATCTCAATGGTCGAGGGGAGTGAGGCTCGCAGTAAGGCGAGCGCTTCCTCGATCAGCACAGGGAGCTGCACTGGTATACGGGGTTGTTCCGTGCGTCGACTAAACGTCAAGATCTGTTGCACCAGTGTTTTGGCGCGTAGACCAGCCTTACGCACCTCGCGGAGATAGCTCCAGGCGTGGCTATCCTGGCGGATGTCGTCCAAGGCAAGCTCCGTATAGCCCAGGATGGCCGTGAGAATATTGTTAAAGTCATGCGCAATACCGCCGGCCAGGGTGCCAATGGCTTCCATCTTTTGCGCCTGACGTAGCTGCGCTTCGAGCCGTTTGCGCTCGGAGATATGCCCCCAGGCGCGCAGCGCCCGCTCGGCGATGTGGGGCATATCGGCCAGGGTCGCTTCGGACTTCACGACATAGTCCACTGCGCCTGTCTTGATGGCCTCGACCGCGGCCTGCTCGTTGCCATGGCTGGTCATCATGACGCTGGGATAATACGCCGCGCTTTCATCGCCCGGTAACAGTTCAAGGCCCCGACCGTCGGGCAGTAGCAAATCGATGATTGCCACATCGGGTTGGACAGTTGCCAGGAGGGCACGGGCTTCCTGCAGAGTCCGCGCGACCGTCAGCTCCACCTGCCGGTCGTAGGACAGAAACGCCCGGCGGATCAATTCCGCGTGCGCCGGGTTGTCTTCGACCAGGAGAAGCTGGAGCGCCTTTGCCGTCATAGACCTTCCTTCCCATCTACTGCTACTGCCGGTACGAAGTCTGGCTCCTCTTGCCAGGATACGACCGCGCTGTGTTACAACCCTGGATAATATTCCAGTTGAGCCAATAGAAGCCGAGATCGTGTATTAATTGTGAAAACCGGGCATAGTCTACCGGTTTGATCAGGCAGCTAGCAGAGAAATTGTACCCAGAGAAGGGCGATAAGGTATACGGGATAGATCGTCCCTGCTCTTTCGTCTCGCCTTTTTTTATGAGAGAATACCCAAAGATCAATAGTTGGCTTTGAGACACGCACGTATCGTGGCCCATGCAGCCCTCATTCTCTGGTTTCTATGCACAGTTTACCTGACTATCTCCGACCTGGTCTGCGCCTTGTCTTTGTGGGTTTTAACCCCAGCATGCGCTCCGCAGCAGTCGGGCACTACTATGCGGGACCTGGCAACCTGTTCTGGCCATTACTCTATGAATCCGGGCTCCTGCCGACGCCACTGACGTATGCCGAGGACGCGCGTATCCTGGAATTCGGCATTGGCCTTACCGATCTGCTCAAGCGGCCAACGCCTTCCTCGGCTGACCTGTCGGCAGGCGAAGCGCGAGCCAGCGTGCCCCAGTTGTACACCAAGCTCGTGACCTACGCCCCACGTGTGGTCTGTTTCAACGGCAAAGGGGTCTACGCGTGGTATACCAACCGGGCGGTGGACGTCGGACCACAAAACGACACCATCGGAGCGGCACGCGTATTCGTCGTCCCCTCCACCAGCGCCCGCAATGGCCGCTGGCAACGTCGAGAAAAAGCGGCCTACTTTCAGGCTCTCCGTCAATTTGTTGATAGGTGCGCATGAAAAACCTCCTGGCGTATATGCATCCGGTCGTCCAAGTGCTGGTGTTGCTCATGGCTGTCGCGACCCTACGCCTTGGCCTGGCCTTAAAAAATCATCGCACTGGACAGCGCGCCCTGGCGCAGTGGGAGGGTATCTATAACCGCCATACGCAACTCGGGCTCATTTTTGTCAGCTGTCTGATCGGCGGCTATCTCCTCGGCATCCTGAGCATGCCCTGGTTCCGCGAGCGCCCGCCGTTTCGCTCACCGCACTTTTTCTTTGGCACGCTGGCTCTCCTGCTCTTCGTGGCAGGGGGCTATATGGGCTGGCGCTTAAAGCAGGGGACCGAGCGCTATGCCGACGTGCGTGATATCCACGGATTTCTGGTCTATCTCGCCTTGTTTATCGCCCTGGCCGTGGCCATCATGGGTTTTATATTGCTGCCGTAAATTAGCCGCTGGCGCTGGCACACAGACGTGGTATGATCCAGGCGCGAACCGTGTGCCAGCATGCCTCTTTCATCCGTACTCTGCGCCTGACATGCAGAGGGAGAGAACGCGCCCATGCAAATACCTTCATCCGCCGTGCAAGAGTGTCTCACCAGGTTGACGGATAGTCTGGACCAGGTACTCGATGAAACCGTGCATTTGTGTCGTATTCCTGCGCCTACGTTTGAAGAAGCAGAACGCGCGGCATATGTGGCAGAGCGCATGCGTGCTATCGGTCTCATAGACGTCCACATTGACCGCATCTACAATGTCACCGGCATCTTGAGCGCTGGCAGTACCGGGCCAACTACACTGGTGGCAGCGCATCTTGACACGGTCTTTCCGCGTGCCACGCCCTTACAGGTACGCTGCACCAAACAGCGCTTGTATGGGCCAGGTATCGGGGACAACTGCGTGGCCGTTGCTGCCATGTTGAGCGTTGCCACGGCCATGCGCCACCTGCAACCCATGCCCCTGGGGCGCGTCATCTTTGCCGCCAACGTGGGTGAAGAGGGGCTGGGGAATCTATGTGGCATACGGGCCTTACTGGATACCTGGCAAGGACAAGTGGATACGGTCATTGCGGTCGAGGGGCACGGCATCGACGAGGTACGGACTACAGGCATCGGTAGCACCCGTCTGGAAGTCACTTTTACAGGGCCGGGCGGGCATAGTTGGGGAGCCTTTGGTATTCCAAGCGCTATCCATGCCATGGGGAGTGCGATCCACAAGATCACGCGCTTGCAAGTGCCGCAAGACCCCAAAACCACCTTCAACGTTGGCATCGCCGAAGGTGGAGGGAGTGTCAACACTATTGCCCCACGTGCGACGATGTTAGTCGACCTACGCTCGGTCGATCCCGCGCAGTTGGTCCACCTTGAGGACCGCGTGGCGCATCTGTTACAGGGGGTCCAGAAAGACACGGGCATAGAGGTCACCAGTCGTATTGTCGGCCAGCGGCCAGCCGCAGCGCTCGCCATGGATCACCCTTTGTGCCACGGGGTCAACGACATCCGCAAATATTTGCATTTACGGCCGGCCCTGTTCAGTGCCGCGAGCACGGACGCCAACCTCCCTCTCAGCCTGGGCATTCCGGCAGTGTGTCTGGGGATCACGCGAGGGGCACTGGCCCATACCGTGCAGGAGTATATCGATACGACCCCCGTGGGTGGCGGACTCAAACAATTACTGCTGACGATTCTGCATTCGCTGCAGCCCGAAGTGTGCGGCAAGCCACAGGCAGCGTAGAGGGCCATTGAGCACCCTCGCCCGGCGGGCGAGGGAACAGAAGGAGCACGAGCATGGCAGATAGCCCGGTGTTGTATCACAAGCGCGACAGCATCGTGACCCTCACCCTCAACCGCCCTGAGACTCTCAACGCCATGAACGAAGCGATGATGGCAGAGTTGGAGCGCCTGCTCATGGGACTTGAGGCAGATGCCACGGTGCGGGCGGTGATCCTCACAGGCGCGGGGCGGGCGTTTTCCTCTGGCGGCGACCAGAAGCGTGCGCGTGATGCCGAGGGCCAACAGCTCTTCTTTGAGGGCGACCTCGGGGGAGGCGTCATCGAACGCCTGCATCGCTGTGTCCTCCGCCTACAACGCCTCGCCAAACCCGTCATTGGCAGCATCAACGGTGTGGCGGTCGGGGCTGGCTGTAATATCGCCCTGGCGGCTGACCTGCGTATTGCCTCCGATGCCGCACGCTTTGGAGAAGTCTTTACGCGCGTGGGCCTGGTGCCGGATGGCGGTGGCACCTACTTTCTGCCGCGCCTCGTGGGGACGGCGAAGGCTATGGAACTCATGCTGCTGGCCGACATCATCGGCGCCCAGGAGGCCCTGCGCCTTGGCCTGGTGAACTGGGTAGTCCCGGCTGATCAGCTCCAGGATGAGACGCAGAAGTTGGCTGAGCGCCTGGCCCAGGGGCCAACCCTGGCGTATGGACTGGTAAAAACGGGACTCTATCAGAGCCTCACCATGCCCCTTGAGGATGTCTTAAACATGGAAGCCCGCAATCAGGCCATGGCAGCGCGTTCGCAGGACCGTGCCGAGGGGGTAGCCGCCTTCCGGGATAAACGTCAGCCGCGCTTTCTGGGACGCTAAGGTAAAGGAGGAGAAGAGGCATGCGAAGATGGTTGACTGTTACGCTGCTGGCCGGCACCATGTGGTTGTGCATTTCCACTGCCTCTGCCGGTTCCGTGAGCCCTAACTCATGGCGTCCCTATATTGATCCCACCGTCCTGGTAACGCTCGGTATGAGCAAGGGGGAAGTGCTGATCAAAGCTGGGCAGCCGGCCACGACCGAACTCGCCTCCGTGGGTACGGATGGGCATCCCAGCATTACCGTCTGGACCTATATTCGCACTGGGCATAATGAGGAAGTGGCCAACCTGACTTTTAGTGGCAACAAGCTCGTCAAGATTGAGCTCAACTTGTTGAAGCCTTAGACGCGCCAAGGACGGTGTTATGTCCTTCTCTCACACGTTGCGGCTCAGTCGGCGCACCCTGCTACGTCAGCTCGGTGCCACCGGAGTCCTGGGGAAGAGCAGCGCCTGCCTATGTGCAGCTCTCCTGGCCCTGGATATTGCTGGTGCCGGGGAGCCATGGCGCTACAGCGTTGAAGAGCGTCGCTCGGGCTACACTTATCTGTCGGAAGAAAACCAGCGGCTGCAGGACGACGATTTTGCCAACCCCGGCCTGTTGTGGGTCGAGCGCGGTCGCGAGTTATGGCAGCAGCTAGACAGTCCCGCTGGCACATCGTGTGCGGGCTGCCACGGTGACGCCGCCGCGAGCATGCGGGGCGTGCGCACCCGCTATCCCCGCTTCGATCCACAAGGTGGCAAGCTCATCAATCTGGAGCAGCAGATCAATCGTTGCCGCACCGAGCGTATGCACGCCCCATCCTACCCTTACGAGTCAGACGCTCTTCTGGCGCTCACCACCTTTGTCGCCTTTCAGTCCCGTGGCCTGCCCATCGACGTACGCATCGATGGCCCTGCCCAACCGTTCTTTGCAGCCGGCCAGGCCTTGTATGAGCAGCGACGTGGCCAGCTCGACCTCGCCTGTACCCACTGCCACGAGCGCTATGCCGGACAGCGGCTGCGTGGCGATGTCATCAGTCAGGGCCAGATTAACGGCTTTCCGATCTATCGCCATACCTGGCAGACTCTTGGCTCTACGCACCGTATGTTCGCCTGGTGCAATACCTCCGTACGGTCCGAACCCTATCCACTCGGCTCAGACGAATATGTCAATCTGGAATTGTTCGTTGCCTGGCGTGGCCGGGGCCTGCCCGTCGAAGCACCTGCTGTACGGCGCTGAGTGTGCTCCCCTCCGCTACCAGGCTTCCGACAGTTTCTCGACCACGTCCTTTCTCGCCAGCACGCGAGAGCAGAGTTCCCACCGGTTCTTGTCGAGATCTATCGTTTCCTTGTAGCGCAGTTCGAAGACGTCTCGGCCTCTTTGACGGAGGTGGATGTACTGGTCCATCATCGCTTCAAGCTTCTCGACACTCTCAATCCAGTCGTCTTCAATCGTGTCAGGCAGGCCGCCAAAGATATCGAACTTGAAGACGTCTCGGCCTCTTTGACGGAGGTGGATGTACTGGTCCATCATCGCTTCAAGCTTCTCGACACTCTCAATCCAGTCGTCTTCAATCGTGTCAGGCAGGCCGCCAAAGATATCGAACTTATCCCGCAAGCGCCGGGACAGCACCTGGTATACTTTCTCGTCTTCCAGCAGGCCGGCATCTTCGAGCGTCCGGCGACGGCGCAGGACAGTGTGGCGGACGATCGGGTTGTTTTCTCTGTAATAGCCTGGTTCCAACGTTTGCAGGAGGGTTTGCTGCTCAAAGAACCCAAGAGAACCGAAGCCCCTGTCGGTGAAGAAGACATTGTCGGGGATACCGAGTTGCAACCGCAGACTGGCGAAGGTCGGCTCTTCATCACCAGGTGCCAACGGATTACGCAGCCATTCCCAGGCGTCGCGTTCGTCCACCGGCATCTCTACGCCTTTCACTACCGGGAGCGCCTTGTGCCAGTCCACCCAGTGGCTGAGCATTTCGCGCCCGAGCACAAAATCCGCCCCAGCATTGAGTATTCGCATCAGGTCCCAGAGTTCCGACACCTCGGTCTGGATCGGTGTCGCGGTGCCCAGCAGCAGGTTTTTTGTGCGTGGGCCGATGCGGAGCATGAAGGCGAGCAGGTTGTTGGGCTCGCCGCGCTGTTCGCCCAAAGCGCCTCGGCGCCGGGCCTTGTGCGCTTCGTCGAGTACGACCGTCCCAAATTTCCGCTCCAGGAGGAGACGCCGTTCGTCGGAGCCGTGGAAGATCAAGCCGGTCGAGACAATGGCGATGCGGAACGGACAACGTGTGATGTCTTCCGGGCCACGGGTTTTAATGACGTGGCCATGCTCGTCCACCCATACTTTTTTTGCTGACAGCCATACGGCGCTGGGAATGCCGAGCTTGTCTTTCAGTTCCACCTGCCACTGCAGCGTCAGCGTGGAGGGGCAGAGGATCAGCACCGGTCCATCGTCGAGCAGTGCCGCCATCATAGCGCTGGTGGCGAGTGAGAGTGTCTTGCCCACGCCCACTTCGTCGGCTAGGAGGAGGCGGGTTTTGCCGTACGTCTCGCGATGCTTGAGAAACAGGGTGACAAAGGCGCGCTGCCAGGGCTGCAGTTGCTCTCCCCCACGGTAGATCGGACTTTCGGCGAGAGCTGCAGCAGGGAGATCGTCCGGCGTCACCTCTTCGAAGCGAATCTCAACGCGATCCGCAACGCGTTTGATTTCCTCGACAATCGCGTCAGGAAGGGGAAACCCCTCCTGCCACAGCGCCTCGAATTCCTCTTCCACCCACTTAACGCCTTCGGGTGACGTGTCCTCCCAGAGAATTTCATAGTTGTGGGCAAAGGCGTTCTTTGTCTCGTTGATCGAACCGAGGAAGCAGGTTTTCGAGCCGTCTGCCGCCTCAATGACCCCGGCTTTGCCGTGGACAAAGACGCGATCCTTGGGCACCACGCGAATCTCCACCCGGCCGCTGCTCAGCAGGTCATAGAGTCTGCGGTAGCGGTCCCGGTGCAGCAGCGCTTCGACCTCGGCGGGCGCTTCGTTCCAACGCTCCTTTAAGGCGGTCTCGCGGACGTGCTTCGACACCACCACATCCGCGGCACCGAGCTCGCTGTTGCAGACAACCTGGATGTGCGGGATGCCGGCAAGCTCCTCCCCGACCAGTTCGAAGATCGAGCTGCGGAAATAGCCAG
>Ga0081538_10003967_pt1 | contig 13795 bp, 14 predicted proteins | sample TabmetS5T2R1_FD_71022 | JGI IMG/M metagenome (GOLD analysis project Ga0081538, IMG submission 71022) | Tabebuia heterophylla rhizosphere microbial communities from the University of Puerto Rico - S5T2R1 | ecosystem: Host-associated > Plants > Roots > Rhizosphere ... | reverse complement strand
GACATGGGGGAAGCTCCTCCTTCGGTCAGCGGGCGAGCTGGGACAGCGAGACAAGGCCCGGGTAGAGGGCGAAGAGGATCACCACCGGCAATTCCAGGAACACGACCGGGACGAGCATCAGCACCTCGCGGCGCCCGCCGGCCTCGATGAGGTCGCGCTTGTGCTGCTCGCGGACGTCAGCCGCCTGCGCCCGCAGCACGTCGCCGAGCGGTGTGCCGCGCTCCACGGCGACGACCACGCCGTCGACGAAGCGCACCACCGCCGGGACCGCCACCCGGACGGCCAGCCGCTCCATCGCGGCGGTGAACGGCTCCCCCGCGCGGAGGTCGGCGAGGACCAGTGCCAGCTCCCGGCTCAGCTCGCCGCTGGAGCGCGCGACGGCCCGTTCCAGCGCCGCCCGCGGTCCCTCACCAGCCGTCACCGCCAGGCACAACAGGTCGGCCAGGGTGGGCAGCTCGCGCAGGATCCGGGCCTGACGCCGGGCGACCTGCCGCCCGAGCCAGCCGTCGCGACCAAGCACCCCGCCGAGCACGCCGAGCACGGCGCCGCCGACGACGGCAACCGCCGAGACCGAACGGCCGGCAAGGACAGGAATCCCGAAGGTCACCAGCACGGCGACGACGAACCCGGCCAGCCCCCATAACACCTGCTCGGCCCGGAACCGGGCCACGTCGCCGGACCCGCCGGCCTCCCGCAGCCGCCTCGAGACGGCGGCCGTGCCGCCCAGCCACCGCTCGACCAGTCGCGCGCCGTCCTGGAGCAACGGCCCAAGCAGCCGTTCGAGCGCCGGAACCGGCGTGAGCGGCGCCCCGGCACCATCGAGCAGCCTGGTCGTGGCCGGCTCGAGCCCACGAAGGTACGGATCGAGCCGAGCGGCGAGCCGCGGCTTCCGCAACCTCGGAGCCCCGGAGAGCAGGAGGACCAGGCCGGCTACCAGCCCAGCGCTCACCACCACCGCCAGCAGGCTTCACCGCAGGACCCGTTCCTCGGCCGGCAGGCGGCCGATAGCCAGCATCATGCGGTAGCCGGTGACGGCCATGGCCGCGCCGATCGCCAGCACCACGGCGCCGCCGGTACCGCGGTAGGCGGCGACCGCCTCGGGCTTGGTCGCGAGCAGCAGCAGGACCGCCCACGGGGTCGCGAACGCCATCCTGGCCGCGACCACCGCCCAGGTCTGGCGGGCCTCCAACTCCTTGCGGACGCGCTGCTCGTCACGGAGGAACCCCGACAAGGTGCGGAGCGTGCGGCCGAGCTCACTGCCGCCCACCTCTCTGGCCAGCCGCAGCGCCTCGACAACCCGGTCGGCGGTCGGGTCGGCCAGCTCCCGCTTCAGCCGGTCGAGGGCGATGCCGAAGCGGCCGTTGGCGTGGTAGTCGTCGGCGAAGCGCGCGCACGGCGCCCGCAGCGCCTCCGGACCACGCTCGGCCAGACCCGCGACCGCCTCCGGCAGCGACAGGCCGGCGCGGACACCCGAGGCCAGGTTGTCGATGGCGTCCGGCCACACCTCCCGCAGCTCCCGCAGTCGCCGCCGTCGCCGGGCCCGCAGCGCTCCCAGCGGCAGCCACCCCGCCAGCCCGCCAAACGCCAGGGCCAACCACACCGACCGGGTCAACCCGAGCACGACCGCGCCAGCGATCAGCCCGGCCCCACCACAGACGGCGACCACGTGCCACAGCCGAACCCCACGAACACCGGCCTGCGTCGCCCACTCCTGGAACCGCCCCACCCGCCGCCGCGACCGCACAACCCTCGCCCGGCCGTCCACCCCGAGCCCCACCAGCACCAGCCCGGTCACCAGCACCGAGGGAATCGCCAGCACGGCCAGCTCATCCACACCACATCACCTCCCGGGGGAACCACGCTCAGCCAGAACGCCACCCTCCGCGTCGTACTCGTCGGGCTCACGGGGCCAGGACCTCGACCAGCTCGATGCCGTGGTCGCGGAAGCGCTCGGCATGCGGGGGGAACTCGCCCGTCCAGAGGAGGCGGTCGCCGGTCCGGCGGAACACCAGGCCGGCTTCCACCTGGTCCTCCTCGACCCGGCCAGAGACGGCCAGGACCTCCTCGACCCGGCGCCGGCCCCAGCCGTCGCCGCGAAGGAACACGATCAGGTCGATGGTGGCCGCCACCGTCGGCAGGATGAACCGGTGGGAGACGTTCTCACCGGCCAGCAGCGGCAGCGTGGTGAGCTTGACCAGCGCCTCGCGGGCCGAGTTGGCATGCACCGAGGTCATGCCGGGGATCCCGGAGTTGAAGGCGATGAGCAGGTCGAGGCACTCCTCCTGGCGGACCTCGCCGACGATCAGCCGGTTGGGCCGCATGCGGAGCGCCTCCTTGATCAGGCGGCGCTGCCGGATCTCCCCTTCGCCCTCCAGGTTGGGCTGCCTGGTCTGCATGGCGACGGTGTCCGACAACCCGACCTGGAGCTCGAACACCTCCTCGCAGGTGATCACCCGCTCACGAGGTGGAATGGCCGCGGCCAGGCAGTTGAGGGTGGTCGTCTTGCCGGACTGGGTGGCCCCGGCGACCACGATGTTGAGACCGGCCGTGACCGCTGCCTCCAGGAACCGGGCGCACTGGCCGCTCATCGTGCCCAGGCGGACCAGCTCGGCCAGCGAGTGGGCGCGGAGCACGAACCTTCGGATGTTCACCGCCCAGTGACGCCGGGTGATATCGGGGATGACGACGTGGAGCCGGGACCCGTCGCCGAGGGTTGCGTCCACGAACGGGCTGGACAGGTCGACCCGGCGGCCGCTGGCTCGGAGCATGAGCTCGACCAGGTCGTGGACGTGCTCCTCGGTGAGGACGGTGGTCGTCAGCTGGGGCCGTCCGGCCTTGGCCACGAACACCTTGCCGGGCTCGTTGATCCAGATCTCCTCGACGTCCGGGTCGTCGAAGAACGGCTGGAGCGGGCCCATGCCGATCACCCGGTCGGCCACCGCCTTGGCCACCTGACCGGCGTCGTCCAGCGGCGGCATGTTGGCGACGAGCCGGCGCTCGGCGTAGTCCGTGACCACCTCGTCGATGAGCTGGCGGACCGCGACCCCGTCGCCGTTGCCGGGGTCGAGCCCGCGCCGCCGGACCAGCTCGCGGACCTCGACCTCGACGATCTGGTCGGCCGTCTGCTGCGCCGCGGTCACGGTCCGACCTGGTGGTCACGGCCCGCCCCGGTGGTCGCGGCGGCAGGCCTGGTCACGCGGGACCGGCGGCGGGTCCGGCGAGCCGGGGCGTCCCGGGCCGGGAACAGGACTGCGGCCAGCCTGGCCAGGGTGAGCTGGGCCGGGGAACCGGGACGCGCCTCGCGGAGCGCCTGCCCGGCGAGCGACGCCGCGTCAATGCCCTGCCGGTCATAGGGCACGACGGCCGACGGCTCGATGCCGATATAGCGGCTCAAGGCGGCTCGGACCTGCTCGGCCGGGCGGTCACCGCCAAACATGCCGGGCCGGAGCTGGTTGACCACCACCCGGACCCTGCTGGCCGGGATCCCGAGGTCGCGCAGCTCCTGGTAGCCGCGGATGAAGGCGTGCAGGCCGACCGGGTCGGCCCTGGCCACGGCGACCACCAGGTCGGCCGTCTGCACGGCCAGCCGGGTCACCGCGTTGCGGCGCAGGCGGACCTGATCGTAGAGGAGCTCCTCGTCCTCCTCGAGGCAGAAACCGGTGTCGATCACGGTGATCGGGAAGGTGACCCGGAACAGCTCGAGTAGCGCCTCCCAGGTGCCGGGCCGGACTTCTGTCCAGAGCTCGGCCCTGGGCAGTCCGGGCAGGACCCGAGGACCACCGGGAGCCGCCCGCCGGACCGACTGGCGGAGCCGCAGGGCGTCCAGCTCGCCCCGTCCGGCCACCCTGGCCGCCCAGGCCAGGCCGGGCGCGTCGTCGAGGAACCCGAGTGTCTGGACCACCATCTATAATTCCCATAAGTTGGCCCTGGCGAGGGAGGCGATGTGATCCAGGCAGGCTTGTACTTACGCATGTCCCGCGACGCTGAGGCCCGCGGCCTGGGGATCGGCCGGCAACGCAAGGATGGTGAGGCGCTGGCCACTCGCCTGGGCTGGCCGATCGTCCGGGAGTACAGCGACAACGACCTGTCGGCCTCCAAGTACTCCCACAAACCTCGCCAGGGCTATAGCCAGATGCTCCAAGACCTGCAAGAAGGCGTCATCAATGCGGTGGTCGTCTATGACCAGGACCGGCTCGTGCGCCAGCCCAAGGAGCTGGAGGAGCTCTTGGAGGTCTGTGACCGCACCCGCGCCTGGCACATCGCCGCCGTCTCTGGCGAGATCGATGTCCGCAACTCCGATGACCTGTTCCGCGCCCGCATCCTGGCCGCCGTCCACGCCAAGGAGTCCGACAACATCTCCCGGCGGGTCCGCCGCAAGCAGCAGGAGCTGGCCGAACGTGGCCAGCCCCATGGCGGCCCCCGGCGCTACGGTTACCGACTCGACTTCACCGCCGTCGAGACTGACGAGGCAACCATCATTCAGGAGCTAGCCCGCCGGACTCTTGCTGGGGAGTCGCTCGCCTCGCTGTGTCGAGAGCTCAACGATCGCGCCATCCCAACCGCTGCTGGTGGCCGGTGGAGTCCCGCGACCTTGCGACGCATCCTGATCGGCCCCCACCTGGCCGGCCTGCGCGTCTACGGTGAGCTGCTGTATCCGGCCGCCTGGCCGGCCATCCTCTCCGAGGAGACCCACCATGCTCTGCGCGCGCTGCTAACGGACCCCCAACGCACGACCAGCCGGATGCACCCCACCAGGCACTTGTGGAGCGGGTTCTTGGTCTGCGGGCACTGCGGCATGCGCATGTATGCCTACTACCGGCAGGCCAAGACTCGGGCCGTCAAGACGCTGCGCTGCCATCGCAAGCTCGGCGGCTGCGGCCGGCTCGCCCGCAGCGCCGAACCCATCGAGACCTTCCTCGAAGCCGCCGTCTTCGAGATCGTCCGCCACCCGGCGTTCGCCCACTACCTCACCCGCCGCGGTGCCCTTCCCGACGAACGCAGCGAGCTACTCGAAGACATTCGAGCTGTAGAGGCTTTACAGCGAGAGAATCTTGTGGCCTATGCCGCTCCGGAGCCGGGCGACCGGCGGCGCAGCAAAGCCGACTACGAGCTGATCGCTGTCCGCCTCGACCGCCAACTTGACCTTCTCAACAAAAAGCTCCGCGCCCTTAGCACACCGGAGCTGCCCGAGGCTCTTACCCGCGGTGACCTAGAGCAAGAGTGGACCACCCTCCCCTTCTATGCGCGCCGACGGATCGTGGAAACCCTTATCGCCCGGGTTATCCTGCTTCCGGTGGGCCGAGGCTGCCGGCAATTCGAACCATCTTCTGTGCATATCGACTGGACATTCTGACTACAGCTGCCGGCCATCGGGCGGGCTGTCCCGCCTGACTGGGAGAGGGCTTCATGAACGCAGGACCACGTCACCCGTGCTTTCGTATGGTCCTGCAACCTTCGATGTGGCCTGCCTTCCGATGACCTACGGCAATTCTGCTTGGATAGGCGGCGACATCTCTTGCTCATCGATCCTTGCCAGCCGGTCTCCTGGGACGTCCTTGGGTCTGGCTACTACTCGGTAGCTAAAGGTCAAGCTGCTGGTCCCGCCTTGCTGCTCTCGCACCTCGAAGCCGGTTGGACTCTTGCCGGCGACATACAGGCCGGCGGAGTCTCCCTCCGGCGTAAGGAAGACGTGGTAGTCCTCTAGCTGCACCAGAACGGCATAGTCTGGGTCCAGTTCCACCTGCGCCCGACCGTCCAGGAGTTCTCCTCTTCCGAAATCCTCGAACCAAGTTTCGGGACTCTCAAGCGAGTACAGCCTCCGGTATGAGCCGTCGGGGTGTCGCATGGCCATTGATTTTGCGCCCGGAGGAACAACTGTGAAATTTCCGAAAACGAATAGATTGCCTACCACACCAGTTCGGCCGAAGAAGGCGCCCGCCCAGCCGGTACCACTTGTCTGGCCCTCTATGCCATTCGAACTACTGGTGATCCCCAGTGCGCCCGCAGAACGTACACTTTCGCCGAAGACGCCTATGAACCCTTCACTGTCGCCGCGTACCCCAATCCCCGAAAAGGCATTGCTGCCCGCTACCCCGGCACCGCTTCCGTTATTCACACCAATGATGGCCGCTACAGTAGTATCCGTCTCACCTACTATGGCACTTCCGGTACCCGTGTCAGATACCGCCAGTGTTCCTGCTGGAATACCAGTTGGATTCTGAGGAACCGTTGAGGTCAGTGTGGTCCGATCACCAACAGCGTCGTTCCCGACTCCATTGTTCCCAAATTGCAGGTTCCCGCTCGCCATTGAAAGCCTCCCGTGTAGGTGCGGGCAACGGCGCACAGAACGTCAGCCGGCCGAGCGTATCGACCAACCGTACAGCGTAGGGTGGTGAACGGGCGTTGAGTGCCGTCCACCAGAGATGACCGACATCGCAAGGGACAACCATAGGGGCCCCCGGTCTAGATGTGGTCACATCCGTCGTGACAACTCAAGGGTACCAGGCTAGGCAAACCCCCGATAGGGGTTACTTTGTACATTGATTGACCAACTGGGCGTCCGGAGCTGAAGGTATGAGTTGGTCATCTGCTTTACGTCTCAGGCCGTGCTCAACGCATCACGCTGCGTCTGCTCTGCCCGCGTCGCGCGCGGCTAGATCAGGCTCAGGTCCGGATCGATCTGACGCGCGAGCCTGCAAGACGATCCGAGCGACACGCTCTAGGGTCTCCATCGGCGGGCTTGGTGCTTGTTCATGCACGTAGCGCCGAGCTGCCTCTCGGATGCGCTCACGCTCCTTGTTGGTCACTTGGGCATGGGACCTGCCTGCTTGTGCTGTGCTGCGCTGTCGCCGTTGCGACGGGCGGAGCCTTCGTCCTTGGCCCGGAACTCGGCCAGCAGGCGACGGCCATGTCGCTCGGAGGTACCGAGCTGGCGCGCGAGCGCGGCCCCGGAGACGGCCTTGCCTGCAGCTCGGCGCGCTTCGTAGATCTGTCGTGCTCGGGCCTGCAGGCCTATCTCGGGTCCGGACATGGCCGTCTGGCTGTCCACATTGGGTCCGGTCGTGTCCGGCCAGCGGCCGGCTATGCCAAGCGGCTGGTCTGGTGTAGGTCCGGCGCGGTCCGGCCTCGATCCGGGTGTGATGCTCGCGTTGGACATCCCGGCTGCCGTGTCTGTGGGAACCGGCCGTGGGTCCGCGTCGACCGCGGCGGCCGCTACTGGCGCTGGCGTCTGGTCCGGACCGGCGTGTCGGTGACGCCAGCCGAGCTGCTGCATGAGCAGGTGGGTGGTGAGCACGAGGGCGACCGGTGCCGTGGCGAACACCAGCTGGGCGACGGGGTGGGCGGGGGCGTGGGCGATGTTGAAGGCCACCGAGGCGGCCGAGAACAGCCCGGCCAGGGCCCATGGGTAGCCGGCTCGGCTGGCGGCGCGGTTGGCGGCCAGCACCGTCAGGAGGGCGACGACGATGGTGCCGTCGATCACCACGGGCCACAGCCAGGCCAGGCCGGGCCGGACTCGGCTGTCCAGGGCGAGCTGATGGAGGGCGTCGTAGGAGAGAGTGAACGCGGCCGCGGCGAGGACGATGACGCCGGTCGCGCTGACCCGGTAGGTCCAGCGGCCGGTCATGGCCGGTCCTCGGTCGTGGGGCCGGGTGTGGCTGGGACGGTGCGGGGGTTGGCCAGGCCGGCCGTGCGGGCCGAGGTCAGGGTGCGGGCGGTCTCGGCCGCACTCAGCCCGATGCTCCGGGCGGTGCTAGTGAAGGCGAGGGTGACGTCCTGGTCGTCCAGGACGCCGCCGGCGACGTAGCGGTAGACCTTGAAGGCGGTGCGGTTGAGGGTGTGGTTGCGCTGGCCGGGGGTGGCCCGGCCGAGAGCGGCCAGCTCGGCGGCCAACACCCGGCGGCCGTAGGGGTGGCCGGCCAGGTCCGGCCCGGCGGTGCGGGCTGGCCGGGCCGTGGTCGGCGGGTCGGGGTCAAGCAGGCGGCGGAGGGCGGCCGGGACCTCGACCAGGGGCGCCTGGTCGAGGCCGACCAGCCACCGGTAGCTGCCACCGGAGATGTGGCGGCTGGGTGGGGCGAGCACGCAGCCACCCTTGCCGCGCCAGTCGACATGGGTGAGCGCGTGGGGTGGGCGGTTGCCGAGCCCGGTCGGGGTGAACCAGTGGTGCCAGCCACCGCCCCCCGTGGCCACCAGGGGACCAGAGAGCCGTGGGCTCACCGTGTCTGCCAGCTGTTGGAGGGCGGCCAGGCCGGCGGGGCCGTCGATGTCCAGGGCGTCGAATATGACCCCGGTGGCCAGGCCGAGGTTGGCCTGGGGCCAGCGCTGCCACCAGCGGCGGAGGCGGTCGGGGTCGGTGGTGGCCTCCTTGACGCCGTGGCGGACCAGCGGATGCTTGGCCGGCCGGTCACAGTCTGGGCCGCGGGGACAGGAGCAGGCCAGGCTGGCCCTACCCTGGGCGGGGCGAGGCCAATGGACGGGATAGACGGGGATGCCGCGGGTGGCGTAGCCGAGGGCGGCCTCTAGCAGCCGGGTCATGCCACCCGCCCCCCGCTGGTGGTGGCGCGGCGGGCCTGCCAGCAGGCCTCTTCCTCGGCCTGGATGGCGGCCTGGACGGCGAGGTCAGCCAGCCGCCGCATGGCCTCGGGAGTGCCCCACAGGGTGCCCTCGTCCAGGCGGCTCTCGGGGAGGGGGCGCTTCCAGCCGACCTCGGCGAACAGGTCGCTACCGGCGAGGAAGCCGTGGGCGTGCAGCTGGGTGTCGTGGGTCAAGTGCAGCTTGAGGTTCACGATCGGTCTCCTTGTCGAGTTGATGCTTGAGAGCCTTTGCGCAACGCCTCGGGTAGGCATCTCGTGGTTGTGCTGGCCGGCCGAGGCGTGGATTGCAGCTGCGGGATGGTGGCTGGTGGTTGGACAGGGTGCGGTGGTGCTGCCAGCCTGAGGGCGTCTGCCGACCGTGAGGTGGCCATGAAGGCAACGGCACGGCCCCGCGCCGATGCGACGATCACCCTGGCCGATGGGCGGACCCTGGCCTATTGCGAGTGGGGCAACCCGACCGGCTTCCCGGTGCTGTTGGTGCATGGCGGACCGGGGTCGCGGCTGCTGTGCCCGGACCAGGACGCCACCGCGGCGGCCGGGGTTCGGCTGCTCACGGTCGACCGTCCCGGCTATGGGGGCTCGGATCGGCGTCCGGACCCGACCCTGTTCGGCTGGGCCGACGATGTTCAGGCCCTGGCCGACGGGCTTGGTCTGGAGCGCTTGGCCGTGGTCGGGTTCTCGGCTGGCGGTGGCTATGCGCTGGCCTGTGCTGCCGGCATGCCCGAGCGCATCAGCGCGGTTGGCTTGGTCTGCTGTGAGGGTCCCTATGACCAGGTGCCGGGTGCCTGGCAGGAGTTGACCCCAGAGGAACAGAGGCTGTTTGAGCGCATCCGTCGCGACCCGGTCGCAGCCCGTGGGGCCGTGGCCGGCCACGTGGGCTGGTACCAGGACCCGGACTCGATCTGGGCGTGGGAGGTGGGTGCGGTGGACGTGCCGATCCCACCGGCGGTTGATGTGCCCATCCTGACTAGGCCCGATGTGCGTGATGCCCTGACCCAGATGTGGCGGGAAGGGGCCCGTCAGGGTGTGGGCGGGCTGGTGGATGAATGGATTGCCCTGAGCCTGCCTTGGGGGTTCGATCTCACCCAGGTGAAGGTGCCGGTGGCAGTGTGGCATGGCGAGCTGGACGACATGGTTGGGCCCGCCCATGGCCGCTTTTTCGCGGCCGTGCTGCCCAACGCCAGACTGGTGCTGTACCCAGAGGAGGGGCATCTGGTGGTGCTGCAGCACTGGAGCGAGATCCTTGCCGGGGTCACGGCCCGGGCCGAGAGCAAGGATCCGGCTGGCGGGCGGCCGGCGCAGGGTGGTGAAGCCGCACCGCAGTAGCATGCGGGCCGGGTGCTGGCTGTGCGGCGGCTGCTCGGCTCGCTCTTGGTGGTCGGCGGCCCGTGTCGGGCGGCCGGGCATGCTCTGGCCGACGCTGGGCATCAGCCGTCCTCGTGGCAGACGGGACAGCGGGTACGGGCGGCGCGGCGTTCGCAGCGGGCTTGGCTCTGGGCGCTGGCCAGCTGGAACCCACAACTGGGGCAGGAGGCGACCCATTGGCCGGCCAGCAGATGCAGCGCCGGCTGCTCGCCGTCCACGGTTGGCCCGCGGTCCCCTAAACCGGCTATGGCCGCGTCGGGGTCGCAGTGGTGGTGGGTGATGGCGGCGGCCGCCGCGAAGGGGTCCGAGCATCCGACCGACTCAAAGCAGCGGTCGCAGGTGACGGCGATGGCGCCGTCGTCGGTTGGGGTGGTGTAGAACATCAGGTGCCACCTCCTCTCAGGTGGTGTTGGGGGAGGGGGCGCGTCCGGCTTGCCCGCAGGGTTCGCGCCCCTCTCCCGGGACGGTGCCGGCTAGGCCAGCGACGCGCTGGCCTTGCGGCCGTTGGTGCGGGTGACCTTGGCGGTGGCCCAGCGCAGCGACGGGCCGACTTCCTCGGCGTCGATCTCGGTGACCTGGTGGTCGGTGCCGTCTTGGTCGGTCCAGGTGCGCTGCTTGGGCCGGCCAACCACGATCACCCGGGCCCCCTTGGTCAGGGTCTCGGCGGCGTTGGTGGCCTGGTCGCGCCACACACAGACGGTGTGGAAGCTGGTCTCGCCCTGGGTCCAGCTGCCGTCGGCTTGGCGGGTGCGGGGGGTGACGGCGATCCGCAGGTTGGCGACTTCCAGGCCGGATGGGGTGGAGCGCAGCTCGGGGTCGGCGGTCAGGTTGCCGACCAGGGTCACGCGCTCGGTCTCGGACATGTGTCCCTCCTTGGGACTCGATGGCCCGTGTGGCCTTGATGCTGGTGGTTGGTTGCGGTGGCGGTCCGGACAGGTGGCTGTGGTGGCATCACCTCCTCAGGCGTCGTCGGCGGGGTCATCGCCCCATAACGGGTCCAGGTGCGGGGCCTCGGCCACGGCGTAGCCGAGCTCCAGCACGGTGGGCTCCCAGCTGGTCGCTGGGGCTTCTGTGGGTGGGTGGTCGGCGCGCCAGTCGACCCCGAAGGGGTCGGCGAGCAGGAACCGCAGGTCGTCCTGGACCGTCCAGGGGCGGCCGTCGAGGATCGCGTCCAACAGGGCGTCGACACGGAAGACGGCGACCTCGTCCTCGGTCAGCTGCTCGGGGTGGTGGTCGGGGGTCATGGCTGCCTCCTGTGGTGGCTGCTGGTGCCTGCTGGTCGGGCGCTGCTCTTTGCTCGCCCCAGGCGACCGGTGGTCCGGCCCATCCCGGCCGCAGAGGGGTCAAGGGAGGGCCGAAGGCCCAGCGAGCACTCATGAGCGCGCAGCGGCCCTTGACGCCGGAGCGGAAATAGGGATGGGAGCCCGTCCAGCAGGCAAACGGCCGGGGCCGGTGGGTGCAGGGGCCCGCCGGTCAGCGCAGCGTGGAGGCCGTTGTGCGCCCTGCGCGTACGGTGCTCGACGACACAGTTGGGGCCCGGGAGGCCGGCCAGTGGCGTTCGCCTCCCGCCAGGCCCGAGACCGTCCGTCGTGGCGGCCGGGCCAGCCCGCTCCGGACCGACTGCCCAGCGGCCACGACCGACCGCGTCAGCCGCCGATGCCAGATCTACCCAGGCCGATCTGGGCTGGTTCGACACCTCGATGGAGCCGGTTACCGGCTGGTCGCAGCCGACAGCCCGGCCGACAATTCGGGGTGAAGCAACGATGCAGTCTGGGGGTTGACGATGAACCGGCGACAGCTGGCACTGGTAGCCGGGGCGACGGTGAGCTTCGGAGTGGCCCTGGCCCTGGAGGTAGTGGCGGTGGTGTTCGTGGTGGCGCTGTGGCGCGAGTACGGACCGTTGTGGACCGACCCCACCATGTATCTGATCCTGCTGGTCCCGACCCTGCCGGCCGTGCTGGGAACGTGGCTGCTGCTGCGCTCGCAGGACTGGCGGGCGGCCACCGGTCCGCCGCTGCCCTAGGCGGCCAGGGAGCGGCCGATCCTCAGCCATGGCGCACCTGCTTGAGATGGGTGATGCGGGCCAGGAACCGTGGGAACGTCGGCCGGCGGCGCCAGCGTCGCCAGCGGCCAACGGCCCCAAGGCGGTCCAGCTCGACGGTGGGGTCCCAGTCGGGTTGCTCGTGCTGGCCGGCCTGGATGACCGCGGCGACCAGGCCCTGGTCGCGGTGGGCGATGGCCTGGCGGAGGGCGAGCAGGATGCGGGGGCGCGGGGTGGCGGGCAACGCTGGTGCCCCCACCGGCTCGGTAGCCTGTTCGTCGTTGCTGGGGGCGGCCAGGGCCAGCAGCGGCGCCTGCTCGGGCTGATTCAGGGCCTGCCGGTTGGGTTGCCAGAGCTCCACCTGGGGCGGCGTCCCGGCGATGCCCTCGGCGACATAGAGGGGCTGGGCCGCGCTCATGGCCGCGGCCCGCAGGGCGCTGGCCTCCTCCTGGACCTGGGCTGGCACGGGCGCCTGGAGCACCGACAGTTTGACCGCCCGGCCGGCCTGGATGAGGAAGGCCTCGCCGGGCTGGAGCTGGCGAACCTGGTTGGGGTCAACCCTTGGCCGGTCGGCCATCTGGACCCGGGCCTCGCCTGCAGGGCCCCAGGGGTCGAGCTGCCAGGTCTGCTCGGCCACTCGGATGGTGCCGGCCAGCTCGATAAGCCGGTCAGGGTCGGGCACCTGGTGGAGGACTAGTCCGCCGCCGACCGTGTGGAGGAGTCGCCATTGCTGTCGTTCATCCCCGAGCCCTTCGGGGGACTGGGCACCAAACACCACCGGGACACCGACGTCGCGGAGCCGTTCGGCCAAATGGATGGCCTGGTCGGTGCCGCCCTCCACAGCCGAGAACTCATCCAGGACCAACAGCACGTCATCACCGATGCGGGCCTTCCGCTTGGTGGCGAAGTGGCCCAGGTCTTCCAGGACCAGACGGACGGCGGCGTCGGCGTCGGTGCGGCTGGCGATGGTCGGGATCGTCACCACGGCCAGGTCCACGTCCTCCAAGCCCCAGCGACCATCGGCCGAGCCGGCGAGGGCGCGGAAGAAGGCCGAGTAGCGACCCCGGACCCCGGCCAGCACCTGAGGATCGCTGGCGAGCTGCTCCAGATCCGCCTGAGCGGTCGCATCCCCGCGCCAGAGCTGCTGGAGCTTCTTGAGGTCGAGGCGGCGCAGGAACTGGCCGCTGGTGCGGGGTGGCCCTGAGGGTGGGGTGCAGGCCAGCTGGAGGGCCAGGGTGGCCATCCGCCGGTAGTACAGGCCGCCGCCTTCTGATGCCCAGTCTTCGACGGCCAGGAGGCGGTTGGCGATGGCCATGCCGTCGCCGCGCCACAGGTCGAGGGGTTGGGTGGGCCAGAAGCCGACGATGGCGCCCGGGTTGGCGAGGCGGTAGGCGCAGGTGACCTGCCAGGCCAGCCCCGGGTCGGTGCCCTTGCAGTCGACGAAGATGACTCGCATGCCCGATCGGGCGGCGATCCAGACCCGCCGCAGGAGGGTCACGGTCTTGCCCGAGCCGGGGATGCCGAGCACGGCCATGGCGAGGCGCTGCTCACGCTCTGGAATGACGACCTCGGTCATCCGGCCGCGCGTGCGCAGCCAGCCGTAGAGGTCGCCGCCGGGATAGGCGATGCCAAGGGCCGGAGACATCGCGGGGTTGGTGGGTTCGTGGTGGCGGCGGGTCGCCCGGGCGACCCGGCGGACGGCGTGGACCTCGGCGAGGAGGGCTTGGCGTTGGCTGTAGGGGCTCCACTCGGCCCCGGCGGCCAGCCGCTCCCCCCGGGCTACGCTGAGGGCGCCCGC
>Ga0081538_10003966_pt1 | contig 13798 bp, 12 predicted proteins | sample TabmetS5T2R1_FD_71022 | JGI IMG/M metagenome (GOLD analysis project Ga0081538, IMG submission 71022) | Tabebuia heterophylla rhizosphere microbial communities from the University of Puerto Rico - S5T2R1 | ecosystem: Host-associated > Plants > Roots > Rhizosphere ... | reverse complement strand
ACTTATTAAGAAGATCGAGTAGAGAGAGCGGATGTGCCGAGAAAATTCAGCCTGAAAGACAACCCGATCTTCCAACGTCTGGAGGCGCCTGAACCCAGAGAGGCCGAGCCCCCAGTGGACGAGGCTCCGCCGTCCGAGGAGTTCTCCCGCCCATCCGATCGACAAGAAGGGTCAGCTGAGGGTCATAATACGACCATCAGTGAAAGACCCTCAGAATTTGACCCTCAGAATTTGACCCTCAATCAATCATCCCAACAAACCCGCATCCCGGCACAGACCCCACGGGTCCAGAGTCCTCAATCCTCACAACTGCCGCACGATCTCCGATTAAAAGACCACATGGATAAATCGTTGTTCTTTAGCTTCTTCAACGAAATGGTGGATGATTTACTCCCGATGTTGGAGCCCAACGAGCAGGTACTCTACATTCGGCTTTTCCGCCTATCCTATGGCTTCAACCGAAACTATTGCACGGTCAGCCAATCGCTCCTGATCGAGCGGACGGGCTTCAGCCGTAATACGATCCGGACAAGTCTTCAATCTCTTGTTCAAAAGGGCTGGATAAGCATCGCGGAGGCGGGGAACCGCGTTTCAACGACATATCAGGTAGCACTGCCACGAGAAAAGAAGATAGAGAGCCAAGGTGGTGGGTCAAGTTTTGACCCCCAAAATTTGACCCTCAGTAATAGAGCCTCGCAAAATGACCCTCATGGCATGAGCCGCGAAATTAGAGGGTCAGAAAGTAACCCTCGTGAGGGTCAAAAATTAGCCCTCCAAGATTTGAGCCTCAAAAAACAACCGTCAGTCACATCTATGGAAACGGTGACTTATGATAGAGGCTCAAAGTTTGAGGGTCAGGAATTGCCCCCATTACTTAATGCTTTTACTAACAACTCTCTCACTCTTTTGGCGAGAGAGAGCCGGTCAAATCCTGAGGGTCAAAATCTTACCCTCAATTCTCTGCTGCTTTCGGCACGGGAGCTTGTCGACAAGTTTTACTCCAACCTTGGACAACGCCCTTCCAAAACCAAGCGCCATAAGAGCATCGAGGAGTGCCTGAACCTACTTTTAGAGGGCTTTACCGTCGAAGAAGTGGACTATGCCATCACTTGGCTCACCCGGCATCATCCCACCACGGGATCCTTTTCTCGACTGGTACACTTCATTGACCAAGCGGTTAAGGAACGACAGACGGAACAACACGTGCGAGAGGTCGACCAAGCGCAAGCTCACGCGGCAGAGCATCGCCGTGCTGAGCAGCAGCAAATGGAAGAGGAGCGCCAACAAATCGACGAGGTGAAAACTTCGCTGCCGCCGGAAACGATCGACGGGCTTTACCAAGAGGCTAAGCAGCTCGTTGAGCAGGAGAGCCCTAATCTCAAGTTCGGGAAGGATCTCATGATCCAAGTCAAACTCAACGAGCTGGTCAAATTGCGGTATCTGCCGTAGACGGGCATTGTCAACTTGTCGAGCTCCCTCCTGGTGTGCGATACTTGTCCTATGAACACATCATCCACTGATCGCTATAAGAATTACCGCTTCCCGGCCGAGATCATCAGCCATGGCGTCTGGCTGTATTTCCGCTTCTGCCTCAGCTACCGCGATGGGGAAGAGCTCCTGTTCGCCCGTGGCATCATTGTGACGTATGAAGCGATCCGCAAGTGGTGTCGCACGTTCGGTCAACAGTATGCCCACCAACTGCGTCGTCGACGCCCCAAGCCGGGCGACAAGTGGCACCTGGACGAGGTCTTCCTCACGATCAATGGCGAGCGGCACTACCTCTGGCGTGCCATGGATCAAGACGGGACTGTGCTGGATATCCTGGTCCAACCTCGACGTGACAAGAAGGCCGCGAAGCGATTCTTCCGCAAGCTGCTGAAAAGGTGCCGGTACGTGCCCCGCGTGCTCATTACGGATCAGCTCAAGAGCTATGGCGCCGCCAAGCGCGGGGTGTTGCCGAGTGTGGAGCATCGGCAACATTGCTATTTGAACAATCGCGCCGAGAACTCCCACCAGCCGACCCGCCAGCGGGAGCGGCGCCTGCAGGGCTTCAAGTCCCCGGGCCACGCGCAGCGGTTCCTCGCTGCCTATAGGCTTATTGCCCAACATTTCCGCCCGCGACGGCATCGGTTGTCCGCCTCCCACTACCGTCAAGAAATGCAACGCAGATTCGACACCTGGCAGGAACTCACCACCCTCCCCACCACTGCATAAGAGTCAAGATCGGTGGCCGTCATGCCCCTTCTTATCTGGTGATCATGTTGGCCGGCAATAAGTTGACAATACCCTTAATTCATATAAAATATCGTATTGACGCACACTTTCTTCTGATCTAGGTAGCACCCCAGTTAACCGTGGTGCCTTAGCTGGGCCGTTGAAAAAAAGCGGGTCCTTCGGGGATCCTGCCGGATGTGTTTGGCCTGCGCATGCCAGAGCACATCCAGCGGAGGCCACCGATGAACCCGCCGAGCCAATTTTGCCACACCCCCCAGGGCCCTGCCAGAGGGCCACGGGGCCAGGGGAACATTCGCGTGCCTAGCGACGCTGACCAGCGCTATCGGTGCACGCCCTGTGGCCAGACCTGCGCCGCCACCAAAGGGACCCCCTGCTACCGCTTGCGCACCGCGGCCGACGTGGTGACGGTCGTCCTGACCCTGGTGTGTCACGGCTGTGCACTCCAAGCCATGGTCGCCGCCTTCGGCTTGGATGAACGGACCGTGGCCGCCTGGGTAGCCCGCGCCGGCCAGCACTGCCAGCAGGGGCCTCAGCCTGTGGTCCAGCAGGGCCGGGTGGACCTGCCGCACGTCCAGGCGGACGAGCTCTGGGTGAAACGGGTCGGGCGCCGGGTGTGGATGGCCATGGCGGTGGCTGTGCCGTCGCGGCTGTGGCTGGGGGGCGTCATCAGCCCCCACCGCCACCAGGTCTTGATCACCACGCGGGCACCGCTGGTCCGGTCGTGCGCTCACAGCCTGGCGCGTCTCGTCGGCGTGGATGGACTGGCCAGCTACGTGACCGCCTGTCTGCGAGTGTTTCGACCTCCCAGGCGGACGGGCCGCCGCGGACGGCCGCGACTGAGGCTGGCGAAAGAGTTGCTCCTGGGCCAAGGGGTCACGCGGTACGTTCAACGGCGCGTGGTGAGCGTCGAGCGCCGGGTGGTGCGGGGGACTGAGGCGGCCATCGCGGCGGTGCTGGCGACGAGCGGCGGCGGCAGCGGCATCAAGACGGCCTACAGCGCGCGGCTCAACGCCACCTTCCGCGCGTCCCTGGCGCCATTGGCACGCCGCGGGCGCGCCATCGCCCCCACCGAGGCGGTGCTGACCGCCGGGATGTGGCGGGTCGGGTGGGCCTATCACGTCTGCTGGCTGCCTCAGCGTCTCCGGTTGGCAGCGCCGGCAGGAGCGCCCTGGCAGTGGCAGGAGTGGACGCCAGCGATGGCGGCGAGCCTGCCGGATCATCGTTGGACCATGCGCCAACTGTTCCGCGACCAAGTGCCGCTGCCTCCCTGGGTGGCACCCAAGCGTCGGGGACGTCCGCCGAAGCGGGTTGAACCACCAACTAGGGCGCTGGCAACGTGACCACGGTGAACTGGGGTGCTACCCACAAGCCGAAAAAGCGCCGCAAAAAAAGTTCCATCAACCAGGTAACATTGCTCTTTTCAAATGTTTATACCCGAAAGGTGAGAAATTCGGCGAAATCCTAATAGAGCGGAGTGCTGGAGCGGCAAGCACGGAAAGTCAGGCTTAAAGGTGAGAAATCCGGCAGCCAGAGGGCTTTCTTAGGGTGAGAAATCTTACTTGATCTTCTCACCTTAAGGGGATTAGTATCTGCGCCATGCAAAAGACCGCGGCCCTCGCGAAAATACCTGTGCCGACCGGAAACCCTTGGGTGCCGTCTCGTTATGACCCGGCGACGATTCCTGTACCGTTCCCGGTAATTATTGTCAGCGTGGAAGGCCCCTACACGGAGCGTGATCGGAAGCTCTGGACGTTTTTGCTGCATGCTGTTTGGGAGGAGCTGGAAGAAAGCACCATTCATGAAATGTCGGTGCGGGATATCAATCATGTGTTCCGCGAGCTCGGCGGCGAACATGATACGAAATGGATATGGGAATCGGCGCGGCGGTTGGCGAAGACGACAGTGGAGTGGCGCCTAACCGATGGAGATGCGCGCTATGAAGGTATTGCGGCGCTGTTCAGCGCCGAAGTGAGCCGAACTGCCAAAGCCGCAGGCAAATTGCGGTTTCAATTTCCTGGTCTGCTCATCCCGATTCTGAAAGACCCCCGCCGTTTTGCCCGGCTGCGTACGCATTTCATGATCGAATTGTCGGGAAAATATGCCGTTACCCTCTATGAGCTGCTGGAATCCGTGGCGAATAAAGATGTACCGATTCTGAAAGCGGATGTGGACGAGCTACGCTCCTGGCTGAAAGTGCCGGAAGGCAAGTTGCTCCGATGGCAGGATTTTCGGCGATACGTTCTCGAACCTGCGATAGAGCAAATCAATGAGAATCCTGAGGGATCGGGATTCAGGGTGCGAATGAAGAGGCAGAAAGAGGGGCGGGCCGTTAAATGGGTGGTGTTTGAGGTCATCAAGACCAAGGAACGGCAGGCAATTGATGAAAAGCTTAGGATAGGTGAGAAGCAGCTGAGCTTGTTTGATGTGCGGCTGCGGCCGGAGACATACGACGAGGCCAGAAAGCACGTGCCAGGGTGGGATGTATATACTCTGGAAACAGAATGGCGCGAGTGGGGAACGCGCAGGCCTGGATGGCCCCCGGACAAGCCGGATGCGGCGTTCATTGGGTTCTGTAAGCAGCGGGGGGCGTATGCGGGTTAGGGCGTTGGGTATCTTCTACAGGGCTTCCCCGAAGAATCGGAGAAATTTATTACGCTAGGCGAGATCGCCTTGATAAATCAGCACTTGTGGGCACTCTCAAAAAACGCTCGTTTTTAAAACTCAGCACTATAGCGCTTTAAAATTGCTGAATACAGCCTACCTCTTGTCCCAAAATTCCATTCCAGAATCAGCGTTCCAATTCTTACCCCTCGCGCTGAGTTCTGAGACGAGCAGGCGAAAAATGGATGTCTTTCCATTGGCTATAACTACCCATTATAGCTAGTAGGCTTCGGTTGACCGCGCCTCGGGAAGAGCGCCGCAAACTGCGCGTCGTGGTAAGTAGTGCCGAGACGGTCGGGCACCTGCATGTAGAGGTTCCCGCGAGGGAACGCAGCACGGGCAATTTGCTGGGTTTCTTCAGGGATCGGACAGGTGGCCTGGGGGTGTAGGGAGATGGAAGAGAATTGCTCATTCTCTTTCATTGTTAAGCATAACAGCCTGGTGCAGAGGCGGTAAATGATTGGCCCCTGGTGCCTCTGACATCCCAGAGGATGAAAGGTATGGTCCGGGAACTCTTTCAATTCTCAGGCTTTAGAGCTCATTACTGCCTTATTGCCCCTGGTGACAGGCTTGTTGATACTGTTGGCGAAGTCACATCGATCGCTTTCAGCGCGCCTATGCCGCCAGTGCTGCACATGCTGACCGTCGTGTCTTGGCCCGAGGGATCCCCTCTAGCCACGACGTGACCCGCACGACGTTGATCGCGGTGGCAGTGATGACATGCTGCAAGTGGATTTTCGCTTGCCCAATGGAGCGACTCCGCCGTAAGCCACACCGGCGGATGGCTTGCTCATGCGTACCTTCGATCCCCGCTCGGGCGGCATATTGGAGCCGAAACGCTTCGGTCGTCTGCCGTTGCCGAGCGGCGTGCAGGGCCTCGTGATGCTCACGTGCCTGCAGCCCAAGCATGCGCGGCTCCGGCCTCGCCTTCGTGCACTGCGCGCGGTACACACACGGCGTGCAGTCCTTGCGGGCGAAGCGCACTTCCCACACCATCCCGTTCTTCGGGTAGGTGTTCGGCAACCACGACAGGCTCTGTTGACCCGCGGGACAGGTCACGACCCGGCGGTCCCCATCGACCAGAAACTGCGACTTGTCGAAGCCCTCTCCGGTCCGTGCCTGCCAGCTGGGATCCCCGGCCACCGGCCCACCGATGGCCACGTCGTACTTCTGCTGACTGGCGACGCGTACGTCCGCGTCGGTATAGCCCTTGTCGACCAAGTGCTCTGCCGGCAACAATTCGCGTGGCGCCAGTGACGCATGGATCACTTCAACCATGTTATCGTCCGGCGTCGTTGCTGGCGTGGTCTCGACATTGACGATGACATGTGGTGTCTCCTCATCGCAGGTTTCGGTGAGGTGGACGTTGTATCCCACCCACTCGACGCTGCGCTTCGTGCTGTACCGGGCCCCTGTATCATCAGGCGAGGCGATCAGCTCTGCGGGCGAGGGCATGTCTTTCACCTCACGCCACACAAGCGTGCCACCCATATTGACGTACTGCTCGGCCCAGACCTGGCGGAGCGTGTGCACCGCCGGAATCTCCTGGAGCCAGCGATGCTCGGTGGTGGCATCAAGCGCGTCGAGCAGGATCTTGCCATCCATCCCGATGACGGTTGCTAGTTCCCGGCGGGCTGCCTCGGTTTTGGGCAGGTGATAGTTCTCAACCCGACTGCCATAACGGTCATACCATGCAAGGGGCGCGATCCCCTGCCACCAAGCGGGTACGACCACGGCCAGGCTGTTCAGTGCCGCGCGGAGGGTCTCGCCCACCCGCTCCAACCGATTGAGTACACGTATGGCGGCCAGTACATGCGTGGAGTCCGTCCGCTGGCGGCCTCGCTGCTTGAGCAGCCCCAGCGCCCGTAGTCGCTCCAACAGCGTATCCAAGAGCCGCAGCGCGGCGTGGCCTGCGACCAGGCGTGCGCGAAACTCGCTCAGCACGGAAAAGTCGAAGCCGGGGTCGGTGAGTTCGAGCCCGAGGGCATATTTCCAGTCAATACGACTGCGGACGGCCTCAGCGGCTTGCCGGTCGGACAGGTGTTCGACAAATTGCAGGAGACAGATCAAGGCGAGACGCCAAGGACAGGCAGCCGGTTGCCCATGTGTGGGGAACAAGTCGGCAAAGTCATCGTCCATATAGAGGGTCCCAAGTTTGTCCTGTAGCGTCATATACAGGTTCCCTTTGGGAAAGGCCGCCTGGGCGACGCGGGCGGTTTCGGTGGGCACGGCACTCATGGGATACGGGCGAAGTGACATGTGCATACTCCTTCTGGCGTGTTCACAGGGATTGAGACCATAATGTGTCATCATTATGCCAGATCGGAGAAACCGGACTTCGCCAACAGTATCCTTGTTGGGTTTGGGCCAACCACGTCAGTGCCATCAAGTTTTTCATCTGCCACTACAATCTCGCGAAAGCGGCAGCATTACCTGTATAGCACTAGCCAGGCGGGTCTATATATTACAATGCCGGATTTCATCACACCCGATAGTGTAACGACAACAGGCTCCCCCCGCCCCCATCACGGAGAGAAACGATGAACATCCGATCAAACTCGTTCGCGTCGATCTTGACATTGTTTCCAGCGCCCAAAGCGGCGATCAGTTGAGGAACCGTATTAGTGTGCCCTACGACGAGCGCGACACCCGACGGTACAGCGAGAACACGATCGCGGTGTGCCGCCGGGTTCAACCCGGGCAGCACTATCGGCACTAAGGGAATGCGGTCCGCCAGTGGCTGGGCTGTATCCTTGGTCCGCCGAAGCTCGCTAGTGAATAGCGCCGTGACACCGGCAGTCTGGAACATGAATTCGAGAAGTTCCGCCCGCTTTTGGCCGGTAGCAGTTAGACCGGAGTCATCGCTGCTGCTCTGCAGCTCCGCGTGGCGCACCAGAACCACCGTGGAAGGTCCGGGCATCATCTTCTCCTGCCACCCTGGGTGGCTTCGCTCCGCTTCGGTTTACTATGCGCTCGGCGGCTTTCCAATTCACGAGTTGCCAAGCGGCTCACGTCTAACTTATCGAGTGGTGGTGTATCTGCATAGACGAGGCCTCCGAACCGGCGAACATATGGGCTCGTTTGGAACGGTCGCCCCGTCTATAAGCTCATAGACGAGGGTTCCGAACTGGCGAGTAAATGGGCTCGTTGTGTACGGTGGCCCGTCTATCGGTTATAAACCCAGGTTATCAGCGGTATTCACGTCTGTCAAGAGTTTTTGATCGCTAAAGATCATTATTGATGAAAGTGAATCGGCCGTTTCGCGGAAGGGCCGATTCGGTGGACCGTAAGAATCGAAGCGATGTCTTCGTTGACTCCCGTGGTCGCGTCCCGCATACCTCTCTATCCGTTGGGGATCTTATTGGGGTAAGACAAGGCTAGCTGCGATACGATGCAAGAGGATTCCCCCTCATCGAACCGGAAAGGATCGCATCGCCTCTTCATACTCGGCTGCGACATCGGCCAGAGCCAAGTCCCGATACATGGCCAAACTCTTCTCTTCGGCATGGCCGCTGAGGAGCTGCAGCTTCGGGCTGATGAGGCCTTTCTTGGTCAAAAACGTGATGATCTGATGCCGGAAGAGATGCGGATACACCCGCTTCTGAATCCCCGCGGCCAGGGCGTATGCATGAATAATTTGGCGGATACGGCGGGTGGAGTATGGCCGGAGACGGTTGGACTCGAAAAGATGCACCGCCCGGCGCGCCTGCGCCCCCCGTATATACTGGAGGAGCTCGCCCCGAAAACTGGTCGGGAACAGCACGGTCCGGTCCCGGCTTCCCTTCCCCTGCACCACGCGAATGTGGCACTGATCCAGGTCCACATCCTGCAGCCGGATGCGGGCCAGTTCACTATTCCGCAGCCCCGTGAAGATCAGCACCTTGATCATGACGGTGTGCGTTGGGTGACGGGCCTGCCAGACGGCTTCGTAAAACGCGACGAGCTCGCGATCGGTGAGCAGGTGTGGGAGTCGTTTCCCCCTGGCGGCCGGTTTGACGGCCAGCAGCGCCCGGGTGTGCTGAAAGACCTTTGTGAGATAGGCATAGTCCGGTCGCTCGGGCCGAAGGACCCGGGCGAGTCGTTGGGCCATCTGCTTGGGAGGGGTTTGATGCCCCATCAGACGGCCTCCAGGAACGACGGACGGGCCAAATCGAGGGCAAACTGGCCATATGGATTGATATGCCCGTGGAACAGGGGGGTCAGCGCCCGGAGGTCCTCGGGGCCGAGGCGCTCCCACAGACCCTCCCGCTCGATGGTCCGCTCCAGCAGCCTCGTGTTGATGAGCATCAGACAGTTCTGCAGCAACTGCAGCGACAGCGTCACGATCTCCTGTTGTTCCCGGCTATTGGTGGCCAGCTCGCCTTGACGGCCATAACAAATGAAGTCGTTGGTCGCGTTCCAATTCTCCACCACGTTGAGTCCCTCGTGGACCTCATGCTGGGTCTCTCGGGAGCGGAGATAGTCGCAGAGCAAGATGCTTTTCTCCGCTTTGCCGACCTCTGCCAAAGCCTTATATGTCGGGTGGGTGACATTGTAGGAGTTGTACCGTTTGAGAATCGCCTCGGCCGTCGCCGTGCCGCGGGTCAGGGCCACCGTCGCCTTGACCATTTCATCGTACTGCTGCGCCATCAGCTCCCACCGGATGGGACGGGCGAATGTGCCCGCCAGATGCGGATAGTCATCGGCGGCCCCCTTCTCTGGCAGATAGAGCCGCTCATACTTGAGGCGCTTCAGGCGCGGCATCAGTCGCACGGTCCCCAGCAAGGAGCAGAAGGCGAAGGCCACCTCCGATTGGCCATGCGAGTCGACGAAGTTTTTCTCCACGCGCATCTCCGTGTCGTGGCGCACCAGGCCCTCGATGATGGCGGCGATCTCGGAGTTCGAGAAGCGCTTCACTTCCGAGTAGATGCAGACGGCGTTGGTTTCGACGTGCCAGTACACTTATCTCAAGGACCAGATTATGCGAAGGAGAAGGACCTCATCCTGGGCTGGCGGCATCGAGGTTCTGTCATCCTTCGCATAATGTTGCCCCTCCTATAGGGACTCCAGCCAGGTGAGCAACGCGTCATCCTTTTTCCAGCGCGGTGGTGAGGCCGAGCGCGCGTTGGGCGCCAGCTGCTCGAGGGCGGCGCGTTTCGTTTCCAGGGTCGCTTGGGCATAGCGGTTGGTGGTGTCCAGGTGGGTATGCCCTAGCCAACTGCGGATGACGGTGACATCGACCCCCGCGGCGACGAGATGAACGGCGGTGGTATGCCGGAATAGATGGGGCGTCACCCGCTTGATCGCCAGCGATGGGACGTGCTTCGCCGCCCCCTGGGCATAGCGCTGCAGCTTGTAGCGGACCCCTGCGGCGCCGAGTGGGTGGCCGTACCGGTTCACAAAGAGCGGTTCATGCGGCAAGCGGGGCTGACGGCGCAGCAGCGCGGCCAACAGGCCCGCCGTCTCTGGCCAGAGCGGACAGAGGCGCTCCTTCTGGCCCTTCCCCACGAGGCACACGTGGGCGGGTGCGTCGAAGTGGATGGCCCTGGGACAGAGGTCCAGCGCCTCTTGGATACGCGCGCCCGTATTATACAAGAACGCCAAGAGCGCGTGATCCCGCTGGCCCTCCAGCGTCGACCGAGCCGGCTGGGCCAGAATGGCGGCCACCTCTTCTACGTCCAGATAACACACGTCTCGGCGTGGGCGGCGTTTGGTGGGAATGCGTAACACGGCCGCACACTGGGCAGCGGCCAGCGGTTCGCGGGCGGCGATGAAGGCGAAGAAACTGCGCAGGGCCGCCAGGCGACAGTTGCGCGTGGCAATCGTCACGTGGCGTTCCTCCTCGAGGTACGTCAGGAACGCCAGGACCTCGGTCTCCGTGAGGTGGGTGAGCTCGAGGTGGGCCACGGGGCGGTGTGCGCGGGCGGCGACAAACCGGAGAAACAACCGCCAGGCATTACGGTAGGCCAGCACGGTGTGGCGCGAGGTGTTGCATTGGTCCATCAGCCAGTCGTGAAAGAAGGTATGCAGGAGCTGAGGGAAAGCGGTGGTCAGTGGCATTCGCGGTCTCCTCTCGCGGGCAGGAGCGCCCGGGCGCCAACGGTGTGGAAGCGCGCATTCGCTTCCTGGAGCAGGTCCTGAGTGATGGTCAGATACACTAACGTGGAGTACACATCTTTGTGGCCGAGGTAGGTCGCCAGGTACGGGAGCCGCTCCTGCGGATTGATCCCCGCGCGGTACCATGCCAGCATCCGGTGCACGACGAAGGTATGCCGCAGGTCATGGAAGCGTGGCCCGACCCGGGTCGCCACCGGCTTGAGACCCGCCCGCCGGATGACCTCCATCAGCAAGTGCCCGAGGGTGACCACCTGATAGCCCTGACCTTTGTGGTCATTCCACAAGAAGGGGGCCGAACGCTCCACCGGTGCCTCGGCGCAGGCACGGGCGTGGAGATACTCCTGGAGTACCGTGATCACACTCGGCTGCAGGGGGAGCCGACGGGTCTTGAAGAACTTGGTCTCATGGATCGTGAGGGTAGCTTCCTCGGGGTCGAGATCGCCGACGGTCAGGCGGACGAGTTCGCCCAGCCGTAGCCCTGCACAGTAGGCCAGCAGCACGCTGGTGGAGAGCGTGAGCGGCCGTAAGGGCACCCGTGGGGAGGGATAGCCGCGGGCAGCAATCAGCAGGCGCTGCACCTCGTCAAGGGTATAAATGTAGGGGTGGCGCCGGTGGTGCACCGCTTGGCGGACCACCAAGCGATCGAGCAAGGGTGGGCGCACCGTCGGATCATGGCGCTGCATGCCCTGCGCCAGCGTCCGGCCGCTTTGCCACCGTTCGAGGCGGGCTTCAGCGGTCGTGGCCTGCTCCGCATACTCGCGCACGAGGACATGCACCGGCAGCTGGTCCGCGTCAGGCCGGGTTTGCAGATAGCGGTCGAACTGCAGCAAGCGCCACTCTTCCCGCTCATAGCGAAAGCCCAGGCTCCGCCGATGGGCGAGATGCTGGCGCATGGCCGGGCCCAGGTGGCTGCCAAAGTGCGGCAGGGGACGTAGGGCGTCGAGCGCCGCGGGCGGGTTCGGGGCCAGGAGGGCACGGACGATCGGGGCCATGTGGCCCCCATAGGTGTGGCGGAGCGTGGCCCAGGGAGGCATGGCCAACACCCCTTGGGCCACCAGCCAGGTGAGGAAGCCGTCGACACGCCGCGCACTGTCGATCACACTCCGCAGTGACCCCCGCCCGGCACCGTCACGGACCCAGGCCTCCAAGGTCGCCTGTGAGAGTGGTTCGTGCGGCGTATGCGTCTGGACGAACTGCTGGAACCGCCACAGGATTGACCGTGCCACTGCTGGCGTGGTCTGGTTCCGGAGGGGCAGCGTCTGCACGTAGCGGCGGATGAGGAGGTCATCGTCTGTTGGCCAGGTGGTCATGGCAGCTCCTCCCTGGCTGGGGGCACATCGAGGCCGACCGCGCGGAGGTCTTCGACAGCCAGCTTGAGGTAGATGGCCGTGGAGGCGGTGGCCGTGTGCCCCAAGAGATCCCCGATCGTCTTCAGGGGTACGGCCGCCCGCAGTAAGCGCACGGCGTGGGCGTGACGGAAGGTGTGCGGCCCGCGTTTCCCAGCAGGGCGAACGCCAGCTTTGGGCAGCCGTCGGGCGACGATGGCATAGAGACTCGAGCCTCGGCGGAACGGTTGGATCGGCGCCTGCACCCGGAGAAAGACCTCCCGGGCCGCTGTGGTGGGCCGCCCCTGGCGGAGGTACTCGAGCCCACAGGTGCCAGCAACGGTAGGACGGTGGGACGCCCCGTCTTGCTCTGACGCACGTGCAGGCACTCGTGGCGCCAGTCGATATCCTCGAGCCGTAGGCGCACCACTTCGCCAGCTCGGAGGCCGTAAGTCGCCAGCAACAGCAGAATGGCGTAGTTGCGCAGCCCGATGGGGGTGCGATCGTGGCGGGCACTCGCGAGCACCGCCTCCACCTCGTGCGGGGTCAGCGCGGCTGGCAGCCGTTCAAAGGCATAGAGTGTGGGGCTCATGACGGTGGAGGCCAAGTCACGCGCAATCAGCCCGTGGGCGTAGAGATAGCGGAGGAAATCGCGGAGGCTGCACGTCAGATCGGCACGGGTCGAACGTCGTAAGCGGGGGACTTGCGCGGTGAGATAGGCATCCAGGTCAGCCACGGTCAAGTCGGGCAAGCGCTCAGGAGTGCCCTGCTCCCCGAGCCACGCCAGGAACTTCTGTCCGCGGGCTTGGCGCACAGCAATGGTGCGCGGCGTCAAGCCGCGGGCGTGCCCGAGCCACTGGGCATAGCCGGCACCCACCTGCTGCTGGAAGCATTCCCGGGGGGTGGCCGGTGGCGTGGGTGGGGGCCAGTGGCCGTGCACCAGGCGCAGGAGCCCGGTAATCCCTCGGTTGAACCGGTGGTGGGCCGCGTGGGGTGCGCGCCCATGCTGCCGGAGATACCGCTGACTCTGAAATTGCACGTACGCCGCTAACGTCGCGGGGTCCACCTGCTCCAACGCGATCGCTTGTGCGTCAAGATACTGAAGAAACTGCTGACAGACGGTGCGATACCGGCGTATGGTCCGCGCACGATACCCCTGCTGGTGGAGGTACCCATCGAAGCGCGCGAGCCATTCCCCATGGGAGACACGTGGGTGGGTCATCGTTACACCTCCTCTGTACAGGTTCAAGAGGTGCACAGCCCACCACAGAAATTATGCGAAGGGAAGGGGGGAAAAGCGCAGGTGGGGCAGGCGTTTCACCGCGCTGCTTCACATAACATGGTCCTTGAGATAAGTCTACTTATCAGAAGCTTCTGATAAGTACACCATCACCCCGCGGCCACCATAGCGGAGATGCCACTCGGTGAGGAGGTTTTGGTCCCAGGCGCCAAACTGCTTCGCGTCCGAGGCACACGCCGTG
>Ga0081538_10003965_pt1 | contig 13799 bp, 11 predicted proteins | sample TabmetS5T2R1_FD_71022 | JGI IMG/M metagenome (GOLD analysis project Ga0081538, IMG submission 71022) | Tabebuia heterophylla rhizosphere microbial communities from the University of Puerto Rico - S5T2R1 | ecosystem: Host-associated > Plants > Roots > Rhizosphere ... | reverse complement strand
CGCGGAACCCGAGGATGCGAGGTTCGAGCCAGGCACCGTTGATGTGATCTCCGAGACCGAACTGCCCGGGGATCTACCCTTCGGTGCCCTCGACGCGAGGGCAGGTGACGCCGCCTTCCGCTACGTCGAGCGGGCGACCGGGCTGGCGAGTGCGGGACGCGTCGGGGCGATAGCGACCGCGCCGCTCAACAAGGAGGCCATGCACCTGGCAGGCCACGAATATCCCGGGCACACCGAGATCCTGGCCGAACTGACGGGCACGAAAGACTACGCCATGATGCTCGTCACAGACGAACTGAAGGTGATCCACATCTCCACCCACGTCTCCTTGAGGGAGGCCATAGAGCGGGCCAGGCCCGAACGAGAGCTGGCCGTTATCCGGCTTGCCCACGAGTCGTTGAAAAAACTGGGCGTCGAGAGCCCGAGGGTGGCCGTCGCCGGCCTGAACCCCCACGCCGGGGAGAACGGGCTCTTCGGGACCGAGGACGCCGAGCAGATAGCGCCGGCCGTGGCCGCCGCCGTGGAGGAGGGCATCGACGCGACGGGCCCGCATCCGCCCGACACAGTGATGATGCGGGCCAGGACGGGCGCGTTCGACATCGTCGTCGTCCAGTACCACGACCAGGGACACATTCCCATAAAACTGATGGGCTTCGACACCGGGGTAAACGTGACGGTTGGACTGCCGTTCTTCAGGACGAGCGTGGACCACGGCACGGCCTTCGACATTGCGGGGACGGGACGGGCCGACGCGGCGAGCCTCCGCGCCGCCCTCGAACTCGCCCGCAGGCTGGCCGGGGCCGAGGAGCGGACGGAAGAGAGGAGTTAGAGGTGGAGTTTCCTAAGATTGTCAAGGTCAGGCAGAGGTTTCCGAGGCCGCGCGTCGAGAGCGTCGAGACTGAGCTGCGGGAGCAGTTGGGTCGGGAGGAGATTGCTTCGACCATAAGGCCAGGTATGAGCGTGGCGCTCACGGCGGGGAGCCGGGGCATCGCTGAGATCGATGGGATCCTGCGCTGTCTCGTCACGATCTTGAAGGAGATGGAAGCGGAGCCGTTTATCGTGCCTGCGATGGGGAGCCACGGTGGGGCTACGGCAGAGGGGCAGGTCGAGATCCTCGAGTCTCTGGGCATCACGGAAGAGCTCTGCGGGGCGCCGATACGCTCCTCGATGGAGGTCGTGGAGATCGGGGAGACGGAGCGCGGGGTACCCGTATACATGGACAGAATAGCCTCCGAGGCCGACGGCGTGGTTCTCGTCAACAGGGTCAAAGCCCACACTGACTTCCGCTCCACCATAGAGAGCGGTCTCATGAAGATGGCCTCCATCGGGCTCGGAAAGCACGAACAGGCGCTCGCGCTGCATGGTTACGGCGTCGAGGGTATCCGCGACTTCATGGTCGAGGTGGGGGACAAGGTGCTCGAGTCCGGCCACATCCTCTTCGGCGTGGCGACCGTCGAGAACGCCTACGACGAGCCCGCCATCGTCGAGGCGATACCCGCCTCAGAGATCCACGAGCGCGAGGCCGAACTCCTCGCCGGGTACATGGAGATGATGCCTGCGCTGCCCGTCTCGGACATAGACGTCCTCTACGTCGACTCTTTGGGCAAGAACTACTCGGGGACGGGCATGGACACGAACGTGATAGGGCGCTTCCGCATCCTCGGCGTCGATGAGCCGGAGGTGCCAACCGTCAAGTACGTAATCGTCGGCGACATCAGCAATGAGTCGCACGGCAATGCGCTCGGGGTCGGCCTCGCCGACCTGACCACGCGGCGCCTCGCGGACCGGATCGAACACAAGGCCATGAACGCCAACGTCGTCACCAGCACCTTTATCGAGCGGGCGAAGGTGCCGATGATCCTCGCGAGCGACGAGGAGGCGCTCCGGACGGCCGTCCGCTGCAACTGGGGCGTACCACCGGAAGAGACGCGCTTCGTCCGCATCCCGAACACGTTGCACCTCGAGCACCTGTACGTCTCCGAGAACCTCCTCGACGAGGTGCTAGAGAACGCCGAGGCCGAGGTAGTCGGCGACCTGGAAGATGTGCGCTTCGATGCCGAAGGTTATTTCGAAGGGTTTGACAGAGACGAACCGACGTAGGGGCGGGTTTCAAACCCGCCCCTACGTCGAAGAATTCCGAGGGAGGAGAATGGACTTCGCATCGCTGGCGAAAGCGAGGGTCGTGGATCTCTCCCTGACCTTATCGGAGCGGCTGCCCGGTACGTGGCCGGGGCACATGACCTACGCCCACCACAACTGGAACTGGTTCGCCGAGGTAGAAGGCCCAACGGGCAAGACCAGGAGCACGGACCCCTACCAGACCAACTTCGTCGTCATGGATGAGCACTGCGGAACCCACTTCGACGCCCCGACCCACTTCGTCCCGCCCCCCGGTTCGGGCCTGTATCTCGCGGGGCCCCTCGGGGAACAAACAGGGGACAGAGTGCCGCTCGAAGAACTGATGGGTCCCGCGGTCGTCGTGGACGTGCGTTTTCTAGCCGGAGAGGGCCAACCTGGCGTGAGCCCTTTCATCACCGCCGACCACGTCCGCGGCTGGGAGGAGGAGCATGGAACGCTCCGGGCTGGCGAGGTCGTGCTCTTCTCGACGGGCTGGGACCGCTACTACGTCGAGGGCGAAGAGGGCGAGAGATACATGCACGGCTCGCTCGTCACGGGTAAGGCTCCAGGCTGGCCTGCTCCCGCTCCCGAGACCGCCATCTACCTTCACGAGCGCGGCGTGAAGACCATAGGCATCGACGCCCCCAGCATCGGAAGCGCCCACGACGGCGTGCCCGTTCACCGGGAGGGGCTGGGCCGCGGGATGCGCTACATCGAGATCCTGACCAACCTTGACGAGTTGCCGATACGTGGCGCCTACTTCATCTTCATGCCGATCAAGATCTCAGGCTCTTCCGGTGGACCAGGCCGGGCGATGGCGCTGCTGCCAGAGTAGAGAACAGTATGGTAGCGTGTCGGCAAGCAAACGATAGGTTAGTCGAGGTGTGAAGGTGCAACTTTTCGAGAAGCTGATCGAGTATCCCGAGGCCGAGCGGCTGGTGTTCGAGAGCACGCCTCTGCTCCCCGTCGAGGAGACGCCGCTAGAGGAGGCTCTGGGCCTCGCGCTCGCATGGGATCTTACGGCCACCACCGACTCGCCGCCCTTCGATAACTCGGCGGTGGACGGGTACGCACTCCGTAGCCAGTACGCCGAAGCCGGACGCGTCTTCGGCGTGGTCGACGAGGCGCCGGCGGGCCGTCCGGCGAAGAGGCGCGTCGACGAGGGCGAAGCTATCAAGATCTTCACCGGCGGCGTCATCCCCGAGGGGGCCGACGCCGTGGTGATGGTCGAGAACACCTCGGGATGGGGCGAGGAATTCGAACTGAAGAAGGTTCCTTCTCCCGGCGACAACATCCGCGCGGCGGGTGAGGACACACGCAAGGGTGACGTCATCTTGCCCGCAGGAACCGAGATTGGGGCCCCCGAGATCGCCCTCGCCGCGACGCAGGGCTACGGCACGCTCCCTGTCTATCGCAGGCCGAAGGTGGTCGTTCTATCGACGGGGACCGAACTCGTCGAGCCGGGGACGCGGGACCTCGACCCGGGTGAGATCTTCGACTCAAACTCTTACGCCATCGTTGCCGCGGCCCGCGAGGCCGGCGCCGAGGCCAGCCGCCTCTACGCCGCCTCGGACGATGCGGATACCCTTCGGGCGGCGATAGAGGAGGCGCTGGAGACGGCCGACGTCGTCGTGACGAGCGGCGGGGTCTCGGTGGGTGAGAAGGACCTCGTCAAGAGCACGATGCTGGACCTCGGGGTGGAGCAGGTCTTCTGGGGCGTCAAGTTCAAACCCGGCAAGCCCCTGTTCTACGGCACGCGCGGCGAGACCCGCCTGTTCGGCCTTCCCGGCAACCCGGTCTCCGCGGTGGTCTGCTTCGACCTCTTCGTCAGGCCAGCATTGATGGGTATGATGGGCCGCGGGGACAAGAGCAGGCCTCGCGTCGAGGTCTACTTCGAGGGGGACATAGTCAACAAGTTCGGCAGGCTGCACGCCATGCGCGTCAGCCTGAAGAGAACGGAGAAAGGCTGGCTGGCAGAGTCCGTCGGGGCCCAGGGCTCGGGCCTCGTCAGCTCGCTGACGAAAGCCGACGCCCTCGCCCTCATCGGCCCGGCCTCGGAGGGCATTCCCGCCGGAGATCCCGTCGAGGCCATAGTGCTGCGGCAGGAAAAGCTTGTCAGCTAGTCAGCATTTCAGCCAGTCAGCACGCGCCCTATCGGGCGCTTGTCAGCTAGTCAGCACTCCAGCTTTCACACACGTAAATCCTGCTGAAATGCTGAAAGCGAGGGCCGAGAGGCCCGAAGCGTGCTGACAAGCGGAGGCGAAGCCGGAGCGTGCTGACATGCTAGAATTACGATCCGATGTTCGAGTCAGACCTCGAAGATAACGTCTTCCGCAGGCGGCTGATGAAGGAAGTGGCACCGGGGGTTCCGGTGCACTTCTCTTTTTATTCGCCCTCGGTCAAGGTACAGGTGATGCACCCCGCGGAGAATCTTCCTGGGGCCAACGGCCGCTACATCGGGGACGCCGTCACCATCGAGTTCGTCCCCGACGACGCCGCGGCCGTCGAGCGGGTGCGCGAGTACGTCTGGCACTGGGAGGGCTACAACGCCTTCACGGCGGTGCGCAAGATCAACCACCTCAGGCGCGGCGTCTGCCCCGAGGGTGCGCAGGGCGTCCTGGAAAGGGTCCGCGGCATAGACAAGAGGGCGGCCGCGAAAACGGCGGAGGTATTGGATCCTGGGGAGTTGGGGGATCTACTCTCCAGGGGGGACTTCAAGACGCTGGCGCGGCTGCCGGGCATGGGCGAGAAACGGGCCCGCGCCGCCGTCGAGTTCTACGAGAACGAGAGGGACGACCGGCGCTTTCTGTATGCCGCCAATCGCAACGACCGCTTCAGGGGCAAGCCGGTGATCACGGAGCTGGACCTCTCGGAAGACCTCGAGGAGCAGGTGTGGGGACACGCCGTGCGGGCGCGTAGACTGGGCGCCCCAGACCCGCTCGGGCCAGATGAGCCTCCCGGCCACACCACCGTTCGCAACGCGAACCTCATGCACCCGCTCCCGATGACGCCATCTCTGATGGGCCGGGGCGTCTACTACCCCGAGCAGATAGGGCACTTCGCCGACGCGGTGAGACGTGTCCTCGTAGACGGGGAGAATCTGGCCGGTGTCGGATCCCTACGCATCCAGCGCGGCAAGCTCTTCCACACCACCAAGATGGCCGGCGTCGGGATGAAGACGCGGGCCAGGGTCCTTGCGAGCGGACTGCTCGACGACGAGTACACCTACGAGAAACTCGTCGCCATCCCCGGCGTCACGGAGGCACAGGCCAGGACCATCGCCAGCGCCGCGAGGGCCGTAAGAGGGGGGCTCGTTCCTGTAGGAGCGGCGCGGACGGAGGTCCGTGTCTCCTAGTCTCTACGGCTTCGTGAAGGACCACGAGCCTGTAAGCCCGGAAGAGATCTCCACGGGGTTCCTCTCTCTAACGAGCCCGAACGGTGATGCCAGGGCCCTCGTCGAGAGGCTCGTCGGAGGAGATTCCAGGTTCATCTGGGAGGGCGAAGACTTGAGGATCGCGCCCGCCGTCTCGCTCGCGCTCGGGGAGGCTCCTTACGTCGTCTTCGACGTGGAGACCACCGGTTCTGCGGCCGGAAAAGGTGGCGCCATTACGGAGATCGGAGCCCTCAAACTCGCGGGAGGAGAGGTAGTAGACCAGTACTCGACGCTCGTCAACCCGGGGCGCCCGATAGACCCCTTTGTGGTACGCCTGACCGGCATAACGGACCGCATGGTCTCGGATGCCCCTTCTATCTCCGAGGTCATGCCACGCTTCGAGGAGTTTGTCGAGGGTTGCGTTCTCGTCGGGCACAACGTCCATTTCGACTGCTCCTTCGTCACGGCCGCAAGGGGGGGCACCCCACTCCCCAACGAGGTCCTCGACACCCTGAGACTCGCGCGCTCCCTGGTGCCAGGTCTCAAACGCTACCGTCTGAGCTCGCTCGTCAGCCACTTCGGCGTGCGCCAGGCGCCGAACCACAGGGCCCTCTCCGACGCCGCTGCGACGACGGAGGTGTTCCGCAGACTGCTGAAGCTTTTGGACTCCGCGGGCATAAAGAGCGTCGGCGAAGCGCTCGCCGTCCGCGGGGGGAGGGGCCGCATCAAACCCCAGAAGCAGCACCTGGCGAGCGGGGTGCCCAATACGCCCGGCGTCTACTACTTCGTCGACAAGCACGGCACCACCCTCTACGTCGGCAAGGCGAAGGATCTGAAGGCCCGCGTCCGTACCTACTTCAACGGCGGAGACGGACGCCGCAAGGTCGGACGTCTCGTCGAGGAGGTCGCCGAGGTACGCGTCAGGGAGACGGAGAGCGAGCTTCACGCTCTCATCCTCGAAGCCAGGGAGATAAAGCGTCTCTTGCCACGCTACAACTCCGTTGGCAGGGACGACAAGGCGAGCTGGTTCGTGAGGCTGGATCTGGGCGAACCCTACCCCGTACCCGAGAGGGTCTCAGAGAACCCGCCTGAAGGCTCCCTTATCCACCTGGGCCCTTACAGGAGCGCCGGGGCGTTGGACACCTGCATCGAGGCGCTGGGTAGGATCTTCCCGCTCAAGAGGTGCTCGGGGGATGGGGAGGTCTGCTTCTACGGCCAGATGGGACGCTGCGCGCCGTGCATGGGCATGGATGAGCAGGAATACCGCGAGCAGGTAGTAGACGAGTTGGTCGCGCTCTTGCGCGGCGAGGGGGGCGAGGAGCACCTCAGGGCGCTCGTCAGGGAGCGCGAACGTCTGGCCGCCGGGCTGGAGTTCGAGGCCGCCGCCAGGCTGCGAGACCTGATCTCCGGCATCGAGCGGATACGCCTCTCCAGGACGGTGGTGGACGCCGAGGGTGTGCAGGCCGTCGTCGCCCCGTCGACGGAGCCCGGTGTGGTCGAGGTCTTTATCCTGTGCGCGGGACGTCTTATCGCCCACCGCGGCTTCGAGCCGGGCGACGCGATCGGATTAGGGCGCTTCGCCGAAGAGGTGCTGGCCAGGCCCCAGGAGAACGGCTCAGGTCCCGAGAAGGAAGGCTCCAACGAGGCGCGAATCGTCGCGGCTTATCTCAGGCGTCGGCAGGCGGTGGTCGAGGCCGTGCGCTTGAAAGAGGCGCGGGATCTTCTGAAGGCGGCTGAGCGGGTGGCCGAGGCCGCGGTCCCGCTGGCTTGAAAACCTTTCGGATCGGGAGGCTTTGTACTCCATCATGCTAGAATGTAATCAAGGCGTATTGACGGTTCTTGAGTAGTAGAAGAGAGTTTGGCCGGCGATGGTACAGGATCTACAGGGTGTGACGCGCAAGATACTTCTGGTCGACGATGAGCCGTCGCTCCAGAAGATGCTCACGCATGCCCTCGAGCGCGAAGGATTCCAGGTCCAGGTCGCCGGCGACGGCGAGGCCGCCCTGGAAGCGTTCAAGACCTTCGAGCCGCACCTGATGGTGCTCGACATCATGCTCCCCAAGCTCGACGGCACGGAGGTCATAAGGAGGATCAGGGCGCAGAGCGACGTGCCCGTCATCATGCTGACCGCCCGCGACGACGAGATAGACCGGGTCGTCGGGCTCGAGCTCGGGGCGGACGACTACGTCACCAAGCCGTTCGCCGTCAGGGAGCTGGTGGCCCGCGTCAGGGCGATCATGCGCCGGGCCGCGGTGCCGGCGGGCCAGCGACCCGACGAGTTGACCTACGACAGGCTCAGGATCAACCTGCCGAGCCGGAGGGTGTCGGCCGACGGCGAAGAGGTGGACCTGACCTACACCGAGTTCGAACTCCTGGTTACCCTGGCCTCAAGTCCAGGCAGGGTGTTCTCGCGCAGCGCGCTTCTGCGCAGGGTGTGGGGCGACGAGTTCCGCGACGAACGCACGGTGGACGTCCACATCCGCCACCTCCGCGAGAAGATAGAGCGCGACCCCAGGAACCCCGAATTCATCCACACCGCGCGGGGTGTCGGATATGTTTTCCGCTAAAGAACGGTCGAGCCAGGATCTAGACTTCAGGCGAAAGGTCGGTAAACTGCTCGCCTCGAAGACGGGGGGCGAGTTCAGGCCCCGCCTGAGCATGCGCATCTGGCTCACGGCGCTGTTCGTGCTCGTAACCGCCTTCGCCGCGATAACCGCTTACCAGATCGTTCATCCCATCCTCTACGAGACACTCAACCGCTCTAGCGAGGCCGCCTTCAAGCAGGTAGGAGACCAGTTCGAGGACCAGGTGCAGCGTTTGAGGGAACGCGGCGAGTCCGTGACCGAACAGCGCATAAACGCGTTCGCCCGCTCCCACGGGTTGCAGTGGGGCATAGTCAGGGCCGAGGACGGCCAACAGACGCAAGGGGACCTCGAGAACTGGTCCTCGGGGCCGGTGAGGCGTGCCGTGGAGGAGCCCAGAAGGCCGAGCGACGACATGGAACCGATCGAGACGGGCGTCCACAAGGGACAGTTGCAGGCCACTTACGCCTATCCCATAAACGTGGATGTCAAAGGCAAGGCCGAGCCTCAGCCTCGGGCCCTGGTCTTCGTCAAGTTCTTCACGGAGAGCGACATCGAAAACGTGCGGGCGGCGATGAGGAACTTAGAGCGATTGGCCTTGCTCGCCGGCGCCCTGGCGCTGCTCATCGCCGGGGTCGCGGGATACTTCGCGGCGGTTTTGATCTCCCGGCGCGTCAGCCGCCTGGGGCTCGCCGCCGAGCATCTGGCCGACGGCAACTTCGACGCGAGGATAACGACGCGCGTCGAGGATGAGGTCGGCTCTCTCGGCGCGACGTTCAACGCTATGGCGGTCTCCCTCAAAGGGGCCTTCGACCAGATAGAACAGGAGAAGGAACGCGGGAGCGCCATACTCGACGGCATGACGGACGCGGTAGTCGGCGTGGACCGAGACCTGAACCCGGTCTTTTTGAACCCCCGCGCGAGGAAGCTCCTCGAGTCCTCTGACCATGCTTTCCACAACCGCCTGCAAGAGGTGCTCGCCAAGACCCGATACAGCGGTCCCGTGACAGAGTCCGGGGCGAAGGCCGGGGACAGGATCATCGAGATCCGGGCCGCCCCCTTGGAGGACGGGGCGCTCGCCATCCTGCGCGACGTCACGGAGGAGCGGCACATGCAGCGCGTCAAGGCGGAGTTTATCGCCAACGCTTCCCACGAGCTCAAGACACCCCTGACGGCCCTCTCCGGCTACCTGGAGATGCTCGAGGACGAGGAGGATGAACGGGTCAGGGCGGAGTTCCTGAACGACATGCGGGCCCAGACCGTGCGCCTGCAGAGCCTGGCGCGCACCCTGCTCGACCTCTCGCGCCTCGACGCCAACGCCGTCACCTTCAGGACGGAGGAGGTCGACCTCGAAGACCTGCTCCACGGGCTGCGCAGGGACTTCGGATATACGGGCCGTTCGCTGAATATCAAGGCCGAGGAGGACGTGCCGCCCGTAAGGACAGACCCGAACCAGCTACACAGGGCCATCGCCATCCTCGTGGACAACGCCCTCAAGTACTCGGATGAGGACTCTCCCGTCGACCTGGGGCTCTCCCTCCAGGATGGGCGGGTCGTTATCAGCGTAACGGACCGTGGTTGCGGCATCCTGGAATCCGAGATACCCCACATCTTCGACCGTTTCTACCGGGCCCAGGGCTCCTCACGCGCCGATGGTACAGGCCTGGGACTCGCCCTCGCCCATGAGATCACCGACCACCTCGGCGGTGACATCCAGGTACACAGCCGACCCGAAGCCGGGAGCATCTTCTCCGTTCTCCTCCCCCTGACCGCAGACCCCCCAGGCAAGAACGGAAGCCGGTCTCCTTAGTCTCTACCTGAGGTATAGCTTACGCTTTAGCGGATTTGAGGGTAAAATACATTTGGGGCGGCATGGCCTCCGTAGATTCTCCCCCCTCCCTACGGACCGTGCTGCCCCTTTATGAGCAATTCAGCACGCTCAGGCTAGCGCCTTCGCTTGTCAGCACGCCGCCTCCCTCCGGTCGGCGGCTTCTCAGCATTTCAGCTAGGTCTGGGATGGCGGAGGGATGCTTCTCTGGAGAGGCTTCTTATCTTGGCAAACGATTCGGGTCGAGCACAGGCGGCGAACCGACACCAAAAGCTGACATGCTGAAGTGCTGACAAGCGCCCGAAAGGGCGCGTGCTGAATTGCTTTCAGAAGACCAAGGGGGGGAGACCAAGAAGGGTCAGGAGTGGTAGTACGGGGGCGAGCAGGATGCTCAGGATGGGGAGACGAGTCAGGAAAGAGATCAGGATTATGCCGAGCAGGATCATGGGCCCGTACTGGTTCATGAAATCCACAAAGCCATCAAAGGCGCGCGGCAGGAAAGGGAAGATCACCTTCGAGCCGTCAAGCGGGGGGATCGGGATGAGGTTGAAGACGAAGAGCAGTGCGTTGGTGAAGGCGACCATGATAACGAGTATGAACAGGTAGCCGCCCGTGTCCTGGAAGGGCGGGAGAAGGTAAAGGACGGCGCAGACGACCACGATCAGGAGGTTGGAGACGGGCCCTGCGAGCGCGACGGCCACGGGTCCGAACACCCCACCTCTGAGCTTGGAGGGTACCACCGGTGTGGGCCTGCCCCACCCGAAGCCGGCCAGGAGAAGCATCATGCTGCCAAGCAGGTCGAGGTGCGAGACCGGGTTCAGGGTCACCCTACCGTCACGATACGCCGTGTCGTCGCCAAGGAGGTAGGCCGAGGCCGCGTGGGACGCCTCGTGCACCGTTATACCTACGACCAGGCCGAGGAGGAAGGCCACAGCAGCGGATGGATTCTGTTGGAAGAGGCTCAGGAACATGGATGCTCGTATGTTAGCACTTCAGCAAGTCAGCACGCCGCAAGGCTTCGCCAGGCGGCTTGTCAGCATTTCAGCAAGAAAGTAAGAGCTGACCAGCTGACAAGCGAAAGCCGCAGGCTTGAGCGTGCTGAAATGCTGAAGTGCGCGAGCGGCTGCAAGCCGCTCGCTAGCCGGACTCGGAAACGGTGACGGTGACGTGGTTGCCGGCGTCGGTGGTGTAGGAGGAGAGCTGAGGATCCAGGACTTCAGCCGAGTCGGCCACGGTGCCTAGGTCGGTCTTACCGGCCGTAACGTTGTCGTTGACGCCCGCTTCGCCGTCGCTATGCACCAGGGCGACGCTGACGCGGACGTCCGGATTGTCGTCTGGCTTTATCTCTATGACGTTCGCGTTCTGGACCATGGGATCGGGACGGATCGCTGTGACCGTGCCGGTTACGGGGGTGTAGACGGTGGTTCCTGTAGTTGCGCCGACGTCGACGGCACCGGTCTGGGGCCCACCCCGCCCCGCGGCGTCCATGACGTAGTAGTGAATCCCCTCCGGTGTCTCTCCTCTGAAGATGAGCCCGAGGACCACGTTGGCCGAGAGGTTCTTGCCCCGCGGCTCCATCTCGGCGAGGCTCTCCCCCTCGGGGTGATAGCCGATTCCGGTTAGGCTCGCAGGACGTATCGGGGTGGAGATACTGATCCCTGAGGCCTCCGCCAGCACCGTGGCGGGACCAGCGTTGTTCGGGTCGATGGGGACGGTGCGCTCTGCCGTGTTCGAAGCCCTGGCCTGCACGAAAACCGCGAAGACCATCGCGACGGCGCCGAGCACCAGCAGGGAAACGGCCATAATGCGCCTTCGCCTGTAGACTTCGCCCCGCTTCATCTTCCTGGCCTCGCGCAGCCCGGTGAAGTCGCTCTCGGTGCGAAAGCCCGCTTGGCCTCGTCGTGTTGTCCTTCTATTGGTACGCCGATGGCCCGGCGCTTCTCGCCGATCCCCAAGATGTTGGGCCCTCTGTGCGTTTCCCCCTCCCATACTGGGCGGGGATTATACAGAGGGGCGTGCGGGGTGTAAACTCGCGCGCCACCTCGACCGGGGCTGGTATATTTCGTATCGTAGAGATCCGATCGGAGAACGGGTGTCAGCCAGAAAACTGGTCGTTTCGACATACCTGCAGTACATCGTGCTCGCGGTGGGAGTCCTACTGCTGGTGTTCTTTGTGCGCCAGGTCAGCGGCGTGCTGCTGACCTTCCTGGCCGCCGGTGTCCTGGCCTACTCCTTGAACCCCATCGTTAGGCGCCTCGAAGCGTTGCGGGTGCCAAGGGCCCTGGCCGTGATCGGGGTGTTCCTCGTCTTGATCCTGGTAACCGTCGTAACGCTGCTCTTGATCATCATCCCAGCGGTCGGGCAGGTACAGATCGTGGTCCGTAACCCGCAAGATCTCGTCGACCAGGTCACAGCCCAGGTCAATAGGCTCCAGAACATTCCCTACGTCGGCCGGTACGTTGCCGGGCTGGACCAGGACCGAATCCTGCAACTCTTGAGGGATAACGCGCCGTCGGCAGAACAGCTCGCGAACGTTGCGACGGGCGTCATCGGTGGGGTGTTCGGGGTCTTCGGGACTCTTTTCAACTTGCTGCTGTTGGTGCTTGTCTCCATTTATCTGCTGCTGGAGCGGGAGAAGATCACCCGCGCCCTGCTCGGCACGATCCCCGAGACGGTCCGGGACCAGAGCCTGGAGCTCTTCTACGAGGTAGAGCACACTCTCGTCAGGTACCTGAGGGGGCAGATCTTCCTGTGCGCGATCATGGGTGTTATCGGAGCGGCGATAATGTACTTCACCGTCGGGAAGTACGCCCTTCCCGTCGGGGCTTGGGTGGCGGCGACGGAGATTATCCCCGTCATAGGTGCCTTCCTCGGGGCCGTACCCGCGGTCGCGATCGCGCTCTTCGTACCCGGCGGCGGGTTCCTCGATGCCCTGCTGGTCGCCGGACTCTTCCTTATAGCCCAGCAGTTGGAAGGCAACGTGCTGGTACCGAGGATACAGGGCGGCTCGGTGGGGGTCCATCCACTGTGGGTGCTCTTCGCCACGCTGGCCGGAACGGCGCTCTACGGGTTGGTCGGCGCCGTCTTCGCCGTCCCCGTAGTCGCCATCATCGCCGCGACGCTCCGCTACCTGCGCGGGACGCTGATCTTCGAACGCTGGGGGAGACCGCCCGTCAAGCCCGCCGAGGAGGAGTCGGAAGCGGGCTCGCAGGCTGCCGGGCTTGTCACCGGCCCCCCCGGGGACCAGAAGGAGGACCAATGACTCTCCGTGAACCCCACAAACCCTCCTTTAGAGAGGCTTCGAAAGACGCGCTGTTCTTCATACTGCGTCCGCTCGTCAGGTGGCTCTCCATCATGCGGGTTCGCCCCGACACGCTCACGGTCGTCGGCTGGACCCTGGCGCTCTTTTCCGCAGTACTCTTCGGCCTGGGATACGCCAGTATCGCCGGTGCGGTGATGCTCCTGGGGGGGCTCTTCGACGCGCTCGATGGGGCCGTCGCCCGCGAGTCGAAAAGTATGAGCTCCTTCGGTGCCTTTCTCGACTCGACCCTGGACCGGCTCTCGGAGTCGGCGGTCTTCGTCGGCCTGATCTTCTTCTACGCCAGCTCGGCCCGCCCCTACGAAGCTTTGCTCGCCGGTCTCGCGATGACGTTCTCGCTCCTTACCTCCTATGCCCGCGCCCGCGCCGAAGGCCTGGGCATCGACTGCAAGGTCGGATTGCTGGAGCGCGCGGGGAGGGTCGTGATCCTCTCTGTGTTCTCGATAGCCGGCCTGCCGACGGTCGGCCTTGGCCTACTCGCGGCAGGCGCGCTCGTAACCACAGCCCAGCGCATCCTCCACGTCCGCCGTGCAACCCGCGGATAAGGAGACCGGCCGAGCGGCCGGCGACTACACCCGC
>Ga0081538_10003964_pt1 | contig 13801 bp, 10 predicted proteins | sample TabmetS5T2R1_FD_71022 | JGI IMG/M metagenome (GOLD analysis project Ga0081538, IMG submission 71022) | Tabebuia heterophylla rhizosphere microbial communities from the University of Puerto Rico - S5T2R1 | ecosystem: Host-associated > Plants > Roots > Rhizosphere ... | reverse complement strand
GCCTCGAACTCCTCGAGGCTGCGACCGGAGCCGACCGCCACGCAGGTGAGCGGCGACTCGGCCAGGTGGGCCGGCATCTGGGTCTCGTCGCGGAGGCGCTCGTCGAGCCCCTGCAGGAGCGCGCCGCCGCCGGCGAGCATGATGCCGCGGTCCATGATGTCCGAGGCCAGCTCCGGCGGCGTGCGGTCGAGGGTCTCCTTGACCGCGTCGATGATCGCCTGGAGCGGCTCCTCGAGCGCCATTCGGACCTCTTCGCTCGTGAGCACGATCGTCTTGGGCAGCCCGGACACGAGGTCGCGCCCGCGGATCTCCGCCTGCACCTCCTCGTCGAGCGGGAAGGCCGAGCCGATCTCGAGCTTCACCTCCTCGGCCGTCTGCTGCCCGATCATCAGCTTGTACTCGCGCTTGACGTAGTTGATGATCGCGTCGTCGAGCTCGTCGCCGCCGATGCGGATCGACTGCGACACCACGATTCCGCCGAGCGAGATCACCGCCACCTCGCTCGTGCCTCCCCCCACGTCCACCACCATGTTGCCGGTGGGCTCACCGACGGGCAGCCCGGCGCCGATGGCGGCGGCCATTGGCTCCTCGATCAGGTAGGCCTGGCGCGCGCCGGCGCTCAGGCATGCCTCCTCGACCGCCCGCTTCTCCACCCCGGTCACGCCGCTCGGCACGCATACCACCACTCGGGGGTGCGCCCAGCGGTTCTGGTGCACCTTCTGGATGAAGTGGCGGAGCATCTGCTCGGTCACGTCGAAGTCGGCGATCACGCCGTCCTTGAGCGGCCGGATCGCCTGGATGGTGCCGGGCGTGCGGCCCAGCATCCGCTTCGCCTCGATGCCCACCGCGTGCACCTCGGTGGTGCGCGAGTCGATCGCGACGACGGACGGCTCGGAGAGCACGATGCCGCGCCCGCGGACGTAGACGAGCGTGTTGGCGGTCCCCAGGTCGACGGCCATGTCGCGGCCGCCCATCCCTGTTAGGTACGAGAAGAAGCCCATTCGCGCGGTTTGATGGTGAGGATAGGCGCCGGAGCGGCAGCACGGCAGGCCCGACCCGGCGCGGCCGGACCTTGCAGGGCGCCCGGCCGGAGGCTGGCAGTCTAGCGGCCTCCGAGCAGGTCTGGCACCAGGCGCAACAGAGCCGCCACGGGAAGCCCCACGACGTTCCAGTAGTCCCCCTCGATCTCCTCGACGAGGGCCGCTCCTTTGCCCTGGATGGCGTAGGCGCCGGCCCGGTCGCGCCACTCCTCTGTGCCGATGTACCAGGCCAGATCCGGCTGTTCGAGCCGGCGGAAACGGACCTTCGTCACGGCCACGTCGCTGCGCTCGGCGCCGTCGGGCTCGCGGAGCGCGATGCCGCTCATCACCTCGTGCGTGCGCCCGGACAGCCGCCTCAGGAAGGTCTCCGCCTCAGCCTCGTCCTGCGGCTTGCCGAAGACGCGGCCGTCGAGCACCACCGCGGTGTCGGCGCCGAGCACGCGCTCATCCCGGGCGTCGACCGCCCGGGCCTTGCGGAGGGCGTTCTCGCGCACCAGACGGCGCGGCTCGCCCGTCGCGAGCTCCTCGACCTCGGGGGGCTCCACGCGGAACTCGACCCCGAGCTGCTCGAGGATCGCCCTTCGCTGCGGCGAGCGGGAGGAGAGAATCACTCCGGTGCGGGCCAGCCCGCCCCCTCGTGCACAGCCAGGATCAAAGCTCGGGGAAGAAGAGACCGACCTCGCGCGCGGAGGACTCGGCCGAGTCGGAGCCGTGGACGAGGTTGGTCTGGACCTCGAGGCCGAACTCGCCGCGGATGGAGCCGGCGTCGGCCTCGAGCGGGTTGGTGGCCCCGATCACCTGGCGAGCGGCCGTGACCGCCTCGTGGCCCTCGAGCACGAGCGCCACCAGCGGGCCGCCCGTGATGAAGTCGACCAGGTCGCCGAAGAACGGCTTCTCGGCGTGCTCCGCGTAGTGGCGCTGGGCGAGGTCGCGCTCCATGGTCATGTGCTTCATGGCCACGATCTTCAGGCCCTTGCGCTCGAAGCGGGCGAGGATCTCGCCGGTCAGGCCGCGCTCGAAGGCGTCGGGCTTCACCAGGATCAGGGTGCGGTCCATCGGTCTCCTCTCGGAAATGGGTCTCGTCCGGCCCACGCTGCGCGCGCGGCGGCGAGATGTTCGCAGCCCTGGCGCTCAGCCCGCCGAGGGCGGACGCTCGCGCGAGGCTCGTGCCGTGCGCTCGGCTGCGCGCTCAGCCGCGCGCTCGGCGGCGCTGCCGTCGGCCGGGCGGGCGGCGCGCGGTCCCGCAGGCCTGGGCGCCGGCTGACGTGCCGGCGCGGCTGCCGCGGCGGCCCGGCGGTTCCGCTGGCGGCGGGCTTCGGCGGGGATCTGGCCGACCTCGGCCTCGCAGTACGGGCAGATCTTCCAGCGCGGGTCGAGTGGCTTGCCGCACACCCCGCATGGCTCTTTCAGCCGGCGGAGGCAGCTCGGGCAGCGCAGGAAGGCCTTCTCGACCTCGAACCCGCAGTACTGGCAGTGGATGTGCTCGAGGCTCGAGATCCGCGCCTCGGCGGCGGCTATCTCGAGCTCGCGCTCGCGCACGTCTTCGAGGTACTCGGGCGGGCGCACGATCACGTAGACGATCGTCCCCACGAACGGAAACAGCGAGGCGGCGGTCGCGCATCCGACCAGGAGCGGATCGGCGATCCGGCGTCGGGCGTCGGCGTACGTCCAGTACACCAGCGCCAGCCAGATCACCACCAGGAAGAGGATGAGCAGGTTGACCGCGAGGTTCAGCCCGTCGTTCTCGATTCCGAAGACCGCGAGGGCTCCCATCGGGGGCCGAGTGTACTGGCCGGGCGGGCGGCAACACCTCACTGGGTCCGTGACTTCCGGGGCCGGCGGGGGTTGCAGGAGCGTGGCGGGCTTGGCGGTCGAGCCGGACAGGTCCAGCTGGGGCTTTCACGAGGGCGCCGCGATCGCTCCTGGCCGCACCGTCCTCAAGGCGCTCGGGGGCGGCAGCCGCTACGAGGCGCTGCTGGTCTGGGACGAGCGCCTGTTCGCGATCATGGTGGCGAAGGTGCTCCGGCCCGATCAGGCGGCCGACGAGCACGCGCTACGCGAGCTGCGGCGCGAGGCGGAGGCGCTCGAGCGGCTCGCCCACCCCGTGATCGTGCGGGGTTTCGACGCCGTGCTCGACGGCCCGCATCCGCATCTCCTGATCGAGCACCTCGAGGGCCCCACGCTCCGGCGCGTGATCAAGAGGGGCGGGCCGCTGCCGCTGCAGCAGGTGCTGCCCCTCGCGCTCCACGTGGCCGCGGCCCTGCACTACATGGCCCGTGAGGGCATGGTGCATCTGGACGTGAAGCCGGACAACATCGTCATGGGCGTGCCGCCGCGCCTGATCGATCTCAGCATCGCGTGCGATGTCGAGCGCGCCGCGCGGCTGCGCGGGCCGACCGGAACGGATTCCTACATGGCTCCCGAGCAGTGCACCGCCGAGGGCGAGATGGGGACCGCGTCCGACGTGTTCGGCCTCGGCGCGACGCTCTTCCACGCTCTCACGGGCCGCAAGCCGTTCCCACGTGAGCCTCGTGCGCGCGACAGCGAGGACCCGGTCGTGCGCTTCCCCCAGCTCCACGAGGAACCGCTCCCGATGCCGGACAGCCTTCCCCCGCCGCTCACTCGACTGGTGGCCCGAACGCTCGACCGCGACCCTGCCGCCCGGCCCGCGGCCGCCGAGGTGGCGATCGAGCTCGAGCCCCTCGTGGCTGCGCTGCCCCGAAGGCTCACATTCGGCCGGCGCCGCGCGTGAGTCCTGGACCCGGCTCGTGTTTCAGGGGTGCTGACCCGATCCGAGGAGGGATCGAAGTGAACGAAGCGACGAGACCGATCGGCGCGGCGCCCCGGGCCTACCTGGGCCTCGTGTCCGACGATGAGCTCGATCACCGGGTGTCGGCGGCGCGGCGCGTGGGCGCGGTCGTGCTGGCGGCGCTGTTCCTGCTGTCAACCCCGTTGTGGTGGGCGTCCACGGCCGCAGGTTCGGGCCCCGGATCGAACTCCGGGCCCGGGTCGGGCTCGGGTTCGGATGAGCCGCAGGCGACGCTGCCGGGCGGGGGGAGCGGCAACAGCGGCCCCGGAAGCCACGGCGACGACGACGGCGACAGCAGCGGCCCGGGGAACGGGCGCGACGACGACGAGGACGACGACACGAGGACGACCACCAGCGACGATCGCGCCACCACGGGCACCGGCACGAGCACCGGCGCGCGGGCCGACACCACCCGCGACACCACCCGGACCACGACCAGCGACAACGGCGCGACGACCCGCTCAGGCACGAGCACGAGGAACGACACGACCCGATCGGGGACGGGCACGACCTCGAGCCACAGCCGGGAAACCACCGGCACCCGGACCACGACCGGGGCAGCGGGCTGACGGAGGGCCATACTCAGGAGGGATGACTCCACGGCACCTGCTCGCGCCCGCGCGGCTTGCGGGCTCGCGGCTGCTCGCCACGCAGAGCGACGAGCGGCTCGTCGACCTGAGCCGCGCGGGGAGCGAGCCGGCTTTCGAGGCGATCGTGTCGCGCTACAGGGGTCCCCTACTCCGTTACTGCGCCGCCGTGCTCGGACGCGAGCGCGCCGAGGACGTGGTCCAGCAGACCTTCGTGAAGGCCTACGACGCGATGCACCGAGACGAACGACCCTTGCTCCTGAAGCCCTGGCTCTACCGGATCGCGCACAACACGGCCCACAACGCGCTGCGCGACCACGCCCTCCGCCACGAGGAGCTCGACGAGCAGGGTGTGACGAGTGAGCGGCCGGAGCTGGAACTGGAGCGGCGCGAACGGCTGCGGTCCGTCCTGGCGTCGGTGCAGGACCTGCCGCCGCGGCAGCGCGACGCGATCGTGCTGCGCGAGCTCGAGGGCCGCTCGTACGAGGAGATCGCCGCCGCCCTCGGCGTGGGCGGCGGCGCGGTGCGCCAGCTCCTGAACCGGGCGCGCACGACCTTGCGCACAGCCGCGACGGCGGTCACGCCCGTGGGCCTGCTTCTGAGGCTCCCGACGGCCGGCTCGGGTGGCGGCGAGTCCGTGGCGGCCAGGGTGGCCGAGCTGACCGGCGCGGCGGGCGCTGGGGCCGTCGCCTCGAAGGTTGCGGCCACCGCGCTCGTCACGGGAGCGGTGGTAGGTGGCGCGGCGATGACGCCGCTCGGCGATTCGGACGGGACGACGGGCAGGGACGGCCGGGAGGCCAAGGTGCACGGTGGAGATGCCGCGTCAGGCGCGGCCGCGGGGGTGCGGTCACCGGTGGCGCCGGCGGGCCCCGGAGACTCATCTGGCGGCCGAGGCGACCGCAGCGGCCCCGGCTCCGGCCGTGACGACAGACGTGGCGGAGACAGGGATCGGAGCGGACCCGGCGACGACTCCGGGCCGGGGGGCGGCGGCTCGAGCGGATCCAACTCGGGGCCGGGATCCGGCTCGTCGGGCTCCGGCTCGTCGGGCCCGGGCTCGTCGGGCTCGGGCTCGTCCGGCCGGGGCTCATCTGGCACGGGCTCTTCGGGCTCCGGCTCGTCAGGGTCGGCGTCGTCGGGCCCGGGCTCGTCCGGCTCGGGCTCTTCGGGGTCCGGCTCGTCGGGGTCGGAGTCATCAGGCCCGGGCTCGTCCGGCTCACGGCCCGGATCCGGCTCATCCGGATCGGGCTCGTCCGGCTCCGGGTCGGGCGCCGGCTCGTCCGGATCCGGTTCGGGCGCCGGCTCATCCGGATCCGGCTCGGGCGCACCGGTTCCCGGCAGTTCGACGCTCGTTAGCCCCGGCCCCAGCTCGTCGGGGTCCGGCTCGGGCCCGTCCGGATCCGGCTTGGCAGGTTCGGGCCCCTCGGGCTCGGGCCCGTCGGAATCCGGCGCGGCCGGCTCCGGCTGAGCGCCCTGGCGCCCGCTCCGCTAAAGGAACAGCCGCCCCAGCGCGTAGCCGATCCCGAAGAACACGAGGATCACCGTGGCCACCACGATGGCCACCAGGGCGATCATCGAGCCGAAGCGTGGGCCGTCGCCGTCCATGGAGCCCGAATCGTGGCAGGCCCACGCGGGTAAGGGCACTGCCATGGAGGCCAGGACCGCGCTGATGGGCGACTGGGGGCGCGTTGTGCGCGACCCGATCGATCTCCTGCGCGCCACCTTCTTCGTCGGCGCCGCGGTGTTCCTCGCAATGGGCGAGATCAAGGGCGTCGGCAACCTGCTGCTCGGCGGTGTCGCCCTCCTGGTTGCGCGCGCCGTCAACCTGCCGCGTCTCTACGACCTCGGCTTCACCGTGGCGATGATCTTCACCGGCTGGGGTGAGGCGCTCGGCCTCTACGACGCCTGGAAGCCCTACGACAACGTCGTCCACTTCATCGTGCCGATGCTGTGCTCCCAGGTGGCTTACATCGCCCTCGCCCGGATCGAGGTGCTGCCCGACATGCGCGAGGACTTCGTGCCGCGACACTACGCCGGGATCTTCACCGTGACCTTCGCGCTGGGGGTCGCGATCGGCGGCGTGTGGGAGATCCTCGAGTGGAGCTCGGACGAGCTGTTCGGCTCCAACCTCTCCATGGGCAACGACGACACCGTGGGCGACCTGATTGCCGACACGCTCGGCTCCATCACAGGGGGGCTGCTGCTCGTCGCCTGGACCAAGTACGGGTGGGGCTCCGTGCGCCGCATCCCGGGCGAGAGCCGCGCCGAAGACGTCGCAGCGTAAGGCGTCAGAACCCGCTCGAGCCATGAGGCGTGGCACGACTGGTTACCGGCTAAAGGCTCGAAGCACGCACGTCGGTCTCCCCGCGAACCAGGTCGGCGACCAGGTAGATCGAGCCCGTGGCCAGCACGGCGCCGCCCGGCCCCGCCAGCGACCGGGCGTCCCGCACCGCGGCCACCGGTTCGGACACGGTCTTCCACGGCGGGCCGCCGAGCTTCTCCGCGAGGCTCGCCAGCGTGGCCGGCGACAGCGAGCGCGGGTTCTGCGACCGCGTGAAGATCGTGTGGTCGACCTGCGGCAGAAGCGCGGCGAGCATGTCCGCCGCGTCCTTGTCCTCGAGCACCCCGATCACGGCCACCCGCGGCCGGCGGTCGCCGAGCACGTCCCCGAGTGACTCGGCGAGGGCTTTCGCGCCGGCCGGGTTGTGCGCCCCGTCGTAGACCGTGAGCGGATGGTGGGAGACGATCTCGACGCGGCCCGGAATGGTCGTCTGGGCAGCGGCGGCCTCGAGCGCCGCAGGATCGAGCGGCCGCCCGAGGAACGCCTCGGCCGCGGCAGCGGCGATGGCGAAATTGCCGCGCTGAAAGCGGCCCGGGGCGCGAAGGGCCAGGCCGAGGTCGAGCCTCGCCGGCACGAGCTCGCTGCTCCGCTCAGAGACGATGCGCTCCGCCACGGCGCGCGACTCCGGGTCGAGCTCTCCCGTGACGAGGGTCCCGTGGTCCCGCACCACGGCGAGCTTCTCCTCGGCGATGTCCCTCAGCGTCGGCCCGAGCCAGCGGGTGTGCTCGAGGCCGACCGACGTCAGCACCTGCACCTTGGATGGGATCACGTTCGTGGCGTCGAAGCGCCCGCCGAGCCCCGCCTCGATCACCGCCGCCTCCACACCACGCCGGGCCAGCTCGTGATAAGCGGCGGCGGTGAGCGCCTCGAACTGGGTGACCTGGTCGTCCGGGCCGGCCGTGCGGTTCACGAGCTCCGCCGCCTGCGCCGCGCGGGTCACGGCCGCCGCGAAGTCGGCCTCGGGCACCGGCTTCTCCCCCACCTCGATCCGCTCCCTGAAGGAGCCCAGGTGCGGCGACGTGTAACTGCCGGTGCGCAGGCCGTGCCGCTCGAGGATCGCCGCGCAGAAGCGCACCGTGGACGACTTTCCGTTCGTCCCCACGACATGGATCGACGCGAAGCGCCGCTGCGGCAGCCCGAGCACGGTCATGAGCCGGTGCATGCGGTCCAGCCCGAACCGCATTCCGAACAGCTCGAGCGAGAGCAGGTATTCCTCGGCCTGGCGGAAGGTCATCAGTCGCCCAGGCGCCGCAGCGCCTCGCGGTACTCCTCCAGCTTGCGGCGCTCCTCCTCCACCACCTCTGCCGGGGCCCGCTCCACGAACTTCTCGTTGGCGAGCTTTCGCTCCGCCCGCTCGATCTCTGCGACCAGCTGCTCGCGGCGCGCCGCGATCCGTTTCTCGGCCTCCGCGGGATCGAACGCGTCGGAGGGCAGCACCTGTACTCCGCCGCCCGGGATCGGCACGGTGGCGAGCACGTCGCCGTTGCCCGACGCGTCACCCACCAGCTCGAAGCGCGCCAGCCGCGCGAGGTGCTCGGCCAGCCCCTCGTAGCCCTCCGCGACCAGCCGGCCGCGGACCGGCGCCGAGCCCTTCGCGCCCACCTCGTCGCGGTAGCGCCGCAGCGCCGTCACGGCCTCGGTCAACCGTCCGACCTCGGTCTCCGCGGCCTCATCGAGCCGCGACTCGTCGGCCTCCGGCCACTCCGCCGTGGCGAGCAGACCGCGCTCGCCATCGACACCGTTCCCTGCGCGCGCGGCCGAGCCGCGCGCTTCGGGCATCAGCGACCAGATCTCCTCGGTCACGAACGGCATCACGGGGTGCAGCAGCCTCAGCGTCCGCTCGAGCGCCCACAGCAGCACGCCCGAGACCTCGCGGTTGTCAGCCTCGTACAGACGCGGCTTGACGAGCTCGAGGTACCAGTCGCACAGCTCGGACCAGAAGGCGCCGTACAGGTCGAGCGCCGCGTGCGAGAAGCGGAAGCCGTCGTACAGCTCCGTGGCCCGCGCGGTCAGACGCTCGAGCCTCGACACGATCCAGCGGTCCTCCAGCGCGCTCGCCCCGCCCGGGTCGGGCTCGGCCTCCGACACCCGCAGCAGGATCAGCCGCGAGGCGTTCCACAGCTTGTTGGCGAGGTCGCGGCCCTGCTGGACCTTGCCCTCGTTGAAGCGCACGTCCTGCGCCGAGGACATGGCGAGCAGGCCGAAGCGGAGGGCGTCCGCGCCATAGCGCTCGATCAGGTCGAGCGGATCGATGCCCGTGCCGAGCGACTTCGACATGCGCCGCCCGTCGGGTGCCTGGATCACCGAGTGGATGTTCACGTCGGTGAACGGGATCCGGTCGGTCAGCTCGTTCCCGAACATGACCATCCGGGCGACCCAGAGGAAGATGATGTCGCGCGCGGTCGAGAGCACGTCGGTCGGGTAGAAGGCGCGCAGCTCGGGGGTTTCCTTCGGCCAGCCGAGCGTCGCGAACGGCCAGAGGCCGGACGAAAACCAGGTGTCGAGCACGTCGGGGTCGCGCTCCCAGCCGTCCCCCTCGGGGGCCTCGAGGCCCACGTATGTCTCGCCGCCGCGATACCAGACCGGCAGCTGGTGGCCCCACCAGAGCTGGCGCGAGATGCACCAGGGCCGGATGTTCTCCAGCCAGTTCAGGTAGACGTCGGTCCAGGGCTTCTCTGGGTGGAAACGGATCTGCCCGTCGCGCACCACCTCCATCGCCGGCCGCGCGAGCTGGTCCATGTCGCAGAACCACTGGAGCGAGATGAGCGGCTCCACGCGGCGGCCGGAGCGGTGCGAGTGCGGCACGTCGTGCACGTATGGCCGCGTGCCCGAGATCAGGCCCTGCTCGCGGAGCGCCGCGACCACGGCGCCGCGCGCGTCGTCCACCCCCATGCCGCGGAAGCGCTCGGGTGCGGCGTCGGTCAGCCGACCGTCCTCCCCGATCACAACCACCTCGTCGAGCTCGTGGCGACGACCGATCTCGAAGTCGGCCGGATCGTGCCCGGGCGTGATCTTGAGGGCGCCGGTGCCGAACTCGGGGTCCACGTGCTCGTCGGCCACGATCGGCAATCGGCGGCCGACCAGCGGCAGGACCGCCGCCTCGCCGATGAGCCGCGAGTAGCGCTCGTCGTCGGGGTTAACGGCGATGCCGGTGTCGGCCAGCATCGTCTCCGGCCGCACCGTCGCCACGGTGACCGACCCGGAACCCGACTCGAGCGGGTAGTCGATCGCATACAGGGTGTCCTCGACGGTGCGCTGCTCGACCTCGAGGTCGGAGATGGCCGTGCGCAGGCCGGGGTCCCAGTTGACCATGTAATTGTCGCGGTAGACGAGTCCCTTCTCGTACAAGCGCACGAAGACGAGCGTCACGGCGCGGATGTAGTCGTCGTCCATCGTGAAGCGCTCGTGGTCGTAGTCCAGCGATGCGCCCAGGCGCCGGTACTGCTCGTTGATCGTGCCGCCGTGAACACGGCGCCACTCCCAGACGCGCTCCACGAACGCCTCGCGCCCGAGCTCCTCTTTGGTGGTGCCCTCGTCCGCCAGCGCCTTCTCGACCTGCCTCTGGGTGGCGATCCCGGCGTGGTCCGTGCCGAAGATCCACTTCGCGCGCTTACCGCGCATCCGAGCCACCCGGATGCAGAGATCCTGAATCGAACCGTTGAGGGCGTGGCCCATGTGCAGGGAGCCCGTCACGTTCGGGGGCGGGACGGCGATCGAATAGTTCTCGTCGGCGGTGCCCTCCGGCTCGGGATGGAATATGCCGGCGTCGAGCCAGCCCGCGAGCACGCGCGACTCGACCTCGGCGGGCTCGTAGCGGGTGCGCTCCTCGAGCACCTTCAGGCGGTCATCACTCATCTTGGCGCCAAGTCTGCCAGCCCGGCCGCGGTCGCTTGTCGCGAAGCAGCCCGAGCGGGCCGGTCGGCGGCTCGTCCGGAGGCGTGTACAGGCGTCCGATGCTGGGGTGGAAGATCAGTTTTGCCGTCCTTTCATGGTTGTGCTGGCGGCGCGAGTCGCCCGAGGGGTACCTGCCCCTCTCGGGAGTCGCGCCGATCCGGCGCTGCGTAATACGCCCGGGATCACATCCTTCCCGCCTCCTCGTCGCGCCTGCGGCTGGGCCGCCGGTAGCCCAGGGCCGCCTGGACGCTCGACGGCCGCCACAGCTGGCCTCCGCGCAGGGTGGGGATGCCCTCGTCGTTGAGCTGGTCGGCGATGCCCTGGAGGGTCAGGCCGTGCGCTCGCATGTCGAGGATCCGCTGCTTGAGGGAAGGGATGTCCTCCACGGCAGGCTGCCCCGCGGCGGTTCGCCTTGCCCTGGCCGCAGCCAGCCCCTTGCGCGTTCTCTCGAGCACCCGCCGGCGCTCCCAGGAGCCGACCCGCACGAGGCTGTTGGCGGCGATGCGCCCTGCGTCGGATGCCGTGTCGAGCCCGACGTCCAGCACCACCAGCCGCCCGCCGCTGCGGGCGAGCCACTCGAGGACCCGGCTCAGCTCGGCCACGGAGTTGCTCAGCCGGCTGAGCTCCGAGACCACGATGCAGGAGGCCTCGCCCTTCGCGACCCGGTCGACCGCATATGTCAGGCCGGGACGCTTGAGGCTTCCGCCTCCCGCGGCTTCCACATCGCGCACGAGCTCGAGAAGCTGCCAGCCTCGCTGACGGCAGAGCGCGTCAATCGATTGCGCCTGCTCTCGCATCCCGCCGGCCTCGGGGTCCCCGTTGTGCTCGACGCTCACGTAGCCGAGCACCTGCGTCTGGTTGGGGATCGGCGCGGTCCTCGCTCCGTTCGTCGGGAGTGGTACCGGCTCTGGCCGCGGCTCTACCGGGCTTGCCGTGCGGTCCTTCGTTTGGTCCTTCACCTCCGCCTCGGCCTCCTCGCGGCCGATCCTGGCGATCTCCTCCTGGTCCACCCAGAAGGGCAGCGCCTTCTCGGGGTCGCTGATGAGGTAGCGGGCCTCCTGCGTCCCGCGCACGCCCCGCCGGCCGAGCACCAGCGCGTGCACGTGGCCGCGGAAGCGGCCGATGGAGGCGGCCCGCGCCATGCCCTCGGCCACGACGCCCCGTGCCAGCGCGACTCCGGGGGTCTGCGAGGGGATGGGGCGCAGCCGGCCCGCGAGCAGTCCGGCAACCGCCCCGAGGACGAGCGCCATTACTGCCGTGAGCACGAGCCACCCTGTCGGGTCCTCGGCCGGCTCCATGCCCGTCAGGGCGATCGCAGCCGGCAGCGGTGGCTTCGCCATCGGCGACCGCTTGTCCGCCGGCCTGGCTTTCCGGGCGTCCGGTGCGGCCGCCAGCGCGCGCCGGGTGTAGGCGTCCACGAAGCCCTTCACCGGCAGCCCTTGGCGTCGCTGCAGCCGGACCACCGCTGCCTCGGTCCTGGGGCCGAATAGGCCGTCGATGGGGCCCGGCTTCAGGCCCCTGCGCCGCAGCTCGCGCTGCAGCTTCTTGACTTGGGGCGAGCCGGCGGACTGTGCGTAGCCGGCGCCCCTCGTCAGCCGGCCGCCGCCCGCCCTGCGAAGGGCTTTGCGCGTGGCCGGTCCGACAATCCCGTCGGCCGCGAGGCCGACAGCTTGCTGGAAGCGGGAGACCGCCGCCTCTGTGCGGGGTCCAAACAGCCCGTCCGAGCGTCCCGGCTGCCAGCCGAGCGCCCGCAGCTTCCGCTGCAGCGCCCGGACTCGCGGGGCCTCTCCGCCCGCCGCGTAGCCGGCTCCGAACTGGAGCAGGCCGGCGGTGGCGTGGGAGGGCGACCGGGTCGACTGGGACGCACCGCCCGCGATGCTCGTGCTCGGCAGCGCGAGGAGGAGCAGAGCGGCCACCAAGGCCACCAGCCCGACCCGCCTGACAGGCACGTCGTATGTCCGTTGCATCGTTCTCTCCTAAATCGAGCGTTGCCCGACCGCATCCCGCGGTCGGGGGAAGTCCTGGTCGAAGCCCGCAGGGGCTAGCCAGGCCGCTCGAGAACGGCCACGAACGCCTGTGACCGCCAGCGCGCGGGCGTTAGCAACAGGCGCGCGAGGTGCCACAGCGCAAAGGCCGTGAATGCAACGAGAAGAGCGAAAAGAGCGCTGGAGGCAACGCCGGCGGCGCCAGAGCCGGCCGCGCCGCCCGCGGAGGAGGGGAGCGTCCCCGAGCCGGGCGATGAGCCGCCGGCCGCGTGGGCGACGTCGGGCGCCGTCGCCGAAGCAGAGCTCAGGGGCGTAGAGCCGAAAGGCGTACCGGTGATCGACTGCTGGAGCGCCTCTGCCCAACCGGCGGGCAGGCCGGCGAGGCCATCTGCGGCCGGGTGCACTCCGAAGATCCGCTGTTGGATGACATGCGACCCGGTCGAGCCGTCCGGGAGGTTGAAGTCGGTGGACGGGCCGCCGCCGGCCGGGCCGAGGGGGCCGGTCCGGCTCTCAGCGGGGGACGGCGCGGGGCCCGAGGGGGGCGAGCCGGCCCTCGAGCCCGCCGGCGCTCCGGCGACTTCGCCGTCCGAAGCTCCCCCAGCGGACCCGGAACCGTCGCCGCGGGGACGGTTTGGAAGCACCGGGGGCAGGCCCACCGGGGCCACGGGCGCGAGCACTTCGTCAAGGACCGGAGCGACCGGCTCGAGCAGACCGCCCGTCACCGGAGCGAGCGGCTGCACGATCCCGCCAACCGCCGGGATGACCGGGTTGACCAGATCAACCACCGGGTCGACCAGGCCCCCGACCACCGGGGCGACCAGGCCCCCGACCACCGGGGCGACCGGACCGACGAGATCCTCGACGACCGGGACGACCGGGGCGACCAGGTCCTCGACGACCGGGACGACCGGGGCGACCAGATCCTCGACGACCGGCACGACCGGGGCGACCAGATCCTCGACCACCGGCACGACCGGCGCGACCAGATCCTCGACCACCGGCACGACCGGGGCGACCAGATCCTCGACCACCGGCACGACCGGGGCGACCAGATCCTCGACCACCGGCACGACCGGCGCGACCAGATCCTCGACCACCGGCACGACCGGCGCGACCAGATCCTCGACGACCGGCACGACCGGCGCGAC
>Ga0081538_10003963_pt1 | contig 13801 bp, 14 predicted proteins | sample TabmetS5T2R1_FD_71022 | JGI IMG/M metagenome (GOLD analysis project Ga0081538, IMG submission 71022) | Tabebuia heterophylla rhizosphere microbial communities from the University of Puerto Rico - S5T2R1 | ecosystem: Host-associated > Plants > Roots > Rhizosphere ... | reverse complement strand
GCACACGTTCCATCCCACAGCTGGGGGAATCCTTCTTGAGGATATAGCCATCAAGGCGCTCCTTGACGAGCGCTGCCAGGCGTTGGGCGGCAAAGGTGCGCAGGCGCTCGGTGTAATCGGCCCCGGTCTTGGGCATGATCAGCCGGATGTCATCGCCCTCTAGCTCTAGCCGTAAGGTGTCCCGCGGCACTCCAAGGCCCATTTCGACCTCGGGACACACCGGCACCCATTCCACATAGCGGCCGAAGACCTCCACGAGAAACGCATCGCGCTTGTGCCCGCCGTCATATCGCACCTGCTGTCCCAATAGACAGGCCGAAATGCCCATGCGGACAGGGATGACCGTCGCCGTATCGCTGCTCATCAGGCCAAACTCCATGGTTGAGAGGCAGGTGCCGGCTTACGAGAGCGCGAAGTTCTTGGCCGCCATCTCAGCAATGGTCTTGCCGATGCTGATCGAGGCCGTGGCTCCCGGCGATGGTGCGTTGAGCACGTGCACCATGCGCTCGGTCTCGACAATGCGAAAATCGTCCACGAGCGCCCCATCCGGCGCCACCGCCTGGGCGCGAACCCCCGATCCCGCCGGGTGCACATCCTGCATACGCAGCTCCGGTATCAGCTTTTGCAGGGCTTTCACGAACGCTTCGCGACTGAGCGAGCGATACATCTCACCCAAGCCCATCTTCCAATACTTCGAGACCATCTTCCAGAAGCCGGGATAGGAAACCATTTTCAAGGTATCTTTGGCGGAGAAATCCTCCCAGCGGTAGCCCTCGCGTTTGAACGCCAGCACAGCGTTGGGGCCGGCCTCCACGCCACCATGGATCATGCGGGTGAAATGCACCCCTAGGAATGGGAAACGGGGATCGGGCACTGGATAAATCAGGTTCTTCACCAGGAATTGTCGCTCGGGCGCCAGTTCGTAATACTCACCCCGGAAGGGCACGATTTGCAGTTGCGGGTCGACCCCGCAGACGCGCGCCACCTCGTCGGCGTGGAGGCCGCCGCAATTCACCAGGTAGCGACAATGGACCGCGCCACGGCTGGTCTCCAGGACCAGCTCATCGGCATATCGCCGACAGCCATGGACGTGTGCTTTGGTCTGAATTTCTCCCCCTTCCTTGCGAATGATGTCGGCATAGACCTGGGCCACTTGCTTGTAGTCGATGATGCCGGTCTCCGGGACCAGCAGCCCGGCGATGCCGACAGTGTGTGGCTCGTACTCGCGGATCTCTTCGGGCCCCAGCCGGCGCAGCCCTTGCAAACCATTGGCCTGGCCTCGCCGTTCGAGCTCGTCCAGCGCTGGTAACTCGCTGGCATCCGTGGCCACGACGACTTTCCCGCAACGCTCATGGGCGATGCCATGCTGCTGACAGAACTCGTACATGGCCTTGCGACCTACCACACAGTTGCGCGCCTTGAGCGAACCGGGCCGGTAATACAGACCCGAGTGAATCACCCCGCTGTTATGCCCGGTTTGGTGCTGGGCCAGACGGTCCTCCGCTTCGAGCACGGCGAGCGCCATGTTCGAGCCCGTTTTCAGCGCCATCGCTGTCGCCAGGCCGACGATGCCTCCACCGATGATGACCACATCGTAGCGCTGTGCATGCATGGTTGATCGCTCCCCTTCGAGATCATTTTGCGAGCAGATGCCGTAAGGCATCTTCCAGCTCGGGGTAACGGAACCGGTACCCTGAGGCCAGGAGCTTGGTGGGCTGTATGCGGGCGCTCGCCAGCAACAGCTCGTCGGCCATCTCCCCGAACATGAGGCGCGCGGCGAAGGCCGGCAACGGCATTACCGTCGGCCGCCCGAGGACCTTCCCCAGCGTTTTGGTGAATTCCTGATTGGTGACGGCCCGGGGGGCCGCCGCATTCGTCGGGCCTTGCAGGGCATCGGTGACGATCGCATGCTGAATGACACCTACGACGTCGTCCAGCGCGATCCAACTCATGTATTGCCGCCCGCTGCCGAGCACGCCTCCCAGCCCCATGCGGAACGGCGGCAGAATCTTCGCCAACGCCCCTCCGGCTGGGCTCAGCACCACTCCCATACGGAGTTGGATGACGCGTATTCCTTGTCGCTGGGCCGGCTCCGTCGCAGCCTCCCAGGCGCGACAGACCTCGGAGAGAAAGCCCCTCCCCGGAGGGCTCTCTTCGCTGAGGATCTCCTCTCCGCGGTCCCCATAATATCCGATGGCAGAGGCAGACACCAAGACCTTTGGGGGGGATGACAGGCGGGCGAGCGTCTCACACAGGAGCTGTGTGCCCTTGACGCGGCTGTCGCGGATTCTGGCCTTCTTGGCCGCTGTCCAGCGCTCGGCGATGCTCTCCCCCGCCAGATGCACGGCGGCATCGGCACCCTCAAGGGCACTCGCATCAATGGTTCCCGCCATAGGATCCCATCGGCCGGCCTTCTCCCCGGACCGCGGCTGTCCGCGCACCAGGCGTGTGACCTCATGGCCATTAGACGTCAGAGAGGATACCAAGGCTGTGCCGATCAGGCCGCTTGCGCCAGTGACAAGGATATTCATGGATCCGTCTCCCATGATCTTCTCGCCGCAGTTATGCAGACAGCATTGCGACATCGGGGATGGCAAGTCAACTAAAAGTTTTGGTGGGAGGGATGGCGAGAGCTGGCAACCCTCTACCTTCGACACCGCCCGGGCGCTCGACCACCCTTATAGACTCTCAGGGGGCGTGAGACGTTCGAGAGCTCCCGGTCTCGTATGCCAGGCGAAGACCTCCTGGGTGGGAGCCTCGAAACGCGTACGCATGACAAACGTCTCCGTGTTCATAGGCTGCGCCTGAATGGCAACAGCGGCTGGTTCTCATCTGCCCCAGCCGCTGTGCACGGTCGCGCCTTTAAGCCCTACTTCGGGAGAACGACCGTGTCGATAACGTGGATCACTCCGTTCGAGGCGACGATGTCCGTCTTCACAACCTTGGCGTTGCCGACCATGACCGCCCCGTTCTTTGCGCTGACCGACAGGGGCTGGCCATTGACGGTCTTGGCCGTCGAGATTTTCACGACATCTGCGGCCATCACTTTGCCTGGCACGACGTGATAGGTCAGGATCGCCTGTAGCTTCGCCTTGTTCTCTGGTTTTAACAACCCCTCCACCGTGCCTGCCGGGAGCCTAGCAAAGGCTTCGTCGGTGGGCGCGAAGACCGTGAACGGGCCGGCTCCCTTCAAGGTGTCGACCAAGCCCGCGGCCTGCACCGCGGCCACCAGTGTTTTGAATGAGCCTCCGGCGACTGCCGTATCGACGATATCCTTCCCCTGGACATCGCCGCCATGGGCCATCCCCATCACCACTAACCCAACGAGCAGAGAGATGCTAAGAACTGAGCGTACCAGATGCGCAACCTGCATAATGGTCTCCTTTTGTACCGTGCCCACTCACTGCCACACGACGCCTGTGGCGAATGCCCCAGGCGTCACCGTTACTGGCGTTCAACGCGCCATCGCTGGAACCATTCCCCACCGACGCTGAATCGCCTTCCACTGCACAGCCTGATAGACTGCGCAGAGTCCCACTACTGCGTATACCATCCGACTGAGGGGACTGGCCTCGCCAAATAGCGCGGCCACGAGGTCAAACTGGAGAAAGCCAACCAATCCCCAGTTTATCCCGCCAATGACCAGCAGAACTGCCACGATGATGTCCACTGTTCGCACTGACATTTCTCCTTATCACCGGGCTTCGTGTGTGCTCCTCAGACCCAGCATATTCTCACGAGAGAGGCGTTCAATCAGGATTGGAATGTGTGAGACTACGTCTATCATCTATTCGATTTTGCCCAATAATTTCCTCCTTCGCTGTCTCATTCAACTGTTCGTCCTCACGTCGAGCATTTCTCGCGGTTGGGGGAACTGCGTCATGCTCAACCTCGGCTTAATCGCTCTTTGCCGACTCCCTCAGGAACACCAGAGGGTATGCCTCTTCCGGTGTTGCGCTCTGAGCCAGGGCATCTCGACATGCCTGACAGAGGCGATTGTGTGGGCCCGCCGACAGGAACTCATGGTCACACCGCAAACAGGTCCTTTGCTGCTTTGAAGTGTTGCGACAGAGTTTCAGCATTGCTCTGTCCCCTCGACGGCGCTGCACCTTGAAATGGCACCAATGGCCCGGCGTATGGTTTGGCGGATGAAACGGCGAGGCACCAAACCCACAATGAACTCCACTGGTACACCATGCTTGAAGATCAACAGGGTGGGAGTAATGCGCACATTGAAGCGCTCTGCTACATGCGGGTAGGCACTCACATCCACCTGTACAGCGTGGAGTCGTCCAGCAGCCTCTGTAGCGACCTCGCTGAGCGCCGACGCAGTGGCCTTGGCCCAACTCGCGTGAAAACTGACAAGGACCGGCAAAGTCGATTGCCTCATCATGGTCCTCAATATGGTTGGGGTGACGTATGGCATGATCTCAAGTTCAACAGACTGCTGATGCTGTCTAGGGTTCACGGCTCTTGCCCTTGTATGTGAAGTCCACACCTACGATGGACAGCAATCCTTCAGCTCGCAAGCGATGTCAACTAGCGCGGTGAAAGTCGACCGCCAAGCGCGGCGGTTACCCTACATACAGCGTGCGCCAGAAGGTTGCCGTGGTCGACGTGCTAGAGATGAATATAAGGTGATGTCTATATTTTGTCAATAATATGTCTAATATTTTGCGAGCACCGATCCCCTGGGCTCTGCTTGCCGGGACATCTACCTGAAGAGCTATCTCTCCCTGTGCAACAGCTTGGTGATGGCTGAATCGCCGGGGCATGTTCGGCCTGGGTCACCCCGCACAGAGTTCACGGGTTGCGACCGGCAGCGTAGGTCCCGCCAGCAAACCTCAGACCGGTTCTTGCATCTGTCAGGTGTCGCTGGATGGCAGGTAAGTTGCGCCACGGCGGAAGCGCTGCTAGCTCTCTCGAAAGTGGCTAGCTACTAGCGAGACAACTTTCGAAAAGTTTGGGGGGATCAGCAGAGTGGCGGCGAGTTCTATGGCAGACTAATTATTGACAAATATTAGACACGAGGCTATGATACCGATATGAACCCCACGCAGGGATATCCAATCAGAGTAGTGGCCCGTAGAACTGGCTTAACAGCGCATGTTATTCGCGTCTGGGAGAAGCGCTATGGGGCGGTGTCGCCCATGCGCACCCCCACCAATCGACGCTTGTACTCTGACAGCGATATCGAGCGCTTACAGCTGTTACATCGCGCTACGCTCGCCGGCCACAGCATCGGGCAAGTCGCCAAATTGCCGAACGAGCGTTTGCGGGCCCTGGTCGCAGTTGATGAAATGATCGCACCTGCGCTACCAAGGACCGCCAGCCCTCGGTCAGTGGATGCATCCCCGCAGCTGATTCTTGACGCCACGTTGAAGGCCGTCGAGCGACTGGATGCGGCGGCACTTGAGGAAATCTTGACACAGGCCACCGTGGTGCTCAGCCAGCCGGTCCTGATCGAGCAGGTGATTGTGCCATTGATGTACCGCATCGGCGATCGGTGGCATGAGGGGACGTTGCGTGTGGCACACGAACACCTGGCTTCGGCGGTGGTCCGCACGTCGTTGGGGAATCTGAGTCGAGGCTTTGGTCCAAGTCCATCCGATTCTACGCTTGTGGTCGCAACCCCTACCGGGCAGCTCCATGAGCTGGGCGCGCTGATCGTGGCCACGACCGCCGCCTCGAACGGCTGGCACGTAACTTATCTTGGTCCAAGCCTACCGGCCGAAGAAATTGCCGCCGCGGCGCATCAGAACCGGGCGCGCGCCGTTGCACTGAGCCTGGTCTACCCACCGGACGATCCATTCCTGCGGGGCGAGCTCATCAAACTACGGCGTGGCCTCCCCCAGGGCGTCGTGTTACTGGTGGGGGGGCAGGCATACGACGCGTACCGAGATGTGCTGGAAAAGATCGGTGCGCTGGTGCTCAGAGATCTGACCGATCTGCGCAAGCACCTGGATTTACTACGTGTGCGCCAAGCCAATGGGCCCCAGATGGCGTAAGGCCTTCTCCAGGATTACCTACCCCGATCGCCCTCGGCGACCCTCACAATGCCACGTAACACGCCGGCGAACACCAGCTGATGCAATGGATACAGCGCGTACCAATACATGAGCCCCAGCAGGCCAACTGGCTCAAAGATGGCCGTCTGGCGGATCGTTGAGCCTGAGGCGTCCTCCTCCACCTCAAAGGCTAACCAAGCGCGCCCCGGGAGCTTCATCTCGGCGACCAGTCGCAACTGACGATCTGGGGTGAAGGCTTCAACCCTCCACCAATCCAGCGTATCGCCGACGCTCAACCACTCGGGGTCTCGGCGCCCTCGGCGAATGCCCACGCCCCCCACGAGCAAATCGAGGAATCCCCGCAGCCGCCACAACCCATTGCCATAGTACCAGCCTGTCTTCCCCCCAATACGTCTTATAGGACCAAACGCTACGGCTGGGGCGACATCGACATGCGCAACACGGGAATCCACCAGGCGGCTGCCAAAGCGGACGCCACCCCAGTCCCGCCGGGGGCCCGCGGCGGATAGCGCGTCGGACCAGCGCGTTTGGGCCAGTTCCTGATCCTCGTGGCGCAGTGCCATGGCGATGGCCTCACGCACCCCTTTCGGCCGGATGCGAAACATCCGGAGCGCCGATTCATCGCTCACCACCGTTGGATGGCGGATGCTGTCGATCAGGCGCCGGCCGACACGGGCATACAAAGGGGTCACCAATCCCAGCCATAAACTGGAGAGTCGCGGCGTAAGCACCGGCACTGCCAGCATCAGACGGCGCAGACCACGCTGACGTGCGTATTCGCGCATGATCCCCGCGTAGGACACCCGATCCGTCCCACCGATCTCGAAGATGGGATTGCCCTCGACTGCGAGGTCGAGGCCCTCCAGCAGATACTCCACCACATCGGTGATGGCAATCGGTTGCGCCGGCACCGACACCCAGCGCGGCGTGATCATGATGGGCAGGCGCTCGACCAGCGCACGGATCATCTCGAAGGACAGACTCCCCGAGCCGACGATGATGGAGGCCCGAAACTCGAGCGTCTGCACCCCACAGCTGCGTAAAATCTGCCCTACTTCCTGGCGGCTCTGTAGATGGGAGGACAGCGCGCTGTGACGCTCTCCTAGGCCTCCGAGATAGATAATACGCTGTACACCGGCCTCTTTCACCACCTCGCCGAAATGGCGTGCAGCCCGACGGTCCTCCTCATCGAAGGCTCCGGGAGAGTCCATGGAATGGATGAGATAATATGCCACCCGGACTCCGGCCATGGCTGCCAGCAGAGATGCCCGGTCCAGCACATCGCCAGCGACGACCTCGGTGGTACCCGCCACACGCCCGTTCAGAAACTCCGGGCGACGCGCCAGACAGCGCACCCGATGCCCTGTCTGTTCCAAAGCTTTGAGCAATCGCCCTCCGACGTACCCAGTTGCCCCCGTGAGCAGAATGAGGGGCATGTCGTCGCTGATCACCTGGTGATCGGGCACAGAGACCTCCATACGCTCGATGGCTGTGGGCTCATCGTTCCACCTGGTCTGACAGACGCTGAAGAATGATCCTGGCGCGTCGGCGGGCCGCTGGATGATCTACCTTCCAGCCTCGCGGATTCGGTAGGATCGCCGCCAGGTGGGCGGCTTCTTCGCGTGTAATGGACACCGCCGTCTTTCCATAATGGACTCGTGCGGCCATCTCGGCTCCGAACACAGCATCCCCCCACTCGGCGAGGTTGAGGTAGATCTCGAGAATGCGATCTTTGCGCAGGAGGATTTCCAATATCAAGGTCAAATAGGCTTCGAGTCCTTTGCGCAGCAACGAACGGCCATCCCAAAGAAAGAGATTTTTGGCGGTCTGCTGCGTAATTGTTGACGCACCACGCAGGCGCTTCCCCCGCTCGTAATCATCGACGGCACGGGCGATCTCGTGGAAGTCGAAGCCAAAATGGCGATAGAACCGCGCATCCTCCGCCGCCAGGACGGCCCGGCGCAGATCGGGAGAGATACGTGCCAAAGGGACGGGGGGACGCCGCGGATAGATGGGACGCTCTCCGGCACCTAACCGTTTGACCGTGTGCAGCAACAGGAGGATTGTGGGGGGAGGCTCAAAGACCCGCAACGTCAGGACGACAGGGAAGGGGACGATCAGCCACAGCAGGAGGAAGACGCACAACCAACGACACACACGCTTCAACTGCAGCCTCATCCTGCTTCAAGGGGGTTCAGCCCTGGCGCTTACCACCAGTGCCCGCGGGCGTGCCAATGGGGATGTGCGGGGATCATGCGGCGGACGCTGTCGAGCCACCAGCGTCCCTCCCCTAACTCAATGTCGGCCATGCGGGCCAGTTCGGCCAGCATGGCGGCCTTCTCCACCTCCGGGATAGCCTCGGTGTGCTCGCGCCAGACCGCCATGGGCACGCCGCAGGTGTCGCATTGGAGGATGACCCATTGCGGCGTTTCCGTATACCAATGGGTGCGCCGTTCTAACGTGCACAAAGGGCAGACCATCGCTTCTCCACCGTGTCTGTCACGCTCCCTGCCGCCAGGATGGAACCGGCGTGGGGAAATGGCTTTATAACGTCTGATTCCTCAAAAACTCACGGATCTGCTGGATGTAGGACTGAATGGTGTCCATGTTTGGATTCACGGCGACGGCGCGTTCGAACCAGTCCAACGCTTTACGGGGTTCGACCAGACCGAGATAGCACAGCCCCATGCCGCTGAGGGCGCCGAAGTGCACCGGATTGAGCTCCAGGGTCTTGTGAATGTCGGCGATCGATTTCTCAAATTCTAGCATCAAATAGTAGACCGTGGCGCGTTTGTTGTACCCCTCGGCAAATTTGGGAGCACGGGCGATGATTTGATCGAAGACTTCCACTGCCTCGGGATACTGCTGCGCTTCCATCAGGCGGATGCCCTCGACCATCAAGGCATCGACCTCGTCGTTGCCCGACCGCAGCCAGATGGCCCACATGACGTTCTGGGCCGCCGCCCGCACTCGCACATCGTCGTCGCGCAATGCCTGCACTAACGCGGGCATGACCCGCATATCCGCCAACTTGGCTAGCAACTCCAACGCCCTGAGTCTCTCCGCCGTGGTCCCCTGCTTGAGCACCTCCAGAGCATGGGTTAAGCCGTGCCCTCCGCCATTGCCGTTCACGGCTTCTAACGCCAATCCCAGCACGACGATGAGCATCAATACGATGGTCAATGTCGTCATGGTCACGCTCCTCCGCTCGGGGTCACTCAGCCTCACAGACGTTTCACACGCGTCCGCGACACTCCCTCGGCCACCTCCATCGCCGCGTGTCGGTCGCATGCTATACACTTCTCGAACGGCATTGTCAAGGTGAGCACCCCGTGCCACCCTGGGCTGACCAGACGACTCTGTCGAGGCAAGGACCGATAACCGCCCCATGCCCTCGCATTCCTGAGGGGTTACACCGCCCCGTGTCAAGCGCAGACGGGATGAGCTGAGCCAGCCGCTGTGTTATAATCAGCCATGGGTCACCAATCTCATCCAGGAAATCGATGCTCCGGAGCTTGGTCATCTCGCATGGCTGGACATCCCCGCCGCCCTCCCGCGAATGCCTGAAAAGGTCGTCTGTGCGGTGCTTAACAGAGGGGAGAATATTCGGAGCCTTCTTCGACAAGGAGAGAGAATGGAGCGCCAGGAGGCCGAGCGACAGATTGAGCAGTTGCGTCAGCAGCTTCAATATCACAACTATCGCTACCACGTCCTCGATGATCCACAGATCACTGACGCCGAGTACGACCAGCTGATGCGTCGCTTACAAGAACTGGAAGCGGCGTTTCCCGATCTGATCACGCCGGATTCCCCCACACAGCGCGTCGGGGCCACGCCGCTGGAGGCATTCGGCACGGTGCTCCATTCTCTCCCCATGTTGAGCCTCGACAACGCCTTCTCGGCCGCAGAAGTGCGCGACTTCGACGCGCGGATCAGGCGTCAACTGGGCCAGAGTGAACCCATCGAATACGTGGCCGAGCCGAAGATCGATGGGCTGGCCGTGGAACTTGTGTATGTCGGTGGGTTATTCGTACAAGGGTCGACGCGTGGCGACGGGGTGCGTGGCGAGGACATCACGCAAAATCTGCGCACTGTTAAGACGATCCCCTTGCGTCTGATCGCCGCCGCAGACGGTGCGATGCCGCAGCGCGTGGAAGTGCGTGGGGAAGTCTATATGACCAAACGCGACTTCCAGCGCCTCAATGCCCGTCGTGAGGAGGAGGGAGAGCCCACCTTCGCCAATCCGCGCAATGCCTCCGCCGGGTCGCTGCGCCAGCTGGATGCGCGCATCACGGCCGGGCGCCCCTTGGCCATGTTCTGTTACGGCGTCGGCCGCGTGGAGGGGGTGACGTTCAAGACCCACTGGGACGTGCTGCAGAGCCTGGCGCGCTGGGGTTTCAGGATCAACCCTCACGGTGAGAAATGCCAGGGCATCGAGGCCGCTTTCGCCTATTACGAGCGACTGCGTGAGCAACGTGAGGAGCTCCCCTACGAAATCGACGGCGTGGTGCTCAAGGTCAATGCGCTGGCGCTGCAAGAAGCCCTTGGCACCCGGTCCCGTAGCCCGCGGTGGGCGCTGGCCTATAAGTTCGAGCCGAAGCAGGCGGTCACACGGGTCAAGGAGATCGCCGTTCAGGTCGGTCGCACCGGCGCCTTAACCCCGGTGGCGCTGCTGGAGCCTGTGCAGGTATCGGGGGTGGAAGTCAGTCGAGCCAGCCTGCACAACCCCGATGAGGTCGCCCGCAAGGATGTACGCGCCGGGGACTGGGTCATGGTCCAGCGGGCGGGGGATGTCATTCCGGAGATCGTCGAGGTGCTGAAAGATCGGCGGACGGGCCAGGAGAAGCCGTTTGAGATGCCCCCGCGTTGCCCCATCTGTGGGTCCGCGGTGGTGCGCCTCCCAGACGAGGTGGTGCCGCGCTGCGTGGGGCTGACGTGCCCGGCGAAACTGAAGGAGAGCATCGTCCATTTCGCCTCCAAACGGGCGATGGACATCGACGGTCTCGGGGACAAGACCGTGGATCAACTGGTGGAGCGCGGGCTGGTCAAAGATATCGGCGATCTCTACTCCTTGACCAAAGACGATTTGCTCAAACTCGACCGCCTTGCCGATAAATCCGCCAGCAATCTCATCGCGGCGATCCAACGCAGTAAACAGACCACCTTACCCCGTTTCCTGTACGCACTGGGCATTCGGCATGTCGGCGAGCACGTCGCCGACGTACTGGCTCGCGAGTATCCCGACTGGCAGGCCTTGCAGCATGCTGCCTACGACGAGTTACAGGGCATCCACGAGATCGGCCCGCGCATCGCGCAGAGCATCGTGGCCTTTTTTCAGGATGCTGGCAACCAGGGGGTGCTGGAAAAGCTCCAGCGTGGCGGCGTGCGAGCGACGCCGCCGCAGCGCCCGGCCGTCGCTCAATCGATGCGCGGCAAAACACTGGTGTTTACCGGCGAGCTCCAAACCTATACGCGCACCGAGGCCAAACGCCTGGTCGAGGCCCGTGGCGGGCGCGTGACGTCTTCGGTCAGCCGCCACACGAGCTACGTGGTGGCAGGGGCGGACGCCGGCTCAAAACTCGAGCAGGCCCGCAAACTTGGGGTGTCCGTGCTCACCGAGGATGAATTTCAGGCCTTGCTCTCTTCGTGAACACCATGGAACCTTCGCGCCGGCGTAAGCGTCTAAGAGCCACGCAACGAAGCTCATGGAGATCTTTGCGGGGCTGGGCACAGCAGCGCATCAAACACTCGTCCGGTGATGAGACGTTGCCAGAGCTTGGCGCTTCGAACAATGTGAGGATAAGGAGGCAATCATGCGTCGGTCGGTTCATGCGCGCTCTTTGACGGTCATGCTCTGTGTGCTCTGCCTTGGCATCGGTGTCGGGGTGATGGTCAGCCAGTCCTCAGGGGCACGGGACACACCTTTTTGGTCGGAAACGCGCCCTACCCAAGTGCCGGTGGTGCAAGTTCCCAATTTCGCCGACATGGCCGAGCACCTCAAGCCCTCGGTGGTCAACATGAGTACGACCCAGGTCGTCAAGGGACAACGGCGCACGATGCCACGCATGCCCTTCCCCAATCCCTTTGGCGAACGCGATCCGTTCGAGGAGTTTTTCGAACGCTTCTTCGGTGGCGAAAATCCCCAGCGCGAGTTTCGCCGGCGCAGTCTCGGCTCTGGGTTCATCATCAATCGTGAGGGGTACATCGTTACCAATAACCATGTGGTGGAAAACGCCTCGGATATCAAGGTCTCACTTTCGGACAAGGAGGAATTTGATGCGAAGGTCATCGGCCGCGACCCGAAGACCGATGTCGCGCTGATTAAAATCGACGCCAAAAAGGACCTGCCGGCAGTGGCCCTGGGCGATTCCGGCAGGCTCCGCGTTGGCGAATGGGTGATGGCCATCGGTAATCCATTCGGCTTGGGACACACGGTGACAACAGGGATTGTCAGCGCCAAGGGACGGATCATCGGCGCTGGTCCCTATGATGACTTTATCCAGACCGATGCATCCATTAACCCTGGGAACAGCGGTGGGCCGCTGTTCAATATGAACGGCGAAGTGGTCGGCATCAACACCGCCATTGTCGCGACCGGCCAGGGCATCGGCTTCGCCATCCCCATCAACGTCGCGAAGGATCTGCTCATACCGCTGCGTGAGAGAGGGCGGGTGGTGCGCGGCTGGCTCGGCGTACAGGTGCAGGCCGTTACCCCTGAACTGGCCAAATCTTTCGGCCTTGAGCGCGAGAGGGGAGCATTGGTGGCCGATGTCATGCCCGATACGCCCGCGGCGAAGGCGGGAATCGAGCGCGGGGATGTTATCGTGGAGTTCAACGGGCGCAAGATTGAAGAGATGAATGACCTGCCGCGTGTGGTGGCGAGTACCGCTCCGAACGCCGACGTTCCCGTGAAGATCCTCCGCAAGGGGCAGGAGAAGGTGGTGCAAGTCAAAGTCGCTGAGCTGAAAGAAGAGCGCGTCGCGTCTAGCGGCGGCGGGACGCTTGAAGAAAGCTTGGGCATGACGGTTCAGGAACTCACCCCGGAAATAGCCCGCAGCCTCCGAGTCACCGAAACCAAGGGCCTGGTGGTGACAAACGTCGATGAGGGCAGCCCCGCCGATGAGGCGGGCATTCGACGGGGTGATGTGATCGTCGAGGTCAATCAGAAGAAAGTCGAGAACCTACGCGATTACCGTGCCGCACTCGGACGCGTCGGCACGGCGGATTCGCTGCTGCTGCTCGTCCGCCGTGGCGGCAACGTGCTCTATGTGGCGCTAAAGATGGCGAAGTAAGACAGCTCCCTCTCTCAATCGGCGATTCGGGCATGGGCAACGGCCCTGCGCAGGCTGGCCGACGACGAGTTCAGTCCGTGCCTGCACAGACGAAGGCGAATATTAGGGAAGCGGTGACCTCCATCGTCCGCAGATGAATAAAGCAGGCCAGTAAGGCATGCCGAATGGGGGCTGGATGCGCCCACATCTGCCTGGCGTCCTCACGGCTCGCACGTCGCTTCGGCATCCGGAGAACTGTGAAGGGCATGCCCACGAGCGCCTCAGCTGGGGTGCCATCCCCCAGAGCCGCCGGAGCATGGCCACCTCCTTCTGTAGGCTCCGCGTAAGGCCGCCTGCACTATCCGCTGCAGTTCCTTCAACTCCTCTTCGGTCGAAGCCTCGGGGGCCCCTCTGGGTACGGAGCCAGGCTTCCAGCGCTTGCGTATCCTGGCCGGTGGGAAAATGCCGCAGTATGTGCTGTCGGATCAAGGCCAGGTGGGT
>Ga0081538_10003962_pt1 | contig 13804 bp, 11 predicted proteins | sample TabmetS5T2R1_FD_71022 | JGI IMG/M metagenome (GOLD analysis project Ga0081538, IMG submission 71022) | Tabebuia heterophylla rhizosphere microbial communities from the University of Puerto Rico - S5T2R1 | ecosystem: Host-associated > Plants > Roots > Rhizosphere ... | reverse complement strand
GGGGGGTGGCGCCGCCCACGACCCCAAGGTCGTGGGACACGAGCACCATCGCCATCTCGCGGTCGCGCTGCTGCTGACGCAGCAGGTCCAGGATCTGCGCCTGCACCGTCACGTCGAGCGCGGTGGTGGGCTCGTCCGCGAACAGGAGCTTGGGGCCACAGGCCAGCGCCACCGCGATCACGACCCGCTGGCGCATGCCGCCGGACAGCTCGTGCGGGTACTGCCGCAGGCGCCGCGCCGGCTCGGGGATGTTGACCGACCGGAGCAACGCCAGGGCGGTCTCCCGGGCCTCGTTGCGATCCATGTCGAAGTGGAATTCCAGCGACTCGGTGATCTGCTTGCCGATGCGCATCACGGGGTTGAGCGACGTCATCGGGTCCTGGAACACCATGGCGAGCTGCGTGCCCCAGAACGAGCGCATCTGGGACTGCCCCATCTGGTCGAGCCGGTGGCCGTCGAAGTTGATCACGCCACTGCGAGTCACGTTGCGGGTCGGCAGCAGCCCCATGACCGAGCGCGACAGCACCGATTTGCCGCAGCCCGACTCGCCCACCAGCCCGAGCGTCCGCCCCCGGTCGAGCGTGAACGACACCCCGTCGACGGCCCTGACCGTGCCCCTCGGCGTCGTGAAGTGCGTGGCGAGGTCGTCGACGTCGAGGAGTGTCCTCCCGCTGGGTGCCTGGATCGACTGCTCGGGTTGGGCCACGTGCTTTCGACCGGCGGAACGAAGGATGCTCATCCGCTTGCCTCGGGCTGGCTCACAGCGCGCTCTCCCGCACGTCGAATCGCGCCCGGACCACGTCGCCCAGGAAGTTCAGGGCGAGGACGGTGAGGAAGATCACCACCGTGGGGATCAACACGATGTGCGGCGCGTCGCGCAGGTCGGCGCGGCCCTCGGCGATGATGTTGCCCCAGGACGGCGTCGGTAGCTGCACCCCGACCCCGAGCACACTGAGGGCGCCCTCGGCCACGATCACCACGGCGATGCCGAGCAACGCGATCGAGAACATCGCCGGGAGCACGTTCGGAAGCACCTCGCGGAACATGATCGAGCTGTTGCGCGCCCCCATGGCCCTGGCGGCCAGCACGAACTCGCGCTCCGACCACGCCAGCGTGTTGGCGCGCGTGATCCGGCCGAGGACCGGGACCGACACCACGCCGAGGGCGAGGATGAGCACGATCATCCGCCGCGTGGCGCTGATCCCCTCGCCGCTGGCGAACACCGTGACGAGGGTGAGGGCGAGGATGAGCTGCGGGTACGACAGCAGGACGTCGAACAGGCCGGTGAACACCGTCTCCGTGCGACCACGCCGGTAGCCCGCCATGAGGCCGAGGAGGCCGCCCACGACCAGCCCCACCACGATCGCGCCGACGCCGAGCAGGAGCGACGCGCGCGACCCCCACACCACCCGGCTCAGCATGTCGCGCCCCAGGGCGTCGCCGCCGAGGATGTGTCCCTCGGTCCCCGGCCCCTCGCCCGCGATCTCCGCAAAGTTCTCGTTGGGGTCGTCGAGCGGGAGGATGGGAGCCAGCACGGCGGCGGCGATGACGAGCACCAGCCAGGCGATGGCGAGCTTTCCCGCGAGGCCCAGCCGCCGTGCGCGCGCCTCCATCTCGGGAGTCGCTTCTACTGCGGACTCGAGATCGACCGGCTCGAGGGTCTGTGTCTGGATGAGCTCCGGGGCCTGCATCGCGGTGGCCGATCGCTCACGTGCGGGCATGGCGGATCCTCGGGTCGAGCACGGAGTAGAGGAGGTCGACGAGGAAGTTGATGAGCACGAAGCCGATGGCGATGATGGCGATCAGGCTCTGCAGCGCGATGTACTGGCGCGCGAAGACGGCCTCGGCCAGCAGCGTGCCCATGCCGGGCAACGAGAAGATCACCTCGATCACGACTGCGCCGCTGATGAGCGTGCCCACGTTGAGCCCGGCCACCGTCAACACGGTCAGGCTCGAGGGCCGCAGGGCGTGTCGCCACAGCACCCGGGACGGCGAGATGCCCTTGGACTTCGCCATCGTGATGAAGTCCTCCTGGAGCGTGGCGATCATGTCGCTGCGCAGCAGGCGCATGTACGCGGCGATCTGCCCGACGGCCAGGGCGATGACCGGCAGCGCCATGCGTCGGAGGTGCTCCAACAGGTCTTCACGCGGCGCGACGTAGCCGCTGACCGGCAACCACCCGAGTTGCACGCCGACGTAGTACGCGAGCACCAGCGCCAACGCGAAGTTGGGGATCGCCAGCAGCCCGAAGGCGGTGGCGTTGGTGGCCCGGTCGAAGCGTGACGTCGCGCGGTACGCCGTGAACACGCCCAGCGGCACGGCGATGAGCAGGGTGAGGATCTGGGCCTCCACCATGAGCTGGATCGACACGGGCAAGGCGTCACGCACCCGGTCCATGACCGGCCGCTCGCCGGTGACGCTGTAGTAACCGCCGAGGTCGCCGGTCACGAAGTCGCCGACCCAGCGCCCGTACTGGACGTAGAGCGGGTCGTCGAGCCCCAGTTGCTCCCGCAGCGCTTCCTTCTGTTCCGGGCTCGCGAACCCGGCGATGGCGTCAACCGGGTCGCCGGGCAGCAGGCTGGTCATCAGCGCCGCGAACAGCGTGACGAAGAACAGGACGACCAGAAGGTGCGACACCCGGCGGAGGATCATCCGCATGGCGCGCCCCCTGCCCTACTGCTCGACCCACATGTAGGTCGTCGAGTTGCCGACGGCCAACCCGGGGAAGGGATCGGGGCTGCTGGGGCCCTCGCCGAGGATGCCGTGGACGTCGTTGCTCGTCGCCACGGTCCACGGGGTGTACCAGAGCCATATGTTGTGGACCTGCTCGCCGAAGCGGCGGTTGAGGTCCTCGTAGATCTGCTCGCGCTGGGCCTCGTCGGGGGTTGTGCGGCCCTCGTCGAGCAGCCGGTCGATCTCGGGATCGTTGAACCGGCCGAAGTTGACCGGGTTTCCGGAGGCCGACTTCCACCACACGTACTGCTCGTCGGGGTCGCCGCCGGGGTGGTTGCGCCACCCGATGGCCTCGAAGTCACCGCTGATCGCGCTGTCGATCTGGGTCGACTGATCGACCGTGATGATCTCGACGCTCATCCCGACCGCCTCCGCCTGCTCCTTGACGAGCTGTGCCTGCGCGACGGTCGCCTCGGCCTGGGTCGTGGTGTACGTGAACGACAGCGGCTGGCCGGTCTCGGTCTCGTACTCCTGGACCAGCTCCTCGGCGCGCTCGGGGTCGTACGTCGGGAACCCGGTGTCGTCGAGGTTGCCGACGTTGCCGGGTGCGAACGGCCCGGTTGCCTGGGTGGTGATCCCGGCGTTGAGGATGGTGTTGACCTCGTCGAAGTCGGCGGCGTAGGCGAACGCCTGGCGGGCCTTGATGTTGTCGAAGGGCGGCTGCGACTCGTTGAGCATGATGTAGCTGACCTCGCCGAACTGGTCCGACTCGACCGCGGTCACCTCTCCGGAGTCGGCCAGGCCGCGGATCTCGTCGATCGTGTCGGCGTCGCTCGTATGCATGGCGTTGATCTCGCCGGACTGCAGGGCGTTGAGGCGCTGCGCCACCTCGACGATCGGGCGGAACTCGATCTCGTCGAGGTAGGGAAGCTGGTTGCCCTCGGCGTCGGTGGCCCAGTAGTCGGGGTTCTTCTCGGCGGTCAGGCTCTGGTTGGGCGTCCAGTTCACGAGCTTGAACGGGCCCGTGCCGATGAGGTTCTCGGCGCACGTCCGCGTGTCGTCGAGCTGCGCCTGCGCCATCATGCCGACCCTGCCGCTGCCGTAGAGGTACGCGTCGAACGACACCCACGGCTCGTTCATCGTCACGCGGACGGTCTGGGGGTCGACCGCCTCGGTGTTGGCGATGTTCTGGAACGTGAAGACGAACAACTGGGGCGAGCGGGTCGGATACTGGCCCCGGTAGGCGTCGAGGTTGTTCTTCACCACCTCGGCGGTGAGGTCGCTGCCGTCGTGGAAAGTGACGCCCTCGGGGAGAGTGATCGTCCACTCCGTGTAGTCGTCGTTGGGCTCGACCGACTCGGCGAGCCACGGCTCGTAGGTGCCGTCCGCCGTCGGCCGCGTCAGCGTGTCGTAGATCGAGCGGGCGACCATGATGCCGGAGATGGCAAGCTGCGCCTCGGGCAGGCACCAGCCGTCGGTCGTCTCGGCCTCGAGGCCGTAGGTGACCTTGCCGCCCGGCGTCGGGGTGCCCTCCTCGCCGGCGGCGTCACCGCCACCGCCCCCGCCGCTGTCGTCACCGCCACCACCGCAGGCCGCGGCCACGATGGCCAGGGCGAGCACGGGTGCCACCCGACCGAACCACTTCCGACGCACTGCTGTCGAAGCCACGTCTTCCCCCTTACGTGACGAGCGTCACAACAGCCGGAAGCTAGGTGGCGGGCTGGACTCCTGTCAACAGACGATCCCATGACGAAGCGCCAGGGTGACGGAGAGATGACGCGTGCGTGAACGGCGGGCGAGCGGCGCGGTGACGAGACCTGACAAGCTGCCGAGATGGTCCGCCGCCGAGCCCGCCTCGTCGTCCTCCTCGCCGCCCTGGCGTTGGTTGGGGTCCTGGCCGCCGCCTGCCGGCCGATCACCCCGGGCGGCACCGGCGGCCATGTCCGGGGGCCCAACGTCACGATCAACCAGATCCAGGTCCTGGCGTCGCACAACAGCTACCACGTCGCACCCGAGCCCGCGCTCCTGGCGGCGCTGCGTTCCGTCATCGGGGCCGCCGCCGACGGGTTCGAGTACACGCACCGGCCCCTCGCCGACGAGCTCGATGCCGGCGTGCGCCAGGTCGAGCTCGACGTGTTCGTCGACGATCCCGGCGGTGGCCGGTACGCGCAGCCCAAGCTGGGTCCGCTGCTCGCCCTGGCTCCCGTCGACGCCGCGCTCAGCGGCCCCGGCCTCAAGGTCCTCCACGTGCAGGAGGTCGACTACCGCTCGACGTGCCCGACCTTCGTCGTCTGCCTGGAGGACATCCGGAGCTGGTCCCGGGAGCATCCCGGCCACCTGCCGATCACGATCCAGGTCGAGGCCAAGGACGACGTCATCCCCGATCCCGCCAGCCTCGGGTTCGTGCAACCGGTGCCCTGGACGGCCCCCGACTTCGCCACCCTGGAGGCGGAGATTCACTCGGTCTTCGGCGACGAGAGCATCATCAGCCCCGGGGACGTCAAGGGCCGCTTCCGCAGCCTCGCCGCGGCCGTGGGCAAGGGCCGGTGGCCGACCCTCCGCGAGGCACGTGGCCAGGTCATGTTCGTGCTCGACGACAAGGACGCGAAGCGCGACGCCTACCGGGACCAGGTGCCCGACGTCGACGACCGGCTCATCTTCGTGGACGTGCCGCCGAGCGACCCCGACGCCGCGGTGACGGTCGTCAACGACCCCATCGGCGACGGCGCCCGCATCCGCGACCTGGTCTCGCAGGGCTTCATCGTCCGCACCCGTGCGGACGCCGACACCGTGGAGGCCCGCAGCGGCGACACCACCAGGAGGGACGCCGCATTCGCCAGCGGTGCCCATTACGTGTCGACCGACTACGTCTTCCCCGACGACCACTTCGGCACCGGCTACGTCGTCGACCTGCCGGGCACGGGCGCCGCCCGCTGCAATCCCGTGAACGCGCCCAAGCGCTGCCTCAAGGCCGACCTCAGCGGCTGACGGTCGCCCCCAGGCCGCATCCGGGACATTCCCGATGCAGACGTGTCACACCTGACGCGTACGGTTCGTCAAAACCAGGACCAGGGGGTAGGAGCGCGGCGGCACCTACCCCCCGGTCCGCCCCTGGGGTGGGGCTCAGACCAGGCGGCGGTCAGTGGCCCAGCGGGTGAGCTCGTGGCGGCTCGACAGCTGGAGCTTGCGCAGCACCGACGACACGTGGGTCTCGATCGTCTTGATCGACACCTGCAGCCGGCGGGCGATCTCCTTGTACGTGTAGCCCCGCGCCAGGAGGCGCAGGACCTCGCGCTCGCGCGGCGTGATCTGGTCGAGCTCCGGATCGAGGGAGGTGCCGGGCGGCAGGTCGCCGGCGAACGCGTCGAGCACGAACCCCGCGAGTCGGGGCGAGAACACGGCGTCGCCGACGCGCACCCGATCGACGGCCTGCGCGAGGTCGTCGCCTGCGATCGTCTTGGTGACGTAGCCGCGGGCGCCGGCCCGGATGACGGCGATCACATCCTCGGCGGCGTCGCTGACGGACAGGGCCAGGAACACGACGGCCGGGTGGGTCCGGTGGACCGCCTCGATGACGGCCCGCCCGCCGCCGCCCGGCAGGTGGACGTCGAGCAGCACCACGTCGGGAGCGGTGTCGCGGATCCCTTCGACCGCCGACTCGACGTCGACCGCCTCGCCCACGATGTCGAGTTGGCCGGCGAGCTCGGTGCGCACCCCCGAGAGGAACAGCCGGTGGTCGTCGACCAGGAACACCCGGGTCCGCGGGGTGCGGCTCACGCCGTCGACTCCGCCTGGAGCGCGAGCTCGAACGTCACCTCGGTGCCCTCGCCGGGCGCGCTGGTGACGTGGGCACGGCCACCGTGACGGGCCATGCGCCGCACGATCGAATGGGTGATCCCGCGCCGGTCACCGTTGACGGCGGCGGGGTCGAAGCCGCGGCCGCGGTCACGGACGAACGCCTCGATCCGGGAACTCCCGAGCACCTCGGCGTACACCGACACCTCATCGGCGCCGCTGTGGCGGGCGGCGTTGAGCACCGCCTCGCGCACCGCCGCCACCAGGGCCTCGACATGGTCGTCGACGGGGCAGTCGCCAACGACCACCACGTCGACCGCCACGCCGTGGTCGGCCTCGACCTCGTCGGCGACGCCATCGAGTGCCGTCGCCAGGGTGCCAGGCGCCTCCTCGGCCGACGAGCGGCGGCCGTCGTAGAGCCAGGCGCGCAGCTCCCGTTCCTGCCGCCGCGCCAGGGTGCGCGCCTGCTGGGGCGCGTCGGCGTGGCGCTGGATGAGGGCCAGCGTCTGCAGCACCGAATCGTGCAGGTGGGCCGCCATGTCGGCGCGCTCCTCGTTGCGGATCCGCTCCCGCCGTTCCTCCCCGAGCTGCCGGACCAGGCGCGCCACCCAGGGGCTGAACAGGAGGGCGCCACCCAGGATCGTCGCCAGCACCGCGATGCCGATGTTGCCGACCGCGGCCAGGGCGTCGTTGGAGGCGAGGAAGAACCCGATGCCGATGATCAGCAGGCCGGCGCCGACGAGCACGCGGACCCACACCATCCAGCCGCCGCGGAAGGCCTCCACCGGGTTCCCCGGCAGCCGCGTGGCCGCCTCCCGCCAGCGGGCCCGATCGGTGTCGCCGGCCCTCGCCAGGACGAGGCCGATGCCGGTGGCCGCCACGGCCGCCGGCCACACGATGTGGTCGGGGAAGAACGGCGTGACCCAGCGCACCAGCAGCAGCGCCCCGAGGGTGATGCAACCCACCGCGAGCGCCAGCTCGCTGCTGCGCTTCGTGCCCGGGCTGGCGCCGGCCGCTGCGGGCTGTCCGGCGGCGGATTCCTCGGGGAGGACGATCCAGGCCACCACGTACAGGAGCAGACCTGCGCCGTTGGCCAGGGCCAGGATGCACGCCGCCAAGCGCACGACGATGGGATCGACTCCGAGCCACCGCGCCACGCCCGCGCAGACACCCGCCACGATGCGTTCGTCGCGGCGGCGGAACAGGCCGTGCGGGAGGCCGGCGATCGGCGACTGTCGGGGAGGCGACTCCATCGGGATTGGGTGCACGTCGCGTGACGGGCACCACCCATGATGGCAACTGCACCGCGAAATCGCCTCCGGGGAGCGCTCGGGGGGATCCCCGATTGTGAGCGTGGGTCCCGCTCCCGATGATGTGGCCATGGAAGTCCCTCCCCACGCACCGCCGCGGCCCGAGGAGTCCGCCTCCGGGCCCCGGCCGAGGCGGCTGGTCCGCGAGCCCGACGATCGCAAGATCGCCGGAGTGTGCGCCGGGCTCGCCGACCGCCTCGGGGTCGACGTCTCGCTGGTGCGCCTGGGCGCCGTCGTCCTCGCCGTCTTCACGCCGGTGGGCCTCATCGCCTACCTGGTGGCGTGGGCAATCGTCCCGGAGCGTCGGCCGGACGAGCCGCGCGTGATGGCCCCGCCGGCCGACCTGCCCCGCCTGGGCCGGATCCCGCTGTGGTTGGTCGTCCTGGCTGGCGTCGCCCTCGTCTGGACGCTCAGCGACGGCTCCTGGTGGCCGTGGTGGCCCAACGGCCCGGTCATCGCGCTGGCCCTGGTTGGCCTCGGGGTCTGGCTCCTCGTCCGCGACGACGACCACCAGGACCCGCCTCACCCGGGCCCTCCGCCCGGCTCCGAGGCAGCCGGGGGCCCCTCCGGGGCTCCTGACACGCTCGGCGTTCGCAGCACTACACTCGATACTGGTTTCGCTGAATCCCTCGATCCGAGCGAGGGCGCCGGGCCGCCGGGCGAGTTCACTCCCCCGGTTTCGCCCTGGTGGTCCGGCACCGAAACCGAGACCCCGAGTGACGTAGCGACGTCGGCCGGTCCCCCCGCCGCGAGCGAGGGGCCGGGCCGGTCGCATGTCGCCCTCGCCTTCGTCGGCCTGCTGCTGATCGCCGCTGGCGTGGCGTGGCTGCTGCACGTGCTTGATGTTCTCAGCCTGTCGCTGCGCGACGGCCTCGCCGCCGGACTGGTCATCATCGGACTCGGCCTCGTGGCGGCGGCCTGGCGCGGCCGTGCGTGGTCCCTGGTCGTGCTCGGGGTCCTCTTCGCCTCGACCATCGCGCTCGCCGAAGTGGTCAACGTCCCGTTGGACGCCGGTGCCGGGGATCGGCTCGTGGTGGTCGACACCCGGGGCGAGCTCGCCGACCAGGAGCTGTTCGCCGGGACGCTGACACTCGACCTGCGCAGTACCGCGTTGTCGGATGTCAGCGGCTCGATGGAGGCCGCCGTCGGCATGGGCAAGCTGCGGGTGATCGTCCCTCGCGACGCCAGCGTCGAGGTGGACGCCAGGGTCAAGGCCGGCAACATCGACGGCGACCTGGCTCCGACCCCCGACGAGGGAGGGTTCGACCTGCACGAGACGTTCGGCGTCGGCACGCGCGAGCGCGCGCCCGACCTGCGGCTCGACCTGTGGGTGGGGATCGGTGAGCTGGTGGTCGACCGTGCCTAGGCACCGCGTCGAGCCCGTGGCCCTCGTCTTCGGCGCCGTGTTCGTGGCCGCCGGCGTGATCGTGCTGGCGGGCGGCGAGCTGACCGAGGAGGGCCGGGCGCTGGTCCCGGCGGGACTGATCGCCCTCGGTGTCGCGCTGCTGGTCCACGTGGGCCGGCGGGGCCGCCCGCCCGCACCGGCCGGGGCCGTCGCCCCGCCCCTGCCGCGGGTCGACGACCGGGACCTCGACGACCTCTTCGCCCCGGTCGACGACGCCCTCGCCGACTGGGACCGGGCGAACGCCCCGACGGGGACTGCGGACGCCAGTGCTGTCTCCGCCCCGGGCACCGAGGCCACCGACGCGGACCCCACGCAGGTCGACATCACCGAGGCCGAGGCCGACGTCACCGAGCCCGACGTCGCCCCCGCCGATCCCGAGGCCGACGTCACCGTGCCCGACGCCGCCCCGGCGGATCCCGAGGCCGACGTCACCGAGGTCGTCGACCCGACCGAGCGGTACCCCCGGCGGGAGCCGGAATGAGCGACGGCGTCAGCTCGCCAGCACGGCGCGGGCGACCAGATCGGTGCCGAAGGCGGTGAGGATCGCCAGGTACAGCAGGCCCGTCGCCGCCATCACCGCCGAGTAGTAGCGCTCGCGCAGGGCGGCGCGGGTCACGAACACCAGGCCGATCGTGGCCACCGCGCAGGCCACCCAGAACCAGCCGAGCGTGCCGCCGTAGCCGTCGTCGATGCTGCCGTCCAGCACCGACACCATCCCGGTCGGCCAGAGCAGCGCAGCTACCTCGAACGGCCAGATGATGGCCGTCCAGCGGACCATCTCCAGGAGCGGCCCCCGGGCCAGCCCCGGCTGCACGAGGTACCAATGGCCCAGGAGCATGCCGTCGGAGATCGACCCGAGGAACGCCGCCCCCACCAGCACCCGCACGACCGACAGCAGTGCCGGGTCGCCGGCGGCGATGCCGGCCGCCATCAGTCCCGGGATCCCGACCACCGGCGCGATGAGGTCGAGGCCGGGCGGGAACTCGGGCACGTCGGCGTCCGGGCCGTCGGTGCGCCGGTCGATCCCGGTCATGGCCGCCACCCGCGCGGAGCGCCGCTCGATCCGCTCCCGCTCGCCCGCCACGCCGGCCCGGCGCCGCACCACGGAGACGGTCAGCGCCACGGCCGCCGCGGTGGCAACCGCCAGCGCCGACGCCTCGCGCACCGGCACCGGGTCGAGCCACGCGCCCACGGCGAACGCACCCAGCGCCATCGCGCCGTACACGCTCCGCAGCAGCCAGCCGTAGCCGATGCCCACCTCGCGACGGCGGGTCGTGACCCACAGGAACAGCAGCCCACCCACGGCCCACTGCAGCAGCACGGTGGCGGCGTCGAGGCGGATCACGGGCCGGAGGGTAGGACCGACACGCGTCCTTGAAGAAAAACCGGGCCGTAGGCCCCGAAGATCTTCAAAGACCGGTCAGACGTCGACGACCGCCAGCCCGTGATCGGCTCGGTTGAGCTCGTCGGGCCCTCCCTCGGTGGCCACGACGATGTCCTCCAGGCGCAGCCCGAACCGCCCGGGCACGTAGATGCCGGGCTCGATCGAGAAGGCGTTCCCGGGCGCCAGGGGCGCGGCGTTGCCCGCCACGATGTACGGGTCCTCGTGCGCCTCGACGCCGATGCCGTGCCCGGTGCGGTGGATGAACCGGTCGCCGTAACCGGCCCCGGCGATGATGCGCCGAGCCGTGGCATCCACCTCCTCGCACGGGGTGCCCACGGTCGCGGCGGCGGCCGCCGCCCGCTGGGCCTCGTGCAGCACGGCGTAGGCCTCCGCAACCTCGGCCGGCGGCTCGCCCACGTGCACGCAGCGGGTGATGTCGCTGCAGTAGCCGACGCCGTCGCCGTCGGGCATCGTGCCGCCGAAGTCGCACAGCACGACGTCGCCCGCCCGGATCACCCGGTCGGCCGCCTCGTGATGGGGGCTGGCGGCGTTCTCCCCCGCGGCCACGATGGCGAAGCTCACGTGCTGGTGGCCCTCGGCCACGATGCGGCGCCCGAGGTCGGCGGACACGTCGGCCTCGGTGCGCCCCACGAGCGGGATTGCCCCCGCCTGCAGGTCGGCGGCGACCCGATCGACTGCCTCGGCGGCGCGGCGCAGCGCCTCGACCTCGGCCTTGTCCTTGACCGCCCGGAGGGGCCCGAGCACGGTGGTCGCGGCCACGAATCGCGCCGCCGGCAACGCACCCTGGAGGCCGAGCACGAAGCGGGCCCACGTGTGGTCCCCGACGGCAACGGTGGCGGCCCCGCCGACCAGCCCGGCGACGATGGCGATCGGGTCTTGGGTCTCCTCCCAGGCGCGCAGCGTGAAGACCTCGGGACGCTCGGCCACCCGGGGCGCCTCGAGCCGGGGGACCAGCAGCGTGGCGTCGCCATCCCGGGGCAGCACCAGCATGGTCAGTCGCTCCAGCGGCATCGCGGTGTAGCCGGTCAGGTATGGCAGGTCGGGCCCGACCGACAGCAAGACGACGTCGACGCCGAGCTCGGCCATGCGCGTGCGGGTCCGGTCGGCACGTTCGCTGAGCATGCGGCCCATCGTACGGGTGCGCCTCCGCCCGCCCGCCCGGCGGCCCGCCGACCTCAGTGAGTCGCGGCCACCGCCATGCTGCCCGTGGCGGCCGCCCCCGCGGCCTGGCGGGCGTGATAGCTGGAGCGCGTCAGCGGGCTCGACTCCACGCGGGCGATCCCCATCGCCTCGCCGACATCCCGGTACCGGTCGAACGTCGCCGGCTCGACCCACCGGGCCACGGGCAGGTGGTGGGTGGTCGGGCGCAGATACTGGCCGATCGTCACGATGTCGACAGCGACGGCCCGCAGGTCGGCCAGGGTCGCCAGCACCTCGTCGTCGGACTCGCCCATACCCACGATGAGGCCCGACTTGGTCACCAGCCCGGCCTCCTTGGCCCGGGCCAGCACCGCCAGGCTGCGGGCATAGCCGGCCGACGGGCGCACGGCGCGTTGCAGGCGGGGGACCGTCTCGACGTTGTGGTTGAACACGTCGGGCTCGGCCGCCGCGATCGTCGCCAGCGCGGCCTCGTCGCCCTTGCAGTCCGGCACCAGGACCTCGACCTGCACGCCCGGCGTGCGCCGCCTGATGGCCCGGATCGTCTCGGCGAAGGCCCCCGCGCCCCCGTCGTCCAGGTCGTCCCGCGCCACGGCGGTCACCACGGCGAAGCCCAGTCCCAGCCGCTCGACCGCCTCCGCCACCCGCTCGGGCTCGGAGGCGTCGAGCGGTTCGGGGTGTCGGGTGTCGACCAGGCAGAACCCGCACGCCCGCGTGCAGCGCTCGCCGTTGATCATGAACGTGGCCGTGCCGTCGGCCCAGCACTCGAAGATGTTGGGGCAGCCGGCCTCCTCGCACACCGTGACCAGGCCCAGGTCGCGCATCGTGTGCTTGAGGCGCAGGTAGCCGGGGGCGGTTCGGAAGGTCGAGCGCAACCAGGCTGGCTTGCGGGTGGCGATCTGGAGCCCCTCGGTGACGCCCGCCTCCGTCAGCCGGCCCTGGAGCCGGACGGGAACCGCCTCGCCTGGACCCTCGCCCCGGCTGAAGGCAGACAGGTCGGCGGGTGAGTGACGCCAGACGACGTCCTGGCGATCGGCACCGGCGCCCTTGCCCCAGAGCACCGCCGCCCGCGCCGCCACGACGTCGACGACCCCACGCATCCCGACGTCGACACCCTCGCCGGCCAGCGACGTCACCCGCTTGTCGGGGATGCCGCACGGCACGATGTAGCCCCAGTAGCGCATGTCGGGCGCGACGTTGAGGGCGAAGCCGTGCATCGAGCGGCCACGCGTGAGCCGCACGCCGATGGCGGCGATCTTGCGCGGGTCGGCGCCGTCGGGATCGACCCAGACGCCGGGGTGCTCCCGAAGCCGGCCGACGTTGGCCAGTCCGAGGTCCGTCAGCGTGTCGATCAACAGCTGCTCGACCGACCGCACGTAGGCGACCGTGTCCGTCATGCCGTGCTTGTCGGCACCGCGCTTGGCCGGCAGCGAGACGATCGGGTAGCCGACGAGCTGACCCGGACCGTGGTAGGTGACGTCACCCCCCCGGTCCGTGCGGACCAGCTCGGCGCCCACGTCGGCCGGCGGCACCAGGACGTGGCGCATGTCGGCCCGCTTGCCGAGCGTGTAGACGTGCGGGTGCTCGAGCAGGAGAAGGTGGTCGTCGGGCGACGACGCGTGCATGGCCCGCTGCAGGGCCCACGCCTCCCGGTAGGGCACCCGACCGAGCCAACGGATCCGCAGGGTCATCAGGCGAGCTCGGGCGCCCAGTCGCGGGTTTCGATGATCTCCTTGATCTCCCGCAGGAACGAGGCGGCGTAGGCCCCGTCGAACGCCCGGTGATCCCAAGTCAGGGTGATGTTGCCCATGGAGTGGATGGCAATGCCCTCGCTGCCGTCCGGCAGGTCGATCACGACCGGCCGCCGCTTGACCCCGTCCGTGGACACGATCGCCACCTGCGGCTGGTTGATGATCGGCAGCGTCATCGTGGTGCCGAACGGGCCGGGGTTGGTGATGGTGAACGTGCCGCCGGCGATGTCGTCCGGCCCGAGCTGCTTGGCCCGCGCCCGGCGCGCCAGGTCGCTGATCTCCCGGGCCAGGGCCCGCATCCGCTTGC
>Ga0081538_10003961_pt1 | contig 13805 bp, 10 predicted proteins | sample TabmetS5T2R1_FD_71022 | JGI IMG/M metagenome (GOLD analysis project Ga0081538, IMG submission 71022) | Tabebuia heterophylla rhizosphere microbial communities from the University of Puerto Rico - S5T2R1 | ecosystem: Host-associated > Plants > Roots > Rhizosphere ... | reverse complement strand
CGGTCTCTCCAGCCATCGCCGAGACCACCACCACCACCTCATGTCCGGCGTGCCTGGTCCGTTGTACCCGCTCCGCCACGGCGCGGATACGCGCAATCGTGCCTACCGACGTGCCGCCGTATTTTTGCACCACAACGCCCATGGCGCTCCGCTTCTCGTTAGTCTTCGACCGTATCCTCAACGCGAATGCGCATCGTCTCGCCTTGCACGCTCGGTAACGTCTGGATCGCTTGCAGGGCCCGCCGCACACTGCGTTCCGGCGCTTCATGTGTCATCATCACCACCGCCACCGTATCGCCATGCGCCACCCCACGCCCCTTCTGGATGACCGACTCGATGCTGATGCCTTCCTGACCCAAGATCCCAGAAATACTGGCAAGGACACTGGGCTGATCGAGCACCTGAAAGCGCAAGTAATACTTGCAGATGACCTCATTAATGTCCTTGAGGGACACGCTACCGAGGCTGTGCTCGTGATACGAGCGCGGCGGCACCCGGCCACTGCTATCTTTGAGGATGTTACGGGCGACATCGACAATATCTCCCACCACCGCACTGCCCGTGGGCAACGCCCCGGCCCCTCGGCCAATGAGCATATTGCGGCCGACCATATCGCCAAAGATGGACACCGCATTGTACGATCCGTGCACGCTCGCCAGCCAGCTCTCCACCGGTACCAGCGCCGGATGCACCCGCACGTCTAGCTGTTCCTGCTCCAGTTTGGTCAAGGCCAGTAGCTTGACGCTATAACCCAATTCGCGGGCGTAGGCAATATCGAGCTGGGTAATCTTGCCAATGCCTTCGGTGTAGACCGCCTCCTGCTTCACCCAGGAGCCAAAAGCCAGCGACGCCAAAAGCGCGATTTTCTGCGCCGCGTCGATGCCGTCCACGTCAAACGTCGGATCGGCTTCGGCGTAACCCAAATGCTGCGCTTCGGCAAGCGCCTCGCGAAATCCTAAGCCCTGATCACTCATACGGCTCAGGATGTAGTTGGTCGTCCCATTGATAATGCTGGAAATGGCTAAAAAGCGATTGGCCACAAACGCTTCTTTGATGGTGCGGATAATCGGGATACCACCGCCCACGCTGGCTTCAAAGCCAATATCCACCCCTAGGGTGCTGGCGGCCTGGAAAATTTCTTGGCCGTGCTGCGCCAACAACGCCTTGTTGGCCGTCACCACATGCTTGCCCTGGCGCAGGGCCTCCAGGAGATACGTGCGTGCCGGCTCATAGCCCCCCATGAGCTCGACCACAATGGCAATGTGTGGATCGCGGATCACCGTCAGCGCATCCGCGGTCATGAGCTCTGCTGGCAACCGCACCGCCCGCTCACGTTGCGGATGACGCGTTGCCACTTTGACGAGCCGCAGCCGCGCCCCAAGACGCTGGGCAATCAGCTCGGCCTGTTGCTGCAAGATTTGCACCACCCCCGTACCCACCGTGCCAAGGCCAATGAGCCCAACATCAATCGTTTGCATCTGTCCAGGCATCCTTTCTCACTGTCCGCGTACGGCTTCAGAAGAGACGGCGCAGGCCGCGCAGCGCCTGGCGGGTGCGATGCGCATTCTCCACCAAGGCAAAGCGCACATACTGGTCCCCTCCCTCGCCAAAGCCGATACCAGGCGCAACCGCGACTTTGGCCTCCTTCAGGACGTGTTTGGCAAATTCGAGTGAGCCCATGGCCTGATACGGCTCAGGAATCTTCGCCCACACAAACATGGTGGCCTGGGGCTTGGTGACCGCCCAGCCGATACGCTGCAACCCACGGACGAGCGCATCGCGCCGCTGCCGATACATCTCTCGGATGTTATCCACTTCGTGCTCTAGCTCGTCCAGGGCGATAATGCTGGCGATCTGGATCGGCTGATAAATGCCGTAGTCCAGGTAGCTTTTGATCTTGCGCAGGGCGCTCACCAAAGTGGGATTGCCCACGGCAAAACCCACTCGCCACCCTGGCATATTAAAACTCTTCGACAGTGAAAAGAACTCGATGCCGACCTCCTTTGCCTCGGGAACCTGCAGCAGACTCGGCGCGCGATAGCCGTCAAAGACCAGGTCCGCATAGGCAAAGTCATGCACCACAATCAGGTCATGGGCACGGGCAAAATCGACCACCTGCTGGAAAAAGGCGAGGTCGACACACGTGGTAGTGGGGTTGTGGGGGAAATTAAGCACCAGCACCTTGGGGCGTGGCCAATGCCGCACACAGGCCTGCTGCAGCTCGCCGAGGAGCTGCTCCGTCGAGGTCAAGGGCAGGTGCAAAATATCGCCATTGGCAAAGATCGGACCGTAGGTATGAATAGGATACGCCGGGGTCGGCACCATGACCAGGTCACCGGGATTGACGATGGCCCACATCAGGTGAGAGAACCCCTCCTTCACCCCAATGGTAGTGATCACTTCCGTCTCGTGATCGAGCTCTACGCCAAAGTGGCGCTGGTAGTACTTGACCATCGCCAAGCGCAGCCTGGTGATGCCGCGTGACGCCGAGTAACGGTGGTTATGCGACTTCTGCGCCGCCTCACAGAGCTTATCGATGATCGGCTGTGGCGGCGGATTGTCAGGATTTCCCATACCAAAATCGATGATATCTTCGCCTGCCCGACGCGCTTGCAACTTGAGATCATCGATGACGGCGAACACATAGGGTGGTAAACGATCAATACGTCCAAAGCTCTGCATAACCCCCTCAATACCGCAGTTGCGCCATGGTTCTTCTGGCTAGTCTACCGCCACCATGACAGGTATCTGTTCTTGGGCGTGAAGACGACGTGCCACGCCTTCGGCCGCTTCCCGTGTGGAGAACTGGCCAACGCGTACACGATACCACGCTCCCTGCCCAGGAACCATCGACAATCGTACACGCACATCATATCCTTTTCGTAGCAGACGTTGCCGTAAGGTCTCCGCTTGCTCCGCCACGCGAAAGCTCCCCACCTGCACACTATAGAACGGTTCCGGAGGCGGCGATGGCTTAGACGCAACGCGTGACGACGGCGGTGTTGCACCCGTCGCCGGTGCGGGGGGAGGTGGCACGACCGGAGGCACAAGCAGAGGAGGAGCAGCACGATGCGCCGGACTGGCTGGGGCCTCCTGCGCCTCACCAGGCGTAGACGGGGGCGACGGCAACGGCGCGGTCTCGCTCGTGGTCAGCGTCGAGTAGAAGGTGACAGCAGGGCTGGTGCTGCCAGGGTCAGGCGTTGCAGTCGGCTGTTCTCCGGCTGCTGGCATGGCGTCAGCATAGGTGGACATGTGTCCGCTCGCTTGGTACCACATGCCGATGATCACCCCCAAGCCAAACACAATGAGCAGCGCCACAGCAATAAACCCCACGGCCAAGCCGACCTGGACCGGATTTAAAACCAGACCATTGGTACGCCTTCTGCGGCTACTTTCGGCGTTGCTGTCCATACCCTTCACCCTCGTGCCTGTCTCTTGCTCTACATGGCGTCAGGCGTCTGGACACCCAACAAGCGCAAACCGTTCTGCAACACCAGGCGCAGCGCCGCCGTAAGGGTCACACGGGCGGCGGTCAACTGCGGCGCATCCTGACGCAGGATACGTACCGTCGTGTCTTTGTTTCCCCGCGTCCAATAGCTATTAAAATCCGCTGCCAACGCCAACAGGTGCTGGGCCACAATGGACGGCTCCCACTCTCGCGCCGCCTCGGCGACCGCTTCTGGATAGGTGGCGAGCTTACGCACCAGCGCCCGCTCCTCAGGTTCTCGCAAGAGCGTATAATCCACCTCGACTCCTGGTGTGCACGGAGCCGCGGCAAGCACACTGGCACACCGGGCATGGGTATACTGCATGTACGGCCCCGTTTCGCCATGCGGATTGAGGATGGCCTCTTGGTCAAACTTCACATCGCGCGTGCGGCGGGTGCGCAGGTCATTAAATACGACAGCGCCAACGCCAACCTGGCGCGCCACCTCGTCTTGGTTGGGAAGCGCCGGATTACTCGCGGCAATCTTTTCCCGTGTCATGGCAATGGCGTCCTCAAGCACCGTCTTGAGCAGCGACACGTTCCCCTGACGGGTGGAACCCTTTTCCCACTTGCCCGTCTCAGGGTGCTGCGTCAACACCAAACCGAAGGGAATATGGTGACATGACGCGGCCCAGTCATAACCCGCTAGCTCCAGCACCTTGAACAGCTGCTTGAAATGCAGACTCTGCCCCATGTCCACCACGTAGAGGCACTGGTCGAACTGCCATTCGCGTTGGCGATAGAGGACAGTCGCGAGATCACGCGTGCTGTAAAGCGTGGTCCCATCCTGCTTCTTCAGCAAGAAAGGCGGCATGTCATAGGCCGAGAGGTCGACGATAAGCGCCCCCTGACTCTCGCTGACCAGTCCCTTGGCTTCGAGGAGGGCTACGGCGTCTTCGATATACGGTTCAAAAAAAGACTCGCCGAGCGTATGCTCAAACGATACCCCGAGAAGATCGTAGACCTTTTGAAACTCCGCCAGGGAGACCTCCACAAACCAGCGCCAATGCTGGCGTGCCTCCGCATCACCAGCTTCCAAACGCTGAAACCAGCGGCGGCCCTCCTCTGCAAACGCCGCGTCGGTTTCCGCGGTCTGCGTCGCCCGCACGTATAGCGCATTGAGCTGTACGATGTCCTCCACCCCGGCCTGGGCGTCCCAGCCAAACCGCTTGTAGGCCGCGATGAGCAAGCCAAAAGGGGTGCCCCAATCGCCGAGATGATTAACGCCGATCACCGTATAGCCACGCGCTCGCAGAATCTGCGTCAGCGCATGTCCAATGATGGTCGTACGGATATGGTGAAACGCCAGTTCCTTGGCGATATTGGGACTGGAATAGTCGATGACGACGGTCTTCCCACGCCCCTCGTCACCATGGCCGTAGCGCTCTCCTGCCGCCAGTATACGTGGCAAGGTCTCACGGCTCAGAACCTGATCGTCCAACGTGAAGTTGACATAGGGGCCATGCGCCTGCACTGCAGCAAGAGGCTCCTGCACGGCAATCTGTGCCGCCAGGGTGGCCGCAATGCGCGGTGGCGCCTGTTTCCACTCCTGCGCCAGGGTAAAACAGGGAAAGGCATAGTCGCCCAACCCTGGCTCTGGCGGGATGCGCAACAGGGCAACGATCTCCTCACGCGCCTTGCCCACGGGTTCCACTAAGCACTGGGCAACTGCTTCCTTATACCACTCCACAACGCGCCTTCCTTTGCAAACGACTCGCCTACCGGTACAGCCTGTTGTTCAGAGTATAGGAACTCGCGACGACAAAAGCCAGTGATACCCGCTTAGAGATGCAAGAATGCATAGGACTTGAGCTCACGGCCCAAACACGCGGTTAAGTGAGCATGGAGCATCTGCTCGAGTTCCTGGTGTACCACTGCATTACCCGGCAGTGGCAGCGCCGTGTCCGCGTCACCCATCAGGACCATGCGTAAATACGCCAACGTTTCCGGATGCACCGTGAGCGTCTGCTGCACCTGTGCGGCACAGGGCGGGCATACCAAGCCACCAAGCACGGCACTGAAGGTGGTCGCGGCAGATGAGATGTCGCACGCACAGCGCGCGCACATGAAGAGTTGGGGCGTATAGCCAAGCACTCCCAGCAGACGCAGCTCAAACAGCCGCAACAGCATATGGGGATGCGGACTCTGTGTCAACTGCTCCAATCCCAGATACAGGAGGGCAAAGAGATCAGGAACGGGCTCACGTTCACGCGTCGCCACCTCGATCAGCTCGGTCATGTAGAGGCCACAGCGCATGGCCTCAAAATCTTCTCGTAAGGTCCGAAATGAGCGCACAATATCGACGCTATTGATGCGATGTAGCGACTGCGTAGGGCGCCCAAACAGGATAGCATGGAGCAACATCAACGGCTGGTAATAGCTTGCCGTCTGCCGCCGCACACTGCGGCTACGGCGCACCACCGCACGCACCTTGCCATAGTCCTTGGTGAACATAACGACAATTTGATCGCTCTCACCGAGTTTGTACGTCCGCAAGACAAACGCATCACTGCGATACAGAGCCACCCTTTCTCCCCCTAGTCGCTCCCAAAGCCAAGAGCACGCAGCGCCGCATCGCGCTCCTGCCAGCGGGCGTTGACGCGCACCCGCAGCCGCAGGTGGACCGGCGTCCGTAACATCCGAGCAATGGCCTGTCGGGCACGCGTGCCGATCGTTTTGATCATCCGCCCCTGGTGTCCGACAAGAATCCCCTTCTGCGACGCCTTGTCGACGCAAATATTGGCGTCGATCTCAACACTCCCATCCCCACGCTCGTGCATCTGCTCTACCTCAACGGCCACCGCATAGGGCACTTCGGCATGCGTCAGATGCAGGATCTGCTCACGGATCAGCTCGGCGATAAAAAAGCGCTCATCACGATCTGTCGGCATGTCTTCCGGGAAGTAGCGGGGCCCTTCCGGAAGGGTCTGCTGCAGGCTGGCGAGCAACTCCGGGATATTGTCCCCGCGCCGTGCTGACAGGGGAAATACCTGGACAAAAAAGGCCGTTTCCGCATACCGCGCAATGAGCGGCAGCAACTCCTGCGGCGCGATCAGGTCAACTTTGTTCAGCAGCCAAAACACCGGCAGTCTACGCCCAGGCAGGTGCCGCCGCAGGAACGCCAGATCGGGATACGGCGCACCGCTCACGTCGGTCATATAGAGAACCACCTCGGGGCTGTCGAGCGCCTCCGTCACCGCTTGCATCATGTAGCGTTGCAAACGGGTGCGTGGCACGTGAATACCAGGCGTATCCAGAAAGACGAGCTGTGCCTGGGGGAGATTCTTGATCCCCAGGATGCGATGCCGTGTCGTTTGCGGCTTTGACGACACAATCGCCAGCTTGGTACCCACGAGGGTGTTGAGTAACGTCGATTTGCCAACGTTTGGCGCGCCAATAATGGTAACAAATCCAGAACGGAACGGTACACTTTCCATAGTCGTCAATTATACGAGATAATCCCCATAAACGAAAAGACTCCAATGCAACGTCCGCGCAACCACGATGCTCAGGAGCAACAGCAGCGTCGATAAAAAGAGCTTGACAGCTTGAGGACGCCTCAGTACAGTGCACGTCGCTTTACAACGGGAAGATCGAGAGATAGGGGAGAATGAAGAGTAGGCTTTATGTGGAGGGGTAAAGCTATGGTAGGAACGCAGCGCAAGATATCACGGCTTGAGTTTTTGCAGAAGGCAATGGCAACGGCTGGCGCCACGGTAGCTGCCATTGCGGCTTGGCCTGCCGTCAGGCGTGCCTCGGCCCAGACACCCATGGTGCTGAAAATGCAGAGCACCTGGCCGTCCAAGGATATTTTCCATGAGATCTTCGAGGACTGGGCGAAGAAAGTGAACGAGATGGCGGGCGGACGGTTGCGTATCGATGTGCTGCCAGACAAGGCCGTGGTGCCGGCGTTCGAGCTGATTGAAGCTGTCAGCCGCGGCACGCTGGACGGCGGGCATGGGGTACCGGCCTATTGGTTTGGCCGCAACCGTGCCGTCAGCCTGTTTGGCACGGGTCCCTCCTTTGGTCTGGACGCCGAAGGGCTGCTAGCCTGGGTTCACTACGGCGGTGGCCAGGCACTCTACAACGAATTGCTGCAACACACGCTGAAATTTAATGTGGTGTCGTTCTTCCACGGGCCCATGCCCACCCAGCCCTTGGGATGGTTCAAAGAAGAGGTCAAGGGGCCGGAGAGTCTCAAGGACCTGCGTTTTCGTACGGTGGGCCTGTCGGCGAGCGTTTTCCAGACCATGGGCGCGGCCGTCAAGATCCTCCCCGGCGGCGAGATCATCCCCTCCATGGAACGTGGCGTCCTGGATGCGGCAGAATTCAACAATACGACCTCTGACAAGCTCCTGGGCTTCCCCGATGTCCGCAAGATCTGCATGACCCAGAGTTACCATCAACCCGTCGAGTTTCTTGAGCTCTTGATGAACAAGACAAAGTATGAGGCGCTGCCCCAGGATATCCAGGCGATCATCAAGTATGCGACCATGGCCCAGTCGGCAGACTTTACCTGGAAGTTCTATGATCGCAACTCGGCCGACATGATTGAGCTGGAAGAAAAGCGCGGGGTGCAATTTCTTGTTACTCCTAAAGAGGTGCTCGAAGCACAGCTCGAGGCGTGGGATCGGGTCGTGGAGCAAGAGAGCAGTCAAAACCCCGTGTTCGCCAAAATCATCACGTCACAGCGTGAGTGGGCAGCACGTACCGTGCCGTGGCGGCAAAAGATCATGGTCGAAAACAACACGGCGTTTGAACACTATTTTAAGAAAAAAACGTAGGAAGATGAACGACGCATCTGAGCATGGACACCATGCCCGTCAGCCCGTTAAAACGCTTTCAATGCGCGTCACAACAGGAGTATAGACTCTGGCGTGGATACGTTGGCACACATGATTGATGCGGTGAACAGAGCCGTGGGCAAAACGTTTGCCTGGCTCTTCTTACCGTTGACTTACACCTTGGTGCACGAGGTCGTGGCAACGAAGGTGTTTAGCCGCCCTACCGCTTGGGCGTTCGATATGAGTTATATGCTTTACGGCACCATCTTCATGATGGGGGCGGCGTATACATTGGCGCAAGATGGGCACGTGCGCGGCGACATGCTCTACCGTTTGTGGCCGCCACGCGGGCAAGCAGCGATTGACCTGATCCTGTATATCCTGGTGTTTTTCCCGGCGATGCTGGCCATGCTCATCGCCGGATGGTCCTATGCCTATTATTCCTATTCCATCGGCGAACGGTCCTTGCAAAGTCCCTTTGGGCCGATTATCTGGCCCCTGAAGATGGTAATTCCGGCCACCGCCTTCTTCCTTCTGCTTCAGGGCGTTTCGCAAGTCATCAAGTGTGTGCGCTGTCTGCAGCGTGGGAGCTGGCAATGAGTCCTGAAGCCCTTGGCATGCTCATGTTAGGGCTGCTGATCTTTGCTATCTTTATCGGTTTTCCCACCGCCATCACCCTGTTGGCGCTCGGCTTTTTCTTCGGGTGGGTCGGTTTTGGCTGGGTGCGGGTCTCTGACCTGATGGTCTCACGGGCCTTCTTTGTCATGTCCAATGACGTGCTCATCCCAGTGGCCCTGTTCATCTTTATGGGTTACATTGTCGAGCGCTCTGGCATCCTCGATCGCCTCTTTCGCAGTATTCAAGTAGCGATGGGGCCAATCCGTGGCTCGCTGGCTCTGGCCACGCTGGCGACGTGTACGATTTTTGCCGCGGCCACTGGCATTATTGGCGCCTCGGTGACCCTCATGGGGCTCCTGGCCATGCCCGCCATGATGCGTGCCAACTATGATGTGCGACTCTCGGCCGGAGTGATCACCGGTGGCGGATGTCTGGGGATTTTGATTCCCCCGAGCGTGCTGCTGATTCTCTATGGCGCCACCGCGGGGGTGTCGACAGTGCAACTCTATGCCGGTGCCATTCTCCCGGGTCTCCTGCTCTCCTGTATGTATGCCGGCTATGTGATCGTGCGGACGAGCCTGAACCCTACCCTCGGACCGCCGCTGCCAAAGGAAGATCGCAATTTTCCTGTGCTGCAGATCGTGGGGATGGTGTGCACCTCAGTGCTGCCCGTCAGTGCGCTGATTTTCTTCGTTCTCGGGTCGATCCTCATGGGCTGGACAGCCCCCACCGAAGCATCCGCCATGGGTGCAGCAGGCGCCTTGCTCCTGAGCATCGTATATCGCAGTATGACCTTGTCCACCCTCAAAGATGCTCTGTTTCAGTCGATTCAGACGTCCAGCATGGTGCTCTTCTTGCTGGTGGGGTCGAGCCTCTTTGCCTCGGTTTTTGCCCTCTTGGGGGGTGCCAACGTGATCGCCCAGTTTGTCCTGGGATTGCGCCTGTCACCGGGCGCCTTTATCTGGCTGACCATGTTCATCATCTTTCTCCTCGGCTGGCCGCTGGAATGGACCGAGATCATTATCATCTTCATTCCGCTTTTTCTGCCGTTGCTGCCGCACTTCAATATTGACCCATTGTGGTTTGGCATCCTGGTCGCAGTGAATCTGCAGACCGCCTTTCTCTCGCCGCCGGTCGCCATGGCGGCCTTCTACCTCAAAGGCGTGTCGCCACCCCATGTGCTGCTGTCGGAGATTTACTGGGGCATGATGCCGTTTATGGCCTTGCAGGTTGTCGGCCTGATCGCGGTTTTTTTCTTCCCGGAGCTGGCCATGTGGCTACCGCGACTCATCTTCCAATGACCGGCGTGCAGCAGGAGGGGTGACCGGCCGGTCGCCCCTCCTTAAAGCAGTCGCAAAGAGAGATCGCGCAGTTGCTGTGGCTCCACCGCAGAGGGAGCGCCGAGCAACAAATCACTGGCACGCTGGGTCTTTGGAAAGGCGATGACATCGCGCAGACTCTCACCCCCGGCAAGCAGCATACACAGTCGATCGAAGCCAAAGGCAAAGCCACCATGGGGAGGCGCCCCGGCATCGAGGGCATCGAGCAAAAAGCCGAAGCGCTGCCGGGCTTCTGTCTCGCTATACCCAAGCACCTCGAGAATCTGGAGTTGCACGTCCGAGCGATGATTCCGTAGGCTCCCGGAGCCCAGTTCAACGCCGTTGAGCACCAAGTCATAATGCGTACCCCGCACCTGCTGCGGGGCAGTAGAGAGGAGAGGCAGGTCCTCGTCATGCGGCGCGACAAACGGCATGTGCATATAGGTAAGCTGGCCGTTCTCTGTCTCTGTAAAGAGCGGGAAATCAAGCACAAAGAGTGCATCCCAGGCGCGTTCCTGGCGGCGGCCAAGACGCTCACCAAGCTCGAGCCGTAGCCGGCCGAGAATATCGGCCGCCAGCGCCGCACGATCGGCGATAAAGAGCAGCAGATGCCCGGGACGCAAGGCAGCACGCGCCGTAATCTGCTGCTGCTCGGCTCCTTCCAAAAATTTGGCAATGGGTGACTGCCAGGAGCCGTCCGGCGCCACGCGCACCCACGCCAATCCCTTGGCTCCCCACTGCCGGGTACGCTCGACCAGACGATCCAACTCGCTGCGAGACACCGCTTCTGCCTCGGGAATCGTCAAAGCCCGTACCACACCCCCGTCTTCTACCGCCTGTGCAAAGACTTTGAAGGCACTGTGGGCGACGATATCGGAAAGATCGACAAGCTCGAGAGGAATGCGCGTATCGGGGCGGTCTGAGCCGTAGCGCGCCATGACATCGGCATAGGCATAACGCGGAAATGGACGGGGTAACTCTACGCCACACACGTCGCGCAACGCGCGTACGGTGATCTCTTCGAGCACGTGGAGCACCTCGTCGACGCCTACAAAGGACATTTCAAGGTCGATCTGGGTAAACTCGAGCTGGCGATCGGCCCGCTGGTCTTCATCACGGAAGCAACGCGCCAGCTGAAAATAGCCGTCGAACCCGGCCACCATGAGCAGCTGTTTCATGAGCTGTGGCGACTGCGGTAAGGCATAAAACTGTCCAGGGTAGATACGACTGGGCACCAAGAAGTCGCGTGCCCCTTCTGGCGTGGCCCGGCCAAGTATCGGCGTTTCAATCTCGTAGAGCCCCAACTCGGTACACGTGGCGCGCACCGATTGCAAGAGCCGATGGCGTAATGCCAGCCGCTCCTGCATACACGGCCGACGCAGATCGTGGATACGATGCCGTAGGCGCACCGCTTCGTCCACACCGCTCTCATCCTCGATAGGGAACGGCGGGGTGGTCGCCGTATTCAGCAGATACAGCTCAGTGGCGACAAGCTCAACTTCCCCGGTCGGCAGTTTTGGGTTGATGGCCTCCTCCCCGCGTGGTGCCACTCGTCCGCGCACGGCGACGACATACTCGGCACGCAGCATCCCCGCCTTGCTGTGCGCGGCAGGGGCAACATCAGGTTTGAAGACCACTTGCGCCAACCCAGTGCGATCCCGTAGATCGACAAAAACAACACCGCCGTGGTCGCGTCGGCGGTGTACCCAACCGCACAGCACCGCCTCCTGGCCCATGTGTGCCGGCCGTAAAGTGCCACAATAGTGGGTACGACGCGCATTCCCGAGAGGGTCTAGGTGTTTCACGCTCTCCTCCGCTTGCTGGTGTGGCGCATCTGTCGGCGCCCAAAGAACCTTGGGGGTGTGAGTTTGAGGTAGGGTGTGTAAATGATATAATTACTGCCACCATCCGTCAAGGTGACCGGACTGGCCATACAGCCACGCCTCTGTGGCGCCGCAGACGGCGTCCTTCCACCCATCATGCCGTGCAATTTCCCTTTGGGCTAACTTCTGCCAAAGGGTTGAACGACCAGCCACGCTCCAAGGCGCTCCAAGGGCATAGATTCCATATCGGGACTTATTGGACGGTGTCAAGGACAAAGTGTCACTTCGATTGTATGAATAAGAGGTGGATCCATACCTTGAACTATGTCATCCTACTAATAGGAGCGGATAAAGCATGCTAGAATAGCAAACCATAGAGGATTTCCTGACGGAGGATGTTTCATTGAGGGTGGATTGGTAGACACATGATCCTGAGAGGATATGCGCTGCTTGCTTTGTTACCACGGCTCTGGCAGGTGCGCTGCGTTTACCTGAGAAACGCGCTCGACGCTCTCGAAAGCCGCTGCACATCATTAGACGCACGTCCGCTTCTCTGTCTGCTTATCGGTCTGATGGGCGGGAGCGTGCTCGGCACGACCCTCTCCTTATCACCTCAGCTAATTGGCGTCATTCTCGTGGCCACTGGCCTGGCGCTGCCGCGCTGGCCCTACCCACTGTTGCAACGGGGTTGCCGCCTGGCACTCATCGGCTTCCTCCTGACCCATATACCCCTGTCATGGCAGTACCGCGCCCTCCCTCTCAATCATATCACGCACCTCTTGCCGAGATCGGCAGCCACACGTCTTACGGTTGTAGGAAGGCTATACCGTCCTGTCGAGTCACACGGCGACCGCCAACTTCTCTACCTGCGACTGCAGCGCCTTCAAGACGCAGACGGCTGGCGCGACGTACGCGGACGGATCCGCCTCAGTGTGCATGCGCATGACTTGCCCCTGCTCCCTGGAGATGAGGTGCGCATTGGGCATTTACGTCTGCAGCGGGTGCGCAGCTTTGGCAACCCCGAAGGCTTCGACTTCCAGCGCTTCATGCAACAGCGGGGCATCTACGTGATCGGGGGAGTCAGTAATCCGGAGCGGATACAGCTGCAACAGCGACCCGCCGGCTTCTCTGTGATGCGTGCCATGGTACAGTGGCGACGCCATCTCCAGACACTCGTGCACACGTCCCTTCCCGCCCCATACGCGGCAGTGTTTTTGGGCATGATTTTGGGACAACGCAGTACCCTTCCACCTGAGATTGAGGAGTCTTTCCGCGCTACCGGGACAGCGCATGTGCTGGTGGTCTCGGGTCAGAATGTTGGCTTTGTTACTGCGGCTGTCCTACTCGGCTTGCGTGCTTTCCTGCGCCTCGTGCGCAGTTGGCTACCGCGCACCTGGGTGCCGGGCTGGCGCCCGACCCCAGTGGCAGCACTCTGCTGTGTTCCCCCGGTGCTCCTCTACTGCAGTCTCGTGGGCTGGCAGATCTCAACCATACGAGCGGCCCTGATGGTGGGGAGTTTTGTCTGCACCCTGGTGTTTGATCGTCCTCGACTGCTTATGCATGCGCTGGGTTTGGCAGCCGCTCTCGTCCTTTTGCTCGATGCACACGCGTTGTTTGCCCTCGACTTTCAGCTTTCGTTTGTCGCCGTTGCCGCCATCGTACTGGCAAGTCAGCGCCTGTTGTGGCAGCCGCAGTGCCGCAGTCTGGCGCACCGTTGGGGACAGCGCTTGCGTGCCGGCATGGTGGGGAGTAGTGTCGCCTATCTCGCCACCCT
>Ga0081538_10003960_pt1 | contig 13810 bp, 11 predicted proteins | sample TabmetS5T2R1_FD_71022 | JGI IMG/M metagenome (GOLD analysis project Ga0081538, IMG submission 71022) | Tabebuia heterophylla rhizosphere microbial communities from the University of Puerto Rico - S5T2R1 | ecosystem: Host-associated > Plants > Roots > Rhizosphere ... | reverse complement strand
TTCCTCTTCAGTGAGTCCATGGATAATTAAACGTTGTCAACGCGGCTTGTGACGTCATGGGGAGACTAGCGTAGAGGCGCCGCTTCCACTAGAGATGCTGATGGGCCAGGGGGTGCACGTGACACGGAGAAAAAAATGTGTTTTATTTTCCTATCCACGGCTTTCCTCCCCGCTTTGTGTAGGAATACCTATGAAACGTCCCCAGATCCTCGTAGTGTCCGGATACGGTATTAACTGCGAGTATGAAACTGCCCATGCCTTCAACCTCCCATCTGTTGGCGGGGAAGCCACGTGTGGGCACGTGGGCGACCTCATTGCCCAGCCACAACAGCTCGACGGTTTTCATATCCTGGCCATCCCCGGAGGGTTTGCGTTTGGCGATGACATCGCGGCAGGGATTGTCCTGGCCACAAAGCTGCGCTACCGCCTGGAGCGGCCCTTGAGCAAGTTTCTGAGCGATGGTAAACTGGTCCTCGGGATCTGCAACGGTTTTCAAGTCCTGGTGCGTCTTGGTATCCTCCCGGCAGTGACCGGCATACAGTGGCAGCAGGAAGCGACGCTCACCGACAATGATTCGGGAAAATTCGAGGACCGTTGGGTGCATCTACGTATTGATCCGCGCTGTCCTTCGCCTGTTGTGCAGGGGATAGAGCAGTTGTATTTACCGGTGCGTCACGGCGAGGGGAAATTCGTCCCGCGTGATGCTGTAGTACTGCACACGATGCAGGCCCATGGACAAATTGCGGCACGCTATTGTGGTCCCGATGGCTTGCCTGCTGCTTACCCGTGGAACCCTAATGGCTCGATAGATGATATTGCAGCGGTGTGTGATCCGAGTGGACGGGTGTTTGGCTTGATGCCGCATCCAGAAGCCTATGTGCACTATACACACCACCCACGCTGGACGCGTGAGGCACTGCCAGAGGAAGGGATGGGCGTGCAGATCTTCCGGAATGCCGTAGCCTATGCGCGTGCACACCTCGTGTAAAAAGGAAGCCCTGTGACTGAGGCAGCTGATCGTTACCACGACTATGTCAACCCTCTCGTGGAACGCTATGCCAGCAAGGACATGCGCTGGCTCTTTTCACCACAGTACAAATTCCAAACCTGGCGTCGCCTCTGGGTCGCGCTGGCCGAAGCCGAGGCTGAAGCCGGCCTCGGTATCACCGAAGAACAGATAGCCGAACTCCGGGCGCACATTCATGATATTAATTTTGACGTGGCTGAAGCGCAGGAAAAGAAGCTCCGCCACGATGTCATGGCACACATTTACGCCTACGGTGAGCAATGTCCCACAGCCCGCGGCATTATCCACCTGGGTGCTACGAGTGCCTTCGTTGGCGACAACACAGACCTCATCCAGATGCGTGAGGGGCTGCGTCTGGTGCGCGTCCGATTGGTGAACACCATGCAGGCGCTGGCGCAGTTTGCCGCGCAACATCGCGCCCTGGTGACACTGGGATACACGCACTTTCAGCCGGCACAACTCACCACCGTGGGACGGCGTGCCGTGCTGTGGTTGCAAGACCTGGTGTTCGATCTGGAAGACTTAGAGCACTGTCTGGCCATGCTGCAATTCCACGGCTCTAAAGGCGCGACCGGTACGCAGGCCAGCTTCCTCCAGTTGTGTAACGGAGATGAGGACAAAGTTAAATACATCGACCGCCGCATCGCGGAGAAGATGGGGTTTGAGCGTACCCTGCTGGTGACCGGGCAGACGTATCCACGCAAGTACGATAGTCGCGTCCTAGGCATACTGTCGGGTGTGGCGCAATCGGCACACAAGTTCAGTAACGACATTCGCCTGCTCCAGAGCGTTGGAGAGATGGAAGAGCCGTTTGGCACAAGCCAGGTCGGTTCGTCGACCATGGCATATAAGCGCAACCCAACGCGCAGTGAGCGTATGGCGGCCCTGGCGCGCCATGTCATCTGCACCAGTCTGAACCCGGCGTTTACGGCGGCTGGGCAGTGGTTCGAGCGCACCATCGACGATTCGGCCAATAAACGCCTTAGCATTCCCGAAGCGTTTCTCGCTACCGATGCCATCCTGATTCTCTACCAGGAAGTGGCGCGTGGTCTGGTGGTTTACCCGGCGATTATGGCGCGGCGGGTGGCGGAGTATTTGCCGTTTTTAGCTACAGAGAACTTGATGATGGAAGGCGTCAAGGCGGCGGGAGATCGTCAGGCATTGCATGAAAAGATCCGTGAGCATGCCATGGAGACCTGGCATCACATGCGTGTCGAGGGCGGCGAGAACGATCTCTTGCAGCGCTTGCACGCGGATCCGGCCTTTGCCCCCGTCCGTGAGCAGATTCCTGAGAAGCCAGCGTCAGATGCGTACCTTGGTCGCGCCGTGCAGCAGGTGGACGAATTTCTGGACACCGTCTACCGCCCCTTGCAGGAACGCTACCAGGCGCTGTTGGGTGTCACGGTCGAAACGCACGTGTAATGTAGGAAGCCTCATGCTCGATATTCGATTCATTCGTGAGCATTCTGACCTGGTGCAGGCAGGAGCGCGTAAAAAGCGCATCGACATTGACATCCACCATCTCCTGGAGCTGGATGAACGGCGCCGCAGTCTGCTGAGCCAGGTGGAAAGCCTGAAAGCGCTGCGTAATAAGATGTCCAAGGAGATCCCCACGCTCCAGAATACAGCGCGCCAGGAAGCCATTATGCAGATGCAGCAGGTGGCGGCAGAAAGCCGCGCCTTAGAAGGTCCTCTGCGTGAAGTGGAAACGGCCTTTCAGGCACTCATGCTGCGCGTGCCGAACGTCCCGGCGGACGACGTGCCGGAGGGACTGACCGACGCAGACAATGTCGTGATCAAGACGTGGGGTGAAATACCGCAGTGCGATTTTCCCCTGCGTGATCATGTGGAACTGGGTGAACGCCTCGACATTATTGACATCCCACATGCTGTCAAACTGGCCGGATCACGCACGTATTTCCTGAAAAATGCTGGCGCCTTGTTGGAACAGGCCGTCTTACAGTTTGCCCTGTACCATATGGTGCGCAAGGGATTTGCACCGATGGTCGTGCCGCATCTGGTGAAAGACGAGGCCATGGTGGGCACGGCCTATTTTCCAGTAGGACAGGAGCAAACGTATCGCCTTCCCGAAGACCAGGTGAATCTCATTGGCACGGCCGAGGTGCCTGTGACAGCATACCATGCGGACGAGATTCTCCGCGCTGATGAGCTGCCCAAATACTATGTCGGGCTGTCAAACTGCTACCGGCGCGAAGCGGGGACTTATGGCAAAGACACGCGGGGGCTCTACCGTATTCACCAGTTTCAGAAAGTCGAACAGGTCGTTTTGTGCGTCAACGATCCAGAGGTCTCGGCCCGGGAACACGAACACATCCTGCAGAACGCCGAGGAGATCCTGCAGGCACTGCACCTGCCCTATCGTGTGGTCGTGGTCTGTGGAGGTGATCTGGGACTCCCGCAAGTGAAGAAATATGATATCGAGACGTGGATGCCGAGCCGTCAAGCCTATGGGGAAACCCATTCGGCCTCAAAATTTCACGATTTTCAGGCGCGTCGCTTGCGGCTGCGCTATCGTGATCAGGACGGCAACGTGCGCTTTGTCCATACCCTGAACAACACGGTCATTGCCTCACCCCGCATTCTCATTCCTCTGCTAGAGCTGAACCAGCGTGCCGATGGCAGTGTGGCCATTCCCGAGGTCTTGCAGCCGTATATGGGCGGCCTTCAGGCGATCGTCCCGCGCTGACCCTATAGCCCCCCCCCATCAGGGATGAGCGGGTCAGGCAGTGGAGTTCCGGTGTACAGCGCCACAATCCGTCCTTCGACTGTATCCTGCCGTACTTCGAGGGCCACAGCATATTCGTCACGCACGCTCCAGAACGCTTTGCCCCCACGCTTGAGGAGCGTAAGAAACCTCTCCTGAACGTTACGCGGTACCTGTGCCCGTTGCAAGAGGTCGAGCAAGGCATCGGGAGCAACGCGGTATTGCTCACCCTGGGGATAGAGGGCTGCGACACGTTCCATAGGAGCCCCACGTGGGTGAAACAGGGCGATGAGCGTCTGGCCCTGCTGGGCTTGCTTCTCCAGGCGATAGTACCGTAACACACGCCGTTTCTCCCCAGGCGCGAAAGGGCGAAAGAGCAGGGCTTCCGAAGCAGCCCCTTCTTGCTCAAACTGTGCATCATCGTATGGCGGGGAGAAATAGCCCTCGAAGACATCGGCCTCTAAAGCCAGCTCCAGCCAATAACTCCCAGGGGGGAGAGCAAAACGCACGGGTGTCTTGCCACGCAAAGCTGCCGGGTCAGTAGCATGAGATGGTACCTGATCCGGTGTATAAGGCTGGATATACACCTCGGCACCAACGGGTATGGACGTGACCCAGACTTCATCTCCCATCACTTGCACTGGGAGCGTCGTTGGCAGTGACTCAGTGAAGGAATAAGAATGGTATAGTGCATCGCAACCTCCCAGAAGCACTGCCAGGAGGCTGAGAAAGCATACAAACCAGGATGTGGGACAACGCTGGACACGGTTCACAATTACATTTGCTTTACACGTTCAACGCCGCGGCGAATGTGAAAATCCAGTAAACAGTCATTACACACAAGCACCATCCCACAGGCGTTGTTGTAATATCCGAGCGCCTTATCCCCGGCGAAGGGTTTGAGTTGCTCACAGTTGGGACAGAGGAACTTCGTGCCGGATGATTCGCCAAGTTGCAGAGCAGTCTGGCGGAGTTCCCACACGCTATGGATGAGCTCGTTTGCATCAAAAGCATCCAGATCCATTGCGGCACCCCGATGACGTAGGCTAAGACGAAGACCTGACAGCCTGTGACGTTCATCCCTTCACAGCCTTAAGGCGCGGACACTATACTGAAAGCCCCGCGCCATTGCAAGCCTTTTAAGTAGCTTTACATGATAGTGTCGCAAGGGTGCCCTTAAGGCCGAGGCGGCATCGCACCCTGCGCCAGCACGGCTGGATTGACAATATATGGCGTGTACTCACCACGGAGGACAGCCACGAGATTCTCTGCAGCCATCACCGCCATACGCGTGCGAGTGGCCACTGAGGCGCTCCCAATGTGTGGCACCAGGACCACGTTTTCAAGTTCGCGCAGCGCTTGTGGCACGTGCGGTTCGTGCTCGAAGACGTCCAGGGCAGCTCCGGCAATCCAGCCGTGCTGCAACGCTTGAATCAGCGCCGCTTCGTCCACGACCGGACCACGTGCGGCGTTGATGAGATAGGCCGTCGGCCGCATCATGCGGAGTTCTGCTGCCCCGATGAAGTGCGTGGTGGCCGGCGACAGGGGGACATGCAGGCTGACAAAATCGGCCTGCTGCAAAAGCGTGTGCTTCTCGACCCAGGTGGCATTGAGTTCAGATTCGATGGCGCTATCGAGACGTTGGCGATTGTGGTACAGAAGTCGCATGTGAAAACCTTTGGCACGGCGTGCGACCGCCTGCCCAATACGACCCATACCGCAGATCCCCAGCGTCCTACCGTGGATATCACTCCCGGCCATGAGTAGCAGGGTCCAGTCACGCCACTTACCAGCCCGGATGTAGCGGTCACCTTCAGCAATACGGCGAGCGACGCTACAGAGCAGGGACCAGGTGAGGTCTGCGGTTGATTCTGTCACCACTCCTGGCGTGTTGGTCACGAGGATGCCATGTTGCGTTGCCGCTACCACATCGATATTGTCATACCCTACAGCAACATTTGACACTACTTTGAGTCCCGCAGCCGCGTCAAGCACTGGCGCATCAATACGGTCCGTCACGAGACACAGCACACCTTGCTTGTCCATAACTGCCTGCCGCAGCGTGGCAGGCGTCAACGGCTGATCCAGAGGATCGAGCTGGACCTCACAGGCCTGGCGCACGACCTCCAGGGCTGGCTCTGGCAACACGCGCGTAATCAGCACCCGCGGTTTCATCCTGCCCCTCCCTCGTTCTCAAGACCCCAGGCCAGGGGCATCCTACCCCTCTTCTTCGACAATGTTCGCCTTGAGACGCTCGGCTTCGATCAATACCCGCCGTAGTACTTTCCCTGAAGTCGTTTTGGGAATGGAGGTAACAAATTCTACTTCGCGGATCTTCTTGTAGCCGGCCACACGGCTCTCGACAAATTCCATCAGTGCCTCTGGCGCCACCTCCTCACCTGGCCGCAGAATCACTAACGCCTTGGGAATTTCGCCGGCCTCGACGTCAGGTTTGCCAATCACCGCACAATCCGCCACGGCAGCATGCTGGAAGAGCACGGCCTCGACCTCGGCCGGTGCAACGGAAAAGCCTTTGTATTTGATCATCTCTTTCTTGCGATCGACGATGTAGACATAGCCTTCGCGGTCCATGCGGGCAATATCGCCCGTTGCCAGCCAGCCATCACGCAAGACCTGGGCCGTTTCCTCGGGCGCCTTCCAGTAGCCCTTCATGATATGTGGCCCTTTGACGTAGAGCTCGCCAATCTCACCCACCTCCAGCTCCCGTTCCCCGGTCTCGAGATCGACGATCTTTTGTTCCTGATTGGGCACTGCCACACCTACGGAGTCCAATTTGATGCGTCCCTGATCCACGGGATTCAGGTGCGTCACCGGCGACGCTTCCGTCAGGCCGTAGCCCTGCAACACGGGGACCTGCATTTTCTCCTGCACCCGCTGCGCCACGTCGGGTGCCAGCGGTGCGGCTCCCACCATGATGTAGCGCAGGCGCGAGAAGGTGTACTGCGTTAGGCGTGCGGAATTGTCCAGCGCCACCAGGATAGGCGGCACCGCGTAATACAGGGTCACTCCGTACTGCTGTGCCAGCATCAGCGAGCGCTCCAGGTCAAAGGCCTCCATAATCACCAGCGTGGCCCCCGCATACAGGCCTCCGCCCAGCAGCATAATGCCGTAAATGTGATAAAATGGCAGAAAAATCAGCAGGGTATCTTGCTCGGTAATGCGCCCGCTCGACATGAACTGGAGGTTATTCGCCACCAGATTCTGCTGGGTGAGCATGACGCCTTTTGGGAGACCTGTCGTGCCACTGGAATAGGGTAAGGCCACCAGGTCCTCAGCCCAGTTAAGCGTAGGCTGCGGTGGGTGTTTCGGTGAGGATTGCCGGATGAGGTCACGGAAGAGATGCGCCCCCGTTTCAGCATGCTGACCAACAACAACGATCTCACGCAGACTCGGGAGCTGTGGCCGGACATTCCGCACTAGGGGATAGAGTGATTCCTGGACGATCAGGACACTGGCTTCGGCATCGTTGAGCTGGTGCTCGATTTCCCCCTCTTTGTACGTGGGATTCATCGGTGTGAACACCGCTCCCAGACGGGCAATCCCATATAGGCTGATGATGTACTCGGGACGGTTGGTCATGTATAACGCTACCCTGTCCCCCTTCTTCACCCCCAATTTGGCAAGCGCATGAGCACAACTGTTGGCTAACCCATCGAGTTCGCGGTAGGAAATCTTCTGTCCCTGAAACACTAACGCGATTTTCTCAGGAAAGCGCTGCGCCGACTCCCACAGCATCTCGCCAAAGGGGATCTCTGGAATGTCGATGGCCGCTCGAAAGAACTCCCCGAGCGTGCTGTCAGAGAGCATTCCCTCATCTCCTCGTCCTTGCATACCAGACATACGGTGTATCAATAACTTGGCGCATCAATGCGGTAAGCCGCTGCATCATACCTAGCAGGTACAATGCCTGTCAACGAAAAAGCAGAGCTCTCATGCAAAGTCGTGTTTTGTACCCCTCTCCATTATCCTTGCCCTTTCCTGAAGCGCACGGGAGGCTGTGCGGCAATCGCCATAATGTGGGCTGCCAGTCGTCCTGGGTCATGCCGCATCAGATGTAACCCCACATCCATGCCAGGCCTCTGAGGGCGCGTATAGGTATGCAGCGTTGCAGCGTCAGGCCGTGCTACCAAATCGGCACAGTAGAGCGGCACGTCGGCCACCGTTAAATCCTGCACCACAGGGTATGAACCATGCTGAGCATAGATGGCACGGATAGCGTCGGGTAATGGCCCATTGTTGAGCACGACGGCCTCGACGTGGCGTCCCAGATAGGTTGTAAGCACCGCGAGATGCTGCCGTGCCGTATAGCCGTCCGTTTGACCAGGTTGGGTCATGAGATTACACACATAGATACACGGGGCCTGGCTAGCAGTCAGCGCTTCCCGCACGCCAGGATGCAAGAGCACCCCAATAGTCCCCGTGAGCAACGAGCCAGGACAGATCACGAACAGGTCTGCCCTCGCGATCGCCTCGAGCACAGCAGGATGAGCCGCTACCGGCGGGTCGAGAAAGAGTCGCACAATCGGCGTCTGTGGCTGACGCCGCATGATCTCCCATTCCCCAATGATGCACCGTCCATCCTCCAACTCAGCACCAATGTGGGTCTCGCCATCAGAGACAGGGAAAACCTGCTGCCTGAGACCTGCCGCCTGGCGCACCTCTTCCACTGCAGCGTGCAAGCTCCCGTGGCGCTGCGCCAGAGCCGCCAGGATCAGATTCCCCACGCTCATGCCACGCAGTTCCCGCTCGGTGAAGCGGTGGCGCAGCAAGTGCCCCCAGACGGACTCAGGGTCGAGCAGGACACTCAAGCACTGGCGGGTATCCCCAACCTGTGGCACGTGCAGGAGGCGACGCAACTGGCCGCTATGGCCACCATTGTCGGTCACGCCCACGATGGCAGTCACCTCGCAGGCATATTCGCGCAGCCCATACAGGAGTGTGGCCTGCCCAGTGCCATTCCCCAGCGTGACGATGTCCATCGTGCTCCTACTGTCTGCTGCCACAGGATGGGCGGGTCAGGAGAGAACGCTAAACAATTCATCTTACCACAACTCACCTCACAGGGCGAGGGACAGCTGGTGTAGCGAGGGAGCATTGAGCATACCACCGAAAACTGCATGACCCTGCCCATTGAGCCTATCGCGCCAAACGAGTACAATGTCGCGTTATGGATACTTTTACCCTTATCTCCGATTTTCGGCCGGCCGGTGATCAGCCACAGGCCATCGAGGCATTGGTCGAGGGCATCAACAGCGGTGTCAAGCACCAGACCCTCCTTGGGGTGACCGGGTCTGGGAAGACGTACACCATGGCCTCGGTGATCGCGCGGGTGCAGAAGCCGACCCTGGTCCTCGCCCCGAACAAGACGCTGGCAGCGCAGCTCTACAGCGAATTTGCACAACTCTTTCCGCACAATGCGGTGGAGTATTTTGTTAGCTACTACGATTACTATCAGCCGGAAGCCTACGTCCCAGCTACGGATACCTACATCGAAAAAGATGCGGCGATCAACGAGCACATCGATAAGATGCGCCATTCGACGACGCGCTCACTTCTGGAGCGCCGTGATGTGATTGTGGTGGCCAGCGTGTCGTGTATCTACGGTATTGGCTCACCCAAGGACTACGCCGGCATGCTAGTGCTATTCCACAACCAGATGGAAGTGTCGCGGGATGACATTCTGCGGCGTCTGGTGGAGATTCAGTACGAGCGCAACGACATCGACTTTCACCGTGGCACGTTTCGCGTGCGTGGCGATGTGGTGGATATTTTTCCGGCACACGAGGAAGAGCGGGCGTTGCGTGTCGAGTTTTTTGGCGATTTTATCGAGAGCATTACCGAGTTTGATCCCCTCACCGGCGCGGTGCTACGTCCGGTTGGCAAGATTGCCATTTATCCCAGCAGCCATTACGTGACCAGTAAGGACAACCTGGAGCGAGCTATCCGAGACATTGAGGCTGAATTGGAAGAACGTCTCCCCGTGTTGCGCAACGAAGGTAAGCTTTTAGAGGCGCAACGTCTGGAGCAGAGAACGCGGTTTGACCTCGAGATGCTGCGCGAAACTGGGGTCTGTGCCGGCATTGAGAACTATTCACGTCACCTGGATGGTCGTCGCCAAGGTGAGCCGCCGTGGACGCTGTTGGACTACTTTCCAGACGACTATCTATTATGCATCGACGAGAGCCACATCTCTGTACCCCAGATTGGTGGCATGTATCATGGCGACCGCTCGCGTAAGCAGACGCTGGTGAATTATGGCTTCCGCCTGCCTTCGGCCTTGGACAACCGACCGCTGAATTTTGAAGAGTTCTGTATGCGCACGCATCAAGTGATCTATGTCTCAGCCACACCGGCTGACTATGAGCTACGCATGAGCGGCGGGGTCGTGGTGGAACAGATCATTCGTCCGACAGGGCTGATGGATCCGGAAATTCTCTTGCGGCCGGCTACGGGCCAGGTGGACGACCTGCTGCACGAGATTCGCCAGCGTGTGGCACGCTCCGAGCGCGTCCTGGTCACTACCTTAACCAAGCGTATGTCTGAGGAATTGACGGAGTACTATCGCTCCCTGGGCGTTAAAGTGGGCTATTTGCACTCTGATATCCACACGCTGCAGCGCACCGAAATTATCCGCGAGCTGCGTCTGGGTACGCATGACGTGCTGGTGGGTGTCAACCTGCTCCGCGAGGGTTTGGATCTACCCGAAGTGTCGCTGGTGGCGATTCTCGACGCCGATAAAGAGGGTTTCCTGCGCTCCGAGCGCTCGCTGATTCAGACTATTGGCCGAGCCGCACGGCATGTCAACGGTCAGGTCCTCATGTACGCCGATGCCATGACTGGCTCGCTGCGCCGAGCTATCGACGAGACCAGCCGTCGGCGTGAGATTCAGGGCCAGTTCAATGCTGAGCACGGCATCACGCCCACGAGTATTGTCAAAGGCATCAGCGATTCCCTGGTGGCCATCTATGAGGCAGACTATTCTACAGTCTCGATTGCTGCTGAGGAGTCCGTCACATACGGCGTTAACGATGAGGATATCCCGCGTCTCATTACTAAGCTACGAAAGGAGATGAAAACAGCGGCGGAGCGTTACGACTTCGAACGTGCCGCTGAGTTGCGTGATCGTATCTTTGCCCTGCAGGAGCGTGAACTGGAGTTACGTTAAGAAGGAGAGACACGATGGCAAAGCCCCGCATCCGCCATATCGCCCTCAACGTCCAAAACCGGGATGAACTTGCCGAGTTCTACAAACGCGTCTTCGGCCTGGAGGAAAAATACCGGGGCCCCAATGGTACTATCTACCTTTCTGATGGCCATGTGGGGGTGGCACTGATCAACCGACCTGACATACCGTGGGGGATTAACCATTTTGGCTTCCAGGTTGAAGACGTGCCGGCGATTGAGGAGGCGACCCAGACCACTGCGGTATCCAACACCTTTGGAGCAGTGGCCGAGAGCTGGATACGTGACCCCGAAGGCAACCGGGTGGATATCACCGAACATGGCTGGCCGATCTGAGAGGGAGTGGCCATGGCTACCTATGTCGGTAGGCCGTTGAAGCGTTTTGAAGATCCGCGGTTGGTGACTGGACAGGGGTCTTTTGTCGATGATCTACGGTTGCCAGGCATGCTGCACGCGGTGGTGCTGCGGAGTCCGCATGCGCATGCCCGTATCCGGTCCATCGCCGCGGCGCCCGCCCGCGCGCTGCCTGGGGTCGCCGCAGTGCTGACCGCCAGTGACATTGTCGGGGCGGTACGAGACATCCCACCCCGGCCTACACGGGAGCTTGAGGGCATGCAGGTGCCGGAGCACCCGGTGCTGGCCCGCGACAAAGTCTGTTACGTCGGGCAGCCCGTGGCGGTAGTCGTGGCCCAGGACCGCTATATCGCCAAAGATGCTCTGGATCTGCTGCGGGTGGAGTATGACCCCCTCCCACCCCTCGTAGACCCAGTCGCCGCAGCGCAAGATAGCGCCACGCCTCTGCACGCCACGTTTGGCACCAACGTGGCCATGCGTATCTGCGTGGGCCGGGGTGACCTCCAGGCCGCCTTTGCCCAGGCAGACTGCATTGTGCGCGAACGCTACGATGTGCCCCGGCTTGCCCCAGCACCAATGGAGTGTCGAGCCCTGGTCGCCCACTATGAGCCGGCCGAGCAGCGGCTGACACTGTGGGCTTCAACCCAGACGCCGCACAAGGTCAAGCGCTACGTTGGACTGCTTTTACAGCAGCCACCACGCGAGGTGCGCGTGATTGCTCCTGATGTCGGGGGTGGCTTTGGCCAGAAGGTCGAAATTTGGCCTGAAGATATAGCGCTGAGCTACCTCGCCATGCGGCTGGCACAGCCCATTAAGTGGGTCGAGGAGCGCTGGGAAAATATGCTCGCCTACCATGGTCGCGGCTATAGTGCCGAGGTGGAAGCCGCCGCCAGGCGCGATGGCACCATCCTCGGTATGCGTTTCCGCATCATTGCTGACATTGGGGCGTACTTCCTGAATTCCAGCCCTGGACCACCGGTCAACGCCGCGCATCGGGTCGCTGGACCATACGCCATTCATACCATGGATGTCGAGTGCCTGGGCGTGCTGACCAATAAACCTCCCACAGGGCCCTACAGGGGCGCTGGAGGACCAGAGGGTGCCTTTTTCATGGAGCGCACCATCGACCTCCTGGCCCGCGAACTCGGGCTCGATCCAGTCGAGATCCGGCGCCACAATTTTATCCCCCCTGAGGCTTTTCCCTATGCCACAGCGACGGGATTAACCTACGATTCCGGCAATTTTGTGCCGGCCCTGGAGCAGGCGCTGGAGTTGGCAGACTATGCCAGTATCCGCCAAGCGCAGAAGAGTCGGGGTACTGCCGAACCCCTCCTCGGCGTGGGCCTGGCCACCGTCGTGAAAGCGTCTGGCGGGAGTGGCGAGATGAAGGAGAGCCATGCGCTGGTACGCGTCGAGCCGACCGGCCAGGTCAAGGTATACACAGAAGTCTCGCCACATGGTCAGGGGACGGAAACCACGTTTGCCCAGATCGTCGCCGACGAGCTGGGGGTGCGTCCCGAGGCCGTGCAGGTGCTGCACGGCGACACCGCCATGCTCGCCTCAGGGCAGGGCACATTCGCGAGTCGCGGCATGACGCTGGGCGGCTCAGCGATGTATGAAGGGCTCCAGCAAGCACGCCAGAAAATGGCGCTCCTGGCGGCACATATCTTGGACTGCCGACCTGAGGACATTGTATTCCAGGATGGCAGACTGGTAAACGAAAGGCGTCCGGAGCACGCCCTGACTTTTGCCGAAGTTGCTGCTGCAGCACAGCAGCGCGAGCAACTGCCGCCGGGCACAGAGCCCGGGCTGGAGTTTCCGGTGCATTTTATTTTGCGCGACAATCCCTTCGGCTTCGGTGCGCATGTGGCCGTCGTCGAAGTGGACCGCGACACCGGTGCCCTCAACGTCCTACGCTACGTGGCTGTGCATGACTGTGGGCGGGTCATCAATCCCAAACTCCTGGAGGGACAGGTATACGGGGCTATCGCCCAGGGGCTGGGTCAGGCACTTGGCGAGGGTATGCGCTATAGCCCGGAAGGACAACCCCTCACTGGCACCTTACTGGACTATCCACTCCCGCATGCCAAAGATATGCTGGAGATACGCACTGCTACCCGGGAGACTCCATCGCCGACGAATCCGCTGCGCTTGAAGGGCATTGGGGAGCTGCCGACCGTCGCCTGTGCCGTGGCCATTGCCAATGCGGCCTTAGACGCACTGTCCGGCACCAGCGTGCGGCATCTCGACGCGCCCCTGTGTACCGAAAAGGTGTGGCGGGCTGTGCAAGGTAAAATGTCTTGACTCAAGTAATGCAGTGGTCCGTCAAGTTTATCCTGATGGACGCTGCTTTTCTCCCCTCTTTGGGAGCGGGTGAAGATGAGGGGGCGGCTTTGGCATGTGGACACTGTTTAAAGGCTATAAGGGGTCAATGGTGACTGTGCCACCCTCCTGGTCGCGTCCCTGCTGGATGCGGCCCATATCCCAACCGCGCTGCCCAG
>Ga0081538_10003959_pt1 | contig 13812 bp, 12 predicted proteins | sample TabmetS5T2R1_FD_71022 | JGI IMG/M metagenome (GOLD analysis project Ga0081538, IMG submission 71022) | Tabebuia heterophylla rhizosphere microbial communities from the University of Puerto Rico - S5T2R1 | ecosystem: Host-associated > Plants > Roots > Rhizosphere ... | reverse complement strand
CCAGACCTGCGACGGATTTTTCTACCCGATGATTGGGAGGGGCATCCACTCCGCAAGGATTACGTGGTGCAAGAGTTTTATCACGATATACGGGTGCCGTTCCCGGACCTCGACCCAGACCGTGGCACCTATGTCTTTGGCTCACCAGGTGGGGGGAAGAAATCGTGACCTACGCTGTGAAGGAGTATTTTGCCAACGTGTTCGCGGGGATCTGGACGGTGCTGGTGGGGATGCGCTTGACGTTCTGGCACCTCTTTACCCCCTCTGTCACATTACAGTACCCCGACGAAAAATGGGAGCTGCCACCCGGTGCACGCGCGCAGTTATTCAACAATTTCGATGACTGCATTGGCTGCGGTTTTTGCGCCAAAGTGTGTCCGGTTGACTGCATCTATATTGAGACGGTTAAAGCCGGGCCGGGCGAAGACTTGGGGAAAGCCACCACTGGAAACCCGAAGCGTTTGCATGTGCTGCGCTTTGACATCGACATGGCCAAGTGCTGCTACTGTAATCTCTGCACCATTCCGTGTCCGACCGAATGCTTGCAGATGACGCCCAAGTATGAGAACTCGGTCTACAACCGGGCCAACTTACTCTATCACTATTCGACATATACTCCTGCGGAGGCGGCGCGCATCCGGGCTGAGGCAGAGAAGCGCGAAGCAGAAGAGGCGGAGAAGCGCAAAGCCGCGGCTGCCGCCAAAGCCGCTGCCGCCAAAGCCGCGCCCAAGGGAGCTCCCGCAAAGCCGCCAGCAGCTAAAGCTACTCGAACGGCGGAGGAGCCCGTGGCGGAACCCGCCGAGTGAGGAGTATGCGCGAGATAAGCGTTAATCCGGCGGTCGAGCCTGCAGGGGATGATCTCTGGCTGTCAGCTGACCGATGACAGGTGGCTCTATCCTAATTTTTAGGGGGCAAGATGCTGCGATCGTGGCTGAAGTGGGGAGAGACGGAGATCGACGAGGAAGTGCCCGTGGCGCCGCCACAAGGGTATCGTGTGTCCCAGGATATCGAATGGGAAGGCGGCGAGATGATCCTCAGCATGGGTCCGCAACACCCCAGCACCCATGGCGTCCTCCGCCTCGCCCTGGTGACGGATGGCGAAATCGTCAAGCAGGTGACCCCGCATCTCGGCTATATGCATCGGTGTTTCGAGAAGCATGCGGAGGCGGTGGATTATCCAGGAATTATCCCCTATACCGACCGGGTGGACTATCTGGCCTCGATGAATCAGAACCTGACCTATGCCCTCACGGTGGAGAAGCTCATGGGGGTCCAAGTCCCGGAACGAGTGGAGTACATCCGGGTGATCATGTGTGAGTTCAATCGCATCGCCAGCCACCTGGTGAGTATCGGCACCTACGGCCTGGACATCGGCGCGTTCACGCCCTTCCTCTGGTGCTTCCGCGATCGCGAGATGATCCTCGACTTGCTCGAATGGGTGAGTGGTGCGCGTATGCTCTACAATTACATCTGGATCGGCGGCGTGGCGCGCGATTTGCCCGAGGGCTGGGTGGAGAAGGCCAGTGGCTTTCTGGATTATTTCGAGCACAAGGTGGATGATCTGAACAATCTACTATCCTATAACAAGATCTTTCTCGAACGCACAGTAGAGGTCGGTGTATTAACGGCAGAGAAAGCCATTAGTTACGGGGTGACTGGTCCGAATCTGCGGGCATCCGGGGTGAGATGGGACCTGCGACGCAACGATCCCTATTCTATCTATGATCGCTTCGACTTTGATATTCCTGTCGGGGTGGAGACTCACGGTCCGCTGGGGTCGTGCTGGAACCGCTACATGGTTCGGGTGTGGGAGATCGCACAGTCAATCAAGATTCTACGCAAAGCGCTGGCGGATCTGCCCGCAGGTGATGTCCAGGAGGCGATCCCCAGGCGGATACGAGTACCTAAGGGCGAGGTCTACGTCCGGACGGAGACCCCCCGCGGCGAGATGGGGTTTTATCTCATCAGTGATGGCGCGGACAAACCGTTTCGCCTGAAGTGCCGGGCTCCCTCTTTTTCGAACATCAGCGCCGTTGAAGCGATGCTGGATAGTAGGACAATGATCGCCGACATCGTAGCGATTGTCGGCTCCGTCGATATCGTGCTGTGCGATATTGACCGGTGAAAACGTCACGTGACCCGCCGACCGCGACGACGGGGCGGAGAATTGATATGGACGAAGCCACAACCATCGAAGTGGGGGAGCGTTTTCGCTCGCGTATGAAAGCGAAAGAGCTCGAGCAATTCCTGTCCGAGCATCGGGGGCAGCGCCATATTATAATCCTGCAAGACTTCCCTGACCCTGATGCGATTTCATCGGCGTTTGCTCACCAGTTAATTTCGGCGCAGTTCGATATTGCGGTGGATATCGTTTATGAAAGACGCATCAGCCACCCACAGAACATCGCCCTGGTGCGCCTTCTCGACCTCGATCTTATCCGCTACAGCGAGGCGTTTGACTTTTCCAGATATGCGGGGGCGGTGTTCATCGACAATCAGGGTACGACCACGGGTCTCCTGGATCTCCTGTCAAAGGCGAGTGTGCCACCCTTGATGATCATCGATCATCACGAACGGCAGGAACGTCTGCAAGCGGAATTCACCGATATTCGACGCATCGGTGCGACCGCCACTATGTACACCGAGTACATCCAAGAGGGGTTGCTGACTCTGGATCGGTCTCATCCGGATCACGTCAAGTGCGCTACGGCACTGATGCATGGCATCCGTAGCGAGACTAACGACTTGATTCGTGCCAAGGAGGACGAATTTCTCGCAGCAGCGTTTCTGAGTCTTTTCTACGACCCGGCACTGCTCTCCGAGATCTTGCGCCAGCAACGCTCGTCGCGTGTGATGGATGTTATCAAGAAAGCGCTCGAGAATCGCACCGTGCTCAGCAACGTCAGCGTCTCGGGGATCGGCTATCTGCGTGCTGAGGACCGCGATGCCATTCCCCAAGGGGCCGATTTCCTCCTGACCGAGGAGAATGTCCACACGGCCATTGTCTTCGGGATCATCCTCGATGGATCACGTGAGGTGCTCAATGGCTCGATGCGGACCTTAAAGCTGACGGTTGACCCGGATGAATTTCTTAAAGAGACATTCGGTAAGGATGAGCGTGGGATCTTCTTCGGCGGCGGTCGCCAGCATGCGGGTGGGTTTGAGATTCCGATTGGCTTTCTTTCCGGATCGAGCGAGGAGGAGTTTACCAAATTAAAGTGGCAGGTCTATGATCAGCAGGTCCGGCATAAGATCTTCTCCAAGATCGGAGCGGAGCGCAGCAGCTAAGTGCACGCAGCAGCTGGTCAGACCGCCGAAGGAGGTATCCTAGACGATGGGTATGCCGAATAAGCCAGTTCGCAAGCGCAAGCCGCGGCAACTCGCGGTGATCGATCAACGAGGATGTACGGGGTGTGAGGCGTGCATCATCGTCTGCCCACCCGATTGTATCGAAGTCGTGCCGGGGCCGGAGCATCCTGATCTGCTGAAACTCGTCGAGGTGGATTTGGATCGGTGCATTGGTTGCACGCTTTGCGTGCAATACTGCCCATGGGAAACGATCGCCATGTATGATTACGAGGAAGGGCTAGCGATTGCTCCCGAGCTGACGATCCGTTCGATCGTGCCGGGTCACCAGGCTGCGGCGCTTCAGGAAGCGTGATACTTCTACCCTCCTTATTCCCAGGCCAGCTGTCTTATGACAGGTCAGTATCGACGATGCGTGAGAGGAATCCACGGTCCCTTCCACGCAGGGGTAGAAGGGACCGTGTGAGGTGAGAAGCCATACAAGGGAACCTAAGGGAGCTCACCCTTAGTTTTCGAGAAAGCCGCGCAAGCGTCGATTCCTGGAGGGGTGCCGGAGCTTCTCGAGGGCCCGAGCTTCGATTTGCCGCACGCGTTCGCGGCTGAGCTTCAACTCTTTACCGATCTCCTCCAGGGTGCGGACCTCCACGTTCCCGAGACCAAACCGTGCTCGCAGAATGAACTCTTCCCTCGGAGAGAGGGCTTGCAAGCAGCTATTCAAGTACTCGTTCAATTCCTCCTCAATAGCAGCAGCGACCGGGCTGATGAACGTGCGATCGGGGATGAAATCGCCTAAGCGGCTTTGCCCATCGGCGATAGGCGTTTCCAACGACAGCATCGGCTTCGCACTCGCTTGCATGGTGCGAATCTTGTCGATCGAGAGCTGCAACGCATCCGCCAGTTCCTGCGCCGTTGGTTCGCGCTCCAGGTCCTTGCGAAGATTGTTTGCCATCCGCTTCAGGCGCCCCATGCTCTCACTCACGTGCACAGGCATACGCACGGTACGTGCCTGCTCGGCGATAGCCCTGGCAATTGCCTGCCGAATCCACCAACTAGCATAGGTGCTGAAGCGGAAGCCAAGCCTGTGATCGAATTTTTCGACTGCCCGCATCAAGCCAATATTACCTTCCTGAATGAGGTCGAGCAGCGGGAGACCCCGATTGATGTATTTTTTCGCGATCGCCACGACCAAGCGCAAGTTGGCATTGACCATCGCCCCCTTGGTTTCCTCTAGCTCGGCCAGTACTTCTTGCATCGCAGCCCATAACTGGAGGATTTTCTTGGAGGGCAGCCCTACTTCACGTTGCACTGCAGCTCCCTCTCCATGCTCGGTGCGATTGACCCAGCCTCGCACCTGGCGGACTACATCGGTCACCCAATCTTCGGCCTCAGTTGGGGTGGCTGTCTCGGCCATCAGGTCGTCGGGCAACCGGGGGCCATATTGCTGGACTACCTCTCGCAAGCGTGCTTTCAACGTCGCAATCTGCGTTGCGATCCGCACTTCATCTTCTGGTTTCAGCAATGGGACAGTGCCGGCTTCCTGAAGATACAAGAGCACCGGATTATCCATCCCACTGGCGGTGTTCTCGTCCTCCAGGTCGCCCTCTCCTTCCCGCAGGTCCTGGAGCGCTGGGGCGTCTGGCATGAGATCATCGATTTCCTCCCCTTGGACGTCCATATCGCCCCACCGAGCGTCTGTTGCAACCGCTTCTTCTAGGGGGGCTCCCAGGTCATCATCGTCCAGGAAAAGATCGAGCGGCAGCTCCTGCGGCTCCTCTGGAGATGGGGGAGCAACGGCCTTCGCGCTGAGGCGAGGCGCGAGGCGTTTCCGCCGCGTCGCTTTGGCTTTACTGTGTCTCATAGATGTTCTCACTTCCCTCTGGATTGTGATGTCGCGTCGTATGAATCCAACGACCATCATGTATCGTTGGGGAGACTTATCTTTATGACCCTTGCCTGCTTTGGCATGCCACATTTAGCCGATCGATAAGGTCCTCAGGATAGGAGCGTGCGGTTAGCCACTAGCCGGCGAGAGAGAACGCGTCGAGCTGTAAGGCATGTGTACATTGAGGCAGCGTTGAACCCTGATGGTAATTCGGCTCCAACGTCTTGCCCTCAAGGGTGAGAAGTTTATTATCTGATGAACATAGTATATATATCCCCACTTGTTATGTCTGTCAAGGGTTGTAGGGAACCGTGCCCCTACATCGTGATCTTCGCACTTAGGGGGTGGAAACTTGTGTCACTAATGTCTTCGACACCCAGCCAACCAATCCTGTTCCCGTCTGGACCCGATACCACTCTCCCGACTCAGAAAGGATAGTCAGTATGTCACCGAGTTGTGCCTTGCCGATTACCTGAAAGTGTGTTCCAGCACCATCCCGTAGGTTGATGCTCCCTTGACTGATGCGTGCAGCGCCAACGATAGGCCGCCTACTACGAGCGACTGGATTCAGGAAACGCCCATAATCTGCTGCCAGTTCGCCTTCAAGCTGTCCGAGACCAGCGCGTACCGCAGCCTCTTCGGCGCGCCGAAAAGCCGCATCGGCAGCGCGCAGTTTGTCCCAACTGAGCTCATATTGCCTCGTCGTGTAGGCAGCTTTGCCATCGCGTAGGAACTGTTCAGCCGCCGCATAGTCTTGCTGCGCCACTGTCAGCTCACGGTCGGGAGTCCCGACCAGCTTGGCGGCGTCTAACGATTCCCGTGAAACCATCTGTGATTGAGAGACTTGGGCGAGCAAGGGGTCAAGCTGTCTCTCTGCGATGGTCGGTAGCGATTGTGATGAACTCCACGCGCCATTTGCCTCTGTCTGCTGCGTCTGCGGACCCACACAGCCGGTCAGCACTATGCTCAACCAAGCGCCACCGAAGAGTGCTAGGCCTAGAACTGCCGATGTCGATTTCATTCAGGTTTCGGCCCCTCCCATGTGCCTCTAGTGGCACAGCGACGAGTCGCCACACTCTTGAATTGTAGGAAGTGGACCACTATAATTGAGGCACTTAACGCTTATAGGCTGATATTGGCACTTCCTATGCACCTTTCGAATCTTGCCTCCCCGACAACAGTACTCCTTATTACCCAAAGCATGCGGTCCTGTCAACGGGGGACGAGAAATCGTCACGCGGAAATCATGGGGGCTCAGGCACCCTTACAGACCTCGGGCGTAATGCAGTCCCCCGCAATGAAGGGCCCCCTGCTGCCCAAGGAGTAAGCCGGGGCAAGAGAGGATGGCATGCATGCACGTGATCATAGCACCGATGGCGGGAACCGTCTCTCGGGTGCTAGTGCAGGCTGGGGATACGGTGACGTCAGGACAAGACGTCGTGATACTGGAATCGATGAAGATGGAAATCGCAGTCCAAGCTGAGGTGAGCGGTAGGGTGAAGGCGGTGAAGGTCAGCGAAGGGGCATTTGTCGACGAGGAGAGCGTCCTGCTCGAACTGGAATGACGGTGAGGCCACAGGGGAGCCAGCCATGAATCCTGACGAGGAAGTATTGGCGAAAATCGAGCAGCTCAAGCAGGGGGGCCCCGAACACTACCGGCAACGCGCCAAAGCTGAGGGTCGCCTCTTGGTGCGGGAGCGCTTGGCGCGTCTCCTGGACCCTGGCTTTGGCGTGGAGGATGGGATCTTCGCCGACGCTGCGGACGAAGGCAATGCCGCCGATGCCGTGATCACTGGCATCGGCAAGATACATGGCCGCACCCTCTGCTATATGGCGAATGATCCAACCGTTAAGGCGGGCTCGTGGGGACCAAAAACCGTCGAAAAAATCCTCCGCATTCAAGAAACCGCCGCGAACCTGCGCGTCCCATTGCTCTATCTGGTCGATTCCGCGGGCGCTCGCATTACCCACCAGGTCGAGATGTTTCCGGGCCGCCGGCACGCCGGCCGGATTTTCTACAATGAGGTGATGCTCTCCGGGTTAGTGCCGCAGATCTGCCTGCTCTTCGGTCCCTCTGCTGCTGGTGGGGCCTATATCCCAGCTTTTTGCGACATCGTGGTGATGGTCGAAGGTCGCGCCAGCATGTATTTGGGCTCGCCGCGCATGGCCGAAATGGTCATCGGCGAGAGAACCACCTTGGAGGACATGGGCGGCGCACGGATGCATTGCGAAGTATCTGGATGCGGGGATCTGCTGGTGCAGAGCGATGAGGAAGCCATCGATACTGCTAGGCGCTACCTGCAATATTTCCCTGACCACTGCGACAGCCAGCCGGAGGTCTTGCCGCCGACCGACCCCGCTCGGAACCCGGAGGACTTAGCGCACCTTATCCCGACCAACCAAAATGTGCCGTTCGACATGTTTGAGCTTATCGAGCGCCTCGTCGATGCCAATTCCTTCTTGGAAATCAAAGCCTTATTCGCGAAAGAATTGATTACTGGGCTAGCCCGTCTTGGCGGACGCGTGGTGGGGATTGTTGCCAGCCAGCCAAAGGTCAAGGGGGGTGTGTTGTTTGTCGACTCAGCGGATAAGGGCGCCCGGTTCATTGCCCTGTGCGATGCCTTCAATATCCCGCTGCTCTTTTTGGCTGATGTCCCGGGGTTTATGATCGGCAGCAAGGTGGAACGTCAGGGGATTATTCGCCACGGCGCGAAGATGATCTACGCCGTCTCTGAAGCCACCGTTCCGAAGATCTCGGTCATCGTCCGCAAAGTCTACGGTGCAGGTCTCTACGCCATGTGTGGGCCGGCTTACGGTGCGGATGCAACCCTAGCCTTGCCGACGGCGTATATCGCTGTGATGGGGCCCGAAGCGGCTGTGAATGCGGTCTACTACAACAAGATCACGGAGTTGCAGGGCGAGGAGCGCGAGCATTTCATCCGTGACCGTCGAGAGGAGTATCGTCGCGATATTGATCTCTATAAACTCGCGTCGCGTCTGATCGTAGATGCGATCATCCCTCCATCTCGGTTGCGAGAGGAGCTCATCAACCGCTTTGCAGTATATGCGTCCAAGCATGTAACCAATCCACGCAAGCGCCATGGTGTGATGCCCGTCTAGCCGGCATGCTCCTCCGTAGACGCGCGAAAGGGCCTGGGGTGGGCAACACTCGAGCACCCAACATCGTTCTTGCCTCGAAAATCGCCGTGCACTTCCCCTCTCCTTATCAATCCATCTGCCTATATGCAAGGACTTACGGCCCTCCCCTGCCACCGGTTGACGTGGTTCTGACGAGAGCGGTCATGGCCGTCACAGATTGGTTCGAAAGGAGAGACATGAGCTGACGTCCGTATGCCTGTGTGACTCGATGATTCCAGATGACAAGTGTGATGAAGCTCATGGCTCGTCCCACCAGGAGCCTTGGTAACCTGAGCTGCAGTGAAGGGGGAGATCGCATGGTGTTCAGTTTGCTAGTCAGTGTCATCGCACTCATCTTTGCAGGATATCTGGCCAAATATGTTTTGCAGCAAGGCAGTGGAACCGTCGAGATGCAACAGATCGCGGCAGCCATTCGGGAAGGGGCGGAGGCATTCCTGAAGCGGCAGTACCGGACCATTGGTCTGATGACCTTGGGTTTAGCGGTGCTGATGTTTATCCTATATGGGTTCTTGAAAGACTGGGACACGAGCGTCAAGATGACCTTCGCGTTCGTCCTAGGGGCCATGTGCTCAGCCCTCTCTGGGTATATTGGGATGTACATCTCGATTCGCGCCAACGTCCGCACGGCGAACGCCGCCCGCACCAGCCTTGGTCAAGCCCTGGTGATCGCCCTGCGCGGCGGGGCAGTATCTGGCGTGACGGTCGTAGCCCTGAGTTTGCTTGGGGTCGGAGGCTTGTATTACCTCTATGGCGGCATGAGCGATCCACAAAAAGTGCCCTTTCTGATCGTCGGCTACGGGTTCGGTGCGAGTTTTGTGGCCTTATTCGCCCAGCTCGGGGGTGGCATCTATACTAAAGCCGCCGACGTCGGGGCCGACTTGGTGGGCAAAGTTGAAGCTGGCATTCCCGAAGATGATCCCCGCAATCCGGCGGTGGTCGCGGATCTGGTGGGCGACAATGTCGGGGATTGCGCCGGGCGCGGCGCCGATCTGTTTGAATCCACAGCAGCCGAAAACATCGGCGCCATGATCCTCGGAGTGGCGTTATATCCCACGTTTGGCATCCAGGGCATCATGTTCCCTCTGGTGGCGCGGGCCCTCGGGCTGATCGCCAGCATCATCGGCATTATGACGGTACGCGGGGTGGAGGATGAAGACCCCATGGCGGCGCTGAACCGCGGCTACTACGTCGCCACCGGCCTGGCGACCGTCGGGTTTTTCCTGGCCACCTGGCAGATGCTTGGGGGCTACTGGTTTTGGTTCTTCATGGCAGGACTAACCGGCATCATCACGAGTCTGCTCTTCGTCTACATCACCGAGTACTACACGGAACATCGCTACCGGCCGGTGCAATCCATCGCAGAATCATCACAGACCGGTCCGGCCACTAATATCATCACCGGCTTTGCCGTGGGTCTCGAATGCACCGCCTTGCCCACGCTGATCATCTCCGTGGCGCTGATGTTTTCCTACTATTGCGGCATTTGGAGTGGCGTGACGGATGCGCAGGGACATCCCATCGGCGGGCTCTACGGCACGGCGCTGGCGACCATGGGCATGCTGGCCACCTGCGGCTATATTCTCGCCATGGATACATTCGGTCCGATCACCGACAACGCCGGTGGCATCATCGAAATGTCGCAGTCGGATGAGGAGGTTCGTAAGAAGACCGATCGGCTGGACGCCGTCGGCAACACCACGAAGGCGCTGACCAAAGGATACGCCATTGGCAGTGCGGCGCTGGCGGCCTTTCTGTTGTTCTCCGCCTATATGGATGAGGTCACCGCGCTAACTGGGCAGGTGTTCAACGTGGTGAACCTGGCAAAAATTCACGTCTTCATCGGCGGCCTGTTGGGGGCAATGCTGGTCTTTCTGTTCAGCGCCCTGGCGATTCGTGCGGTAGGACGAGCGGCGTATTACGTGATCAACGAGGTGCGGCGTCAATTCCGTGAAAACGCCGGCATTATGCGCGGCGAGATGAAACCCGATTATGCGCGTTGTGTCGATATCGTGACGGCCGGGGCGTTGCGTGAGATGGTCCTGCCTGGTCTGCTCGCCGTCGGCATGCCAATCGCCGTTGGCCTGATCCTCCGGGCCGAGGCGGTCGCCGCCCTGCTGATGGTCGGCACGATAACAGGAATTCTGTTGGCGACGCTGATGAATAATGGTGGTGGAGCGTGGGACAATGCCAAGAAATACATCGAAAGCGGCATCTACGGTGGCAAGGGCTCGGAGACGCATAAGGCCGCCGTGGTCGGGGACACCGTCGGCGACCCGTTTAAGGACACGGCCGGGCCCTCGCTGCATGTCTTGATCAAATTGCTCAGCACCATTACCCTAGTGATGGCGCCTTTGTTCATTTAACCTCCCAAGGAATCGGCGAGGACGAAGGCTCCCGCCTAGGATGGCTCGCTTCTGCCGAACCAACGCACGAGGACGATGCTCACTTCATACAGAATCATCAATGGTCCCGCCAGGAGGGCGAGTGTGTAGGCATCAGTCGTCGGTGTAATAATCGCCGCGACGGTTACGATCGCCAAAATGGCATAGCGTCGATAGCGACTGAGCATCGGCGCGTTGACGAAGCCGGCCTTGCCCAAGAGCAGCATGATCAGCGGCATCTCGAAAAAGACCCCGAAGGCGAAGGACATCATCAGGACGAAGGAAAAATACCGATCGACCGACAGTTGGGGCGTAGCCACCTCGCCACCGAAGCCCACCAGGAAGGTCAAGCCAAACGGCAGGACGACGGCATAGCAGAGATAGGCCCCGCCGATGAACAAAGCCGAGGCGGCGACCACAACCGGTACGGCGTAACGGCGGCTATAGGGGGTGACATAAAACGCGAAAGAATCCCAGATGAGGAAGAAGATGACCGGCGCCAAGACGAACACCGCCGCGCAAAATCCCAGCTTCACATTGGTGAGGAAGGCCTCACCGGGGGCGTAGTAGACCAGAGGCAACTCACTGGGCTGCTGTAAGAGGGCAGCGATCATGGGGGCCTGCCAGTAGCCTAGGGCCGTCAATGCACCGAGGATGATGGCCAGTCGGACGAGCTTAGTACGAAGATTCTCGACAGCCTCGACGAGCTTCTCTCGATCGAGCATACGACATGCCTGGTCCTGCGTGCAGGGGATGTACCTGTTGCAGTGACGTGGAATAACACGGCTATGACGCGCGCCGACACCGCCCGAGTGTAACCGGCCAGCGGCGTTTGACTGGCAGCAGAAACCGTGATAGAGGCTTCAGTATACGGAAAACCCGCCCCGTTTCCAAGGGGCTTCTCCCGCGGCCTGGCGAAAAGCGACGGCGATGACGAATGGGGCCCGGCTAGACCTGGAGATGGTTCATGACCACAGCGCATGCGAGCAAGCATGAATCGATCACCGATGATATCGAGTTATTACTCGACATCCTTCCACCGGATATCCGTGAGTGGTTAGAGCGCCAGAACGAGATCGAGAATCTTCTGGAGATCGTCTGCGATCTCGGCCGTGCCCCGGAGGCACGCTATCCCGGCAAGTCCGAGGTGATGCCCACTCGTCTGGCCACACCTGAGGATATCGAATACGTCACGCGCCGGGTGGGGGCTTTTGGCAAGGATAACCGCGCTGGGATCGAGCGCACGCTGCATCGCATCTCGGCCATCCGCAATCGACGTGGGGCCATCGTCGGGCTGACGTGCCGGGTCGGGCGGGCGGTGTATGGCACCATCGATATCATTCGTGACGTGGTGGAGAGCGGCAAGAGCGTCCTGCTGCTGGGACGGCCAGGTGTTGGGAAGACGACCAAATGTCGAGAAGTGGCGCGCGTCCTGAGCGAGGAGTTTGGCAAGCGGGTGATCGTCGTCGATACGTCCAATGAAATCGCCGGCGATGGCGATATTCCCCATCCGGGCATCGGTCGGGCGCGTCGGATGCAAGTGCCGGCCCCCGAGCTGCAACATGCGGTGATGATCGAGGCGGTGGAAAACCACATGCCGGAGGTCATTGTCATCGATGAGATCGGTACCCAGGAGGATGCCTTCGCGGCCCGTACGATCGCTGAGCGGGGCGTGCAACTGGTAGCGACCGCCCACGGCAACACGCTCGATCGCCTGCTATTGAATCCCACCCTCTCGGACATCATCGGCGGCATTCAGGCGGTCACCCTCAGCGATGAGGAGGCCCGCCGCCGCAAGACGCAGAAGACCGTGCTCGAACGCAAGGCGCCGCCCACCTTTGAGGTAGTGATCGAAATCCTCGAAGTCGAGAAGCTCGCCGTGCACCATGATGTCGCTGCAGCCGTGGACCAAACCTTGCGCGGCATGTCACCAAAAGCGGAGATCCGCATTCAGACACCCGAGGGCACCATTGAGGTCATTCACCCAGAACAGGAGAGCGCAGAGCCTGCGGCCGAATCGCCTGAGCCCTTTCAGCCGCCAGCGGTGGCTCCGAAAGCCACTGCTCCCCCGCCGCAGAAGATGCGATTGTACCCGTACGGTGTCGATCGTCGCCGTCTCGAGCGGGGTCTCCAGGAATTGGGGGTGGAGGCCACCCTGACGCGAGATTTTCGTGAGGCCGATGTGATTGTCTATCTCAAAGCCCAGTCCCGCCGTCAGGGGGGCCGTATGCGTGATGTATTGACCGCCAACATCCCCTGCTATGTTGTGAAAAGCAATACCTACGCTCAGATTTTGAGCACGCTGCGCGACATCTTCCCGACACGCCATCAACGCCCCTCCGAAGAACTCAAAGCCGTTCAAGAAGCTGAGGAAGGTGTCTATCGTGTCCTGGCCGGCGACGAGTCTGCCGAACTGTATCCGCAGCGGCGGCACATTCGCCGCCTACAGCACGCCTTGGCCGCCAAGTACGGCCTGCGCTCGGAAAGCTGGGGAACTGAGCCGCAGCGACGCGTCCGGATCTTTCGTCCTTAGAGGAGGATATCAGCATGGCAGAAGGCATGAAGAGCGCCCTAGAGTTAGCCCTCGAACGCACTGATCACGTTCGCAAAGCGATTCGTGAGGAAGGGTTGACCCTTACCGACGCGCAACGCGAGCAATTGGCAGAGCTCGAGCGGGAGTATAGCGCGAAAATCGCTGAAAAAGATGTGATGCTGCAAGCCGAGATGCGGAAGCTGTTGATGCATTACCCCCCAGCTGAGGTTGGCCCGGTGATCGGACAGCTCCGCGAAAAGTTCATCGAGGAGAAACGCAAGCTGATGGAGGAGAAAGAGGAAAAGGCCGCGCGCCTTCGTCAGGCCGGCAAGGCCGAGGGGAGCAGATCATGAACGGCAGCGCGGCCATCGCCGAGCACACGCGGCATGGTGGCGAGGCCGATCCGGCTTCGAGGAGGGCGGCGAGGCGCTGCGAACAAGCCCGTTAGCAGCGAGTCATGCAGGCGTCATGCGACGTTGATGCCTTGACATAACCTAAGCTTAATTCTATGATCACTCGTTTCTTTAAGTCTGCGACGAGGCATTGCCAGT
>Ga0081538_10003958_pt1 | contig 13812 bp, 17 predicted proteins | sample TabmetS5T2R1_FD_71022 | JGI IMG/M metagenome (GOLD analysis project Ga0081538, IMG submission 71022) | Tabebuia heterophylla rhizosphere microbial communities from the University of Puerto Rico - S5T2R1 | ecosystem: Host-associated > Plants > Roots > Rhizosphere ... | reverse complement strand
TGCCCGCCGTCAGCTGCGTGAACTCGGACACGCTCACGATATCGACCGGCAACGCGTCACCCGGTGGAGCCGGAAGCGGGTTGGCCGCGAGCGACCACACGCTCCACAACAGCACGGCCGCGTGACCGATCCCCGATATGGCGTAGGCGACCTTCATTCCCGGTTCCACGCGATCAGCGCCCCGCCCCCTGCTCGACCTCGGTCACCAGCGCCACGCGGCGGAAGCCGGCAGCCGATATTCGCCCCATCACCTTCATCACCGTTCCATAATCGACCTGCCGGTCGCCCCGCACGAAGATGCGCTCGTCCGCGCCGCCGCGCGCCTCGGTTATGGCCTTGAGCTTTGGGACCAGTTCCTCCACGGCAATTTCGGTATTTTGGAGGTAGACCGCGCCCTTCAGGTCGACCGAGACCGTGAGCGGCTCCTTGTCGAGGTCGAGGGTCTTGGCCTGGCTCTGCGGCAGATCGAGCGGCACCCCGACCGTCAGGAGCGGGGCCGAAACCATGAAAATGATCAGCAGGACCAGCATGACGTCGACCATCGGCGTCACGTTGATCTCGGCCATGACGGGACGACGACGGTGGCGTCGTCTGCCGGCAACCGCAGCGGTGCCGCCGTTCATCGCCATCCCGACCCCTATCCCCGTTCGTCGATCTGCCGCGACAAAATGGCGGCGAACTCGTCGGCGAACCCCTCCAGGCGCTGGGCCTGCTTGTTCACGTCGGATACGAACTTGTTATAGAAAATGGTCGCCGGTATGGCAGCCACGAGGCCGATTGCGGTTGCGAACAGCGCCTCGGCGATGCCGGGAGCGACCACCGCCAGCGATGTGGTTTGCTGGCCGGCGATCGCCCGAAAGCTCGTCATGATACCCCAGACCGTCCCGAACAGGCCCACGAACGGGCCGGCCGAGCCGACCGTCGCCAGCACCAGGAGGTGACGCTCGAGGCGCGCGATTTCGCGCTGGATCGTCACGTCCATGACCTTCTCGATGCGCATCTGCAGGCCAGCGAAGGAGCGCGGCTGGCCCTCCAGGCTGCGCTTCCACTCCCGCATCGCGGCCACGAACAGCGCCGCCATGGAGTGGGTCGGCCGCGAGGCGAGCGTGCGGTAGAGCTCCTCCAGCGACTGGCCGGACCAGAACGCCTGCTCGAAGGCGTCCATCGCCCGGCGGGTGCGCGAATAGAGGATCACCTTGTCGATCGCGATCGCCCATACCGCGATGGAGGCGATGAGAAGCCCGATCATCACGAGCTTGACGACCAGGTCCGCGTGCTGAAACAGGTCCCATATCGAAAGCGGCGCAGCGGCGGACGGCATGGCATCTCCTTCCGGCTGTCCGATTCTCCCGGTTGCCCCAGCCCGCGAGCGCGACCGGGGCCGACCCTCGCCCCGGCGAGAACGGCATGGCAAGCGGTGCCGGCTTGCGCCGCCGAAGACCCGAAATTACGGGAGAAGTCCGGCCCCCACCGGTGGAGGTACCGATCCCCGCGAAAGGTGACTAAACTAGGGCACGAGGCGCCGACCGCGCCGGCTAGCTGGCGCGGATCGGGTTAATCCCCGGTTACCCGGCGGCGCGTGCGACATATTCGCCGAAGCCGCGGCGCCCCGCTCGGCACGACGGTGCCCGGATGCAAATCGGGCCGCCCACCCGCGGTGGACGGCCCGAGCCATGTCGAACCAAGAGATGCTGATCAGCTCTGCGGGGGCGGGCTCTGCGGCGAAGCCGGGCCGGTGCGCGTGCGCCGCTCCGCCATGAACTGGTCGAACTCGGCCTTGTCCTTCGCCATGCGCAGGCGAGCGAGGAACTCCTTGAACTCGCGCTGCTCCTCCTCGAGCCGACGCAAGGTCTCCTCGCGGTACTCGTCGAAGGCGCGGTTGCCGCTCGATCGCGTCGGCTGCCACCAAGTGCCGGGCCGATGCGTCTGCTCAGCCGCTGCGTGCCAACGGCTCATGCTGCCCTTCCAGCAACTCATTCGTCCGCTCCCAATGATGAAGGCCAGAGTGGCAAGGCCGATCGGCCACCAGATGAAGAAGCCGAGGATCATGAGCGCGATCCAGGCCGGTTTTCCCAACTCATCGAGCTTTGCAACGATAGGCATGTGGGCCTCGCCGGTGAATGTTAATCACATTTACATCTAGAAGGCTTCGGCGCCGTTGTCAAGCGCCGCGGTCGCTGCCGGCGGGCAGAGCGAAACCGAGGCCGCGCAGATAAACCAGCACCGCGGCCTCGAGCAGATCTTCGGGCGACATCGGGAGCGCCCGGCGCGCGGCATCGCCGCGCCCGAACAGCGATGCGATGCCATGGGACAGCGCCCAGATGTGCAACGCCATCATCAGGACCGGGGGACGATGCTGCGCCGGCATGGTCGAGACGAGCCGCTCGGTCGCGGCGCGCAGCACCGCGAAGGCCCGCTCGCCCGCCTCGCGCAGCTCGGGGCTGGCTTCGGGCGGAATACCGGCTTCGAACATGGCGGAGTAGTACGCAGGCTCGCTCTTGGCGAACTGCAGATAGGCCTTGCCCAGGCGGTCGAATGCCGTGAAGGCGTCGGGACGGCCGTCATCCCAGGCGCGCGCGAGCACTGCCTCGAATTGGTCGAAGCCGCGTCGCGCCACGTCGGACAGAAGCTCGTCGCGGTCGCGGAAATGCCGGTAGGGTGCCGCCGGACTGACCCCCGCCCAGCGCGCCGCCTCTGCGAAGGTGAACCCGGCCGGCCCCTTTTGCGCGATCAACTCCAACGCCGCGTTGATCAGGGCCTCTTTCAAATTGCCGTGGTGATAGCCGCGCGGGCCCGAACGTCCGCCTTGCCTCGACCAGCTCATGTGAAAGGCCTTTACATTGATTCCGCGGCTACGTCGACCTCGCGGTTTGGGGCATGGCGTGCCGACATGCGCCCTCAGGAGGGAGGTCGGGAGGAACCGCAGATGAGGTCCACGGCCGCGTCGACGATGGCCTGCAGCGCAGCGCGCGAAGCGCCCGCCCGCGAGCGCAGGGCGAGCGTGTGCAGAACGGCCGCCGCCAGCATGGCCAGAGCGGCCGGGTCCGCGCCCCGCCGCAAGTCGCCGCGCTCCTGGGCAAACCTGATCCTTGCCTCGAACGCCTCGTCGATCTCGCGAAGCCCCTGCGCCAACGCCCTGCGAACTGCCGCGTCGTGGACCGCTTCCGTCGTCGCCGTGCTAATCGCGAAGCATCCTCGCGGACCATTCTTTCCGGACAAGTAGCTGGACAATGCCTTGCCGTAGACCCGCTGCAGCGCCTCGCGCAACGGGCGATCATAGGCGAGCGCCTCCCTCATCGTCGCGCGACTGAGCTCCCAGTACTGCGCCAGCGCTTTGAGGTAGAGATCGTGCTTGTCGCCGAAGGCGCCATAGAGGCTCGGTCGATTCATTCCGGTCGCCTCGCTCAGATCATCGAGCGACGTGGCGGAGTAGCCGGTTTTCCAGAAGCTCTCGATGACGCGCGCAAGCGCGATGTCGGGATCGTAGGCGCGGGGCCGCCCGCGCCGCCTCGGCTCTTTTTGTACCATCTCGAATAAAATCCTTGACCACCCCATCATAATTATGCGAATGGGTACAAAAATCAATCGACGGAGGATGCAGATGGACCTCTATTTCTCCCCCCTCGCCTGTTCCATGGGCACGCGCATTGCATGCTACGAAACCGGTGCCGACACGCGCTTCATCGAGGTCGATCCCAAGACCAAGCGGACCCGCGACGGAGCCGACTATCGCGCGATCAATCCGCTCGGTCTGGTGCCGGCGATCCGCACCGACGACGGCGAGGTCATGACCGAGAACGCCGCGATCCTGCAGTACGTCGCCGACCGCTTTCCCAATGCGCAGCTCGCGCCCGCCGCCGGCATGGGCCGTTCCCGCCTGCAGCAATGGCTGTGCTTCATCGGAACCGAGTTGCACAAGGCCTTGTTCGTGCCGCTGCTCGACCCGAAGGCGCCCGATGCCGGCAAGGCGTACGCGCGGGATCAGGGCGCCTCTCGTCTCGCGTATCTCGACCGATATCTTGCCGGCCGTGACTATCTGCTCGACCGCTTCAGCGTCGCCGACGCCTATCTGTTCACGGTGCTGAACTGGAGCACGGCGACGGCGATCGACCTCGCACACTGGCCGGCCGTCAAGGACTACTACAGCCGCATGCGCCGACGCCCGAGCATCGCCAAGGCACTCGCCGAGGAGCGTGCGCTCTACGCCGAGCAGCAGGCACGCCACAAGGCCGCGTGAACGCGGCTCGCGACCGGCGAGCAGCCAGCCGTCAAGCGCCGCCGCCGCCCGCTTGGTCTCGATCGATGCGCATGGCCGCACGCAGCGCCCTGGGGATCGGGCGCGCCCGCCCGTCGCAGACGAAGGCGACCCGCACGCGCGCCTCGACCAGGAGCTCGTCCGCGCGCAGGATGCGTTGGTGCAGCGTGATCGAGGCGCCCTTCACCTCTTCCGGCGCGGTCACCACCTCGAGCACGTCGTCCATGCGCGCCGGCTTGAGGAACTCGATCTGCATCGAGCGCACGACGAAGGCGAAGCCCGGCGCCTCCGCGCTCGCCTCAGCGAACAAGGCGCGATGACCGGCGCCAAGCAGGCGCAGATGATTGGTGCGGCCGCGCTCCATGAAGCGCAGGTAGTTGGCGTGATAGACGATGCCGGAAAAGTCGGTGTCCTCGTAATAGACCCGCACCGACATGTGGTGGCGACCGCTGCGGATTTCGCCGTCGAGAGCGGTCATTGCCCGGGCGCGCGCTTCTCCATCGCCGCCTCCCAGTTCTTGCCGTCGAACGGCTTGGGCGCGAGCGCGGCGGGATCGATGTCGTCGAGGCAACGGGCGTTGACGTCGATCTTGTCGGGGTCCGAGCGCGGCACGTAGAACGGATGGATGCCGCAGTGCCTGCAGAACATGTGCTTCGCCGTCTTGGTGTTGAACTGGTAGGTCGTCAGGTCATCCTTGCCGCTGAGCAGCTCGAATCGCTCCGGCGGCACGATCAGGTGCAGAATTCCCTTCTTGACGCAAACCGAGCAATTGCAATCGACCACCGACGCAAGATCGGCGGTGACGCGGAAGCGCACGCGGCCGCAATGGCACCCCCCTTGCATGGTCGTCAGCATCGTTGTCACCTTTCATCATGGAACGCGGTTGCGACGGGAACGATGACGTCAGTCGTCCGTTCCCTCGCCGAACAACCCGAATTGCGCCGGGTCGCGCGCGGGCTCGGCGAGGCCGAGATGGCGGAAGGCGTGCGCGGTGAGAAGCCGCCCGCGCGGCGTGCGCTGGACGAAGCCTTTCTGGATCAGGAACGGCTCGATGATGTCCTCGATGGCGTCGCGCGGCTCCGACAGCGCCGCGGCAATGGTCTCGATTCCGACCGGCCCGCCGCCGTAGTTCTCGGCGATGGTCGCGAGGTAGCGCCGGTCCATGGCATCGAGCCCGGCGGCGTCGACCTCGAGCTCGACCAGCGCGCGGTCGGCGCCGGCACGGTCGACCGTGGTCGCCCCCGCGACCAGCGCGAAGTCGCGCACGCGGCGCAACAGTCGCCCGGCGATGCGCGGCGTGCCGCGGGCGCGGCGCGCGATCTCGTTGGCGCCATCGGCGGTCATGCCGATCCCGAGCACGCGCGCGCCGCGATCGACGATCTCCTCGAGCTCGCGCTCGGTATAGAAATTGAGCCGCACCGGGATGCCGAAACGGTCGCGCAACGGGTTGGTCAGCAGTCCAGCCCGCGTGGTGGCGCCGATCAGGGTGAAGCGCGCAAGGTCGATCTTGACCGAGCGCGCCGCCGGCCCTTCGCCGATGATGAGGTCGAGCTGGAAATCCTCCATGGCGGGATAGAGGATTTCCTCCACCGCCGGGTTGAGCCGGTGGATCTCGTCGATGAACAGCACGTCGCGCTCCTCGAGATTGGTGAGCAGCGCGGCGAGATCGCCGGCCTTGGCGATCACCGGCCCCGAGGTCGCGCGGAAATTCACGCCGAGTTCGCGCGCCACGATCTGCGCCAGCGTGGTCTTGCCGAGACCCGGCGGGCCGACGAACAGGACGTGGTCGAGCGCCTCGCGCCGCACCCGCGCCGCCTCGATGAACACCGCCAGGTTCGAGCGCGCCTGCTGTTGGCCGATGAACTCGGCGAGCCGCTGCGGGCGCAGCGAAGCGTCGGCGGCATCCTCGTCGCGGCGTTCGGCCGTCACCAGTCGGCGAGGCGTCGAGCTCAAGGCGCGATCCTCACAGCGTGCGCTCCCGGCTGTACTTGTTGGGCAGCAACTCGGCGATGGCGGCGATGGCCGGGCCGTTGACGCCCGGCACGATGACGCGGGCGTTGCGGTCGTAGTCCCAGATCAGCTCGCGGCAGCTTCCGCACGGCGACACTACCACGATGGCCTGGTCGCCGTCGCCCGGCTCGGGATGGCGTACCGCCACGATCGTCTCGATCCCGGTCTCGCCGGCCTCGGTCACCGCCCGGCCGAGCGCCACCGCCTCCGCGCAGACCGCCATGCGTCCCAGATAGGCGTCGAGATTGACCCCCGCATAGATGCGCCCGTCGCGCGTGCGCAGCGCCGCGCCGACCTCCTGCCAGTCGTTGCGGTAGCGCTGCCTGATCGCCTCGCTCGCGGCCGCGATCAGCTCCTGGTCGCGCGCGCTCAGCATCGAATGAACCCCGCGTCGGTCATTTGGCAAGCTCCTTCAATCCCAGCCGGATCAATCGCGCGGCATCCGCCCCCTCGCCGGCGCTGCGCGCGGCGGCGGCGATGGCGGCCGCCGCCTGCGGCTGACCGTAGCCGAGATTGACCAGCGCCGAGACCGCGTCGGCGAGCGGCTGCGGCGCGCGCTTGTCCGCGACCGCCCCGGAGAGCCGGATCACCGCCGGGTCGACCTCGGCATAGGCCGGTGCCCGGTCCTTCAATTCCGTGACGATGCGCTCGGCGACCTTGGGGCCCACGCCGGGGGCGCGCGCAACCATGGCCTTGTCCCGCATCGCGATGGCGGAAGCGAGATCGGCGGGCTTGAGCGTGCCGAGCACGGCGAGCGCCACCTTGGCGCCCACGCCCTGCACGGTCTGCAGCAGGCGGAACCATTCGCGCTCGACGTCGCTGCGAAAGCCGAACAGCCGGATCTGGTCCTCGCGCACATGGGTTTCGATCGACAACGCGGCGGGCTCCCCGACGCCCGGCAATTCCTGCAGCGTGCGCGCGGAGCAATGCACGAGATAGCCGACGCCGTTGACATCGAGGACGATGAAATCCTCCCCGTAGCTGTCGATGATGCCCTTGAGCTTGCCGATCATGCCGGGCCTATTTGGTCGCCACCGCCACGGCGGCGCCCGCCATCATGGTGCCCCCGGTGCGGTTGAGGAGACGCATCGCCCGGGGGCTGCGGAACATGGCGCGAGCGCGGGCGGCGGCGAGGGCGTAAGCCCCGAACACGACCGTCAAGACGACGACGCTGATGCTCGCGAGCTCGACATAGCCGAGCAGGCCGACGCGCGGAAGGTCGATGAGGCTGGGCAGCAGCGCGAGATAGAATGCCACCACCTTGGGGTTCCCCAACGTGAGCGCAAGCCCGGCGCAGAACAGCCGCAGACGGCCGTCGCGACGCACGGTTGCCGCAACGTTGCGCGCCTCGACCGGCGCCGTCCACATGCGGTAGGCGAGATAAACGAGATAGGCGGCGCCGGCATATTTGATGACGAGAAAGATCGCGTGGAAGGTCTGCGCCACCACCGCGAGGCCGAGGATCGCCACCGCGAGCCAGACGAGATCGCCGAGGATGAGACCGGCGGCGAAGGCGGGGGCGCTATGGGCGCCCTTGCCGATCACCTGCGCCACCAGCGCGGCGATGCCGGGGCCCGGCGACGCCGCGGCCACGAGCAACGTGCCAGCGAACAGAACGAGCGCAGCAAGCTCCATGGCGAACACCCTCGAACCCGACACGAGCGCAATGTAGTCAACCGCGGCCGCCCGCAACAGCCGTCGCCGCCCGCTCGCACGCGGCGCTTCGGCGGTGATGGGCATGGCACACCGCGATCGCCAGCGCGTCCGCGGCGTCATCGGATTGCGGATCGGCCTTCGGCAGCAGCACGCCGATCATCATGCGGATCTGCGCCTTCTCGCAGTGGCCGGCGCCGACGATGGTCTTCTTCACTAAGTTGGGAGCGTATTCGGCGACCGGCAGGCCGGAGAGCGCCGGCACCAGCATGGCGATGCCGCGCGCCTGACCGAGCTTGAGCGTCGCCGCCGCATCCTTGTTGACGAAAGTCGCCTCGACCGCCGCCTCGTGCGGCGCATGCGCCGCGACCACCCGCCGCAAGCCGTCGTGGATCGCGAGCAGCCGCATGGCGAGCTCCGCCCGCTCGTCGGTGGCGAGCGAGCCGCAGGCGCGGAAGCTCAAGCGGTTGCCGTCGATCTCCACCACCCCCCAGCCGGTGCGGCGAAGCCCGGGATCGATGCCGAGTATGCGAATCGGGGAGCGCATGACGCCACGTTGATAGCCTCGGTGGCGGCAACCGGCTAGTGGCCCGATTCCGAAGTTCGCTAGCATTCTGGGCACGTTCAGAGCGAACTTCGGAATCTAAGGACCACAGGCAACTCTAATGATCCCAGTACGCGGAATCACCGTCCCGCGAAACGCGCGTTGAGGCGTTTCGTCGGTCACCTACCGAACCGCCGACGGAGGTGAGCGAGAATGCTGTCCGGCCGATCGTTCGATCCGGAATAAATCCCTTGAAGGGGCGCCACGAACGAATGCGGACTGCGCTGCGTACGCCTGAGCGCCACGAACATGAAATCAAAGACGAGGAATATCGGTAGCTGTTCGTCCGGCATCGGTCTCGGAGCATATGACCGATCCTTCGGCGCCATCCCCTCCAGAACCAACCTGGTCTCCGGAGATTCCAAATTCCTGTAGAGCTGGACCGCCGTCCTTGTCTGGAACGCGGTCGTGTCAGCCATGTCACGCAACTGGATCGGCAGCGATCCGAAGTCGAACGGCGCCGACTCGATCGGGCGCGCCATCCTGACGTTGATATTGTCGACGTAAAGGAAGTCCACGATCTCGTAGTGGTTGGCTCTCGCCATATCCAGGTATGCGCATGGGTGAATGTTATAGAATCCGTGATCGATGGAGCCGTAGCTCGGGAGCGTATGTAGCTGCAGGCCGCCGACCTTCAGCAGCCTGTGGATGTTTGCGAACGATTGTCCGATGTTGAAGACGTGCTCCGTCGTGCCGAAGTTCGTCACCACATCGTAGCGGCCAATGCTCCTTGGCAGCGGATGGTTCAGATCGGCCGCGTAATCGGCCCTGGGATCGGTCAAGTCGATCGATCGATAACTGTCGGCGCCGAAGATCGAATAGAATGCCGCCTGCGCGTTGGATTTTGGCTTGGCGGTCGCCTCGTCGAAGATCGCGGTCATGGCCCTGTCGCAATCGGCCGGGCCGAGATGGCGGCTTGCGACACGACGGAGAGGCTCGCGCTCCATCCATAAGTCCTGTGGACCGAGGTCGAGAACAGCGGCGTGTCGCGGTAGCGCCGAGCGCAGAGCGAGGCTGCTCAACCACTCGACGTGCATTGTTCCGATTGCCATAGGGTCTTGCGTCGGGTGAAGAAAAAGCCCCGGACAGGGACGAGCGGGCAAGCGCCCGGCAACGATGAGGTCTAGGAGCCTGTCCAAGTAGTCGCAACTTGCGGAATCGTCAGGAATGAGATTCTCAGTTGCACTGGTCTCAACGACTGAATGGCAGACCTCGACGAACCACATTCTCGTCGAGGTCGGCCGAAATGACTAGATGGAGAGGCTCCTAGGGGGCCACCGAGACGCGAGAATGCTAACCCGCCATGGGGTTTCTTGGAAGGGCCGCCCGGTGCGAGCTGCCCGGCGGGACGCGGCGTCAAGCGATCGGCTTGTCGGGCTCGAAAGCCTTCAAAGTCGAAATGACACGGTCGAGATCGTGGAGTCGATCCACCAACTGATCGCGCTCGACGGTCAGTTCGTCGCGAAGGCTTTTTTCAGCAGATACGCGCTTGCGACGGCGCACTGAATAGGGGGGACTATGTGCCCCTTTGAACCCGACGTTCTCGACCGTACCTTCCGCACGATGTGCGAACTTCGGGTTCGGGGCACGCGTCAGATATCGTCCCCATCGTCGGCTCGACCCTGGCTGTACAGAGGCCGGTCGGGTAAGGTCCGCGACGTCAAGGTCCGGGTGAGCCGATGACATTCGCGCGGAGCCGGCGTGCCGTCATCATTGGAGGCTCGATGTCGGGCCTGTTCACCGCGGCGTTCCTGCGCCGGATCGGCTGGGACGTCGACGTGTTCGAACGCTCGCCCATCGAGCTCGTCGGCCGCGGCGCCGGGATCACCACCCATCCCGAATTGCTGGAGGCGCTGGAACAAAGCGGCGCGGGTACGCGCGATCTCGGCATCGAGGTTCCGAAACGCATCACTATCGACCGCCAGGGGCGCGTGATCGGCGAGCGTCCGTTGCGGCAAATCCTCACCTCCTGGGACCGGCTGCAACGGCTGCTGCGCGAGACCATCGATCCTGCCCACTACCACCTCGCCCACACCTTTCAGCGCGTCGAGGCGGCGGGGAGCGGTGTCCGCGTCCATTTCGCCGAGGGCCGCGTCGAGCACGCCGACCTGCTGGTGGGCGGGGACGGCATCCGCTCCGGCGTCCGCGCCCAGGTCGCACCCGACGTGCAACCGATCTATTCCGGCTACTACATCTGGCGCGGCGCGCCGAACGAGGCCGATCTCGCTCCGGAGACGCTCGCGAGCATCTTCCCCTACTTCGTGTTCTTCCTGCCCGAACGCCAGCAGGTGATCGGCTACCCGATCTCGGGATTCAACAACGACCTGCGGCCCGGCCACCGGCGCTACAATTTCATTTGGTACCGCGTCGGCGACGCGCGGACCCTGAAGGACATGTGCGTCGATGAAAGCGGCCATCAGCACGAGTACTCCGTGCCGCCCCCTCTCATCCGCAAGGAGCTCATCGCGCGCATGCGCGCCGACGCCGAAAGAACCATGCCGCCCGCCTTCATCGATTGTCTGCGCAACATCGAGCGGCCGTTCTTCACGCCGATCTACGACTTCTCGGCGCCCCGTATCGTGTTCGGACGAGTCGCCCTGGTCGGTGACGCCGCATCGTCCTCGCGCCCGCATATGGGTTTCGGCGTCGCCAAGGCCGGCGGCGACGCGCAGGCGCTCGCGCAGGCGCTGGCCGCCCATGACGACATCGACACGGCGCTCGCCGCCTACAATGCCGGGCGCCAGCCCGTCGGCGAGCGCGTCATGCTGCACGGCCGCAAGCTCGGCACCCATCTCGGCGTCGGTCTCAAGACCGACGAGGATCGCAGGATGTGGAAGCAGCTGCAGGAGCACGGGGCCATGATGGACTGGATCGCAGTGCCCAACTTCCTCGCCGCCTATCGATGAGCGTCGAGCTGCCGCAGCCCGACTATGCGCGCAACATGCGCCTGGTCGGCTATTGCGATCAGGGCGGCCGGCCCGACGGCGTCCAGGTTATGGTGCATCGCGGCTACGCCTATGTCGGACACATGTTCTCGAAGGGTTTCAGCATCGTCGACGTGCGCGATCCCAAGAATCCGCGCGCGGTCGCGTACGTCGCCGCCCCTGCCGGGACCTGGAACATCCATCTCCAGACCCATGACGACCTGCTGCTGGTCATCAACGCCAAGGACATGTTCGCCGCGGCCGAGTTCGCCGATGAGCATGCCTATTACCGCGGGCAGCTCGGCACCATCGTCGGCACGGCACGGGCGACCAGCGCCACGCGCGATTGGACGGCCGGGCTTGCGGTCTACGACATTTCCCAGCCCGCGAGACCGCGCCGTATCGGCTTCATGCCGGTCGACGGCGGCGGCATTCACCGCATCTGGTATGTCGGCGGACGCTGGGCTTATGTTTCGGCGCTGCTCGACGGTTTCACCGACTATATCTTCGTGACCGTCGACATGACGAACCCGGCGAAGCCGCGCGCGGCGGGCCGCTACTGGATTCCGGGAATGAATCTCGCTGCCGGCGAGACGCCGAACTGGCCCGCCGGCAGTCGCTACGGCTTGCACCATGCCATCGTCGACGGCGATATCGCCTATGCCGCCTGGCGCGACGCCGGTATGGTCGTGATCGACGTCGCCGACCGCGAAAATCCGAAGCTCATCGTCCACCGCAACTGGTGCCCGCCGTTCGGCGGCGGGACTCACAATTGCCTGCCGCTGCCGGATCGCAAATTGCTGGCGGTTCTCGACGAGGCGGTGCTCGACCACCAGGAGGACGGGCTGAAGCTGATCTGGATATTCGACAACCGCCACCCCAGCAACCCGGTAAGCATCGCGACCTGCCCGACGCCGGCGGAAGCCGATTACGTCGCCAAAGGCGGCCACTTCGGGCCGCATAACATCCACGAAAATCGGCCCGGCAGCTTCGTCAGCTCGGAGCTGATCTTCGCGACCTACCAGAACGCCGGGGTGCGGGTATTCGACATCCGCGACCAGTACCGGCCGAACGAGGTCGGAGCGTGGGTGCCGCCGGCTCCGGCACGCATGATGGATCACCGGCCGGGTCGCGCCCGCGTGATCCAATCGGCGGACGTGTTCGTGGACAGCGGCGGCCTGGTCTACAGCACCGACTACAACGCGGGGCTGTTCATCCTGGAATACGGCGGCTGACGGTCATGCACTGAGCTTCTGCATCAACGCGTCGGAAACCTCGAAATTGGCGTAGACGTTCTGCACGTCGTCGTGCTCGTTGAGCGACTCGATCAGCCTGAACAACCTCTCGCCCTGCTCGTCGTTGACCGCGACCGTGCTCTGCGGTTTCCACACCAGCGCCGCCTTGCGCGGCTCGCCGAATTTCGCCTCCAGCGCCTTCGCCACCTCGCGCAAATTGTCCTGCGCGGTGTAGATCTCGTGCCCGCCTTCGCTTGACACGACATCCTCGGCGCCGGCCTCGATCGCGGCATCCAGCATGGCATCGGCGCTCGCGGCCGCGCCGTCGTATTCGACTACGCCGACGTGGTCGAACATGAAGGAGACCGCGCCGGTCTCGGCGAGGTTGCCGCCGGACCTGGCGAAGGTCGCGCGCACCTCGCCCGCGGTGCGGTTGCGGTTATCGGTCAGGACCTCGACGATGACGGCGACACCGCCCGGCCCATAGCCCTCGTAGCGGATCTCGTCATAGCTCTCGGCGTCCCCGCCGGCCGCCTTCTTGATGGCGCGGTCGATGTTGTCCTTCGGCATGTTCTCCGCGCGCGCGGCGAGCACCGCCGCGCGCAGGCGCGGGTTCATGGCCGGGTCGGGCAAGCCGAGCCTGGCGGAGACCGTGATCTCGCGCGCAAGCTTGCCGAACAGCTTGGATTTCGCCGCATCCTGCCGCCCCTTGCGGTGCATGATGTTCTTGAACTGGGAATGGCCGGCCATGGCTTGCTCCTCGACGGCGCGCCCCGCACAAGATCGGGCACGATCGGCGAGCGTCGGATCATGCATTGATGCGGCGCGTTATAGGGCGCGCTCTACGGAAAATCCAGAATGTCGGGGATCAGTTCCAGAAGCTCGGCTGCGCCTGTTCCAGCCGCCCGCCCACGCGCACGGCCGCGACGCGGCGCGCCAGCCCTGTCGAGTCGTCGGTCTCCACCGCCAGCGCGCACAACGTCGCCTCGCCCATCGCCGGCTCGAAGCGCGCGGCCGGGATCTTGCGCAGGAAGCGCGCCAACGGCTCGTCCTTCTCCATGCCGATGATGGAATCGTAGTCGCCGGTCATGCCGACATCGGACACGAACGCCGTGCCGCGCGGCAGAATCT
>Ga0081538_10003957_pt1 | contig 13813 bp, 12 predicted proteins | sample TabmetS5T2R1_FD_71022 | JGI IMG/M metagenome (GOLD analysis project Ga0081538, IMG submission 71022) | Tabebuia heterophylla rhizosphere microbial communities from the University of Puerto Rico - S5T2R1 | ecosystem: Host-associated > Plants > Roots > Rhizosphere ... | reverse complement strand
ACGAGGGCAAGATCCGGGCCTACGCCTGGAGCACCGACGACCCGGCGCTGGCCCGCCTGTTCGCCGGCGGGCCCCGGTTCGCGGCCGTGCAGCACGAGCTCAACGTGCTCAACGACGTCCCCGGGATGCTCGCCCTGTGCGAGGAGCTGGGCCTGGCCAGCATCGACCGTGGACCGCTGGGGATGGGCCTGCTCACCGGCAAGTTCCGGCCCGGCTCGACGCTGGCCGCCGACGACATCCGCGGCACCGACCCGGACTGGATGACCTGGTTCCGCGACGGCCGCCCGGCTCCGGAGTGGCTGGAGCGCCTGGCCGCCGTCCGCGAGGTGCTGACCAGTGGCGGCCGCACCCTGGCCCAGGGCGCCCTGGCCTGGATCTGGGCGCGCAGCCCTCGGACGGTGCCCATCCCCGGGTTCCGGACCGTCGCCCAGGTCGAGGAGAACGCCGCCGCCATGGCCGCCGGCCCCCTGACCACCACCCAGCTGGCCGAGGTCGGCAGCCTGCTCGGCCGGCGGGTCGCCGCCGGCCGAGAGCGCTGACCTCAGCGCCGGACCCGGTAATGGAGGTGGGTGACGCCGCCCTCCCCCTCGAGGACCCGGGTGCGCTCCAGCTCGATGTGCTCGGGAGCCAGGTTGTCGAAGAGGCGGCGCCCTTGGCCGAACAGCACCGGGACGAGATGGATCTCGAGCTCGTCGAGGACGCCGGCGGCGAGTGCCAGCTGCGCGGTCGCGGCGCCGTGGACCAGCACGTTCTTGTCGCCCGCGGCCCGCTTGGCCTCGGCCATCGCGGTCTTGACGTCGTTCACGTAGGTGACCAGCGGCCACCGGCTGACGTCGATGGCGGGCGGGCGGCGGCTCAGAACCCAGATCGGCACGCCGTCGTGGTGGTCGCCGCCCCAGCCTCCCGCCGGCTCGAAGGTCCCCCGGCCGGCGACGACCGCCCCGGTCGCCATGAACTCGTCGACGACCTGGCCGTTGACGCCGCCCAGGTCCGAGATTGCCTTGTGGTCGGCGTCGGCGGCCGGCAGCACCCACTCGTGCAGGCGGTGGCCGCCGTCGCCGAGCCCGTTGCCGGGTCCCTCGTTGGGGCCGGCGATGAACCCGTCGAGGGACATGGACATGTAGAGAACGGTTGCGGACGCGCTCGTGGACATCGCTATCGCTCCCTTGCGGTTGGTTGCCTGCGGATGCGTCCCCAGGGCTTGAACACCGCCAGCACCATCGCGACCAGCAGGGCCGTCGGGGACACGATCGGGGGGAAGATCAGGTCGCCGATCCCCAGGGGCGCCGGGACGCCGGCGTCGAACTGGCGGGCCCGCTCGGCCGCGTCGGCCACCTCCGGGGCCAGAGAGACCAGGACCAGCCCGGTGAGGAGCAGGTTCAGGGCCAGCTTGACCGCCACCCACCAGTACCGGAGGAGCCCGTACCTGCTGCTCAGGCCGAGCAGCACGCCGGTGAGCAGGCAGAGCAGGCCGAGGGCGAGCAGCGGCCCGACGGCCACCAGCTCCAGCGCCCGGAACGACAGGGCCTTGGTGCGGTCGTCGTCGCTGAGCAGGGCTGTGAACACCAGCACGGCCATCACGACGTCGACGCCGAGCCAGGCCCCGGCCGAGGCGATGTGGACCAGCAGGACGCTCTTGCGGCTCCGGGCACCCAGCCGCCAGCGCACCACCGGCTGGGCGACTGCCTGGGACATCGCGCTCCTTCCGACCCGGTTGCTTCGGGCCAGGCTAGGAAGCGGCCGCGACCCTGTCTTGAACGAAATTGACCTGCCGCGCCCCGTCCCCGCCGGGTGGGCTCGTCCGGGCCACGAACGCGGTCGGGGTCATGCCGGTGAACTGGTGGAACTCCCGGATCAGATGGGCCTGATCGGCATAGCCGACCTCGCGGGCCACCTGCCCCCAGTCCAGCGGCCGGCGCTCGTCCAGCCGCCCCAGCACCCCCTCGAAGCGGACCAGCCGGGCCGCCGTCTTGGGCCGCAACCCGACCTGGCGGCGGAACCGGGCCAGCAGCCGCTTGTGACTCCAGCCCACCTCGGCGGCCAGCCGCCCGATCGGCACCCGCCCCCCCGAGGCGACCAGCCGCGCCCAGGCCCGGCCGACCTCGGGCGCGGGCCGCGGCCCCCCCGCCAGCCGCCGCAGCAGGAAGCGGTCCAGCTGGGCGAACCGTTGCTGCCAGGTTGGGGCCGCGCGGAGCCGCTCGCCCAGGCGGCGGCCATCAGGGCCGAGGACCTCGGCCAGGTCGACGAGGTGGCCGCTGAGCTCCTCCAGGGGCTGGCCCAGGAGCCGGTAGGCGGCCAGCGGGTCCAGCCACAACTCCAGGTACGACGGCGCACAGGCCCCCTCCACGGCCGTGTAGGCGCCGCGGGGGCCCATGAGGAACGCCGGCGGCCGATTGGGTGAGTCGGCCAGCTTGACGACCAGCGGGACCGCGCTGGTGGCGGGCAGGACCAGCTGCCGGGGGCTGGTCGCCTCGGTGAAGCCCACATAGCCGCGCGGGAGCAGGCCCCGCAGCCGCGGATGCGGTGCGCCGGCCACCCTCGGCCACCTGGCCCGCTCCGGCGCTCCCGTCGACGTTGCCGCCTCCATGGTCTTCCAGCCTATCCCTCCAAGGCGGTCGCCGAACCCGCCCCGGCGGGAACGCGGCCGCTATCGCTCCGGGTCGAGCAGCGCCGCCGCGGCCTGCTCGCCGAGCCAGGCTTCGGCGTCGTCCCAGGACCACCGCCGGTCGGCGACCAGCACGCGCCAGGCGTGGTGGCCGAGGTAGAACCAGAGGACGTCGGTCGCCTGGTCCAGGGTCATGCCGGGCTTGAGGGCGCCCAGCTCCGCCAGCCGGTCGGCCGTCCTGGCCAGGGCCTGGCGGTAGCGGCGGTCGGACTCGACCAGGGTGGCGGTGGCCGTCTCGTCAAGGGTGGCCGCGGTCACCATGACCTGGATCAGGTCGTGGTGGCGCTGGTTGTCCACCCGGACCCCGTGCGTGGTCGCCCGGATGGCGTCGTGCGGGGTCCGGCTCCGGCGGATCGCCGCGAAGGTCGCCTCGACCACCGGATCTCGCTCCGCCTGGTCGATCAGGGTGGCCAGGATGGCCGACTTGCCACCGGTGCTGGCGTAGACGGTCGGGACGGCGATGGCGGCCTCACGGGCGATGTCGCCGACGGTCACCCCGCCATAGCCGCGCTCCAGGAACAGGCGCATGGCCGTGGCCAGGATGGTCGCGCGGGTGTCGGCGGCCGCCCGGGCGCGGCGGGGGGACCGGTAGGTCCGGCCGGCGCTGCCGGATAGTGCTGGCGAGGCTGGGTCCATTGCGACGTCCACCAGACTAGTATAGGGTATCTATGTTCAATAGAGGATGCCTCTACCTTGGACGGGAGGAGGAGCTCAGCATGAGCCACCCGATCACGACCAGGCCAGCGGCGCGGGAGCGCCGGTTCGTCCTTGGCCCGGAGCAGGTCCGGGCCACCATCCTGACCACCGGAGCCGAGACCGACGGCCGCCACGACCTCACCGACACCGTGCTCCCCGCCGGCTCGATGACCCCGCTGCACCTGCACACCCGGTACGAGGAGCGCGTCTTCGTGGTGTCCGGGTCCCTCACGGTGTGGGCCGGTCAGGACAAGGTGGTCCTGCGCTCGGGCGACTTCGCCCACATCCCGACCGACGTCCCCCACACGGTCCAGGCGGGCTCCGAGGACACCCATGCCCTCCACATCAGCACCCCGGCCGGGTTCGCCGAGCTGATCGCCAGGGCGGGCACGCCCGCCCACCTGGCCACCCCGGAGGGCGGCTTCGACGCCGACCTGTTCATGGCCGTGACCACCGAGCTCGGCGACGTCGTGCTCGGCCCGCCAGGGACCATGCCGGCCGACGTCGACCAGCCCGACGGGGCCTAGCTCCCCCGCCGGTCGCCGTTCGTCACGCCAGCGCCTGGGGCTCGTTGGCCTCGTAGGCCTCCCGCACCACCTGGGCCAGCACGCTGGACTGGCCGAACGAGACGCCGTCGATGGCGGCGATCGGCTGGCCCGGGACGACCGAGTTCAGCAGCACGGCGGCCCGGAACGTGGCCAGCTCGGACAGGTGGACCGGCCGGACGCTGGAGGGCACGCCGTGGGCTCGCAGCCCGGCCTGGACCAGCTGCATCGTGATCCCGCGCAACGCCGGCGCGTCCGGCCAGGCGACCCCGTCGCCGTCCTGGAACCCGATGTTCCAGATCGACCCCTCCGACACGAACCCGCCGCGGTCACAGAACAGCACGTCGTCGAACCCGTCGAGCCTGGCCCGCCGCCAGTGGTGGACCAGGCCGAGGGTCGCGACGTGCTTGACGTGGGGCAGGATCCGCTCGTGGACGGTCGTCCGGACCCTGACCGGGGCCGTGCCCGGCGGCGCCGGGGCGCTGGTCCTGACCAGGACGTCCGGATCGACCGGGCGGCCGTCCACCACCGCCGCGTCGTCCGCTGAGAAGACGTTGACCTGGACCGACAACTCGCCCGGGCCGTCGTCGACGGCATGCCGGAGGTAGGCGCGGACCCGGCCGGGATCGACCGGGCGGCCGAACAGCTCAAGGGAGTCACGGCGCAGGCGCTCCAGATGGAGGTCCAGCCCCCGGACGCGGGAGCCCCGGACCTGCATCGAGGTGAAGTGGCCGTAGCCGGCGAAGGCCAGCCCGCCAAGCTCGGCGGCGGTGGCCGGCTGCCCGTTGAGCTCGACACGGTCCACGGCTCGGTCATGCTAGCCCGTCCCTGGTCCGGCGGGACCCTGCCGGCTGGCAGATGGCGGGCCGGCGCGATCGGGGGAATCCTGCTCGACCGTCGAGTCGAGAGGAACCGGATCATGACGCGGACACCAGGTGATGTCGGGGCATCGGATCACTACCTCATCCGGGGCGGGCTGGCCGGGCGCCAGCGGCTGCGGGTCCTTTCGCGGGTCATGTGGCCGACCACCCGCGAGCTGCTGGCACGGGTCGGGGTGCCCGAGGACGCGCGCTGTCTCGACGTGGGCTGCGGCGGCGGCGACGTCACCATCCCGCTGGCCCGCCTCGCGTCCCGTGGCTGTGTCGTCGGCACCGACATCGACGAGACCAAGCTCGAGCTGGCCCGGGCCGAGCTGCCGGCCGCCGGGGTGGAGAACGTCGAGTTCCGGTTGGAGGACGCCACCAAGCCGTCCCGACGGGCCGAGTGGTTCGATCTCGTGTACGCCCGGTTCCTGCTCACCCACCTGGCCGATCCGGCGGAGGCGGTGGCTCGCCTCGTCGCCCGGCTCCAGCCCGGCGGCGTGCTGGTCGTCGAGGACATCGACTGCACGGGGCATTTCTGCCACCCGGACTCGGCGGCGTTCCGGCGGTATGTGGCGCTGTACTCCGGCGCCGCCCGGGCACGAGGCGGCGATCCCGAGATCGGGCCCAAGCTGCCGAGCCTGCTGGCAAGGGCCGGCCTGCGCGAGCTGGACATGAACGTCGTCCAGCCGGCGGGCTTCGAGGGCGAGGTGAAGCTGATCGGCCCCATCACCCTGGAGGCGATCGGCGACGCCATCGTCGCCGCCGGGCTGGCCACGGCGGAGGAGCTGTCCCGGTCGCTCGACGAGCTCTCCTCGTTCGCCCGGATGGAGGGCACGGTGTTGAGCATCCCCCGCGTCGTGCAGGTCTGGGGACGCCGCCCGACCGGTGGCGGCCGCTGACGAGCCAGGCTCGCCGCCTACCGGTCGGAGCGGAGCGGTTCGCCGGCGGCCTCCAGCAGGTCGCGGACGGCGGCGGCTTCGGGCGTGGCGCCGGCGCCGGTGAAGATGGCCAGGGCCGCCCGCCAGTGGGGCAGCGCGGCGTCGGTTCCCTCGGTGTGGCGCACGGCCTCGCCGAGGATGCGGAGCGTGCGGGCCTCGCCGAGCCGATGCCCGCTCTGGCGGTGGACGCCGAGCGCTTCGCGGGCGTGGCCGATGGCCTCGCCGGCCTGCCCGAGGGCCAGCCGGATCTCGGCCAGGGTGGTGCCGGCCCGGCCTTCCAGCATGCGCTGCCCGGCGTCGCGGGCGAGGTCCAGGGCCTGGCCGGCGTCCCCGAGGGCGAGCTCGGGCTGGTCGAGGTGGCGGCGGGCCGCGGCCAGGCCGACCAGGGCCTCGCCCTCCTGCCCGCGGGCCTGCACCTGGCGGGCCACCTCCAGGGCCTGCCGGTGGCGCCGCAGCGCGGCCCGATGGTCGCCGGCGTGGTGCCAGGTCCTGCCGAGCGCGTTCAGGATCCCGGCCCGGAGCACCCGGTTGCCGATCTGGCCGGCCAGCTCCAGGGCCTCCTGGGCGACCTGGACCGCCTGGTCGTGGCGGCCGGCGTCGCAGTGGACGGCCGCGAGGTTGCGCAACGTGTCGGCCTGGCCCCCGCGGCTCCCGACGTCCCCGAAGATCGCCAGGGCCTGGGTGAGGTGGCCGAGCGCCTCCTCGAGCCGCCCGCGGGCCCAGCAGACCTCGCCCAGCCCGTCGAGCATGGCCGCGCGCACCGGGACCGGGTCCCGGGTGAGCGCCAGCGCGGCGGTGAGCCGCTCGTGGGCCTCCTCCAGCAGTCCCGCCTCGGCGTGCACGATGCCGAGGTGGTGGAGCGCGGCCCGCTCCCCCATCCGCCAGCCCGTCCGCCGGGCCAGCGTGAGGCTCCGGGTGAGGTGGTCGACGGCGGGCGGCAGGCGGCCCAGGCGCCAGTGGCCGAGACCGATGTCGCCGAGGGCGATGACCTCGCCCTGCGGCCATCCGGCGGCCCGGCTGTGCCGGACGGCGGCGCGGTAGTGCTCGATCGCCGCCGGGTAGCGGTTCTGGTGCAGGTGGAGGTCACCGAGGCTCAGCTGCGCCGCGGCCTGGGCGCGCACGTCACCTCCGGCGACCGCGGCCGACAGGCCGGCGTTGGCGACCTCCAGCCAGCTCACCGCCGGGACGCGCAGCCAGAAGTAGCCACGCAGGGTGTCGGCGAGGAGCCAGGCGGGCCGGTGCGACCCGTGCCCGGCGGCGTGGCGCACGGCCGCCACCAGGTTCGGGGCCTCGACGTCCAGCCATTCCAGGGCCTGGGCGCGGTCGCCGAACGTCGCCGCCCGAGGCCGATCGCCGGACCCGGGTCGAGGGAGCCGCAGCTTCTCGGGATAGAGCAGCTGGGCGGCCTCGTCGGCGGTGTCCAGGTACCCCTCGAGCAGCCGCCGGATGGCCGCGGTCCGCTCCCGCTCGCCGGCCTCCTGCGCGCACTCGGCGGCGTAGAGCCGGAGCAGGTCGTGGAGCCGGTACCTGCCCGGGACGTACTCGTCGACCAGGTGGGCGGCGGCCAGGCGCCCCAGGGTCCGCCGGACCTGGGTGGGGTCGCCGGCGACCAGCGCCGCCGCCGACGACCCGCTGACGTGCGGCCCGGGGACCAGGCCGAGAAGACGGAACAGCCGGCGTTCGGGAGGGGCCAGGCGCCGGTAGGAGGCGTCGAAGGCCGACCGCACGGCGGCGCCGGGATCACCCTCGACCTCCAGCGCGGCCAGCCGGTCCCCCGCCCGGAGCGCGGCCACCAGGCTGGCGACGGACTGGTGGGGGTCGTCGGCCAGGTTGGCCGCGGCGATCCGCAACGCCAGGGGCAGGTGGGCGCAGGCGCGGGCCAGGTCGGCGGTGGCCTCGGCTTGCTTCTCGACCCGCTCGGCGCCGACGACCTCGGCGAGCAGCGCCCGCGCCTCCTCGGGGGGCAGCGGGCCGAGGACCAGCCGTCGAGCCCCGTGACTGGCGATCAGCCCGGCCAGGCGGTCGCGGCTGGTGACCAGGACCAGGCAGCCGGGGTCGCCGGGGAGCAGCGGGCGGACCTGGTCGGCGGTGGCCGCATTGTCGAGCAGGACGAGCAGCCGGCGGCCCGCCGTCAGGGACCGGTACAGGCCGGCCGCCTCCTCCAGGACGGCCGGGACCTGGTCCACCCCGAGCCCGTGCAGGAGCTGGCGCAGCGCCTCGTTCGGGCGCACCGGGGTGGTCGCCGAGAAGCCGCGGAGGTCGAGGTGGAGCTGGCCGCCGGGAAACCGTCCGGCGACCCGGTGCGCCCAGTGGACGGCCAGGGCGGTCTTGCCCACCCCGGCCATGCCGGCGACCACCGCGATCGGCACCGCGGTCGCGGACGGGTCGTCGTGACCGCCGAGCACGGCGTCGAGCTGCCGGAGGTCGTCGGCGCGGCCGGCGAACCCGGCGACGTCGGCGGGAAGCTGGGCCGGAGTGAGCGCCGGGCCGGCCGGGGCGTCCAGCCGCAGCTCCGGGTCGTTGGCCAGGATCGCCCGCTGGAGCCGCTGGAGGTCCGGGCCCGGCTCCAGTCCCTGCCGCTCGACCAGCAGCCGGCGGCCCTCGCGGTACCGCTCGAGGGCCTCGGCCTGGCGACCCGACCGGTACAGGGCCAGCATCAGCAGCTCGCGCAGCCGCTCACGCAGCGGGTGGCGCTCGACCAGGACGGTCAGCTCGCTCACCAGGCGGGCGTGCTCGCCGAGGGCGAGCTCGGTCTCGGTGAGCTCCTCCACGGCGGCCAGCCGGCGCTCCTCCAGGCGGGCCCGCTCGGCGTCGGCGAAGGGCGCGGCCACGCCGGTCAGGGCCGGCCCCCGCCACAGGTCGAGGGCGGCGCGGTAGGCGGCCGCGGCGGCGGGCAGGTCGCCGCGGGCGGCGGCCGAGCTGCCCTCGCCGCGCCGGTGCTCGAAGACGTCCAGGTCCAGCTCGCCGTCGCCGACGGTGAGCAGGTAGCCATGCGGGTGGGTGGCGACCGGGCCGTCGGCAACGCCCGCCCTGGCGAACGACGCCCGCAGCTGCGACACCACCCCTTGGACCCTGGTCGCCCCGGACATGGGTGGTCGTCCACCCCACAACGCCTCGATCAGCTGGGCCGTCGGCACCACCCGGTTGGCGTTGAGCAGCAGCAGGGTGAGCAGCGAGCGCGGCTTGGGGCCGCCGACCGCGACCGGCCGGCCGTCCACCCGCACCTCGACCGATCCCAGGACGCGGTAGTCCACCGAACCCTCCTGACAGCTCGCCAGCCAGGATGGCAGATCAGGGAATCGCAGCGAACCCACAGCCGATCCGGAGCGACGACCGGCACCGTGGCGTCGATGATCCAGCCAACAGCAGCCGCGAGGCCGGCCCGGGAGGCATGGGCGGCACCGGTGCCGATCGGCTACCGGGTCGGCCCGTGGCAGGTCACCGAGCCGATCGCGACGGGGAGCTGGGGGAGCGTGTACGCCGCCCGCCGCACGGCGCCCGGCCCCGGCGACGACGACCCGGCCGAGGTCGCCCTCAAGTTCCTCCCGGTCGGCGGGCTCGCCCCCCGGCAGCAGGCCAACCTCCGCCAGGTCGCCGCCCGTGAGGTCGCCCGGCTGGCCCGGGCCGGCCATCCCCGCCTGGTCAGGGCGCTGGCCACCTGCACGGTCGAGGACCCCGGGCGCCCCGAGCTGGACGGCGCGGTCGTGCTGGTGCTGGAGCGGGCCGACCGCAGTCTCGCCGACGTCCTGGCCGCGGCCTCGCCGGGGCGCCCGGTGCCGGAGGCGGGGCGACTGCTGGCCGAGCTCTGCGAGGCCCTGGCGGCCGTCCATGGCGACGGCTGGGTCCACGGCGACGTCAAGCCCGGCAACGTCCTGCTCATGGCGGACGGGTCGGTCAGGCTGGCCGACTTCGGGCTGTCGGGGGAGCTCGAAGGCACCCACGCCTACCTTCCCGCGCTGGGCTCGCAGGACCACCTCCCGCCCGAGTGGTGGACCGAGCGGGTCAGCCCGGCCGGCGTCCCGGCCCGGCCGTCCCGTGACATCTGGGCCTTCGGCGTGCTCGCCCACCAGCTCCTGTCGGGCGGGCTGCATCCCTTCCCCGGCGCCAGTGCCGGCGCCCGGACCGCCGCCGCCCAGGCGTACGCCCTCGGCCGGGCCGAGCTCCGCCTCGGCGACACCGTTCCCGAGCCGTGGCGGCCGATCATCCGGGACTGTCTGGCCCCCGGCCACGCCGAGCGTTCCCGGCACACCGCCGCCGGGCTGCTCGACCGCATCGGCGCCGCCGACGCCGGCGACCTCGCCGGACGGCCCCGCCGGCGTCTCCGGCTGCGGACCCTGGCCACCGCCGGCGTGCTCGCCATCGCCCTCGGGCTTGGCGCGACCCAGCTCCCCGAGGCCGGCGATCCGCCCGGGTCGCCGCGGCCGGCCGCCCCCAGCTTCAGCGGGGGCGAGCTGCGGGCCGACGCGGAGGTGCCCGGCCAGTACCGGCAGATGATCGTGAACGCCGCCCACGGCTGCGCCAGGCCCGAGGTGACGCCGGCCCTGATCGCGGCCATGCTCGCCGCCGAGAGCGGCTTCGACCCGGCCAAGCGGTCCCCGGCCACCGACGAGTACGGCATCGCCCTGTGGACGCCCAAGGTGTTCGAGCACTGGAAGGTCGACGCCGACGGCGGTGGGGCCTCGGTGTTCTCGGCCGCCGACTCGATCGCCGCCCTCGGCCGCTTCCTGTGCACGGTCATCGACCGCAACCAGCACATCCCCGGCGACCGGGCCCTGGTGCTGGCCGCCGTGTACCGCGTCGGGGGCGACAACGTGCGGGCCGTGAACGGGATCCCGCCCTCGGCCCGCGACTACATCGGGCGGGTCCGTCGCCATCTCGCCGAGTTCGCCGAGCCACCTCGCGGCGGGTGAGACCATGGAGAGCGTGATCGTCCAATACCAGGTTCCCGGCCGGCCCGGCCAGGAGATCGTGCGCCTCGGGCCGGGCGAGGACATGACCTTCGGTCGCGACGCCCCCGGCCACCCGGTCCGGCTCCGGCTCCGCCATCCCGGGGTGCCGCGGCTGGCCGGCCGGATCACCGCGGCCGAGGACCACTGGCTGCTCTCCAACCTCAGCCGCGACCGGACCTACCTGGTCGAGAACCCCGAGGGCGCCGGAGAGCACGTCAAGGTGGTCCCCCGCCGGCTCGGCGCCCCGATCCCCTTCGAGCTGGCCCGGGTCGTGCTCCCGGCCGACCCGGGGCCGGCCGAGCTCGTGGTCTTCGCCCCCCAGCACCGCTTCGCCGACAGCGCCCGGCCGCCCACCCTGGACGGGGAGACCACCACGGCCCCGTTCGCCCTGGACGAGACGGCCAAGTACTTCCTGGTCCTCACCGCCCTGTGCGAGCCGCGGCTGCGCGACGGCTCGTCGGCGGCGCTGCCCACCGACCCGGAGATCCTGGACCGTCTGCGGCCGCTCCCCGCCTGCCAGGACCTGACCCGCAGCGCCGTCAACTTCCACATCGACTACCTGGCCCGGATCAAGCTCCGGCTGCGCCAGTCGGCCAGCGTCCAGCGCCCGCGGCTGGAATGGCGCCGCGCCGCCCTGGTGTCGTTCGCCCTCCGCTTCGACCTGGTCCGCGGCGAGCACCTGGCCCTGCTCCGGGGCGGTCGCTGACATGCGGTGGGCGGCCCGGGGTGGCGCCGTCGGGGCCCTGATCGCCGGGGTGGTGCTGGCCGGCTGCGCCGCCGGCGGTGGTGACGCCGCGGGCGGCGCCGCCACCACCGCGGCGACCACGGCCACGACCACGGCCCCGCCGACCACGGCCGCGCCGACCACGGCCGCGCGGCCGGAGCCGTTGGGCCCCCGCGACCATCGCCTCGCCCTGACCGTCGACGGCCAGCGGCGGCGGTTCCTGCTCCACGTGCCGCCCGGCCACCGCCGCGGCCAGCGCCTGCCCCTGGTCGTCGTCCTGCACATGGCCCGCGACGGCGCCGACGGCAAGACCATCCGGGACCTGACCGGCCTTGACGCCACCGCCGACCGGCACCGGTTCCTGGTCGCCTACCCCGACGGCCTCGACGGCCGCTGGAACTCGGTCCTGTGCTGCAACGACACCGACGACGTCGGTTTCGTCCGCGCCGTGGTCGAGCACGCCCGGCGGCGCTGGGGCGCCGACCCGGACCGGGTCTACGCCACCGGCGCCTCCAACGGCGCCGCCATGAGCTACCGGCTGGCCGCCGCCCTCCCGGGCGTGTTCGCGGCCATCGCCCCGGTGAGCGGCGCCCTGACCGACATCGACGTCCCCGAGGGGTTCCCCACCCGCCCGGTCTCGCTGGTCGCCTTCCACGGCCGCCAGGACGGCGTCTTCTCCTCGATGGACGAGGGGGTGGCGGCCTGGCGGCGGCGGCTGGGGTGCGGGACGCCGCGGGCCGAGCCGTACGGCGCCAGCGGGAGGGTGACCCGCGCGGCCGCCCGCTGCCGCGACGGGACCGATGTGGTCGTCTACGAGCTGGCCGACATGGGCCACGCCTGGCCCGGAGCCGCCGCCGACGACCCGATGGCCGCCCCCGACGCCCCGGTCTCGGCCAACGACCTGCTCTGGCGGTTCTTCGAGCGGCACCGGCGGCGGTGAGGGCCACCGCTACCCGCGGGCCAGGATCAGCGCGCCCCGCTTGGTGACGGTCACCGGCGTGGCCACCTGGGCGGCGGCGGCGACGGCGGCATCGGCCGGCACGAACCGCGCGACCAGGTAGTCGCGGACCGCGGCGCGGTCGGGCAGGCGCACCAGCGGCGCATCCCATCGCTGGACCTGGACCTGCCCGAACACCGACCCGACCAGCCCGGGTCCGTCCTCGGCGTCGAAGCTGGAGGGGGGTGGCCGCCAGACGTCGGCCAGTTCCGGGGAGTCGTGGCGGCTGGCCGTGGCGGCGACGAAGCAGCCCCCGGGGGTGAGGACCCGCCGGGCCTCGCCGATCGCCACGGCCGGATCGGCGAGGTGGTCGAGCACGTTGACGGCCACCGCGGCGTCGAACGCCCCGGCCTGGAACGGCAGGGCGGCCGCGCTGGCCTGGACGACCGGCCGCGGATGGGCGCCCAGCATGGTCCGGGAGGCGTCCAGCCCGACCAGCCGCGCCGGCGACCGCGCCGGCAGCGCCGCCCGCAGGGCGCCTTCGCCGCAGCCCACGTCCAGGATGCGCCGCGCCCCGATCCCGCCAAGCAGCTCCGCGACCTGCTCGTAGAGGCTGCGGGCCGACGTCAGGTGCCGCCGGGTCACCGTGGCCGCCAGGCGGAACCGGTCGGGATCGGCGTCGTAGTCGAACGGCGTGGTCATCGGTCGAGGGCCGACGGGACGGCGCCGCCAGGAGCGGACGGGGTGAGCCACCGGCCGGGAGTCGCCAGCAGCAGCAGCGCACCCAGCCCGACCAGCGCGACCAGGAACCCCAGCCAGCCTCCGACCAGCGGGATGGCCGTGACCAGGACCACCAGCAGCACGCCGAGGGCCAGGGCGCCGAGCCTGGTCGGGAACGAACGGTCCCCCAGGCCGGGGACCAGCCGCCGCCCCAGCGCCAGGCCAACGGCCGCCTGGCCGGCGAAGCCCACGGCGAGGACGAGCAGGAAGACGACGGCGGCCACGACCAGGAGCCCGCCGAACACCGTCAGCCCGGTCAGGGACCCGAGCCCGAGCAGGCCGAGCACGACCGCCACCAGCACGGTGGCCAGGACCACCAGCACCAGGCCGACGACGACGCCGATCATCCCCAGGACCCCGACCCCGAGGCTGGCCAGGGGACGCCCGCGGACCACGTCGGCGGCGCCGCGGAGCACCCGGGGCGTCAGCCACAGCAGCAGCAGGCCGACGACCAGGAGGCTCACGAACCGCCGCAGGGCGTCCACCGCCCGGTCGGCCAGGCTGGGCGCCTGCTCCTCCTCGGGCTGCTCGACGCTGACCCGCTCGCTGCCGCCGACCGAGCCGTCCCGCGCGTAGTTGCCGGTGGAACCGATGACGCTCCCGGCGACCGCGCCGTCCACCCGCACGCGCCCGGCGCCGAAGACGAGGTCGCCGCCGATCTGGGCCTCGGAGGCGACGGTCGCCTGCCCGGCCCCGAGGAGCACGTCCTCGCCGAC
>Ga0081538_10003956_pt1 | contig 13814 bp, 15 predicted proteins | sample TabmetS5T2R1_FD_71022 | JGI IMG/M metagenome (GOLD analysis project Ga0081538, IMG submission 71022) | Tabebuia heterophylla rhizosphere microbial communities from the University of Puerto Rico - S5T2R1 | ecosystem: Host-associated > Plants > Roots > Rhizosphere ... | reverse complement strand
GCTACGTCGTGCCGCCGAATGCGGTCTGAACTGGGTTTTCTCGTTGCGACGTGCTGAGCCGTGCCGGGCCGTAACGGCCACTGCGACGACGTTCTGTGAGCATTTCGTTAGCAACCGGACGGGCCGGACCCGCCGAGGACGGGCGTGTCCTAGCTGTAGACGAGGCGCGACACAAGGCGGTACCCCTTAGGTCAAAGCTGGGCAAACGTCCAAGCGAGGTGGTCCAGGCCAGCCTCCGCATACACACGGGCGCCGGTCCGCAGGCCGTAGGCGATGTCCTCGATGAGGGCGCAACGGGCGTAGAAGAGCGTCCGCTCCCGGTGGGCGTCGGTCCACTCGCCCTCGTAGTGGGCCAGGGTGAGGTCGAAGATCTCGGGCCCGAGATCCCGGTAGATCAGCGCGAGGTCGTGAACGGGATCGGCGATGGCGGCGTCGGCCCAGTCGATGACGCCCGTGATCGTGCTGGCGTCAACGTCGACCAGCAGGTGTTCGGCTCCCAGGTCGTTGTGGCAGAACGTCACGGTGTGGGTCTCGGGAGGCGGGGGCTGGCCGAGGAAGTCTTCCACCAGACCGCGGGTAGCCGCTGGCAGGTTCCTGGCGATCTCTCCGAAACCTTGTTCGGCCTCGTCAAGCCACGTCGTGGGGGGCTCGGTGTCCCGCGGCGCTAGGTGCTCGAACGTCTCCAGCGGAGCCCGGTGCAGGCGGCCGAGGAACTCGCCCAGGGGAGCGGCCAGCCGTGTCGGCTCTGGCACCGGATGTTCGTTGAGGGGGAGACCAGGAAGCTTTGCGTACGCGAGTGCGCCCGCTTCCACGTCGGCGAAGACCAACTCCGGGATCCGCAGCGTGGACAGCTCGGTCAGTGCGGCCAGCAGCTCGGCCTCGCGCCGGGTCGAGTCGCCTCGGGTGGCGGGGTCGGCCTGTCTGCTCAGTCGGACGACCAGCTCGCCGTTGACCTCGTACACGACGTTGTCCAGTCCGCCGCCGAGCTTGGCCAGGGATCGGATCTCGTAGCCAGGCAGGTGGCGGGTCAGCACGGCCCGGATCTCGTTGCTCACGTGAGTCTGCCTGTCGGGCGGGTGTGAGGTGGAGGAGCCGGGGCCGTACCCGTCGCGTCGCCGCAGGACGGACACGCCGCGAGCAAGCCTGAGCTGCCCCACCCGAGGACTCGGCCGGACGCGGTCCTCGTGCGTGGTGCGAAAGCCACCTTATACATAACGACTGTCATGTATACTGGCGGTCGTGGGACGGAAACCGAATCCGGAACGAAGGCCCGAGCTGCTCCGAGCTGTGGTCGCGGAGCTGGCCCGCAGCGGCTTGGCTGGTGTATCGCTGCGCCCGTTGGCTCATGCGCTGGGGGTGAGTACGTACACGCTGTCGTATCACTTCGGGTCCAAGGAGCAGCTGCTGGCGGAGGCGCTGACGTACGTCGAGGAGGAGCAGCGGCGGCTTGTAGCGGGCTGGACCGCCGAGTTGGGCTCGGAGCCGAGCGCCGCCGCGGTGATCGAGCGGTACTGGGCGTGGGTGTCACGTCCCGAGAATCTCGCGCAGGTGAGGTTGGTGTTCGAGGTCATCACCTCGCCGCAGGGCGCGGAGTTGCTCCCGGGTGAACATCGTCGCCGGCTCATGAGCGCGTGGGTGGAACTGATCGCTGGCGAGCTCCACGCTCGGGGTGTTCCCAAGCGACGGGCGAGCGTCGAGGCCACGATCGCAGCGTCCGCCCTGGCAGGGATGGTTCTCGATCTACTGGCGACCGGCGACCAGCGCCGGTTGCGAACGGCCGCCCGGGCTCTGGGTGAACACCTGGTCGCCGCGGGTGACGCACGGTTCGATCGAGAACCCGGTTGCCAATAGCCATCACGTTCGTTATCATAACGTTCATGCAATCAAACTCTGTTTTCGCAGAACAGGCACCCGACACCAGCGGCGACCCACCCGGCGCAGGCAGGCCGACCGCAAGACGGTCGGAGATCCTGCACTGGGAGTCGCTGGCCTGGGTGGCCATTGGCGCCGCCTGGGTCGTCTCGGCATGGCCGGGCCTGCTCGTCCAATGGGATGGCCTCGCGGGCGCACCGATGCTTGGGCTTGGCGTACTCGCCGGTTTCGTGGCATGGCAGGTGGTCGTGCACGGGGCTCGCCTCGATCGGCCCAGCAGCTGGGTCGGGGCCCGCTGGCGGGCCGCCCCTGCCGGCAGGCGAGCCAAGAGCCGTCGGCTCTTGGCCATGACGGTCATGCTCGACGCCGCGGCGTGGTCGGTGTCGGGCATCAGCTGGATCGTGGCCGCGCGGGCCTTCGACTGGTCGCAGACTGTGACCGGCGCCTCGCTTCAACTCGCCTGCGGTGTGGCGTTCCTCGGCTGGGGCCTGCTGCACATTCCTGCGGTTCGGCGGCTTGTGGCCTCCGCCGACGATCTGGTCGTCGTGAGTCGCCGCGTCCTCGGCTCGGGGCCACCAACCATCGACACCCAAGACGACAAAACCGGTGAGCCCGCGGCAACGGCGCTGCGCACGAAACAGCGGCAGGGTCCAGCTCGGCCACCCGAGAGCGGGAGGCAGTTTGGGGCGAGAGCGTTTGGGCGTCGATGCGAGGTCGCCGGGCGTGATCACAGTTCGCTGCGCACGGCCCAAAGATCGGGGAAGACCGGGACGGACAGCGTCGTACGCAGGTAGCCCGCCCCGGTTGAGCTGCTGGTGCCGGGCCTGTTGCCGATGGTGCGCTCGACCATCTTGATGTGTCGGTAGTTCCACTCCTGCACGCCCTCGTCGATATCGACGAGGCGCTCGGCCACCTGGGCCGGCTCGCCATCGTCGCGATAGACCTGCAGGAGGATGCGCTGGACGTCGCGCGACGGTTCCAGTGGCAGCCCAACGTTCCGCTTCAGTACGTGTGCGGGCACGTCGTAGCGCTGAGTCGCGAGATAACGCAGGAACGAGTCGAACAACGACGGCCTGACCATCGCCGCAGCAATCGTCTCGCGCGCTTCGCTGCCTTCCGGATAGTGCTCGACCATCCGGCGCTCGCGTCGTCCGAGGACGGCTTCGAGCTCGCGGAACTGTGCCGACGGAAAGCCGATCGACGCATCGAGGCGATCGCGGAAGCCGAGGAACCGACGTGGCGTCATCGTCTCGAACACGTCGATCTGGGCAACAGCCACCTTCAGGATCGTGAGCACCCGACGCAGGGTGTGCAGCACATGTGGGGTGTCGCCCTCTTCGAGGCGCCGCTGGAGGTGGCCCGCCTCGTGGAGCAGCTGCTTGAACCACAGTTCGTACACTTGGTGGATGACGATGAACAGCATCTCGTCGTGCTCGTCGGACCGCGGTCGCTGCGCACCCAGGACCTCGTCGAGCGCGAGATACGAGCTGTATGTCAGGGTGGGAGACCGCTCGGTCATGGCGTCGTCACCTCGTCGAAGTGCCGTTGTGCCGCTGGCGCGAGCGCCGCATAGAGGTCGTGGAACAGCCGTACGGCCTCAGCTCGGTGCTGCGGAGCGGGCACGAGGTCCTCGGACAGCTCGGGGTCGAGGGCCGGGAATTGGCGGAACGCGTGAATGAGCCGGGTTCGCAGCAGCAACGCTTGCCGGTCGTCGATGTCGTCCTGCACCGCTTCGGTCTGGTAGCGGACGTAGTCGTGCACGAACGCGCGGTAGCGCTCGGCCAGCTCCTCGAGATCCCAGACCCTCGTGATGAAACCGCTGAAGTCGAGGGGGGTCGCCGGACGTGCGAGCATCAGGCCGGCGTGCTCGCGCACCCCGAGCTCGTCGAGCAGCGCTCTCACCTCGCGGGCGCGATCACGCGGCACGATCCAGGTTCCGTCCTGCACCGGGCCAAACCCCAGAAACCGCAGCCGCCGTGTCAGCCGGCCCCGTTCCAACCGCTGGGCTTCGGGGATCGTGTGCCAGAGCACGGTCCACTGCTCGTGCTCCGGGCCAGATGCACGTCCGAGCGAGAAGATGCGCTCGTCCCCTTCGTGGAGCACGGCGGCGCTTCGCGGCGTAGTCGTGTAGTAGACGTGTCGCCCATTCTTGACCCGGGCCAGCATGTTTCGCGCCGCCAGCCGCGTCAGGGACACCCGCGCCGCACCGGGAGAGATGCCGAGCTCGCCGAGGAGCGTCACCAGTCCACCCGACCACACGGGGCGGTCACGTGGACGCACGAAGGCGCCAAACAGCGTCATCACGAGGTCCTGCGGCTGGCCCGCGACCTCTTGAGGCACGCCCAAAATCGTATTACACCTGAGCGAGGTCAGCTGTAACTTGTTGCCCTGCGGGCCGACGAAGGAGGCCGGTTGCGGGTCGGCATCGGACTTCCGAACACCACGCCTGGCGCGGAGGGGGCGTTGCTGCTCGAGTGGGCGCGGCGGGCGGACGCCGGACCCTTTTCCAGCCTCGCCGTGCTGGACCGCGTGGCCTACGACAGCGTCGAGCCGTTCACCGCGCTGGCGGCCGCCGCCGCGGTGACCTGGCGGGTCCGACTCGCGACGATGATCGTGATCGGCCCGCTGCGCAGCACGGCCCTGCTGGCCAAGCAGGCGGCCTCGGTTCAGGCCATCGCCGGCGGGCGGCTCACGCTCGGGTTGGCGGTAGGGGCGCGGTTGGACGACTACGAGGTCGCCGGCGTCGACCACCGCCGCCGTGGTGTTCGCTTGTCCGAGCAACTCGCGTACCTCCGGGGTGGCGCAGGCCATGCCCACGGCATCGGTGACGGCTTCGAACTGTTGGCGGGCGGGGCGAGTGGAGCGGCGTTGGCCCGGATGGCGCGTTACACCGATGGGTACGCGCACGGTGGCGGGCCGCCACGTGCCTTTGCCGCCGCGGCCATGAAGGCTCGGGCGGCGTGGAGCGACTTCGGGCGGGCCGGGCAGCCGCAGCTGTGGGGCCAGGGCTACTTCGCCTTGGACGGCGCCGAGCGCGGCGCGGCGTACCTGCGCGACTACTACGCCTTCACGGGCGGGTTCGCAGAGAAGATCGCGGCCGCGAACCTGACCAGCGCACGGGCGGTTAAGGACTTCATCCGCGGCTACGAAGCGGCAGGCTGCGACGAGCTCATCCTCCTGCCGACGGTCGCCGACATCGCCGAGGTCGATCGGTTGGCCGAGGTGATCGCGGGTTGACCGGGACATGAAGGTCTCGATCGTCGGCGCCGGTCCGGCCGGGCTGTACCTCGGCGTCCTGCTGCGCAAGGCCGACCCGGCCCACGACATCAGGATCATGGAGCGCAACCCGCCCGACGCGACCTTCGGCTGGGGCGTGGTGTTTTCCGAGGACACGCTCGGTCAGTTGCGCGACGCGGACCCGCAGACCTATGTCGAGATCACCGACACGTTCGTGCGCTGGGACGCCGTCGACATCCGCTACCGGGAACGGCTACTGCGCTCGCGAGGCCACGCCTTCTCGGCGATCGCGCGCAAGCAGCTGCTCGCCATCCTGCAACACCGCTGCGAGGAGCTGGGCGTCAAGCTCGAGTTCGGCGTCGAGATCGACGATCCGGCGACGGTCTCGGGCGACCTCGTAGTGGCCGCCGACGGCGTGAACAGCGTGTTCCGCCGCCGCTATGCCCATGTTCTCGGCAGCGTCGTGGAGCCGCAGGGCTGCAAATACGTGTGGTTCGGCACGAACCTTGTGCTCGACGCGTTCAGGTTCATCTTCCGCGAGACCGAACACGGCCTGTTCCAGGTGCATGCGTATCCGTTCGACGAGGACACCAGCACGTTCATCGTCGAGTGTCCGGAGCCGACCTGGCGGCGGGCGGGGCTGGACGGGATGAGCGAGCGCGAGAGCATCGCCTTCTGCGAAGGGCTCTTCGCCGACGACCTCGACGGGCATCGCCTGCTGTCCAACCGCTCGATCTGGCTCGACTTCCTGCGGGTGCGCAATCGGAGCTGGCACCACCGCAACGTCGTGCTGCTCGGCGACGCCGCGCACACCGCGCACTTCTCTGTCGGCTCGGGAACGAAGCTCGCGATGGAGGACGCGATCGCGCTGGCGAACGCGTTCGTGCGCCACACCGACGTCGATGCTGCCCTCGTCGATTACGAGCTCGAGCGTCAACCAGTCGTAGAACGGGTTCAGCAGGCGGCGGACGAGAGTGCCGCGTACTTCCAGCGGGTCGCCCACCATGCCGATCTCGAACCGATGCAGTTCGCGTTCAACTTGCTGACCCGCAGTGGGCGCATCAGCCACGCCAGCCTCGAGGTGCGCGATCCCGACTTCGTGCGGACGCTCGACGCCTGGTTCCACGGCGCGTCTCGGGGCGAGCCTGGGCGGATGGCCGTCGCGCCGCCCCCCCTGTTCGCGCCGTTGTCCATCAACAGTCTCCGCGTGCCCAATCGCGTGGTCCAAGCGGCCAATCGCGATGCCGCGGGCGCCGTCGCGCACGGCGGCGCGGGGCTCGTGCTGACGGGGTTGGTCGCGGTCGCCCCGGACGGCCGTACGTCACCGGACTGCCCGACGTTCCACGCCGACGACTGGACCTCCATCGTCGCGGAGGTGCACGGCGCAGCGGCTCTCGTCATGCTCCAAATCGGCCACGCCGGCCGGCGAGGTGCGACCCAACCGCACACACGCGGTGTCGATCTCCCGTTGCGGACCGGTGGCTGGCCGCTGCTGTCCGCGTCGCCGCTGCGCTACGGGCCCTTCTGCTCTGAGCCGAAGGCCGTGGACGATGACGACATGGCACGGGTGCGCCAGGCGTTCACCGCGGCGGCTTCGCATGCCGCCATCGCCGGCTTCGACGCGCTCGAGGTCGACATGGCGCACGGCTTTCTCCTCGCGAGTTTCCTGTCGCCGCTGACAAACCGGCGACTCGACGGCTACGGGGGCTCGCTCGGCAACCGGCTGCGCTTCCCGCTCGAGGTGCTCGACGACGTGCGCGCGGCATGGCCGAACGATCGGCTGCTGGGCGTCCGTCTGACCGTGACCGACTGGGCCAGCGGCGGGATCGACGTTGACGAGGGTGTCGAGATCGCCCGTGCCCTCAGCGAGCACGGCGCCCAGCTGATCCACGTCGAGGCAGGCCAGACCGTGCCCGAGACCCAGCCCGACTACCGTCGCGGCTTCCTGACGGCGCTGTCCGATCGGGTCCGCAGCGAAGCACGGGTACCCACGCTTGTCGGCGGCTACCTGACCACACACGACGAGGTGAACACGATCGTCGGCGCCGGACGCGCCGACTTGTGCCTGATCGACCTGACCGAGACCGACCTCGACCGACAGGTGGCATCGTGACCAGCCTGTACTTCGCCGATCTGGCCTGGCCCCAGGTGGAGCAGCTGCGTCGGGCCGATCCCCCCACCGTGCTGCTGCTACCTGTTGGCGCGACCGAACCGCACGGCCCACATGCGCCGCTGTCGACCGACTCGCTCATCTCCATGAGCATGTGCAGGCGCGCCGCGGGTCGGCTCGTCGACGACCCCGACGTGCGTGCCCTCATCCTTCCCGCCCTGCCATACGGCGTGACGCGCTACGCCGCGGCCTTCGCGGGCGCCGTGCACGTGGCGGCCGGCACCCTGCACGCACTCGTCGTCGACATCTGCACATCGCTGGTGGACCAGGGCCTCCGTCACATCGTCATCGTCAACAACCACCTGGAGCCGGAGCACGTTGCTGCGTTGCGCCGGGTCGTCGCCACGCTGCGGGCGACCCGTGGGGTCGACATCGGCTACCTCGACCTGGCCCGGCGACGCAGTGCCGAACGGCTCACCGCCGAGTTTCGTGCGGGAGAGTGCCACGCCGGTCGCTACGAGACCTCACTCGTGTTGGCGGATCATCCCGCGCTGGTCGACAGGGCACAGCTTCCCGAGCTGCCACATGTTCCGGTCAACATGCCCGCGGCCATCGCCGCAGGCCGCACGGACTTCGTCGCCATGGGGCTGCGTGACGCCTACTGCGGTGCGCCCGCCGATGCCACGGCGGAAGAAGGCGACGCGACACTGGCCACGCTCACCGACATGTTGGTCGAGGTCATCCGCGCCGTGGCGATCCGGAGCTGAGGGCACGGCGTCGTGTTGCGGTACCGGGACATCCCGCAGTGGCTCAACCTGGCCAGCTGGTTCGTGGATCGCAACCTCGAGGCGGGTCGAGGCCACCGCACGGCACTCGTCACGGATGAAAGGACGACGACCTACGCCGAGCTCGCCACGCTGACCAACAGGGTAGGCAACGTGCTGCACGAGCTCGGCGTACGGCGGCAGCACCGCGTGTTGCTGGCGCTGAGCGACGGCGTGGATTTCGTGGCCACGTGGTACGGGGCGCAGAAGATCGGGGCGGTGACTGCCGAGGTCTACACGTATCTGCAGCCCAAGGACTACGCCTACTACCTGAACTACACCGAAGCCGAGGTGGTCGTCGTGGACGGCGTCACGCTCGAGGCGATGCGCGAGGCGGCGGCCGGGAGCCCCTACCCGCGCCACCTGCTCGTCGTCGGCGTCGCGTCGGACGATCTCCGCTCCGGCGAGTGGAGCTTCGACACCCTCGTCGGCCAGGCCCCGGAGACCCTGGAGCCTGCGCCGACGACGCGCGACGACGCCGCCATCTGGAAGTTCACGACGGGCAGCACCGGTGAACCCAAGGCGTGCGTGCATCCCACCCACAGCCCGTTGCTGAGCTTCGACTGGTACGCCCGCGGGGTGCTCGACCTCGGTGAAGACGACCTGGTGCTGCCCGTGCCCAAGCTGTTCTTCGGCTACGCGCGTGACCTTGCCGCGCTCTATCCCTTCGGTGTCGGCGCAGCCGGCGTCGCGTTCCCCGGACGCACGACAGCCGAACGGATCTTCGGGCTGATCGCCCGTCACCGCCCGACCATCCTCGTCAACGTGCCAACCATGATGAGCGCGATGGTGACGAATCCCCACGCCGCCGAGCAGGACCTCGGCTGCCTGCGCCTGTGCACGTCAGCCGGGGAGGCGCTGCCTGCGGAGCTACACCGCCGCTGGGACGAGACGTTCGGCACCGACGTGGTCGACGGCATCGGCTCATCCGAGGCCTACCACATCTACGTCTCCAACCGGCCCGGTCGCGGTCGGGTCGGCACCGTCGGTCAGGTGGTGCCCGGCTATCGGGCCCGGGTGATCGACGAGACCGGCGGCACGGTGCCCGACGGCGAGGTCGGTGTGCTCGAGATCACCGGCGAGACCGTCGCACAGCAGTACTGGGGGGCGCCGGAGGAGTCGGCGCTCACGTTCAGTGGCGACACGCTGGTGACCGGGGACCTGTTCGTCCGTGACGCTGATGGCTTCTTCTCCTACCGGGGCCGGGCCGACGACCTCCTCAAGGTCGGCGGCATCTGGGTGGCGCCGGGCGAGGTCGAGGCCCGGCTCATCGGCCACCCCGACGTGGTCGAGTGCGCCGTGGTTGGCCACGAGCACGACGGGCTCGTGCGCCCGCGCGCTTATGTGGTTACGAGGGCGGGCGCGGACGTCTCGTCCGATGCGCTGATCGAGTTCGCGCGCTCCGGTCTTGCGCCGCACAAGCGCCCCCGAGACGTGCGCTTCGTCGACGAGCTGCCGAGGACCGCCAACGGCAAGCTCGATCGGCGTGCGTTGTGCGAGCTGGACAAGGCCAGCCCGTGACCGTTGATCCCGGGAGCCGGCGCCCTTGCGCCACGTCGTCGCCCCGCTCGCTCGCGCGGTCCACCGGTCAGGAAGTGCGCTCATGACCGGGCGACTCGTGGTCGTGACCGGTGGCGGCAAGGGCATCGGGCGGGCTGTCGTCGAGCGCTTCGCCGCCCACGGCGACCGGGTCGTCGCCGTGGGGCGCGACCGCGCTGCGATCGAGGCAACAGCGGCTGCCTGTGGTGAGGCGGTGCGCGGCGAGATCTGTGACGTCACCGACGAGGCCGCGGTGGCCGGGCTGGTCGATCGCATCGACCCCGTCGACGTGCTCGTGAACAACGCGGGTGTCGCCGCCACCGCGCCGCTGCACCGGACGACCCTCGTGGACTGGCAGGCGCAGCTCGACGTCAACGCCACTGGTGCGTTCCTGTGGACGCGCGCGGTGCTGCCCGGCATGGTCGAGCGCCACAGCGGGCGGATCATCATGGTCGCGTCGACCGCAGGCCGTGTGGGCTCCCGCTACACCGCCGGCTACACCGCGTCGAAGCATGCCGCGGTGGGGCTGATGCGTGCGGTGGCCGCCGAAGTGGCGGGCACCGGTGTGACCGCCAACGCGGTCTGTCCCACGTTCGTGCGCAGCGACATGACCCGACGTTCGGTGCAACGGATCGCGGCGACCACCGGCCGCAGCGAGGCAGAGGCCGAGGCAGCACTGGTCGCCGCCTCTCCGTTGGGGCGCCTACTGGAACCGGAGGAGGTCGCCTTCGCGGTGGCCTTCCTCGCCGCGCCCGAGACGGCGGCCGTCAACGGCCAGACGCTCGTCCTCGACGGAGGAGGAACCCGATGAGCCCGTTCCGAGCCTCGCCCGGCTTCACCGAACGCTGGGAGAACTTCGACCTCGACATCTCCGACGGGGTGGCAACCGTGCGGTTGTCTCGGCCGGACAAGCTCAACGCCCTCACCTTCGACACGTATGCCGACCTTCGTGATCTCCTGGGCGAGCTGCCCCACCGCGGCGATGTGCGCGTGCTGGTGGTGACGGGCAGCGGACGAGCCTTCTGCTCGGGTGGCGACGTCGACGAGATCATCGGCGCGCTCCAGGAGATGGGCGCTCGGGAGCTACTCGAGTTCACCCGCATGACCGGTGCGGTGACCAGGGCGCTGCGCGAGTGCCCACTCCCGGTGATCGCCGCAGTCAACGGTGTCGCGGCGGGCGCCGGTGCGGTTGTCGCCCTGGCCTGCGACTTCCGTCTCGTCGCCAGTTCTGCCTCGTTTGCCTTCCTCTTCACCAGGGTTGGACTCGCAGGTGCGGACATGGGCTCGGCCTACCTGCTGCCCCGCCTGGTCGGCCTCGGCCGGGCGACGGAACTGCTCATGCTCGGCGACCGGATCGACGCGTCCCGGGCCCTTGCGATCGGCCTTGCCACCGACGTCATCGATGACGCGAACTTGCCCGAGGCGACGGCGGAGCTGGCGCGGCGACTCGCGGACGGCCCGGCGCTCGCGTACTCGACGACGAAGCTGCTGTTGACCCGCGGGCTCGACGTCGACCTGGGCAGCGCGATCGAGATGGAAGCGACAGCCCAGGCGCTGCTGATGAAGAGCCAGGATCATCGTGAGTTCTACGCCGCCTGGCGCGATGGCCGCCGGCCCGAATGGACCGGGCGATGAGCCCGCACCGCATCGTACGGGCGCCCGGGCTCCCCGCACCGAGCGGGTACGCACACGCAGTGGTGGCCGAGCCAGGCACCCTCGTGTACCTCGGCGGTCAGACCGCGCAGGGTTCCGACGGAGCCATCCGCGGCCGCACAATCATCGAGCAGTTCGACGTCGCCGCGGGCAACGTCGTCGCGGCGCTGGCTGCCGCCGGCGGGCAGCCGGAACACCTCGTCTACGTGACCATCTATGTCACCGACGTCGCGGAGTACCGCGCGTCCCTCGGCGACCTCGGCGCCGTCTACCGCCGACACCTCGGATACCACTATCCTGCAATGACTCTCGTGGGCGTGAGCGCGCTGTTCGACGACGCCGCGAAGATCGAGCTCGCCGGTGCCGCTGTGATTCCCATCCTGTAGGTGTCCGTCATCGGCAACATGGGTGACCGTCCGGGTTGGCCGTTCCGAGCGCCATGTACCGGTTCGAGTCGATGATCGTCCGGGCGAGGTCGTTCAGCCGCTCGCGGGTCACTCTCCTCCTCCTTTCGGGTTCACCCTACGGGCGCTACGAGAGCCGAAGCGCGAGCACCAGTTGCGGACCTTCGCAACTCGTCCGAGGGATATCGGGCGACCGCGCGCCCGTCCATGATCCGCTGGAGCGCCCGGCGCGCCTCTGCTGGCGTCTCGTAGAGCGCGCCGCGAGTCGTGCTCGGCCGCTGGGCCAGGACGTCGATAGGCACGCCGTTCAGCGCGAGCGCGGCGAAGACGCGCCGCTCGTGCGGCTTCGATCCCATGTCGATCGCGGTCCGGTGTTGCGCAATGTCTCGGCATGTCCTCGGTCGGGGAATGTCGGCTCGTGGGCCCTGTCGTTGGCGGCTGACGGGCGGTCGTCGCGTGGACGGATGAGGTACCACGCTTCGACCTCGCCCTTCCCCTTGACCGCGATCGTTCCCCGCGGCTCGCACTCGAACTCGTCGGCGAGCAGCTCGTACGTCGCGCGAGTGATCTGGATCCGCCCCGGCGTCCCGTGGGACTCCATGCGGCTGGCCGTGTTCACGGCGTCGCCCCAGAGGTCGTAGAGGAAGCGCTTCCGGCCGATCACGCCGGCCACCACCGGGCCCGAGTTGATGCCGACCCGGAGCTCGAGGCCGAAGCGCCCGACTCCGTCGTCTGAGCGCATCGCCTCCAGCATGTCGAGCGCCATGAGCGCCAGCGCGCGAGCATGATCCGGGCGTGGGGTTGGAACGCCCGCGGCGACCATGTAGCAGTCGCCGATGGTCTTGATCTTCTCGAGCCCGTACCGCTCCGCGAGGTCGTCGAAGTGACTGAACAGGCCATCGAGGTAGCCGACCACCGCAGCGGGCGGCAGCCGCTCGGACCAAGGCGTGAAGTCGACCACGTCGGCGAACAGGATCGAGGCCGACCCGAACTGATCCGCGATCGGCTGGGTCTGAGCCTTTAGCTTGTCGGCGATTGAGCGCGGCAGGATGTTGAGCAGGAGGTTTTCGGCCTTAGCCTGTTCCTGCCGGAGCGCTGCTAGCGCATCGCGGCGCTGGCTGGCGAACACCGCGAGCAGTGTGAACACGATGGTGCCGCCGACCGCGATGTTGAGGGCCAGCATCGTGCTCGTGAACCAGCCGGGCAGCGGCGCCCATATTGGGCCCACGATCTCGCCCGCGATCCCCGATCCGAGGAACACGACGAGGTATGCAACGTACCAGCGGGCCGCCGACCCGACGTCGCTGAACACGAGCGCCCCGAGCGGGGCGAGAATTCCCCATAGGCCGACGCCGCCGGAGTCGAGGAAGCCGCCGAGCGGGATCATCGACAGTGTCGGCGCGAGCAGGATGTCGACCTGACCCACCCGCAGCAGCCGCGGGAAGTCGCGCGTGCGCGAGAACACAGCGATCGCACCGAGCAGAATGCCGAAATACACGAGCGGCACCACACCGACCGGCGATCCGAACGCGAGATACAGCGCCCCCCACAATGCCGCGACCGGCAGAATCAACACTGAGATCTGGACCAGCAGCGCCTTACGAGCACGCAGGTCCTCGTCGTCGTCGGGATCCGCGCCGACAAGCGCCAGGCGCGCGGAGACGCGATCCGCAACCGCTCGGATCCCGTCCAGGAGTTGCATCGCCGGAGACGCTACTCGTGGACCCGTTCGGCGCCTGCGGCCGCCGAAACACCGACATATCACGAGGCCTCGACGCACCGAAGGCCGCCCCCAGCCGGCCGCCCGAGCAATCCTCGACGGAGTGGCGCCACCCGCTCGGGCACAGTCAGCGCCAGGGTCCTTTGACGACGGGAGGGCGGTCGGAAAGGCCGAGAAAGCGCAGCACGTCAGCGGCGTCATCGATGAGCGCGTCGAGCGCGGCCGAACAGATGGGCTCGCCGAGCGTGATCGACATGACGCCGCCCGACAAGCCTTACGTGGCGGCCACCCGGCCGTCGACGAGAGCAACCGGGCGGAAGACCCCACGTCTGGTCACCGTCCTGGCAGCATTTTGTGAGTATGGAGCGACTTCAGGCCGCCCGAGCCGAAAAGTCCAACAGCAAAAACCCAGCTAGATGCGTGTGCCCGGGGCGGGATTCGAACCCGCACGGCCT